>Ga0208951_1001326_pt1 | contig 10860 bp, 12 predicted proteins | sample GreLakmeMI27MSRF_FD_187702 | JGI IMG/M metagenome (GOLD analysis project Ga0208951, IMG submission 187702) | Freshwater lentic microbial communities from great Laurentian Lakes, MI, USA - Great Lakes metaG MI27MSRF (SPAdes) | ecosystem: Environmental > Aquatic > Freshwater > Lake | place: Great... | reverse complement strand
GAGTCGTTGGTGGCCAGCGAGCGCGTAGGAGACTGGCTTGCAGAGGCGTGCGGAGCGGGAGCCGCCGCCCGGTTGCCGCCCAGCGCCAGACTGTCTGCGGCTCGCGCGCTGGCGACCGAGGTGTCTCGTGGCGGCGCGTACGCTGCGGAGGCGCTGGCTGTGTGCGCCGAAGCTGCGCTGAGCGCAGCGGCAGAGGCCGCCTCCGGCGACTCCCAGCCGGCGTTGGCAGACGGTCTGCGCAGCGCCGCGGCCGCGTGCGCTAAAGCGCAGCTCGCCGCCGACGGGTGCAGCGAGCGCGTGTTCGCTCTGCCCTGCGGCGCCTCGGTGAGGCTGCGAGAGGCGTCGTGCGCCGGAGACGTGCTGGGCTTGCGCGTGTGGGACTCCGGGCCCAGGCTGGTGGCGCACCTGGCGCAGCAGCAGCAGCTGGGTGAGCTTCTGGGCGCGTCGGTGTTGGAGCTGGGCGCAGGAGTGGGACTGGTGGGACTCTCCGCGCTGCTCTTGGGCGCCGGCAGTGTCACTCTCACGGACACGGCCCAAGCGCCAGGCGTGCTGCAGCTGCTGACCCACAACGCGGCTCTCAACACGCAGCCAGGCAGTGGCACCCTTGCGCGAGTTGCCGCGCTGGACTGGGCCGACCGCAACGCAGCGCAGCAGCCCTCTGACGTCACCACGCCACCACTGGAACCTGGAGAGACGTTCGACATCATCTTAGCCTCAGATGTCCTGTGCGTACACCCCCCTGCGCCTCGAATGCGGGCGCACGTTTCTGACGCACCCTTCTAGCTACCACGCTCACCACTGCGAGCTGCTGCCGCATGTCATCGCGAAAAGGCTGAAGCAGCCCCATGGCGTGGCGATGTTGCTCGTCCCCGTTCGCGAAGAAGATGCGCTGCGGAGCTTTGTGAGCAATGCGGAGGGGCTGACGCTTCAGGCGGAGATACACCGGGAGCCGTGCGACGCACAGGAGGGACAGACGCGCTACGAGCACGGCTACGCGCGCATTACGCTGCGCTGGATGCCCTCGTGAACCATCCTTTGCTGCCGCGCACGCACGTTCGATTGTTCTACTGCTTTTAAGCACGTGCCCTCCCCTCGCATAAAGCGTCATGGTGGCCACGGCAGGGGCGCAGGGTGACGACGGGTGGGATCCCTCTTGGGATACGCCCGAGGGTGCGTCGACAGCGTCTGCGCAGCCCCAGAGCTGGGAGGGCTTCTTTCAGGACTGCACGCAGAGGAGTGAGGCTGCGATGCGTGCGGCGGGCATCGACCCTCGCAAGTGCGTGCGCGCAGGGAAGCGACGCAAGGCCGGTCTGGGCTTCCAGCGAACCGGCATTTGTTGCCACTGTGGCCCGCGCGGACGATGACGCGACGCCACCGCGCGTGCCGGCGCGCAGGCCCGTCAAAGCAGCTGTGAGCCGCAGCGGCGCGGCGTTGCGGGGTGGTCTGCCGGCTGACGGCCAGCTGAGCTGCTTCGGCTGTGACTCGCCCTGCGCTGGGCGTTACGAGTGTGCGCAGTGCCTGGAGATCTATCGCGCCCGGGCGGTGGTGGCGGCGCGCGACTGTGCGTGCTTTGCCGCCGCGGCGTGGCGTGGTGGCAGAGAACTGAGGCGAGAGTGTCGTGTCGCTTCGCAGACTGGGAGCGCGCCTTCTTCTGCGGCGAGGCGTGCTACCAGAAACACTGGCACGTGGCGTCTAGGCGTACGCGCGCCCTAGCGTCCTGCCTGGCAGACGGTCACTGACGTTTTTGCCGTCCGTTCACGTCTCAGGGGTGCACACTGCTCCCGTCACGCACCCAGCACCTACGGCCCCGCGCGAGACGACCCGCGCATCCACCACTTCCCGGGTGCGCGCGCAGGCGGCACTGCTCAGCTGAGAGGGCCTCTGACTGCGTTGTTGTCTGTCTGTTCAGCGCCTGAGGGGTGCGGCGCGCTGTGGGACGCTGAGCGCCTCAAGCGCCTGGACAACCCAGCGCTGCAGTGAATGTGCAAGCAAGCGCCCCAAGCGTCCACAACAGCGAACTCTCCGTCCTCAGAAAGGCGGCTCCGTCGCAGCACTACTGTCTCGGTCTTCTTTCCTGTGCCTGCGCGCCCGCTCCGCCTGCTCCGCCGCCGCCACCTCCTCCGGCGTCAGCCCCAGGCTCTGCAGCAGCAGCGACAGGTCGATGGTCCAGACGCCCAGCTCCTCCCGCCTCTGTCTTTCCGCGTCCACCCAGCGCACGTATTCCGCAGCCTCGTCCACGCTCCAGCCGTTCACGCGACGCAGCTGGCGCATCGCAGCCGCGCGCTGGCTGCCGTACGGCAGCAGCCTGCGCCCGCTCGAACACTCAGGACACAGCGCGGACGCACCCACCGCGCTGGACACTCGGAGTCGCGGGTCGTGGCGCCAGCGTACGTGCAAACTCAGGGGCACCTCCTTTTCCTCAGCCTTGTCGCACGCAGCGCACCGCCCCGTGTGCTTCAGCAGCGCCTGACGCTCTGCGAGCCACGCGTGGCTGAGAGGAGGAGCCTGCTGGTCCACCGGGTGGAGGTCTGCGAGCAGCCCAGGGGTCAAGGGCTTGCTGTGCGCAACCAGCCAGGCAATTCCTGCGGGGTTCACGCCCAGGGAGTGCACCCGCCCGCGCTGTCCTCCACCCAGTGCCGGCTGAGCTCGCGAGGCACGTAGCCAAGGGGCACACCGCTCAGCGTCTGCACAGCCACCGCTGTTTGGTCCACCGGGTTTTCCGGCTCGCGCACAAACAGCAGCGGCGACTCCAGCTCAAGGCTTTGCACGGCAGCTTGCCGGTTGTCAAACGTCACGCCTCGCACCAGCACGGAGCAGACCTCGCCGGGCTCGAAGGGCCGCTCGTACAGCTGTTGAGAAGGCAGCGGCGGTGGCGGTGGCATCGGCGGCGCCTTACTCACACTGTCGCCCACGCCCTCACCCGACGCGGAGGCGCCCATGCCGCGCCGTGTGGCGGCCGCGCGCGCAATGCGAGCACCTCGCGTCGCCTCCCTCGCCAGGGTGGCAGGTGGGGCAGCGGGGCGGACAGCGGCATGTTGGGCCTGCAGAGCACGCTGCAAGCTGGCACAGCTCACGCCAGGAGCGCAGGCCGACGAAAGCATCCTTGTTTGCTTACGCAGCGCCGCAGCCAGCGCGCGCAGCATGCACGGGACCAGCGGGCGCCTCGTGTGCGGCAGTCGAACTCTTGTCGAAGGTTGAACTCGTCGAACAGAATGACAGCTCTCCGGTCAACTCTCCTCCGCCCGCTTAGACAATGTCCTTCACCCCTGTGGGCCTCTCCGGCGCGCGCCTGGCGGGTGCCGCTCGCACCTCCTCCACGCGCTCAGTCAGCGCGCGCGCCTCCGTCGGTGGCGGCGGCTCGGGCTCTGGCAACGGCCTGCGCCGCACCGGAGGCGGCGGCAGCGGCGACGGCAACGCGCGCCGCGGAGCGCTGTCCTTTGCCAGCGCGGTTGCATCTGCGGCTCTCTTCGTTGGCCGCGCAAACGCAGCCCCCAAGAAGCCCGACCCCAAGGCCGCCAAAAAGGGCGCCGCGGCCGCCGTCAAGGAGCTCACGGGCTTCGACTTGGCGGTGCGTGGATTGCAGCACATGTGGCCTTGGCCCTAACCACCCACATTGGCGCTGCACTCCACAGAAGCAGTGCAGCACCACCGCGGGCCTGTCCGCGGCGGTGGGCTACGGCAGCGGCATGCTGGTCAAGGTGTGACGCGCCAGTGACGCGGTGCAGAGCTCGTCCGCTGACTCGTCTTGTGCTCCAGGCGCTGGCCTCTGGCGCGCTGATCATCCTGGCGGGCACGTTTGCATTCCTCAAGTGGCTGGAGACTCAGCAGCTCATCACCGTGAACTGGAAGAACGTGGAGAGCTTCTGGGCCAAGCAGACGAAGCTGCTGGACCAGAACGGGGATGGCAAGCTGGACGCCAAGGACCTCCAGGTGGTGCGTACCCGCTTCGAGGGATTCATGGCCACTACCGTCCCCAGCGCCGGCGGTTTCGCAGCCGGCTTTATGCTGGGCATCAAGCCATGAAGGGCGACGCGTTGCGAGGCTGGGCACGCATTGATGATTCCTGTCATTCCACACACGAGTTGCGATGAAAGATGGTTTGGCACCTGTGGCTTGCGCCTCTACTTTTCGGGCTTCGGCCCGAAGTTGCCGTCCTGGATGAACTTGTCGATGAGCGTGCCCGTAGACTTGCCAATGCCGGGAACCTTGTCCTTGCCCGCCGCCAGCTCCTTGCCAGCCTTGATGGGGCGCGGCCAGACGCGCACAGCCTGCGCAGCGAGCGTGAACGTCTTACGCTTGAAGAAATCCAGGTCCGGTTCCGCAGACAGCACGTCAAAGGCTGCAGCCAGCGCGGAGTTGGCAGCGCACGCGGCTGGCGGCGCGGCAGCCGCCTGCGGGTACTTTTCGGCCAATTTGGACATGACGGTGCTGACGTTGAACAGCCCGCCCTCACGATGGGCGTTGAGCAGACCCGCGATCTCCGCCAGGGGCACCGTGCGGTTCAGGCGCGCGCACTCGGCAGCCACAACGGTGGCAGCAGCCTTGAGGTCTTGCAGCGCGCTGATCTGCTGCAGCCAGTCGGGCGCCACTGCGGCGGCGGCGTCCTGCTGCGCCTGCTGTGCCTGCGCCGCCTCGCTCTGAGGTGGCTGCGGCTTGTCCACGCTGTCCACCCAGGGCTGGCGTGGCAGCTGGGAGGCTGTGGCGGTGTAATTGCAGGTGCTGTAAACCTCAGAGGAGGAGTACTTGCCCGGGCAGGCGTAGGTGATCTGCTTGCTGATGGCGCTCAGCTCCGGGCTCACCTTGAGCACGGAGGTGCGGCAGTTTGGGCACTGCGGCAGCGCGCCCACCAGGCTGTACTCTGCGCAGCGCGACGCAAGCTCCAGCTTGGAGCCGCTGCTCAGCTGGCGGTTGTGCTTCAGCAGCGCCGTCAGCGCGGCGCCGGACAGCGCCGACAAGCTGTCGCGCAGGCTGAAGTACGTGGCCGAGCTCACGCCCGCCGCGGCACAGGCCAAGGGCAGCTCCTGCAGCTGCTCCTGCGCCTGCAGAGCCTTCTTCTCTTTGGCAGACAGCTTCACGGGCACCTCCTCACCAACAGCAGCCTTGCCCTTCTTGGCCTTGGGAGCGGCGCTGGTCGCCGCTGGTCGCTTTTTGGGCTTTTTCTCCTCCTCCTCCTCGGCTTCCACGTCTTCATCCTCAGACTCGGATTCCCTCCCTGCGGCGGGCTTGTACGCCTCCTCCTCGTCAGATTCAGACTGCGCAGCGGCTGGACGCTTCTTGGACGGCTTGGGCTTGCTCTTCACCGCCTCGGGCGCCTCCTCGAGAAGAACCACGTCGTCCTCGCTCTCGTCGCCCTCCTCCACGTCGTCAGAGGGGCAAGCCACATCGCCCGGGAAAACGGCACGCAGTGCCTCCAGGTCCACTGCCTTCAGCTTGCCCGCGCCGCCTACCGCGCTCAGCTCCAGCAGCGGCCCGCCCTCCGCGCTCACGCCGTGGCTGAAGCAGCTCAGGTGCAGCTGCGCAGGTGAGGTTAGAAGTGAGCAAGTGCGTCACGTAGGAAGCGGCCGCACGACGCGCCTGGCGCGGCGCCTTGCCGTCGCCGCTCAGCTTGAGCACCATGGTGCCCTTGGGCAGCGCTTCGGTGCACTCGGCGCACTGATGGAGAGGGAGAACCAGCGAAGGTGTTGTTAGGTCAGCGACTCCTCTCCCACGCACTCGGGCGCAGAAAGCAAAACCAACTGAGCGCTGCTCGCAGGTGAGGCGACGCAGAGCGCGTCCAGTCTCCAGAGCGTGTCCAGCAGCAGTGACTCGGCGCTGGCGTGCATGCGTGTGCGGAGGCAAAACCAGGCTTAGAACGCACCTTGGCGCGCGACGTGTCCGCGTAGCCAGCGCTCACAACCAGAGGGTCAGACATGCTCCGACGGTCGGGAGTGCTGGGCAGGCGGGGCGACAGGATGGCAAAACGAGGGAGCGAGGGTAAGCGAGTGAAGCAAGCGCCAGCGACCCAGCGTGGTGGTGCCAACCTCCTGCTGACGTGGCGCAGTGTGAGCGACGGTAGCACCTGCGTGAGCGAGGGTGTCGCCAGTTGTCGTTATTACGTTGTGTTTCCTCGGCGTAGGCCTGCGTCCGTGAGCCCCTCCGTCCCGCCTGCCTCTTCAGTCGCGGTGGGCCTCCTTGTCTCGCGCGTCGGGTTGCGTGGCCAGCGAGTAGACCCAGTAGCCCTAGAGGGAATCAGCGCAGCGCGGGTGTCAGTGCTCTCAATGCCGTCTGCGGGCGCAAGGCGACGTACAAACGCTAGCAAGTGCAACACGACCGCCACTACCACGATCTCCCAGACCAGAGGAAACTCCCACGGGACCGTCTGGGCTGCCATCTTGGCGCCGAAGCGAGCCGTGGTGCGCGGAGCGCCGGCGATGGCGCAAGGCACCGACGCGTCTCCTGGCACTTGCGGCACACTCCCTCGCGGCTCGATGGCGCTCCCCAATGCACGCGGCGGGCAGCGATACGCAGCCGGCGAAGGAGGAACGCACTGCCATGTGGCTTGCGGCTCGCCCCTCCTCGCTCGCTCGAGTTGTCGTACGATACCACACGCGTCGCCCTGCGATCTCCGTACCGATGGCGGTGTACGAGGAGCTGATGGAGAGCTACTTCGGGAATGAGGAGCTCACGCGGCTCAGCTTTGTGCGTGCCCTGCGAGCGAACCGGCAGCCTGTGCTCACCCTCCCGCGCCCTCTGTGCGCCGTGCAGGGCCTGCTGCGCAGCGCGGCTCTGTTCGCGGGCAGCGTGGTGCTGATGCGGCTCTATGGGGACTCGATGGCTGTCTGAGCAACGCGGAGAGACTTCTCTTGCTGGGCTGCTCGCGCAAGCGCGTGCGGCAGCCAATAACTGCTCGCCGTGGCTGACAACGAAGAAGGTGGAGAGTGGACGTGGAGAGGGCTGGGGAGGGGACAGCTCCTCGCAGCGAGGTTTAGGGATACGCTGCACAGCGGACACACGCTTTGTGCACCCGCTCTGCAACCTTCCACGTGACACGCCTGCTTGTGGGCGCCGCGGGTGTCACTTGCGCCCAGTGTAGCGACTCTGTGGGTGAGACGCTGTCATTAGCGCTCTCGGCGCACCCAGGGCCTGCGATAGACCCGGTCAAAGCATGCCCGGGCAGGAGGTCCGGCTGTACTCAACCCACTGAGCCGGCGCAGCGCGACAGATCGCTGAAAAGAGCAGCTTCGTAACGGCTATGCACGTTCGGCCAGCGCCAGCTACGCGATGACGACTCAAGAATAAAAAACTCCATTTCCTTTTTGCCTTGTTCTCATAGCTCAGCTGGTTAGAGTACACCCTTTACACGGGTGGGGCCCAGGGATCGAAGGACGACGATGTACCCTGTGGGAACATACCTTTTCTTAGTAGCAGGCTGCTTTCATCGGCCGGCCTCGGCCTGAGGCATGATGCTGTGAATGAAGAGGAGCCACCACGAAGAAAAACGTGCGCCAGTGCATAGAGCCCGCCCCCGCTCGCTGCCTGGTTGCCTGCCGCCACCGTGTTGGCCCACTAAGCACCGCGTGAATGCTCCCAGTGCACCACGGCAAACTTGGATCGCGTCGCCGGCGGTCGCTGCAGCACGCGCTGCGGCGCGTGTCTGCGCCGGTGCGCAGCGTCCTGTTGTTGCTCAGCCTGCTGAGCGCCTCGTTGTTGCTGCGGCGCGGCGTCGCCTCGCTCGCCTCCAGAGCCGCAGCGCGTCACGGCGGCCTGAGCGTGCCTTCAGTGGAGGTGGTCACTGCAGAACCCGACGCCGCGCCGCCGTCTCCAGCCCAGGAGGCCGCCTGCGGGCCGCTGGTCTCCGCCTGGCTGTCCCGCGCCGCGGCGCTGTCTGCTGCCCGCGCTGGCGCTCCGGCGCTGAACTTGACGTACTTCTTGCACGTGCCGCGCACCGCGGGGCGCACAACCTTTTGGTGCGCCCTCAAGCCCGCGTTTGCGCCCTCCGAGCGCTGCACGCGCGCCTACGACCACGTGCGCACGGACCTGGCGCAGCCCGCCTGCAGCCTGTTGAGCAGCCACGACGACTGGTCGCTGGTGGACGGCTTCCCTGGGAAGGTCACGCTTGCCACGCAGCTGCGCGCGCCCCTGGACCGGGTCCTCTCAGCCTACGAGTTCTCGGTGGAGGTGGCTGCCCGCTACGCGTCGGCCAACCGACCGCCCGCACGCAACGCAGCCGGCAAGCCGCTGGACACTCGCACCGTGTGGCCCTGGAGCGTGCTGGTGCCGCTCATGGTGGACGACATGCGCGCCCGCGCCGCTCAGCGCGGTGACGTGGCACCGGTGCGCTCTGCCGGGGGTGGTGGCGGGTACGCGGAGAGCGAGGCCTACCTGCCTCTGCGCGAGTTTGTGGCACACCCCAGCGTGGCTGAGGTGCTGCACAACGGCGCCGCGTTCCAGCTGCTGGGGCTGACCAACAACTCGGCGGGGGGGGAGACCGCCCGACAGGAGGCACAGTCGCTGCGTGCGTGCGCCCGCGCGCCCGGCCAGCCGGCGGCTGAGCTGGGCGCCTACGCGCGACACCGCCTGCAGACGGAGGTGAGCGTGGTGACCCTCACGGAGAGGCTTCGCGAGAGCGCAGCCATGCTGGCGGCGGCGCTGGGGCGGCCCCTGTCCGGGCCCAGCTACAAGACCGCCGCCGACTGGGCCAAAGGGGAGGCACCCAGGGGCACCACGCCCCAGCAGTTCGACGCCGCCGCCAGGCAGCCTGATCGTCCGCTGGGCGCGGTCTTCTCCGCGTGCGCGGACAAGCAGCACGGCGTGTTTCGGGGGCGCAAGACAGCTGACCACGGGCGCGTGCGCTTCTCGGACGGCCAGGGAATTTCCTTTCGGAGGGACAGCCTGCCGCCGGAGGTGCTGGAGGACATACTGAGGGCCAACGCGCTGGACGTGGCGCTCTACGAGCTGGGCGTGCGCGAGTTTGACGACCGCAAGCGACGCTTCCAGCACCAGGGACTCTGGGAGAGCGTGGACGAGGTGGTCGTGCAGGCTGGGTCAAGAGATACTGCATAGAGCTACAGTCTAGTGTTTACTGTTTAGCGCATCCTCTTCTCCTCCCTCACTCGAACGCGTCCCCGTCGTCGTCGTCGCTTTCGAACCACTCCTCCTCCTCTTCATCCTCCTCGTCGTCACCGCTGCCGTAGGCGGCCGCCGCATCGCCTGTGCGCGCGTCGGGAGCGTCTTCGCCGTCGCCGCCCACCACACCGCCACCCTCCCGAGTGCCTCCCAGCGGTGGCGTCACGCCAGCCGGCACCGCCCAGTCCCAGTGGGTCAGCTGCAGAATGCGCAGAACCAGGTGGGTGGGCAGGAGGGCCAAGGGCGACTCGGGGCGCCTCTGCGCCATGAGCATCCAGAGCACGCAGCGCTTCAGTGCGCCCGGAAAGAGCCTGTGGCGCTCGCAGCTCCATCGCGCCGGCTGCGCGGCGTAGCTGACGCAGCCGGCCAGGCCTCGGTGCAGCCTGAACCAGCCTGTGCGCGTGTCAAAGGGCACGGCGCCTGTGAAGCCCAGTCCAGGGAGCAGCGTCATTAGCGGGTCTTGGGCGAAGGGTTCCACGCTGTGATAGCTCTGGTATTGGATGCCCAGGTCGTCCGGCAGAGAGGAGTGCACGAACAGCGCACGAGTATGGTGCGGCAGCACGTGCACCGGATGTGCCAGCCTCACTTCGCGCGCAGTGTCCCAGCTGGGCGCGCACTCCTCCTCCGCAACCTGCTCCCAGTGGCGGTGGTCAAAGTCATAGCGGGTGCCCCAGCCGGTGTTCACGGTACGTGCTGCGACATCGTCTCCCTTCCAGGAGCAAGTGCGGGCAAACACGCGCACGCGACCCAACATGCCGCCCACGTGCACGCCCGTGACAACCAGCTCTTGCTCGCTCCGCGCGTGCACGTCGAAGATGACGCCCGCGAAGGAGTGGTCTGCGCGGCTGGGTGCCACCGCTGTGGCCAGCGTGTGCAGAGTGGCCTGCGCGGACAGCCGCGGCGGCACAGCAGCGCCCAAGCACGGCTCGCCGGGCTCGTCGTCAGCGGCGGGGCACTCGCCCGGCGCCAGAGAGTGCAGGCTCAGCGCACAGCCCTGCGAGAAGAGAAGCTCACGAAGCGTGCTGTAGTCGTCCTCCAGCAAACGGTTGTCTGGGTCCACAAAGTCACGCTCCAGGGCGCTGCGCTCGTCCAGCAGCTGAAGCACTTGGTGAGACACCTGTTGGAGTGTGGGTGAGTGGTGGGTGAGTGAGTGTCGAAGGAAAGCTGTGTCAGCGGCATAGCTGCCAGCTCCACCGCGCAACCTTCCGAACCCGCCAGCGGGGCGCGCTGCCAGGGCACGTGCGGGGAGCAGACGTGGCGGAGCAAAGCGCAGCGAGGTGGCTTCAGAGAGCTTGAGCTTGCACGCGTGCATCATCAGGGCCAAGCCTCCCCTGGACCTCTACCGACAGTCTACCAGCGCTGTTGCGCACCTTGATGCCGGTCAGGCTCTCAAGCTGCGCCTTGAAGATGCCCAGTGGCGTGTGGAGGCCCACGGTGAGGGGCAAAACTTCGCCAGAGAGCAGCCGCACACGCACGTCGCAGCCACGGCCCGCCATGGGGCTGGTACGGGCTACCCAGGTGAGCGAGGGATGCTAAAGTGCGGAATAGTCATGTATTATATATATATGACAGTGGTCAACCCTGTTCAACCAGTGGTCAGGAATGGGAACTGCTAGCCCAGTTTTAGGCTGGGATGGCAAATATGGGATCCGTGACAATTATAAGCTTATTATAAGCGTTTTTGCGGCTTGGCGGCTATAAGTTGCCTTATATTTAGAGGTCTACTAACGCGGTAGAACGCGGGGCGAACAGCTC
>Ga0208951_1001324_pt1 | contig 10868 bp, 16 predicted proteins | sample GreLakmeMI27MSRF_FD_187702 | JGI IMG/M metagenome (GOLD analysis project Ga0208951, IMG submission 187702) | Freshwater lentic microbial communities from great Laurentian Lakes, MI, USA - Great Lakes metaG MI27MSRF (SPAdes) | ecosystem: Environmental > Aquatic > Freshwater > Lake | place: Great... | reverse complement strand
CTTACAAATGCTGCAATGGAAAAAGTCGGGGAACTTATAAAAGACTCCCGTATAGCCATACCAGATAGAAACATATTCCTACGAGTAGCAGTTCAACCTGGTGGATGCTCTGGTTTAAAGTATCAAACCTATTTTGATTATGAAGAAAAAGACGGAGACTTCATCGGATCCTATCAAACCTTTGACATTAGAATAGATCGCATGTCAGTTCCATATCTAGAAGGATCCACATTAGACTTTGTTGATACTATAGAAAAGCAAGGTTTTACAATAGATAATCCAGTAGCCCATGGCTCATGTGCTTGCGGAGATAGTTTTAACTAATTTTTTCGGGAATATAAATTTTACCATTTCCCAATAGGACACTTAGCATTTTGCAACATAGACTTAGCCTTCATAAAACATCCACACTTCTGGCAGGTTTGTGTTCTTGGTCTAAAGAACTCACAGCCTTTACAAATCTCTAGTCTTGCTGCTGCTACTTCTTCTGGGGATCTGGGGGAACCATTAAATAAGTCCCAAGGTTTTACATCATCTGACATATATCCCATTATAGCCTATACGGAGATATCATTCCAGTATTTGACACTACTAGAGTATATTACTCTTATGTTGTCAGGGAGAGGTTTGTACTCTATTTTTGGCTTAATTTGATTCCCGCCGAATTTGAAATAAAAATAATGTATAATAGGATACATGACGATTCAAGACTGGGCTGCGCTAATTCTTTCGATTCTTTCAATTATCGCAGTAATCGCTGGTGGCATCAAATGGCTAGTAAAACATTATTTGAGCGAACTTAAACCCAATGCTGGATCATCGATGAAGGACCAAATTTCAAGACTTGAAAGCGCTTTAGACGAACAAAGAATAGACTCAATTAGTTCTAGAGATCGTCAAGAGAAAAAACTTGATGAGATGTATAGAATTCTACTTGATCATATTGATAAACTTAATAAATAATACTTACTATATATAAACTATCTTTAAAAACCTTAACTACAGTATTCTCTCTTCTTATATATATTTAGTATACACTATTCAATACCTGGCATATTGGACTTATGGTTACAAAACGGACATAGGTAATTATAACGATTTGATAACTCTTTTTATATACCTGGAATATAACGTTTTGTTATGGAGTATATAACCTTTTGTTATAAACTTTTATATACTGGCATAAATTAATGTTATAATGTTTTTGCTGGCACTCTAGGTTGCTACCCCCACCCTACGGCGCCTAGGGTGTCCAGTTATTATGGTATAATCTAATATTATGTGTACTCCTACTACTGAAAAACTTGGCGCAACACCAGCCAATATTCAATGGAACGTTGTTCGTGGAGATACGGCAACTCTTAAGGTAGAGTTTTTTGAAGACGATGAAGTTACCCCCTACGAGACTACGGCTTGGACATTTATAGCAACCTCTTATGATCCAGTAGCCGATGCTCTAGATTTATTAACGGTAGAGTCCTATGAAGACGGTGTTATTTATATTATTGCAAAAGCAAACATTACAGCAAACTGGGGACTTGGAAAATACAAGCCAGTAGTTTCAGAGTTAAGGTTTGACCTTCAGGCCACACTTCCTGGAGATGGAGTATCAGGAGGCGGCGGAGATGAAGTCACCAAGTGGACTCCAGTTATTGGAACAATTTGCGTAATGGGTGATGTGAGCGGTACACTATGATAGTGATAGTAACTCCAGCCCAAGTAAATATTCCTCCAGTAATTAAAGTTGGAACAAAGGTTTACAGAACACAATCAAAGTAGGGGTGAGGCATGGCAAAGAGTATGGAATCTCCACAGCCTCTTAAAAGAAAAGGGTATTCTCAAGCAATTCAAGAAGCAGAGTTGCAACAACCACCAGACTTAAGAGAGTATATCCCCGTTCCTGGATTAACAGGAGTTCAAGGCGAAAGAGGACTCAAAGGTGAACCAGGAGAAAAGGGCGATACTGGTCCAGCAGGACCAAAGGGTGATACAGGTCAAGCAGGGCCACAGGGAGTTCGTGGTGAGCCAGGCAGGATCACAGGAGGCCAAGATGTGGCGCCTGGTAAGTATCTAGGATGGGCACATTATAAAAATAAAAAAGATTTAGCAACAAGGCTTGGTCCAGAAAAAGGAAATGATGGCTGGGTCTTTCCTAAGTTTGAGTTAGATGTAGATGGATCAAACAGTGAGCATATGTTAGATGGGTCTAGTTCTTTAATCTTATTAGATTCTAATATGTTAAGTTTTAGATCCTTGAAAATTGGGGCAAAGGTAGATATACGATATGATTTTGAGATTACAACCTACTCAAACTATACAGAGTTATGGTTAAGGCTATTTAGTGAAAAATATGAAAACCTTCCAACCTCATATGTGGCAAACTTTAAATATCAATATTCATACGATATGTCATTCTTTCAAACACTGTATGTAGATACATCAAAAATCAAAAACTCTGTTATTAGACCTGAGTTTCGGGCAGATACTGAAAGTTCTATAGTTTTAAAAGGCATGTATATAAGCGTGTCTTAGTGGTATAATAAAGTAGGAGGAATAATGGCATTTCCAGGTACATATAATTTTAGTTACTATCGTGGTGATACGTATCAATTTATCATCCGTCCTAAAAACGCAAATGGAACGACCTTTGCACTAGATGCCTATGTTGGCAACGCAGATTTTACAATAGCCAATAGACGTGGTAGTACTGGTACTCAAATTGCAGCAACAGCCACGGTAGATATATCAACAGACATTGTTACATGTACAATAACAGGAGAACAAGGAAGAGAACTTGTTGCTGGAACAACATATGTTTATGACGTTCAAATTGATAATGGTGCTGGTGTTATTTTTACACTTTTAACTGGATCAATTACAGTAACAGATGATGTTACAGGGGCTGTTTAATGCCAGATGTAGTATTATCAAATGATGACCTAACTGTTTTATCTGGACCAGAAGTAATTGAACTATTAGTAGATATTGGTCCAACTGGAACTCGTGGTAGCAAAGTTTTTGTCGGTATTGGAAATCCAAACTCAGTTGCTCTATCAACTAAAATATTAAACGATTTATATATTAACTCTGCTCCTGGATCAGACTATGGATATTTATATCAATATGTTTCAGAGCCTGGTGGAGATACTTGGGTAGAGGTTTTAAAAATTTCTCCCGCAATTTATTCAAAAATACATACCGTAACTTTTGGATCAGGAACAAGTTCTGACATTGGAAGCGGAACTATTACAATTCCTATAACAGATATAACGGCAGTTACTGGATTAGAGTCAGATAATTTTAGTGTTCAATATTCAATTGTAAACTCAAACCCAATGGCATCATCTCTTTACTCAGTTGCAGTATCTGGATCAAACCTTGTTATAAACCTTCAAGCCTCAGAATATGATGGCACATGGGGAGCCTTTGATGCAGAGGTTTCTGTACATCTATTTATTTCGGTTGTGATATAATGAATACGGTGAAATGACATGGCATCTGAATCTATTGGCGCAATTTATCCCACACAAATTCCTGGGTATGCAGACAATGCTGACATTCAAGAGGCATTTAGACTCTACCATTATGGATCTTCAGCATATAGCACGGCAAATGCAAATACCGCAAACCTTGTAAACCCATCAATTGCATATACATTAAATAGCCTTCAAGCACAGGTTACAGATCTTGATGCAACTGGTAGCGTAGCCAAATCTATTATTGATGCTAAAGGAGACCTGCTTGTAGGCTCTGCAAATGATGCAGTTGATAATCTAACAGTTGGAAGCAATGATTATATTCTAACAGCCGACTCCGCACAAACTCTTGGAATTAAATGGGCAGCACCTGCTGTAACTCTTTCAAATTCTGCAACCTTAACAAATAAGACAGTCGCTCTTGGTTCAAACACAGTATCGGGAACAATCGCACAATTTAATACTGCAGTTACTGACGCAGACTTTGCTACACTTGCAGGAACAGAAACAATAACTAATAAAACCTTAAAATCTCCACAAGAGTTTATGACAATATCTGCAACCGCTGCAACAGGAACAATTAATTTTGATATTATTACTCAGTCTATTCTTTATTATACAAATAATTCATCTGCTAACTTTACTCTTAACTTCCGTGGTGATTCTGGAACACTGCTTAATTCACTTATGGCAACTGGCAGTTCTATTACATTGGTATTTATGAATACAAATGGTTCAACTCCTTATTACCCAACAGCAATTACAATAGATAGTAATGCCGTTACTCCAAAAATTCAAGGAGGAACAGCAATTACTGCTGGCAATGCAAGTTCTATTGACTCTTATTCAATTACAATCATTAAAACCGCTAATGCGACTTTTACAGTCCTTGAGGCCCAAACGAAATTTGCTTAAATGAGTCCACTCATTAGCATAGTTGGATCTCGTGGATTTGGCAGGGGTGGATTATCAGTTCCACCAGCACCTACAATTGGCAGTGCCACAGGCGGTGTTTCTAGTGCAAGCATTACATTTACTGCAGTTGGAACAAGTGCAACATCTTTTCTTGTTACATCATCTCCTGGTGGCTTAACTGGAACTGGTTCTTCATCTCCAATTACAGTTTCAGGATTAACTAATGGAACTGCATATACATTTACTGTTAGAGGAGTAAATGCTGCAGGTAACTCTGTTGCTTCTTCTGCATCAAACTCTGTTACTCCAGTAAAAGCAACTGGTGGCAGTGTTTCATATAGTGGTGGATATGCCTATCATTATTTTTCAAGCAGTGGAACTTTTACCCCTCTAACTAGCCTATCAACAGAATATGTAGTCGTAGGCGGAGGCGGGGGAGGCGCAGGACACATTGATGATAGTGGCAGCGGCGGAGGCGGAGGTGGAGGACAAGTTTCAACTGGGAGTGGAGTTTTAAGTTCTGCAACAGGTGTCTCAATTGGCGGAGGCGGTGCTGGTAGTGCAAGTGGACCATCAAGTACAAACTACACAGCATCATCTGGAACTTCAAGTAGTTTTAATGGCACAAGTGCAAACCCTGGACTAGGAGGACATGGCTGGCATGGCGGCGTTTATCCTTTCCGTGGAGGAGCCTCTGGAGCATTAGCAAATCCTGGTGTTGCTGCTTCTGGTGTTAGCGACTCTGGTGGCGGTGGCGGCGGAGGCGCAGGTGCTTACAGTGGCTTTGGAGGTGCAGCAAGCGGAACATGTGGCGGCGGAGGCGGTGCTGGTGCTTCTTGGAATGGATATACATTCGGCGGTGGCGGCGGCGGTGGCGGTTATGGTTTTAATAATACTTGCAGTTCAGCAGCAGGTGGTTCTGGTGGCGGAGGCGCTGGTGGTGCTGGCACATCACCAACTAACGGAGTAGGCGGCACTACAGGTGGCGGTGGTGGTGGCGGAGGAGACAATGGTGGTGCTGGCGGTAATGGTGGAAGCGGAATCGTAGTTATTAGGTATGCAGTATGAGTCACTTTGCAGAGATAGAGAATAATATTGTTTTGCGTGTTCTTGTAGGAGACAACAATGAGCCAGATGAAGGCTATCAATTGCTTATAGATAATTTTGGCGGTACATGGATAAAAACAAGTTACAACACCTTAAAAGGAATACATCTATTAGGTGGAGTAGCATTACGTAAGAATTTTGCTGGGATTGGTTATTCATATAGTCAAAGTCTTGATGCTTTTATTCCCCCAAAAATATTTGATTCATTGGTTTTAAATGAAGAAACTTGCCAATGGGAAACTTCTATTCCTTATCCAATTGACGGCAAGCATTACACATGGGACGAAGAAACCATCTCTTGGGTAGAAATTAATTAAACCATTTAATACAAAATAAAAAACCCCAAAGGATTTCTCCAATGGGGTATTTTATTACCTAAAATCATTTAGGAAACTTTAACATCCACATTCTAGTTTTAGGTGTTATGCCTTTCCAAGAAGACCAGTCGTTTCCACCATTAGACATGTAGTATGCAATCTCAGCATTTTTGACGGGATTGAATAATTCAGCGTTAGAATCAAGATCAAATTTATCCCTGCGATCTGGACCCAGTGTGTCAATCATATTAATTTGGAACATCCCATAGGACGAGTCCCCAGTCTTATGGTTTCCATTAAATGCTAAGGGACGACCATTAGATTCTTTCTTAGCAATAGCCCATGCTACTACTAAGTCGTTGCCTTTGAATCCCACCAAAGAAAGCAACTTCTTTAATTCAAGATCTGTAAGATCTGTTTTGTTTTCATAACGTTCTAACATTTTTGCTTTAGAAACAACAAAAGCCACCTTGTGGGTGGCAGCAGGGTTTTCAGCGTGTTTAGTTAGTAAGTTGTTTTCCGTAGTTGATGCATTGGCAAAGTTGCTAAAAGGTGCTACAACTCCAAGCATTGCTAGGATTCCAATCCAAGCCTTTTTGTCTCTTCTCATAATAGTAACCTCCTAGAGAACAAATGCTACCTGTTGGTAGCATGTATTAATTATAACACGAATTTGCCATCAAAGTCAAACTTTAGGTAACATTTTGGTAAACTTTTGGTTTTTACGTAGGGAAGTGGTATAATAATAAGTATTATGGCTACTGGTTCAACTACAACTTATGATCTTCCTTATCCCGTTTTAACTGACCCTGTAAATGTCCACGAGGATATTCAGTTATTAGCAGAACGCATAGAAGATGTTATTTCAAACGTTGGCCTTCCATTTATTTCTCTTGAAGTTAGAAATACAACAGGATCAACAATTGCAAAAGGAACCCCAGTATATATTTCAGGGTATTCAACAAAACCATTAATTGCAAAATGTGACTCAGATGATTTAACAACTTTTCCAATGATAGGAATAACACAGGCAGCAATTTCAAACAATGCAAATGGCGTTGTTGTTGTCTCTGGAGTATTTGAAGATATTGATACTTCTTCTTATACCGCTGGAAATATACTCTATGTTGCAAACGGTGGAGGTTTGACAAATTCAATCCCTGCTGGTGGATCAGGTGCGGTTGCAGTAGTTGCAAAAGTAAATGCTTCAACTGGTGTGATTATTGTTGGCTCAGTCGGTGGCAACGGAACTTGGGGGGCATTGAAAAATGGACTTGCTTAATGGTATAATTTAACAATGGCTACATATAGAAACCCCAATGAGAGTCCTTTAGATCCTCAACCAACTGCCCCTGCTCCTTCAACGTATAATGTTGGAAACATACCACCACTTGTTAACTGGACATGTGTAATTGGAGATAGTGCTTCTTTTAGAATTTATGTTGAAGATGATCTTGAAAATCCTTTAGATTATGACACCACATCTGCTGGAGATACAACTGGTTGGGACATTTCTGGAGAGTTTAGACGATATTCTGATAATACTGGAGATGATTTATTGTTTACAATTTATCCAGACCAAACAGAGTTTGACGAGGTTGGAGAGTTTACAGTTACACTATCTCCCGCACAGTCTAAGATTTTAAGAACAGGCGATGTCTTTGATATTCAATTAAGAGATGGTGCTGATCGTGTTTGGACGGTTTGTCAGGGCGAAATGATTATGATCGGTGAAGTCACAGAGCAAGATACAGTAAGTTAATTATGGCAACAACCAATATAACCAATATTGGCAGAAGCCAAACCATCTCTGACATAAAACCAACAATAACAGCAGAACGTATACCTGGCCACTCTTCAATAATTTCAAATATTGGTTTGGTAATTACGGCAGCAACAATTGCAATATTTCCAACAATTGAAAACATATCAGGCTCTGTTGGATCTTTAGTAACTGCAGACTATGCAGCAACAATTACGGCAGAATCAATACTGCCATTTAGACTAACTATAACTAATATTGGTATTGAAGGTTATAGACCTTCAAATCCCCCAGGAATTGGAGTTCAGATAATTGGTTTCTCTAACTATATACTTTAATCTTGTGATATAATTCAGGTATGGCCAAAATCTCATTATCAAGCGTAAAGGCCCTGTTTCAGACAGGTGATAGACCAACTCAAGAAGACTATGTAGATTTGATTGATACGGCAGCAGCCCTTTCAACAGATCTTGGCTCTGCAGGCAACAATGAGTCAACAATCAACGGTATTGAAAACACAACCGTATTTGATAACTTTTTAGCAAGTGAATTTAGATCAATGAGATACATAATCTCAATTAAAAAGACTTCTGATGGCGCAAATAAATTTTATGCCACAGAGATGAATATTCTTGTAGATGGAACAGATGTTTCAGTTACAGAGTATGCAACAGTAGACAATGATGGGAATATTGGCACCATCTCCGTGTCTAGAGCAGGCGATACAGTTTCACTAACTGTTACCCCTGTGGGTGGACTAACCCCTATAACTCTACGCTTTATGCGTATGGGATTAAAGGCTTAACTAAGGAGATAAAATGGCAACAGTAGTAAAAGATTTTAGATTAAAGGCTGGATTAGTAGTTGAGGGTACAACCGCAACCGTTGAAGGCCATGATGTTCTTACAAAGAAAATTGCAGATGCAAAAGGTGACCTATTAGTTGGTACTGCAGATAATGCAATTTCTAGATTAGCCGTTGGAGCAACCAATGGACACGTTTTAACAGTAGATAGTTCAACAGCAACAGGATTAGCCTACGCAGCACCTGCAGCAGTTGGATCATTTGAATCAAGCATTGTCTTTGAAGGCTCTTCAGCAGACGATCATGAGACAACTCTTACAGTAACAAACCCTACAGCAGATCGTACAGTCACATTTCCAGATGCAACGGGAACAGTAGTTTTAAAAGACACAACAGACACACTAACAAATAAGTCAATTTCATTAACTACAAACACAGTTACTGGAACAAAGGCAGAGTTTAACGCTGCAATGTCAGATGCAGATTTTGCATCACTTGCTGGTAGCGAAACACTAACCAACAAAACAATTTCTTTAGCAAGCAATACCCTAAGTGGAACAGTTGCAGAATTTAATACTGCTGTTAGCGGTGATGATTTTGTTACCCTCACAGGTGCAGAGACTCTTACAAATAAGACACTTACATCACCAACATTAACCACACCTGCACTTGGAACTCCATCATCTGGAACTCTTACAAATGCTACTGGACTTCCAATAGCAACTGGTGTATCTGGTCTTGGAACTGATGTAGCAACTTTCTTAGCAACACCTTCTTCAGCAAACTTGGCCTCTGCAGTAACTGGAGAGACAGGATCTGGTGCCCTAGTATTTGGAACATCTCCAACAATAGCATCACCAACACTTAGTGGAACAACTATCACTGCTTCAGGCAACCTTGCAGTTCAACCTGCTACGTATATCCTTGAAGTAAAAGGTGGCGGCTCAACTGATGGAGCAATTCAACTTAATTGTGCTGTAAACTCACACGGACAAGTAATTAGATCTCAGCCTCACGCTAATGGAGCAACAAATACCTTGTTACTTCCTGGTGGTTCAACTATTGGTAACGCCGATGCTGTTCTTGTATCAAACACAGGAACTCAGACACTTACAAACAAAACACTTACAAGCCCAACTCTGACAACACCAGATATTGGTGTAGCAACAGGAACATCTTTGGTTCTTTCAGGGGACCTAACAGTTAATGGTACAACAACCACAATTAACTCAACAGTAATTACAATTGATGATAAGAACATGACACTTGGCTCAGTAGCATCTCCAACAGATGCAGGTGCAGACGGTGGTGGTCTTACTCTTAAAGGTGATACAGACAAGACTTTTAACTGGGTAGACGCAACTGATGCTTGGACATCTTCTGAGCACATGAACCTTCTTTCTGGCAAGGTATTAAAGATTAATGGAACTCAAGTTCTATCAGCAACAGAATACACTGGAAATGCTGCAACAGCAACAAATGGTATTACTACAGCAAGCAAGATTTCAGCACTTGCTTCAACATCTTCTTCAGAACTTGCAGGAGTTATCTCAGATGAGACAGGAACTGGTGCTCTAGTATTTGCTAACACACCAACTCTTGTTACTCCAGTAATCGGAGCAGCAACTGGTACAACTCTTGTTCTTTCAGGTGCACTAACTGGAACAGCAATCACACTTAATGATTCATCAGTAGGATCTGCAACAGCAACTGCTTCAACTTCAGCAACTACAATTGACACATGGTCAGCAAGCACTTATTCATCTGCAAAATATATTGTCCAGATGAAACTTGGTAATGACATTGAAGTACTTGAAGTTCTTGTAACCGTTGATGGAAACAATAACGTTTACCTAACAGAGTATGCTGATGTAATCAGTAACACTCAACTTGGAACAACAGATGCCGTTTATTCTGCAGGCAACGTTCTTCTACAAGTAACTGCAGCATCAGCAAGCACTGTTGTTAAGTTACACAGAACTTATATTGAAGCATAATTAGGAAAAGAGGCTAGAAGTGGCAACTGTAGATAAAGATTTTAAAGTAAAGCAAGGGCTCAACGTAACTCTTGGCGGTACTTTTGGAGGAACAGTTACAGTTGCTACTCCTACCAGTGGTTCACATGCCACTACTAAAACATATGTAGATTCATTAACGTCTGGATCATCAGTAACTGTTTCAGAAACTGCGCCAGTATCTCCATCTAATGGTCAACTATGGTTTGATACCGTAACCAGTAGAATTTATGTTTATTATAGTGCTGAGTGGATTGCTATGGCTACCCTTGCAGATGCAGAGGTTTTACAAGAGCATATTCACGATACAGCAATTGGTGGAACAGGTCAAATTGCAACTACTTTTGTAGATGCAGGATATTATTACGAAGCAGGATCTCTTATTAGCGCTGGGTTTTATAATACAGATAGTTGGGACACCACCAATGATGGCGGTACCGCAACAGAAGTTTACAATTAAAATCTGATATAA
>Ga0208951_1001323_pt1 | contig 10868 bp, 10 predicted proteins | sample GreLakmeMI27MSRF_FD_187702 | JGI IMG/M metagenome (GOLD analysis project Ga0208951, IMG submission 187702) | Freshwater lentic microbial communities from great Laurentian Lakes, MI, USA - Great Lakes metaG MI27MSRF (SPAdes) | ecosystem: Environmental > Aquatic > Freshwater > Lake | place: Great... | reverse complement strand
GCAGAAGCGCATCTAAAGTTAACCTTCAACTCTCTAATGAAACACGAATCTGTCGTTTTGATCCACCATTTAAACCTGGTTTCTTGCAATACAACGAGATCGTGATCCCTACTTATCTCGGTGCTATTTAGATTCACATACATAAGTGGGCGGTGAGGGTTTCACTCGGCTTTTTTCGGGTGCTTCCCCGACTTTTAGATTGTCGGGTCATAAAGCGACAGGGTAGTGCGCAAACTCCAACCTGTAAACAGTCAATTTACTGGAGGGAAGGTGAAACTACGATGTGGCCGCTAGATTTGCCGGATGCAAAATACTCAACAGCTTGAGCGGCAAATTCCAATGGGAATTTTTTATCTATCACAGGATTAATCCGCTTCCTTGCCAAATCTTCAAGTAGAAGGGACAGATCATCCTTATTTTCAGATTGAGTAAATGGTTTTAAAGTCTCTTTAACAAACAGCGAGATTAGAGCTACTGAAATCATCCGCCCGATACCACTAGATCCAAGGTTTGCCGCTGACCCAACGATTACTAATCTCCCACCTGCTTTTAACAACCTTCGCAATTGTTTTATCGACAGGAAACTTGAAGCATCGATGATGCAATCAAAGGCACCAGTTATTGATTCTGATTCGTAATCAATAACTTGGTGAGCTCCCAAAGTTCTTACGTAACTCTTCTTAGAACCCCGACATACACCGGTTACCTCCGCGCCAAGGCCTATCGCCATCTGCACTGCAAATGAGCCAACGCAGCCAGAGGCACCGATGATTAACACTTTTTGTCCAGCACTAACTTGGCCGTGTTTTCGAACCGCTTGAAGCGCTGTGCCGGCTGATACTGGAATTGTCGATGCTTCATCAAAGCCCACACCGTTGGGCAAGAGGGCTACACGCTTTGCGCGGGCAACTACCAGTTCTGCAAGTGCACCTGGCGCAGTTCCGCAGACTCGATCTCCGACCTTTAAGTCCTTTACCTCACTACCAATCTCAATCACTGTTCCGGCGAATGATTGGCCTGGACGCATACGTGGTTTACGAAGCCCTGCAAATAATCTAACAAGTGAGATATCTGCTGTTATTAGATGCAGAACTCCGGCATAGATGCTGGCTGCCTCTACCTTTACCAAAATTTGTTTTGAACCAATCTTCGGCGTTGGTATCTCTGATAAAACCAGGGAGTCTAAGCTGTACTCTTGTTGAGTTATTGCTCGCATTCAAATCCCATTCCACTAATTTAGAAAGTTACCCACGTTCTGGCGGAGGATTAGGGTATCGTCCACGTTTTGCAGTGTGTGACATCTTTCGCCAACATTTTGTTGGTTCAACCTCATAAAGGTTAAATACTGAGCTCCGAATATTATCGCTCTGTCAAACTCATAACATGTTTGATGCGGGTGTAACCCTGGATTGCTTCGGAAGACAAGTCATTGCCATGACCAGAATGCTTAAATCCTCCATTTGGCATTTCAGCTGCTTGAACCAAATGACAGTTGACCCACACTTGTCCAAAATCTAGGTCTTGTGAAGTGCGAATTATTCGACCGTGATTTTCCGACCAGATTGAAGCGGCAAGACCATATGCGACATCGTTTGCCAACTCAACTGCTTGGGCTTCATCTTTAAAGGTCTGGATTGTTTGCACTGAAGCAAAAACTTCGTTTTGAATCATTTCATCATTTTGCTTCAGACCCGCAACCAAAGTTGGTTCAAAGTAGTATCCGCCATTTAGTCGATGGGATTTGCCACCTGTAAGAATTTCCGCATGTGCGGGAAGTCGGTCGATGAAACCTTGAACACGGTCTAATTGATTTTGGCTATTTAAAGATCCATAGAAATTTTCGTCATTTTCTGGTTTTCCAAACTTGTATTCAGCAACTTTTTTGGCCAGGGCAGCTGTAAATTCCTTTGCGATGCCTTCTTGTACTAATACGCGTGTGCCAGCAGCACAGTCTTGACCTGCGTTATACAAATTAGCTTCGGCCACACCTTGAACGCTCTTTTCAAAGTTGCAATCGTCGTAAACAATTACTGGTGCCTTCCCGCCGAGTTCTAAGTGCAGGCGCTTTAAGTCTGGTGCAGCATTTTGTGCTATTTCAATTCCTGCTCGAACCGATCCTGTAATGGACACAAGATCTGGGCGCTTGTGAGCCACCATTGCACGTCCAGTATCGCGATCTCCGTAAATTATGTTTACTACACCGACTGGCAAATGCTCTGCAAATATTTCAGCCATAATGCTTGCGGTATGTGGAGTCGTGTCCGAAGGTTTTAAAACAATTGTGTTGCCCATTGCGAGTGCGGGTGCAAACTTCCAGACAGCCATAAGTAGTGGATAGTTCCATGGGGCAACTTGTGCACAAACTCCAACTGGTTCGCGCCGAACTGTTGAGTCATAGCCGGTGAGGTATTCACCTGTTGACCAACCTGGAAGATTACGTGCCAATGTTGCATGGAAGCGAGTGTGGTCAACACACTGTGGGAATTCGGCATCTCTCATCCACCAAAGCGGTTTACCTGTATTTTGAATTTCGGCCGCAATGATTTCTTCTGCGCGAGCTTCCATTGATTCTGCAATTCTGAATAAGGCCAGGGATCGTTCGGCTGGACTGGTTCGCTTCCAGCTATCGAATGCACGGCTTGCAGCTTTGAATGCATTGTCAACATCTACTTCTCGAGAAAGTGGTGCAGTTCCATACTTCTCACCAATTGCAGGATTTTCAAAAGACATTGTCTGGTTGCTGGCATTATCTACGAATTTGCCGTCAATGAAGTTTTTAAGTGTTGTCATGATTTTCCTTTTCTTATTTTAATTGGCTACTTGAACTTGTAAGACTTGGGTATACAACATCGCGTATTTTCTCCCACTCAATTCTTAACTTCTTGTAAACATTTTCGGAATCTGCATCAGGATATATAGGAGGCGCTGTTTCAACTACTATTTCAACAGCCTCTTCGAAAGTTGAGAATTTATTGGTTGCAATTCCGGCAAGAATTCCAGCGCCTATCGCAGGTGCCTCCACGTGAACTGCCGGTGTAATCGGTAATCCGAGTACGTCGGCTTTCATCTGATTCCAAATCTTGCTTCGCGCTTCACCATCTGAAATTGTCAATGTGCCTACAGAAAGTCCACGGCTCGTGATCACTTCATGGAGTGATGGATATTGATATGCCACAGCTTCTAACATGGACTTTACGAAGTGCGAAGTACTGTGATGACCAGATATTCCATAAAATGTCGCTCGCGCATCATCGTCTTGGAATGGGACAGTGGCTCCTTCCACAAATGGATAGCAAAGTAAGCCTTCGCTTCCTCTGGCAATTTTGGATGTGTCCGCAATCAAATCTTCAAACGTGGAATTATTCGTGAATGTTTCGCGGAACCATCTAAGGGTTGTTCCACTGCCAACTACAACCATCTCGTGCAGGTATGCATCTGGTACTACGTGTGGCATTAATCCAATGAGTCCAGTTGGGTCGTGATGCGGTTGGCTATCGACAACTCTCCAGCTCATCGACGATCCTGTACCAACACTTACATCTCCTGAATGAATAACGCCAGAACCAAGTGCAGCAGCAGGATCATCACCACCTCCAGCGACAAGTAACGTGCCGGGGAGCAATCCAATTGCAGTTGCTTCTTTTCCAAGAACTCCACGGGGTTCCCAAGATTTATACTTTATCTCAGGAAGAAATTCCATGGGCACTTCAATTGCGTCACATGTTTTCTGGCACCAACTGTTATTACGCCAATCATTCATGGTACTTCTGGTTGGTCCGGTCGGATCAGTACCAATATCTCCAGTTAATTTGTAAGCTAAGTAATCTTTTGGCGTCACAATATGTCTCACACGCGCCCATATTTCTGGTGAGTTATTCTTAGTCCATAATAGATTTGGTAGCAACAAACCCGGAATGGGTAAAGTTCCACTTCTATCAATTAACTCTTCTCGTCCAACTTGATCATAAAATTTAAGGGTTTGATCAGGGTCGCGTCGGTCTGTCCAATGAATTACTGGCGCAAGAACTTCTCCATCACTATCTAGTAAAACTCCGATATCGCGTTGACCAACGATGCACAATGCTGCAACGTCTGAAGCTGTTATCCCGCCAGTAATCAATACTTTTGGGACAGCTTTTGTCAGCGCGACGTACCAATCTTCTGCATCATTTTCTGCCCAAAAAGCATGAGGGCGATGCATTTGGTATGAAAATTCGTCTTTCGAGATCACACCACGTTCAGGGTGAATCAGAACCACTTTTAAACATGAGGTTCCTACATCGACTCCCAAAACGTATGAGGACATTACGAGTTAATGCTTTTCGGACCTGGAAGTGGCGCAGGTGCTGGTAGTGGTTCTGGTGCACCAGGAAATTGAGCTCGCCAATAGGACGCAATCCATTCAACCTGATCTTTTGGAAGTTCGCGCACTTCACCAAATTGTCGTGCTGTTAAATAAACCTCACATGCACCCTCGACAACTGCTGCGGTGTGAAACGCTTTTTCCAAAGTAGCGCCATAGGAAACACACCCGTGGAATTCAAGAAAAGTAGCACCTCGATCTCGAAGCGCTGGAACTGTGTAGTGATACATCTGATCTGTTTCAGGCTGAGAAAATGGGGATGTAACCACGTCGCCGCCTGTGGCTTCAACTAGCCCTGTCAGAATTGGTGGAAGAGTCCAACCTAAATTCGCCATGGTCATAACTGCTTTGCCGTGAGTGTGGACGATTCCACCGATTTCGGGACGATTTTTGCAAATCAAAGTATGCATCGCTACTTCAGAAGTCGGTGCAAGATGGCCATCAATAATCTCGCCATCCAGATTTACAATTACGATGTCTTCTGGTTCTAGTAAGTCGTACTGACGTCCGGAGGGCGTTACTGCAAGTAAATGAGGCTCGCCCGGTATACGACAACTTATGTTTCCTGCAGTGGAATATACAAGTCGCTCTGCCTGCAATTTACGCGCATAAGTGATAACTTTTTTTCGAGTTTCTAGCCAAGATTCTTTCATTTACTTCTCCTTTTGAAATGTTGTCTTACTGATTTGGGTGTTAGTTGATGAAAAATCTAAATGCGATAACTGCTAGCCCAACAAGGGCTAGCACAGCAGTTAGAGGTAGAGCGGAAATTTTTAGCAATGAAGGTAAATCCGAGGCATCAATGACAACCTTTGCTGGCCAAGCTCCCATCTCGCCAGTGATGTGTACTTCGCGGCCCACTACTCGAAGTTGTTTTGGTTCGAATGGCAATTCTCCAATTGGCGAACTAACTCTCATTTACTTCCTCCCTGTGCTTTGGTCCAATTTCGAGCGACACTGCTCCCGTTCTCATACCGTGACTCCGGTGTGCTGCCATTAATATCTTGCACAAATGTCACATTCTTTGATGGCTCCAGAAGTGCGCCTTCTAGGTTTCTGTTTGGAATAAGTGGTCCGGCAAGAATTATTCCGTCACATTCGAATTGCAGATTTTCTCCGTTAACTTCGCATTCGAATTTGTCTACACGAGCCGTTCCATGCACTTTCATTTTTTTAGCGTTTGTGAATTGACGATTATTTGTATTTGTTTCCGTAGCATCGGCAACAATATTTGTACAGATTCCTCCATAATGAGTGATGGCTGAGATCACCTTATGTGTAAGTTGTCCATCACCAATGACAATTGCGTTCTTCCACAGTTGAACTCCTGACTCCAAGAGATGCAATGCAACGGATGCTGGAATCACTCCAGCAGGACGGTCTCCTGATATTCCAATTTCAGCAGAAGTTGCAGGTCGAACGCCTCCAGCAAAAAAAAGATGATCCGCACTTATTTCTTTGGTTCCCAATGGGCCAACTATTAATAGGTTAACTCCATCCCAACGAATCGCCATACTTCCCAGTTCAAAAAGTATTCCTAATTCGTGGGCTTTCGATGCGTATTGCAGTACAGAAGTTTCACGCCATCCAGATTCGCCACCGACGACTGGAAGTCGATCAATCAAGATCACATCGTGATTCCTTGCTAGTTCATTTGCGCAACCTAAGCCACTCGGGCCTGCACCTACGACTGCAATTCGCATAGTTACGAACCCACGGTTCCGCGGGAAGTTTGAAGCACAGAATCAGGGCCCTTGCCCGTTGATGTCGCTGTCAAAAATGAAATACCAGCCATACACAGTGATCCTTGGCAACGTCCATAACCGGCACCAGTGCGCTTTCGCACTCCATCAATTGATGTTGCTGGAACCGGACCTTCAAGACTTGCTTTGATTTCTGCGGCACTTACATGCTCACACGCACAAACTACTTGGCCATATAAATGATCACTCTTGATTAATTCTTCTGGGTTTGCCGAAGTTCGCAAAGCCGCAACTTTAGGCAACACGTCAATTGCATCTTTTGAATCTTCTACATCTAAACCTGCAACTTTTAACAACTGGAGAATCATTTCCGCTGCAGCCGGTGAAATGCTTACTCCAGCACTTCGATCAGTGACATGAAATAGATTTGAAATATTCTTATCCATTCTGAGCCGATGTGCTTCATCACCAGCAGGCCTATTAGCAGCAAACGTTTTTATCACAGCGGCATCAGCAACCGATGGTGCAAGTTTTATTGCATTTTCCAATATCCATTCAATTGTTTGAGTATCTGTAGATTTATCATCCAGATTTTGCAGGTCTAAGGCTGTTGGGCCAAGCAGCGCTGAGCCATGCGTGGTTGGAACAACATTGCTTCCTTTCGTATGCGCTGAGTGTGTGGAAAAAATAATCTTTGAAAGATTCTGACCAAAAGTTCGATCAAGGACTATGTATTGTCCTTTGCGTGGGTACATGTTTAATGTCTCTCCACCTGCTAATTCACTTATTTTGCCAGCTTGAACGCCTGCAGCGTTGACAATGAAACGCGTTCTAATTTGACCCAAATTTGTTGTGATGCAACTGCCATTTTCATCATGATTAATTGCAATAACTCGTTCATTAAATCTAAATTGTGTGCCATTGGTCGCGGCTAAGGAAGCATACGCTGCGGTTAATCTGATTGGATCAATAATTCCTTCGTCAGGCATATTAATTCCACTAATAATTTTGGGCGTAACCAGTGGTTCAAGATTGATTGCAGCGGCACGAGAAATCAATTGTGCATTCACGCCGCAAGCATTAATTTCGGCAACGGTTTCTTCTAAGGTTTGAGATTCTTCATCTGTTAGAGCAACCATCAGTCCACCGATTCGACGATAAGGAACATTTAACCGATGTGTGATTGCTTCCCACAAAGGGTTGCTGGCGTTGATTAGATCGGTTTGCTGACTTCCAGGTTTTCCGTAGTAGGAAACTGCCACACCAGCATTTCCTTTGCTGGCATGCTCGGCGACATCTGATTCAGCTTCAATAAGAACAACTTTTGCCGTTGTGCGACTGAGTCGCTCTGCAATTGCGCACCCAAGAACGCCGCCACCGATTATTACGACGTCAACTGGGCTTGTGTGTGACAAAGCCACCTCCTGTTTAAAGGGGTCCGTGCAGACCCCATATTCGTATTATAAGGAGATTAATGTTCTAAATGTCAATAATTAATGTTCGAATGGACATCTATTTTCAACGAAACGCGTGAAATCCTTGACTTATTGTGTTCACTTCAAGTTTACTTATCGAAAGATATTTCATTGATGTCTTTTTAAAAGCTTTCCCCACAACTCGTTGAAAGGAATAGTCGAATGAATTCAAGCTCCTCTGATCTAGGCGGCGCGAAGCAAATTGCTGCTGATGACAGCGAACTGGCCAAACTGGGCTACAAAAGGAAAATGGGGCGCAGTTTGGGCTCATTCTCAACTTTTGCAATTGGATTTGCCTTCATTTCAATCCTGACCGGCATCTTCCAGCTTTTTGCTTTCGCATATAACAACGGTGGACCCGCAATGTGGTGGGTTTGGGTAATTGCTGTGTTCGGGCAACTACTTTTTGCACTTTCATTTGGAGAACTTGCAGTGAAATTTCCCCTTGCAGGTTCTGTTTACAACTGGACAAAGCAAATTGCCAAACCTATAACCTCTTGGGTAGCAGGAATCAGTCTCACACTTGCGTTAACTGTATCTACAGCAGCGGTGGCACTTGCTTGGCAATTCGTTTTGCCGTCAATTTGGTCTGGCTTCCAATTCATTGGTGACGGTACTGGCAAATACGATGTTCCACAAAATGCCGTCATTCTGGGCGGAATAATGATTCTTTGCACAACCTTAGTAAGCCTTGCCGGAACAAAAGTTATCTCTCTTGTCAATAATATCGGAGTGACTATCGAACTTGTTGCGGTTGTACTCATGATTGTTTTCTTTGCATTTAACGCAAAACGTGGCGTTAATATTGTGATGGAGACAAATGGCACAGGCTCAAACCACAGTTCTGGTTATCTTGGAGCAATGCTAATTTCTATTCTACTTGGACTGTACGTAATGTGGGGTTTTGATACTGCTGGTTCAGTAGGTGAGGAAACCATTAATCCTCGCAAAACAAATCCTCGTGCAATCGTTCGTGCACTTTTGGCCTCTGGCATCCTTGGTGGTTTGTTGATTCTCACCGCATTAATGGCCGTGAAGGATCTAAATGCTAAGGATCTAAGTTCTCTTGGGCTTACATATGTTGTGACAAGCGTACTTGGTGATAGTTTTGGAAAATTACTACTTATTTGTGTTGCGATTGCAATTTTTGTTTGTGCATTAGCAAACCAAACTGGTGCGGTTCGCATGATCTATGCAATGTCACGAGATAATGCACTTCCATTTAGTAGTTCATTTTCAAAGGTTTCTAACCGAGGACAAGCTCCCGTTGTGCCTATTTTGCTTGTTGCGGTAATCGCTATGACTGTATTGATTTCTAACATTAATCAACCGCAGATCTTCCTGGCAGTCACAAGTACGACAGTAATCTTGGCTTTGATCTCTTACGTTTTGGTGGTCGGACCGCTAACGCTGACCAGACTCCGCGGTAAGTGGACACCTAATGAAAAGGGGTATTTTTCTCTAGGAAAGTTTGGCCTAGCGGTCAATCTTGTTGCCTTTATCTGGGGTGTTGTAATGATTATCAATATCGCCTGGCCTCGACAAGGCATTTACAATCCGTTTGAACCATTCCACTGGTACCTGCAGTGGGGTGGCGTGCTCTTCCCAGCAGTTGCACTCACAATCGCTGCGATTTTCTACGCTACGCGTCAACGCAAGCACGTTGGAGTAAGAGCAGAACATCGACCTGGCTCATAAATAAAATTCTGAGCCTGAAATAGACCTAAAGGCAAAGTCATTGGCACCTCTGATTCATCGGGGCATGTCAATGACTTTGCCGGGTCATATAAACTGATGAAATAACTCCCTGATACTTGACTCAAAGCCAAACTATTTCCGATAATTAGGAAGCGTGACGAACATGGACTGTGCCTTTGACTCTTGTAAATAACTCGCTGCACGAGCGAACACGATCAAGGCGTGATCGTATTCTCACAATACTTGGAGAACAGGAATACATCTCTGTTCGTGATCTCTCTGATGAATTTGGCGTAACTGAAATGTCCGTTCGTCGCGACCTTCATGCCATGGAATTAGAGGGCAGTGTATTTAGAGTACGTGGAGGCGCTACAAGACCGCGAGTAACTCTGGTTTCAAAAACTTACGCTAGAGGCGCACAAAGAAACGTTGCTCAAAAGCAACGAATTGCTAAAGCTGCGAGCGCACTAATTGATGCAGAAAGTACTGTGTTTTTCTATTCAGGATCAACTGTTGCGAGAGTTCCATCCTATTTGACTGAACTTCAACGAAATTCTCTAACAATTGTGACAAATTCGCTCCCAATTATTAATGAGGTGAGCGCTTGGGAGAATCCTCATCTTGTATCGATTGGCGGCACATACCTCTCCCAATATATGGCTTTCGTAGGTCCACAAGCACTCTTGTCTATCGAGCCTCTAAGTGCAGAAGTTGCGATTATTGGATGTGACGGTTTATCAGCGGAAAGAGGTTTAACAACTCCCCATCAACTTGTTGCGAGTATTGGTACCAGCATGGTTAATCGCGCTCGTCGAAAAATAGTTGTTGCCGATTCATCCAAAGTTGGACGACATGGTTTGACCCGTATCGCCCCAATAAATGAAGTACATACTCTTGTCACTGATACTGATGTTGACCAAGACCAGGTTAAAGAGCTTAGAAAATTAGGCGTTGAAGTAATCATTGTTTAACTTTGTTCAACACCCTTGTCGATACACAGAGACATTCTTAGAAATTAATAAAGTACGGTTGACATTGTGGGGGTCACTGGTTCGATCCCAGTATCGTCCACAATCAGTTAAATATTACTTCTTGCCGATAACCTTTAAGAGATCCAAATACTCTTCACACGTTACTCCGCACAAGCTCTTTAACTTTGCCAGATTCTTCTTGGCATCGGATATTCTCTTCGTTTCTACGAATAATTCACCCTGATACTCAAGTGCTCCTAAATGTTTCGGATTGATTTTTAGAGCCTTTGCATAATAAATACCGGCTGGCTTATATAACTTGAGTTTTCGCGAGCTAAATCCAAGAAGATTATTGATATCTGCATTATTGGCAAATTCTTGATCGGCTTTTCTTAGAGCAGCTAGAGCCGCAGCAAAATTCTTCTCATCAATCATTTTTCTAATTAATGATAATTCAGTTGCGACGTTCTTGGTCACCGCTGCAGTAGTCGGAGTCGACGTTGGTGTTGGTGCCGCAGTTGGAGTATTCATCGTCGATCCGCCACCGCCGCCGCCACCTGTATCGGCTGCGTTCAGGATTGGCATTGAAAGCAAATCTCATACCATCCAAGAATTTGGACGGTTCATTTCCCTAAATCCCCGCATGAATCGGGGGTAG
>Ga0208951_1001322_pt1 | contig 10877 bp, 10 predicted proteins | sample GreLakmeMI27MSRF_FD_187702 | JGI IMG/M metagenome (GOLD analysis project Ga0208951, IMG submission 187702) | Freshwater lentic microbial communities from great Laurentian Lakes, MI, USA - Great Lakes metaG MI27MSRF (SPAdes) | ecosystem: Environmental > Aquatic > Freshwater > Lake | place: Great... | reverse complement strand
CTCAGCAGTGCGCAGTCCAACTGGCGCGGCGACAGCCTCGGCGACAGCAGCATGCACCCGCCGCTCGGCCGGCGCGGAGCTGGCAGACTGAGAGGCTGGCGCGTCCACGGCAGCGGGCGCAGCAGTGGTGGCCTGCGACGGCAAGACTGCAGCCTCTGCGGGCATGACGGGCGCAGCGCCCGGCGCGCTCGCCTCCCCAGCAGCAAGCGCGTGCGCAATGACCGCCTCGCGGCTGGCCACGGGCGCCGCGACCGCCTCCAGCGCAGCGCTGGCCTGGGCAGCCGCGGCCATCTGCTTAGAAAACACCACAGCCCGTGCTGCGGCCGCAACATCGGCAGTGCGCAGCGGAGCAGTCGACACCGCGCCAGGCGCACAGCGCTCTGCCTGCACAGAATGGGCCAGAGCAGCGGCAGGGTGGGGCGTCACTGCAGCCTCCGGGCTAGCCGCAGCGACACGCACGGCGAAGGGCTCGGAAGCAGCAAGGTCAGGTGCTGCGAGCGCGACGGCGGCAACGTTGCGCGGCGCAGCAGCGATGACAGACGCCAGAGGCGCAGCAGGCGGCGCAGCGTCAGCGTCAAAGAGTGGTGAAGGTGCGTCCCGTGCTGCGCCACACGCTGTGACCGCCCCAGGGCTGTCCATATACTCGGGAGCAGGGATGCCCTCGAGAGGCGCCTGTGCAGCGTCCGCGACAACCGCGAGCGAAGCAGACCTCCTGCGTGAGACCGCATTAGCGACGGCGGGTGCAGAAGGCTGCACAAGAGCGTCAACGGAAGCAACCAGTATCGTGCCCTCCACAGGACCAGGAGCGGCATTCGCGCTGATGAAAGACAAATGCAATGTTGAGGGCGCGATGACCACACCGGAGGGCAGCATTGGCGCTAGGGCAGGCGCCAGCTGCACAGCGGGCGCGATAGCAGCAGGAGCCGATGCCGGCACAGGATCCACAGCAGCAAGCTCTGACAGAATCGCCGGGTAGCTCTCAAAGACACGCACAGCGCTGGTTGCGACAGCTTGTGCCCCTAAATCGGGCTCAGCAAACTCAGCAGATGGATGCTCTGGCTCAACAGCGGCGGCAGCTGAGACTGCGGCGGCCGAGCTGGGCGCAGCAACCACGTCTCCAGGCACCGTCTGCTGTGTGGGCTCGTTGGCGGCAGCGACGACGGGCGCAGAGGGTTGCAAGGACACATCAGCAGTCACCGCCTCCGGGCAGCTCTCGTCCACCGCACTCGTCGTTGCAGGTGAGAGACAGGAGAAGCAGCCAGACGCCTTTTTGTGCTTCGAAGTGGTCTTCGCCCTAGTTGTGCCTGTGATGGAGCCCACCACTATGGGCGGCGCAGGCGGTGCAACAACAGAGCGGACACTGGCGGCACTAGATAATGCCCCAGGGCTCGTAGCGGCGCTGTTCTCCACAGAGGAAAAGTCAATCAGCAAGGTCACCCGAGAGGGCCCAAAGGCAGCAGCAGCACTCGCAGCAGCAGCGTGCAGGCTGAGCCGCCGTGTAAGAGCCACAACCAGTTGCTGCGGGTCGTCGTAAGAGCAGCTGCTCTCTCCGGCGGGTGCACGCTGTGGAGGTTCTGGAGCGGCGAGCGCAGATGAAACTGCCGTTCCAGCCTTTCCAACCAAGGCGAAAGGGTGGCTGATCTCGTCAGCGTGTACCACGGCGGGCGCATCGCTGGCCTCGATAACCGAAGAAGCAGTCCGCTCTAGGGGCAGGAGGAAAGCGGGAGGAACGAGCACCTCTGAAGTCGGCGCAGCGTCGGTGGCAGCAGGCGGAGAGGCTGGTACAGCCCTCCGTGCAACCGGAGCTGTGTCAGCAGCAGTGCTCTCAGAGGGGCGCGCTGCCACAGGGGGCGCACTGACTTCAGCGGCAACGCCAGTCTGAGGCGTTGAAGCATCAGCGCCGCTGAGCTCAGGCTCAGCTCGAACTGCAGCAAGGGGCGCCCTTCGCCGTCGCTGTGTGACCGGAGGGAGCAGCATGCTCTCGGCAAGACTGTTTGCCATCCTCGGCGTCTGGTGCTCGGAATCCTCTCCCACCCGCGTCGACACAGAGCGCACGTCAGGCAGCTGCACCTCGCTCACAGCGGCCGCCAGGCGCGCCTCCACGCGTGACCGCATCGCAAAAGCTGCAGAGGACTGCTGCGGCGAGACACCTGTCGTTGGCAGAGTGCGCCCTATCCGCCGCGGAACAGGCGGTAGGAGCATGTCCACTTCCAGCCGCCGCGTGACAGTTGGCCGCGCCGCAGAGTCGGCTGCCGCAGGCGCTGCTGGTGTGAGGGTGAGGGGGAATGCGGGGTCGACGACGCTTGGCGATGCGACAGCGCCCTCCCACTCCCGCCGGGCAGCCTCCAGCCGCAGCCGCAGCGCGGCCGAGTGCAGCAGTGGAGATACGCCGGCGCTGGGAGCGACCCGAGGGGGGGCGGGAGTGGGCGGCTGCTTGCTCAGCAGCCGGGCGAGTCGCGCATGCAGTTCTGCGCGGTGCGTGACCGCGTCCTCGCGCGGAGGGCGCGCACGAGGCGCAGAGGGCGAACCGGCAGAGGAATCCGCAGAGTGCGGGACCGCCAGCATCGCGCGCAGGCGTATCCGCGACGCCACAACCTCGGCTGCGCTGTGATGCGGGCTTACCGGCTGGGCAGGCGCAGGCGCAGCTTCAGAGCCGCTACTGGCCCTCAAGTGGGAGGCAGTGAAGGCCAAGCCAGCTGCGTCCAGCCTGCGTCTCAATGTTGAGAGGCTGAGAGGCAATGCTGAGAGAGGCGCGTGCGGCGGTGACGCGGCGACGTCTGCGACGGCGGACGTCAGCCTCGCCCTTGCGCGCGATAGGAGTGCGTCGACAGTGACTCTGCGGTCCGAGTGTTGGCCCTGCGCCCCTCCTGCACCCCCTGTGCCGTCAAAGCGGCTCAGGAGAGGCAACAGGTGCGAGTCAGTGCCTGGAACCTCCGTGAGGCTGCCTGCGTCCGCGGCGGGAGAAGCGCCATCCGCTGCAGTGCGCACGCTGAGCACAACGACCGGAACTACTCCCACCATGACCTGCACCCACGCACAACAGCGTGCTGCTTATTCACTAAAGCAGAGCCCCTGCAATCGGGGCAGCTGGCCCCGTGCGTTGCCGCCACGCCCGGTTGCCTGCATCCCAGGCAGTCGCGGCGAGCTGTACCCGCCTCTCTGTGCCGATGCACGCGAGAAAATGGACGCACAGGGTATCCGGATGCGGGAGCAACGTTTGAGACATTCTGATGAGATATTTGGTAGGCGGCCTGGCATCTTTGGCGGTGTGAGGAAGGAACTGGAGTGTTCAGGGGCCTGCCCGTGGTCCGATGGTGCCCTGCTCTGCCCAGTCGCCCAGCAGGTTGGCTGCCCACAGGCGAACGCGGCCGTCCATGGCAGCCGTGGCGAGCGTGACGCCAGTAGGGTCCCATTCTGCGCTGCAGACCTCGGAGGGGTGCTCAAACGGGGGCGCAGCCGCGAACGCGACCGCCCCCGCCCCATCGAAGTTCAGTCGCCAAAGCGACACGCTGCATCCCTGTGTCACAGAAAGCAGCTCCCACGGCCGGCCTGCCAGACCGCACGTCAGCAAACGAGCAGCGGAGCGGGGCGGCACTGCGAGGGCTTCCCGCACCTCCGGTTGGCGCCCACGCCAGGGCAGACACAGCCGCGTCGGGAAGCGTCCGCGGCAGGGTGCAGGCACAGCGCCAGCGGCGCGTGCTTGCGTCCAGGCTCCACACCATCACAGCTCCGTCAGCCGCCACAGCGAGTGTCGGCGGCAGCGCCACGCCGTTGGGAGCCCAAGTCAGCGATGTGCAGGCCTGGCCACGCGGGGAAACCTCGAAGTGTGTCTGTGGCAAGTCTCTCAGTCGCATGTGTCTCACTCGTCTCGCAAGGCCGTGCCTGCAGCTCCCACAGAGCCAGCTCCTCCGCGGGCCCATACAGGCGCACCGCGCCGTCCGCGGCCGCCGCCAACAGCGCGCCGTGCTCGGGAGGCGCGAAGGCAAGGTGCCGCGCAGCCGTGGGGAGCGAAGACACGAGCTTCCACTCCGTTGCGCGCTGCGTCCACAGCTTCACGCCGTCGTCTGCGCACGAGGCGAGCAAGGCACCAAAGAGGGGACTCGCCCAAGCCACCTCGCACAACTCTGCTGGATGCGCCTTCACGAGCCTCAAACTCGCGCGCTGACGCGCGTCGCACGATCAGGTCGCACCTGCCAGGAGGCGGAGCAGCGCCACGCGCCCTGTTCACCTCGCGAGTAGAGGCGCAAGCAACCATCACCACATGCAGTTGCCAGCACATCTGAAGCCTGCGCGCTGTGCACCACGCGCGCGGGCTCAAGCTCGATGGACTGCACGTCCTTGCGGGGCGACAAGTGCAGCGTCAGTGGACGCCAGAGCGACACCTGGCGCGGCGTACCACACTGCCAACCATGCCCACAGCTCAGAGGCGCTGTGCGAAAACGACACGTAGCCGACAAGCTTCGTGCGATTACTTGTATAGGAGACGCCAAGGGCAGAAGAGTGGTGCAACACAAGACGAAAGACGTCGTGTCGTCGTCGGTCGCCGCCGGTGGACGACCAGTCGAACGCACACGCTGCTCGCCTGCAGCTCACCAGAGAGTCTCTTTAGAGAAGCAATGGGTGTCACTACTCAGCGGAAGGACGAGCCAGCATGCGCGCAGCGCCCTGCCTCACCCGCACAGAGAGGGGTCCATAGCGTAGCGGCAGCGTGGCAACACCTTGCGCATGTGGGTGGGCAGCTGCAACCTTCTCGCCGTCGAGGACCAGCACGCCCGCGTCGCCTCCGTCCGAAGGCGGACCGGGGCGCAGAACAAACGAGGTGGCCTTCACCACGGTGACATGTGGGTGCGACAAGTGCGACCCGTCGTCGAAAGCCATCAGCGCGGCGGCCACGGACGCGGGTGAACCGCCGCGGATGACCACGATGTCGAAGCAGCCGTCGCCGGGCAATGCCCCAGGCGCAGCAAATGCCTCCTCGCCGCCCCAGGGCAGGTTGAGCGCCCAGAGGCTGTCAAAGGGGCCATCCAGTACCCGCCACGCGCCATCTGTAGCTCCCATCTGTGCCGCCGTGTCAATCTCCGCTCCAGTGGCGGAGCGCCCGACCGGCTGTGCGCCGGCGGGTGCCTGAAACAACAGCGTGCCGCTGTAGCGCCTCAGCAGCATGCAGCGCAGCAGCGCCTGGACGGTGAAGCGGGCGGCGCCCAGGAAGCGCAGCGCCTCCGACTCAATGTCAATGTCGGCAACCAGCGCCCAGGACAATGACAGAAGCGCGTGCATCGGCCGCGCCCCCGGCTGCTCCACCACAGCCGCGTCTATCGCCAGCGGCGCTGAGCAGCACAGCGCGGCGAGCGTTGCGTTATGGGGTGTGCATCTCTCTCTCGCGCGCGCAGCCAGCGACTTTGCGATGGCGTTGCCACTGCCTGCGGGTATGATGGCCAGCGGAAGCATCGAGGCGGCTGGCTGGTTGGCATTCCGCTGGAGGCCGTTGTAGACCTCCGAAAGCAGGCCATCGCCCGACACGATGCAGACCGCGTCAAATTGGCTGACGTCCATCGACGCGGCCAACTCCGCTGCGTGGCCAGGGTGTCGTGTGTGCGTCACTGTCGCCTGCACTCGCGCAAGCTTCAGCAGCGGCGCAACCGTGCGCTCGTAGATGCCTAGAGCGCGGCCGGTGCCGCTCTGTGGGTTGAGCATGACCGCCAGGCGCTGGATTCGGCCAGGCCTGGCAGACCAGAAGGCGGCCTCCACGCCCAGCGCCTCAGCCTCGGACGCGCACGCGATGTGCTGCACCGCCGCCTGTCGCGTGCCGTCGCCACCGGCGGTGAAGCAGCCGCCTTGCGCCTGCGGAGTGTTAGCCAGACGAGTCAGCTGTGCCAGTGCTACACGCACCACAACGAGCGGATAGCTGTGGACCACCAGCGTCTTTCCTCCACGCGTCTCCACGGCCAGCACGTCAGTCAGGTCGCAGGAGACGAGCTCTCCAGTTGTGCGATGCCAACGCAGGCAGGCGCGCTCTACGCCACTCTCAGCCACCAACTCCACCATTGACGGTCACGCGCTGTCACGCAGCCGCCACGGCGCTTCGACTGGTCACGCAAGCGCCGGCCTCGGCTCGCAAAAAAGGCAATATTTTGTTGTCAACAAAGGTCGACACAATGTTGAAGGGCGCAGTTGGTGCTTGCGGCGTTGCTATGAGCGCGTTGATCGCACGTGCCAGCAGGCGCGCGCACACTGTCACTCTCGTTCCCGTCTTGCTCCCTTTGTCTCGTGCCAGGTTCATAACGCGCTCGCGTATATCGGCGTAGGCGCATGCGTGAGGGCGATGCGGCGCCGGTGCTGTGCAAGAGCGCGGCAGTGCTTGCGACTGCGACGCTGTCGCTTGACTCTGCCCTCGCTCTGAGCCACAACCTTGCCGAGCCGGCCGACACAAGAGCTGCACGCGTGGCACAGCTGGCGACGGACGCGCTGGCTGCCGTGTCTGCTGTTGAGTGCAGTGCGTGGGCTCAGTTGCCACAGTTGACCGGCGCTGAGCTCTGCCCTGCAAGCAGATGGCGGCTGCTCGTCCACCTCGGAGAGAGGCCAGGCAGCCTGCCTTCGCGGGCGTGCGCTGCAGCTGCTTGAGCGCGCGGGCGAGGCGGAGGAGGCACTGACACGAGCGGTGCGACTTGGACTGCAGACGCAGCAGTGGCTGAAGGCGCCTGATCCTGGCCCTGATGCTCTCGTTTTGCGCGCGCAGGTGAAGCTATGCCCCGCTTCTGCGGACGCCTGGAACAGCCTGGGCGAGATTGCCTGGAAGCGGGGTGCGCTGCCAGAGGCTCGGTCACTGTTCCAAACCGCCTTCGCTCGTTGCGCCAACGCGGCGTCGCTGTGCAACCTCAGCGGCGTCGCCCGCGGTCTTGCGCAAGGTGCGCGTCCAGCTCGGGCGCAGTCGCGAGTCCGCTGACGCTTGCTGGTTGCACAGGAGTTGCGACTGCAGCAGAGCGCCAGGCGCTGACCTCGGAGAGCGTGACGCACGCGCGGGCGGCGCTGACGCTGGACGTGACGGAGGGGCGGCACTGGTATCAGCTGGGTTTGGCGCTGATGGCGCAGGCGTTTGGCACAGGGAGCGCGAGCTCCAGCGACCTGGCACCCGCGGCCAAGGCCTTCGCGCACGCGGTGCAGCGCGGCGAGGGCGAGCGCAACGCGGACTTGCTGTTCAACCGGGCTGTGCTGCTGCGCTACCTGGACGAGCTGCAGGGGGCGCTGGACAGTTTCAGAGCTTCCGGCCGCCTTGACCCGGCGCTGCCCTGGCAGGCGCAGACGCAGGCGCTGCTGCGTGACGCCACGCGCGTGCACGTTCTGGTGGCTGCGCGCGGGCACACGAGGCCGAAGCGCTACGCCGCCGCCGCTGCCCAGGTTGCTGCGACGCCGCTGCCTGCGGGCGTCCTCGCGCCCACCCTCACCGCGCTGACGCCCGGCATGAATGGCGGCTGCGCGCTGGGCTGCATGGTGCTGGCCATGGCCTCCGCCCCGGGCGCCATGCCTGCAGTGGCGGTGGCAGTGGACGGCGCAGGCATCTGCTTCGCCATCACAGCCTACGGACTGCGCGACAGCGCGCTGCGCGAGGGCCTCCCCGTCGCGCTGCTCGCGCCGCTGCTGACGCACGTGCGCGTGGCGGCGCCGGACGGGGAGCTGGCATACGCGCTGGTCAGGGTGGAGGGTGCCCTGGGCATGCGCTGCCTACAACGCGGCGCCTGGGAAGCGCCCACCTCGCAGGCGGAGTCGCCGAGCGTAACGTTTTCGGTGTGATGCATACACTGCCTAGCGATTCGCGCATCATGTTATTGGCGTTCTAGTTCTCAGCTCAGCGCGGCAGCGTGTAGCCGTGACGCGGCGGCGGCTGGCCAGGCCCGGGACGCTGCTGCTGTTGCGCCGCCGCTGCCGCGCGCGCGGCGGCGTCGGCGCCCTGCGGCGCATGCGGCAGGGGGGCGTGCGGCGCGCCCCGCGGCGCAGCACCCGGGCCCTGCGGCGGCCGGTAGCCTGTGGCGCCGGGGAAGGAGCCGCCCACGTGCGGCGCGTAGTGGTGCTGGACCGGCTGCTGGTAGGGGTGCATGCCGCGCGCACCGCCCAGAGGCGCCCCTCCGGCTGCCAGCACCGCAGCCTCGGTGTGCGCACGCTTGGCCGCCGCCTCCGCCTCAACCTTTGCGCGCGCGTCCTGGCGGCGCTTTTTGGTCTGGAACTCGTGGCTGGCCTCGTACTTTGGAAGGTCGGCGGGCACGCAGGGCTTGGGATCGTTGAAAAAGTAGTCCTGCAGCAGCGCCTGCTCAGCCCCCAGCCGCGCAGCCGGGTCCAGCGTCAACAGCTTGTCGCAAAGCTCCTGCACGTCCGCCGGCGCGCGGGACAGGTGCTCCAGCAGGCGCCGGCGGTGCGGGCGGTCGGGCTTGAACATGTGGAACCAGGGCAGCTTGCTGCACCCCGGCCACGCCTCCTCGCTGGGCGAGCCGCAAAGCCGGAAGATGAGCTCCACCTGCTCCATCTCGTTCTTGCCGGGCAGGATGGGCTTGCCTGTCACCAGCTCCGCGAAGATGCAGCCCACAGACCACATGTCAACCTCTGGGCCGTACTTGGTGGCGCCCAGCAGCAACTCCGGGGGGCGGTACCACAGCGTGATGACGCCTGCGCGTTGAGGGGTGAGGCGGCGAGAGAGCATAGTGCGGGAGTGAAGGCAAGAAAGACGCACGGTTGGTGAGCGCGTTGGTGCTCTCCTGCCCCGCGTAGCTGCGCGCCAACCCAAAGTCCGCAATCTTCATGGTACCGTTGTTGTCAATCAGCAGGTTGCTGCCCTTGATGTCGCGGTGCAGGATGTTGTTCCGGTGACAGTAGTGCAGGCCTTGCAGCAGCCTGCCCGCGTGTCAGCGGTGCAGCGACGGGCGCGCTGCGGGCACGCACTGTTTCATGTAGTACTTGATGAGCGCAGGCGTGAACTTGACGCCAGGGCGCTCTGCACGGTAATCACACGCTCAGCGCCTGCGCTGCCAGGCCTAGCGCGGCCAGCACGCACCCGCCAGCCCCGTCAGGTCGTGGTCCATGTACTCCATGACCATGTAGATGCTGCCCTTGTTCTGGTTGGCCGCATGCGCCTTCCGAGAGAGCGGCTTTAGGGTTGCCACTCGCGGGCCCGCAGCGCGCTCAGGACGCACCCGCGACACCACAATCTCCTTCAGCTTCACCACGTTGTTGTGCGTCAGGCTCTTGAGGATCTTTATCTCGCGGATAGCGGTGATGGGGAAGCCTTCCTTCTCGTTGTCCTGAGTAGGCACCGCCACAGCGTTAGCGCCGCCTGGCCAGCGCTGTTGCTGCCTACGTACCATGCGAACCTTCTTCAGCGCCACAATCTCGCTGGTCGTGCGGTTGCGCGCCATGTAGACCTGCGGAGTTGGACGCAGAATCAGAAGCTGCGAGCGGCTCGCTGTGCACGCTGAGCGCGCCTGCCCGTAGGTGCCCTCGCCAATCTGCTCCAGCTTGTCGAACTCGTCCACGCTGCGCGCGGAGCCCCAGGATGGCTGCGGCAGAGCAACGCCGCCGCCAGCGCTAGCGGCATCCACCATGCTTAAGAGCTTCGCCAAGCTGGGCGACGCTGCACCGACGTGCGCGTGACAGACGGACAAAGACGACGCAGGCTCGACGATGGTGGCGAATTTGAGTGCTGTTCGAATGTCGAACAACGTAGTAGGCGGGGGCCAGCGTCTCCTTCACGTGTTGTCTTACGTTTTCCAGCTTCAGCCCGATGCAGCCAAAAAAGCCAGCGATGCGAGGGCTATGAGCAGCACACCGACAGCTCTGGCGCGGCATCCAACACTCGCGACGGACGCTTCGCTCGCATGTCTGAGCAGCGTCCAGTTTGCGCCCACGCTGTTGGTGTCTAGCCTCCATACGTCGTCGAGCACGACTAGCCCTGAGACCCCTCCAAGCACTGAGCAGGGCAGCGCGTGATGTCAGGGGGAGCAGAGCTTAGAGCGCCAGAGAGCACGCACCTAGAAGGGACGTCCTGTTGAACACCAGGCAGCTGTGGCCCGCACGCGGCGGTGGCGTCACACCAGGCATTTGCAGCCGCGTCCAGCGCTGCGTCACGGGCGCGAACAACCAGGCGTCTGCGAGCGGAGAGCCGTTCGCGTCGCGCCCGCCAAACACCACCATGCTGTCGGCAAGCCAGCCGCCGCAGTGACCAGTCCTGGACGCAGGCGAGGTGGCTGTACCGTCTGTCAGCTGAGCCCATCGGTTGAGACCAGCGTTGAACTCGTAGACACTCGGCAACGCCAGTTCGCCGCTGGAAAGCACACCACCAAAGAGCAAGGTGGTGGCGTTCGCTGTCAAGGCGACCACGGCGCCCGCCCGCGGAGAAGGCTGCGAGATGAAGCGGGCGTCGTCTGCTGCGCGGACGTCAGCAAGCAGTGGCGCGAGAGGTGCTACAAGCGTGCACGCACGCAGGCTGGTGACAGCAGTCAGGCTGAGCGTGAGGAGTGGAAGGAGCCGCATAGAGGAGGCCGACAGGCTTGGCGTGCGCTCCGCCGTGCTAATAGGCCAGGGGAGTGCGCGGCAAGTGAAATAGCAGTGAAGGAGTGAAGCCCATAGAGCCCCTACATTCCAATCGATCTTGAACACCTTGCGGAAACGACGGCGAAAGCCCCGAATGGGACCGGAAAGCGCCGAGAGGATTCGGTGCGCAGCCAGTTGAACAATCCCATCGAGTGTTTAGGGTTTAGGGTTTAGGGCGGAAACCCATTTGTTGTTTTGCTGAGACGACATCGCCGCGCTGGCGGGCGACGATCACCCACATGAGTACGGCGCTGACGTGGCTACGCAGCGCGCGTACTGCAAGGACGCACTGGGACTGTCGG
>Ga0208951_1001318_pt1 | contig 10888 bp, 14 predicted proteins | sample GreLakmeMI27MSRF_FD_187702 | JGI IMG/M metagenome (GOLD analysis project Ga0208951, IMG submission 187702) | Freshwater lentic microbial communities from great Laurentian Lakes, MI, USA - Great Lakes metaG MI27MSRF (SPAdes) | ecosystem: Environmental > Aquatic > Freshwater > Lake | place: Great... | reverse complement strand
CGGCGCGCCCCTGCAGGCGGCTGCTCGCATCACCTGCGTGGCCTTCGACAAGACGGGCACGCTCACCGCGGGCGCGCCCACGGTGACGGCGCTGCAGCTGCTGCGCCCCGCGGCCGGGCTGCGCACAGAGGCTGACGTCGCCGCCGTCTGCGCCGCGCTGGAGGGCGACAGCGGCCACCCGGTGGCAAGGGCGGTGGTGGCGCACGCGGGCGGCCCCGGGGGGGCCGGGGCGGCGCGGGCGGGGGCGCTCACCGGGCGCGTGACCGTGCTGGGCCGCGGCGTGGCGGGGGTGCTGGACGGGCACACCGCAGTGGCACTGGGCAGCCCCGCCTGGGCAGCCTCGGCGGAGGCGCTGTGTGCGGAGCACGCGGCGCGCGTGCTGCAGCTGGAGCAGCAGGGGCACACCGTGCTGCTGCTGTGGGCGGGCCCGGCGCCGCCGCCGTGCGCAGACTCCCTCCACGACGCGGACCGACTGTGCTGCGACCAGGGCGGCCTGCCGCGACTCGCCGCAGCGGCTGCCCACGGCGGAGTGGTGGCGCTCCTCGCTCTGGCTGACACCCTCAAGCCAGACGCAGCTGAAGCAGTCGCCGCGCTGCGCTCTGCGGGCGTCGCGTGCCTCATGCTCACGGGCGACAACCCGCGCGCTGCCGCAGCCATCGGGCTGCGCGCGGGCATCGCAGACGTGCGCGCGGGGCTGCTTCCGGCCGACAAGGTGGCTGAGCTGCACAAGCTGCGCGCGTCGGGCGCGGTGGTGGCCATGGTGGGCGACGGCGTCAACGACGCGCCCGCGCTGGCAGCTGCTGACGTGGGCGTTGCCATCGGCGCCGGCTCCGACGTCGCCATCGACGCGGCGGGCATCGTGCTGGTGCACTCGCGGGTGCGGGATGTGGTTGCAACGCTACAGCTGGCGCGCGCTACCATGCGCCGCATTCGCCTCAACCTGGTGCTCTCGCTCGTCTTCAATCTGCTCGGAGTGCCCATCGCCGCAGGGGTGCTCTACCCGGCGCTGCGGGTCAGGCTGCCCCCGGAGGCTGCAGCCGCCGCCATGGCAGCCAGCAGCGTCGCGGTGGTGCTGAGCAGCCTGTCGCTGAAACGGTTCACCTCGCCGCACTTTGCGGCGGATGCGGCGTCGGTGAGCCGCACAGACGAGACGCATATTGGGCTCTAAACACGCACACAGACGCATAGAACAGAAACACACACTCGGTCTCTCGTCACTCGTCACCAGCGCAGCTGCTCCTCCGGGAAGTACTTGCGCGCCAAACTCTCGTAGTACGGGCGCAGCGCCTGCACGTCCACGGGCGCGATGCTCTTGCTGTACAGGTCGCACTTGTTGAACTCTCGCACCCAGTGGAGGTGCTCTCGATCTTCGTCGTCTTCTAGATGGCCGTACGCGCCCTCCCGATGCCAGGCGTAGAATGAGTGGTACCGCACAATCCAGAGAGCGGCCGGCGGCAGTGTGTTTGCATTTTTCAGCATCACCTGCGCCATGTATTCGTCGTGGCCCCATGACATGTCCAACGCCGAGAGACCGCATCCCTCGCTGTAGATGCCGCATCGCGTGTTGTAGCGCGCATCTGCGCTGTCGGGATTGGCTGAAAAGCTCGCGTGATGGACGATGGACGGATGAAAGGCACATCCAACTGGATGTGTGTCGCCCACCACTGCGAACTGCAGCTGTGCGCCGAAGAGTGGGTGCGCCAGACACTTGCCCAGATCGTGAAGAAATCCCGCAAGATGGAACCAGTCCTCGTCCGGGTGCAGCTTGCGGCACGCCTCAGCAGTCTGCAGCAGGTGCTGAATCTGGCAAGCGGAGGAGGAGCGTTAGCGACCAAATCTGCAGCCCAGGTGGAGTGCTGACATGGCGTCAGATGCCCGCAAGCTCCCTGGCGCACGTCACGGCGCGCCACGCGTCAGGGCCTCTACCTGGCTGAGGTCCAAGTCGGGGTCACTGTCGTCAATAACTTCGTTGAGCAACTCTGCGAGCAGGCTCTTTTAGCGACTCACTCTCACACGCTCGCTCACGCACCAGCGGCCTCCCACAAGCTCATTCGGCGGCGCTGCAGGCCCAGGTGCTGTCGCTTCTGCTCCTGCACGAAGGCGTGTGTCTGCTTGCAGTGCGCCTCGGCGTAGAGAGCCTCAATCCTGCGGCCGCGCGCTGTATCCGCGGACTGCGAGTAGTCCCGGAAAGGGCTGCCGTAGTCGTTTGTCGCGGGCGCAGCCACGTGCGCCGCCGAAGCGTTGGCAGCCATGCGTGACACAGGGAGTGCAAGGGAAGAGCGGAAGATGCAGTGGCATCGCCCTGTCACCGCTGTCATCAGCAGACGAAAAAAGTGTTCCGTTCGTTCACGGACGCTGGTACTCGGTTGCTGGTTGATAAAGTCTGGATGGAATCTCCGCTGGCATCGGGCCGCGACAAACTGCGCCGGCCGCTGCACTTTCCTTACGAGTCCGCCGCGAAGTCAGCGCCGCCGCCGCCGCCGCCATCGCTGCTGGCCGCGAAGTCGCCTCCACCACCGCCCCATCCGCCGCCGCCGCCGAAACCACCGCCGTAGCCAGGACCACCGCCATAGCCATAGCTGCCATGACCGTGACCGCCGAGAGCGTTGCCCAGCATGTAGCCGCCCAGGAGACCCGCGCCGCCCGCTAAGAACGGCGAGGCGCCCCCGCCCGCCTGGTTGCCGCCGTAGGCGGGGTTGACGTACATCCCCGGCTGCTGCTGCATCATGCCCGGCTGCCCCTGCGCCGGGTACCCGTAGGCGGCGCCCTGGCCTGCAGGCATGGGCGACATTGCGATGGAGCTCATGGGCTGCTGTTGCATCTCCGTGTCCTTGCGGCGGCGCATCGCAGAAAAGCAGCCGTAGGCGCAGAGAGCCAGGAGCGCGATGGGAATCACCAGTGCGAACAGCGCCCACCACCAGCTGGAGGTACTGTGGCTGCGTCGCACGTCGTAGTAGGTGCTGGGCGCGCGGTTGGCAGGCACACGAGGGGCGCCCCGGCAGCGGAAGGCGTCCCCTTGGCGGTAGCAGGTGGCCGCGCCAAAGGAGCTGCCAGCTGCAGGGCAGCAGAAGGGTCGCGCACTGAGCACGCCGCAGCAGACGCCGGGTTCGCCCTTGAAGGCACTGGTGCAGACACCGCCAGGTGCACAGCACGAACCGCACGGAGTCCGCGTTGTGTTGCCCTCGTCTTGCGCAGATACGGCCAGGCTGAGCGCCAGCACCAGCGCGGCAAGCGCGTAGCGCTTGCGCACCAGCAGCATCGTCGCAGGAGCGTCCGAGGTTTCTTCTGGGCAGGAGTCCCACCGCGCCACGTCATCTGACCGGACGCAGCGTCACATGGTCTTCCATGCGCTCCGGTGCGTCCGGTGCATGTCTACACCCGTGTGTCGCGCTCAGGGTGTCGGGCTTGGGAAGCGCTGATGGATGTCGTCAATCTCCTCCATCACCTCCTCTGGCAGCCCCCCCTGGTGCGCCGCGGCGAGCAGCTCCACCAGCTGCTGCGGCTCCGTGGCGCCGGTGATTGAGGACGCGACGGCGGGGTGGGTCAGCGAGAAGCGGATGGCGAGCGCTGCGGGGCTCAGGCCGTGGCGGGCAGCCAAGGCGCAGTAGGCGTCCACGGCGGGGCGCACGTTGGGCCTGCGCACGGAGCAGCGGAGATGGAGTCAGTCAGCGGCAGGGAGCAAGACATGCGTGATGCAGAGATCTTAGCCATGTCGCTGCGCGTGCCTTTCAAACGAGTAGCGACCCTCCGCCTCCGCGTAGCGGCCCCGGTACAGGTTCAACCGCGCCAGCGGCGAGGCACCGCCGCGCGCAAAGTACTTGCCAGTGAGCAGGCCCTGCGCCCAGTGCAGGCGGCGCGTCAGCAACGCTGCAGAGCAGCGGCGGGTCGCAGGCCGCGCACCATGGCCAACGGGCTGTAAGCCAGCAGGCTCATGCGCTCTCGATGGCAGCACTCTGCCAGCGAAGACTGAGACCATAAGGGCAGTCAGTCTCCGCGTGAGTGCTTGCACTCGCTGCGCCGCGTAGATAGGCGGCATCGCGCCTCAAATGTGCGGCACGTGAGGCTGTACGCGTTCTGCAGCGACGCCACGCGCGGCAGGGCGCCGCCGGCGGCTGAAGCGGCGGCCAGAAAGCTCATGGCGCCCCAGGCGGTCTCGTTGCTCAGCCCGACGGCGCGCACCTGGAGACGGGGCCACGCACGCATGGGATGTGAGTGAGTCTGCTTGCGCGACGCGTGTGTGCGCAAGGCGAGCGTGCCTTGCCCTCTGCCACCAGCTCAGCCAGCGCCGCCAGCTGCATCTGGATGGGCTCCCAGTCTCCGTAGTCCGCGGCGGCGTCGAAGGCGACGTCGCCGAACATGGGCACGTAGCGGTCGGGCCAGTGCAGCTGCAGCAGGTCCACGTAGTCACACCGCAGGCGCAGCAGCGAAGCCTCCGTGGCTGCGCGAATGGCAGCCGCGTCCAGGCGCAGAGGGCCGTCACGCAGCCAGGCCATGCCCGCTGGACCCGCAACCTTGGTGGCCACAACCACGCGCGAGCGACAGCCGGTCTCGCGCAGCCAGCGCCCCAGGAACTCCTCGGAGCGGCCCTGCGTCTCGGCGCGCTGCGGAACGGGGTACATCTCAGCGCTGTCCAGCAGCGTCACGCCGCCGTCGACTGTAGCAGAGGAGAGAGCACTCTCAGTTGGAGCTGTGATGCAGCGACAGCGCACAGCCGCGCCTGCCATGCTCAGCAGTTTGGCCGACTCCTCGTACGTGTTGCGCTCGCCTGGAGAGTGCGTCAGGCGCGCGTGAGCTGGGGCCGACTCATCGCATGTGAGCGCTCACCAAACGTCATCGTCCCCAGCCCCAGCTGCGACACGCGCAGCTCGCTGCCGCCCAGCTGCACCTGGCGCATGCAGCGCGTGATGGAGCGCGTGCGTGGCCGCGTGCTGCGGCGAGGAGGGTGCAGCTGCGACCATCGCTCAGCGCAACTCGCACTCATACGCCGCAGCCCCGATACACGCGCCCCGCGCCAAAGGAGACACAGCTGGACCAGCGCAGATCCCTCAAATTGAAATGGTCGATTGGTCGTACGAGGTACGACCGACCCGCACTGCTGCTCCCCTCGCAGGTCTCCTGCAGCCGCTGCCTGCAGCATGTAGTTGGCTTCGTGCGCGATGACGCAGACTGCGCCTGCTGAGCTGTACGTGCGCACGACGAGCGGCGAGCCGCCTCAAGCACCGCCTTCGCTGCGATACGACGCAGACAAGGGCGACGGCCGCACCAGCGACTCCGCCGCGAGCCTGTCCCTCCTGAACAGCATCCTGGGGAGCGGCCTGCTTGGGCTGCCGTTTGTGTTTCGCAGCTGCGGCTGCGCTCTGGGTCTGCTGCTCCTCGCCGTGTGCACGCTGGCGGCTGTGCAGAGCACGCGGCTGCTGCTGCACTGCGCGCACGCGACGGGCTGTCGGAGCTACTCACAGCTCGCCACGCGGGCGCTGGGCGAGGGCGGCGGCGCCCTGGCGAGCATCAGCAGCGCAGGTCTTCAGCTGGGCTCCCTGGTCTGCTGCGTGAACGTGCTGGCGGACCTGCTGTCCGCCTGGGCGGGCTCGGGCTTGCCGCCCGGCGCGGAGCCCAGTCGCCACGCCGTCCTGTTGGGCACCGTGGTGCTGGCTCTGCTGCCCACTGCGCTGGCTGTGCGCTCTCCGCGCAGCGCCAGCGCGCTCACCGCTGCCGGGGTCACCTTCTCCCTGGCGTTCGTGGCGGCGCTGGCCGCGCACGCGGCTGCGCCCCGCCTGCGCCCGCCGCTGGCGCTGTGGCGCCCCGGTGGCACAGCCGTGGCGCTGCCTGTGGTGAGCTACGCGCTGGGAAGCGGCCACGCCAGCCTGTTGGCCATGGCAACCTCGCTGCGCGCCCCCTCCCCCGCGCACGCTTCCTCCGTGGCGGCGCGCGCCCTCGCCTGCGCGGCGCTAGTCTACGCGGCGGTGGGACTCGGGGGGTACGCCAGCTTTGGGGAGCGCACCAGCGGCGACGTCCTGCGAAACTTTGGCGGCGCCGTGCAGACGCCGGCTGTTCAACTGCTCTGGCAGACGCTGCGCCTGGGCTACGGCGTCTCCATCGTGGCCGCCGTGCCGCTGACGCTGCTGCCCCTGCGCGAGGCGCTTACGCCGCTGGCGGCGTCAGCGGCGGTACGCATGGCACGCTCTCGCCCGATGCGCGCCTCCAGGCCGCAGCGGGACTGGCCGGGCGAGCGCGGACATCAAGGAGCTGGGCGCCATAGCGAGCTGCCGCCGTCGCCCGTCACGGCTGCGCGCGCATGGGCGCTGCAAGGCTGCATCACCGCTGTGCTGCTTGCCGCTGTGCTGTTGTGCGCTCTGATGGTGCCCAATCTAGAGTTTGTGCTGGCGCTGGTGGGCTCAACCGCGGTGGTGCTGCTCTCCTATGTCCTGCCAGCGGCAATCCACCTGCGCGTGGGCGGCGGCGGCTGGTTTTCTGCCCTCAGCGCACGCTTGCTGCTTCTGTGCGGCTTGCTCTTCTTCTGCGTGTGCACCGCGGCCACGCTGAGCGCGGTGGCGGAGGAGGCCGGCACGGTGCAGCTGGCGCAGGCGCTGGTTGCGGCGGAGCGCACCACCTCCGCTCGAACGCACCGCATCCAGTCTGCGGTGGCGGACTTGACCAGTCTGGAGGCTGTGGAGGATGCGGCGGCGGGGCTGTCGCTGGCGCGCCACGAGGCTGCGGACGCGCTGGGGCGCATGCAGAGCGCCGCCGCGGCGCTGGAGCAGACGCAGGCGCGCCCGGGCTGGCTTGCCGCGCACCAGGCGCATGCCGCCAGCGACGCCGACGCGGCGGAGCTGGAGGGCGCAGCTGCTGCTCTGGCGGCCGCTCGCTCCAAGGTTGACGCCAGACTGGCGGGCGTCCTGAGCGCAGCGGAGGCGCTGGACGAGCTGCCCTCCGCGCCGCCGCAGCCGACGCTTGCGCGCGCTGAGGCGCGCGGGGCACCGCCGCGGGACGGCGCCGTGCGCGCCCGCGCCAACGCAACCGCCTCCGCAGTGCAGCAGACCACGGCGGCGCTGGACGCGGTGCAGCGGGCGGCAAACCAAGCTGCTGGGGCGCGCGGGGGCTCGCGCGCCTCCGGCGCCTCCGCCGCCTCCGCCGGACTGTACCGCAGCCAGCTGGACGCCGCCGCAGCCGCAGTGGTCGCCGCGGACGCCTCCCTCTCGGAGCTGCAGGCGGCAGCGGGCAGCCAGGCGTTGCAGGCGGAGCTGGCGCTGGTGGACGCGCTGCGCGAGGCGGCTGAGGAGGGCGAGCTAGAGGGGCGGGCAAGCGGCCAAGTTGCTGTGTCTCGCGCCGCAGCGCCGCCGCCCATGAACTCCACTCAGGCTGCGCGGGCGGCGGTGCAGGCGGTGGCGCTGACCGCGCTGAGCGCGCAGAAGCATGCCAGCATGGACGCACGCCCCGAGCTGGTGCAGCGCGCCGGCGAGATAGCGCACACGCTGGGCGCAGGAAGCGCTCTGGACGCGGTGGTGGGGGCGGCCAACGCACAGCAGCAGCTGCAGCAGCGGGCCACGCCGCCACCGCCCGCGGTGGCGCGACGCATGGGCGCAGGCAGCAGCCTGGCAGGCACGGCGGAGGGAGTGAGCGCGTCTGCTGCATGAGGCGCGATTTGTTCGGTCAGCCGTACCCACTACGCTGCTGCTTGAGGCGGGCGCTCGTCCGCGTCCCGCATCATGCCACGTCATCTCGGTCACAAAACAACGGCCCTCGCACATACCGTGGCGTGTACCGTGGCGTGTCTGCAGCCAGCGGCCTCTCCCTTTGTCGTCCCTCGTGCGGGGCTGGGCAGTGCGTGGGCGCTGCGGTGGGGGCGAAGCGCTGCATGAGAGCGTTTGCCAAGCGCGTAGGCAGCGGCGCTCCCGCCAAGGAGGGCCCGCAGCCGGCAGCCGGCTCGGCGCCGGCGCCCGCTCGGCCTGCGGCGGCGCCCGGGCCTTTGCCTCTGGTGGGTGCGCCCCGGAGTTCGATGGCCAAGCCGCCCGCTGCCGGCTTCGGCGCCGCCTCGCTGGCGGCCGCCTTCGCGGAGCCTCTGCCCGCGTTCCGCGACGTGCCCGCGGCGGAGCGGGCGCAGCTGTTCGCGAAGAAGCTGCATCTGTGCAGCTTCACTTTCGACTTCACCGACGCGTCGCGCCACGTGCGCGAGAAGGACGTGAAGCGGCAGACGCTGCTGGAGCTGGTGGAGTACGTGAACACGGGGCAGGGCAAGTTCACGGAGGCGCTCTTCGACGACATCACCACCATGCTGATCAGCAACCTCTTCCGCGCCCTGCCCCCCAGCGGCCACGAGACCACGGGCGTGGGCGCCGGCGAGGCGTTTGACGCGGAGGAGGAGGAGCCGGCGCTGGAGCCCTCCTGGCCGCACCTGCAGGCGTGTTGCCGGCATTGACCCAGCAACCCATCGGGGCCGGCCCGGCGCCGTCCACTCACGCTCACGCTTCTTGGCCCCTCAGATTGTGTACGAGTTTCTGCTGCGCTACGTGGTGAGCAACGACACGGACGCCAAGGTTGCCAAGAAGTACGTGGACACGTCGTTTGTACTGCGCTTGCTGGAGCTGTTCGACAGCGAAGACCCGCGGGAGCGGGACTACCTGAAGACGATACTGCACCGCATCTACGGCAAGTTCATGGTCCACAGGCCCTTCATCCGCAAGAGCATTAACAACATCTTCTACCGGTACGCCCACAACCCTAGCGACTATGACTGCCACGCGCTGCCGCGCGCTGACTGTGCCACTGCCGCGTGAAGCTTCATCTACGAGACTGAGCGCCACAACGGGGTTGCCGAGCTGCTCGAGATATTGGGGAGCATAATCAACGGCTTTGCGCTGCCGCTGAAGGAGGAGCACCGCCTGTTCCTGGCACGCGCGCTGCTGCCGCTGCACAAGCCCAAGTGCGTGGCGAGCTACCACCAACAGCTGAGCTACTGCGTGACCCAGTTTGTGGAGAAGGACCCCAAGCTGGCTGACACGGTGCTGCGTGGGCTGCTTAAGTACTGGCCAGCCACCAACAGCCAGAAGGAGGTACTGTTCCTGGGCGAGCTGGAGGAGGTGCTGGAGCTGACGCAGGCGCCCGAGTTTGCGCGCGTGCTGGAGCCGCTGTTCCGCCAGGCCAGCAGGTGCATCACCAGCCCGCACTTCCAGGTTGCGGAGCGCGCGCTGTTCCTGTGGAACAACGACTACGTGGTCAGCCTGGTGGCGCAGAACCGACACGCGGTGCTGCCCCTGGTTCTGGGCGCGCTGGAGCGCAACGCGCAGCAGCACTGGAACGCCACCGTGCACGGGCTGAGCGTCAACGTGCGCAAGATGTTCCAGGACATGGACGCGCAGCTGTACGACGACGCGCTGCGCAAGTGGGCCGCAGAGCAGGCGGAGGGGGAGCGGGGGGCGCAGCAACGACAGCAGTCGTGGGGACGCTTGGAAAGCATAGCCAAGGCGCGGCAGGCGGCCATGCCCGCGCGGGTGGCCGGCTGAGCGGACAAGGGGGGGTGGACAGCGCAGCAGTCTCCAGGCTTTTCGGCGGCTGGCTACCCGCGGGGCGGGGCACAGCATACGCGGCCGCCGGCGAGCACGCGCCGGGAGGAGCCGGCACAGACACAGCCAGCAAGGAGCTGGAGAGAGCTCGAGAGAGCGAGCGAGAAGTAACGGCAGTGGCGGGGCAGCACACGCAACAGCCTGTGCAGGGCTGCCCTGCCGCTGGGACCACAGACAGATGTACCAGCAGCAATAGCACACGCGCAGAGCACACGGGCCCAGTGTTTGGTCTCGCCCCTCGGTTGACCCGTTGCTGCGCCATCATCTGGAAGCGGCGGTGCCCTGCACATTTGTCATCTCTCCCCGAAAAACACAGCAGCAGGCAGCCCCGCCACAACGAGGCGCGCGACGCCCTAGGAGAGCTTCTGCCAGCCAGCCAGCCGGTGAGGCGCAGCTGAAGGTGTGTTCAGCGGCGTTGCGAGGGAGGCTTCTCTAGTTTAGGGCTGATCAGCGGAACGCTCGCGCGACTCCGCTCGCCGCCACTCGCTGCTTCTGATGCGGGTGTGCAGGAGCGGGCGCCATGAACATCGAGAAGCTGCAGAAGATGGCGGGCTCCGTGCGCACGGGCGGCAAGGGCTCCGTCCGCAGGCACGTTCCGCTACCGGCCGCCGGCCCGCTGGCGGCGCCCTGCGTCCCCTGTGCGCCCCTGCGCGCCGTCGCTCACTCTGGTGCTGTGATCCGGCGCAATAGAAAGAAGAAGGCCGTTCACAAGACGACCACGACAGACGACAAGCGGCTGCAGAACACGCTGAAGCGGCTGGGCGTGAACACTATCCCCGGCATCGAGGAGGTGAACATCTTCAAGGATGAGAACGTGATTCACTTTGCCAACCCGAAGGGTGCGGCCCGGCGGCGCCAGTCTGGAAGCCCGTCTCCGACTCGCACTCTCTCGCACCTCACCCGCCGCCGCTCGCAGTGCAAGCCAGCATCGCGGCCAACACGTACGTTGTGAGCGGGCCGTCGCAGACCAAGAGTGCGTGCTGCCGCGAGTGCTCGCGGTGGCGCAATGACTCACGCAGCCGCCTCCCTGCGCACAGAGCTGCAAGACATGCTCCCGGGGATCATCAGCCAGCTGGGCCCGGACAGCCTTGCGAACCTGAAGCGCATGCACTCTCAGTTCCAGGGCGGGGCTGGCAGCGCGGGGTTGGACGACGACGTGCCAGAGGTGGACACCTTCGACGCCTGAGCTCCGCCGCTGCGCCGCCCGCAGGTGGCCCTGGCGCGCGCCCGGGCCCTGCGCGCTGGCTGGGACACGCACGCGCGCGCTTGCGTGTGATCTGGACAAACCTAGAAAGAAAGAAAGCACTGGAGGCGGGCACTTTCTGAGAGGG
>Ga0208951_1001317_pt1 | contig 10905 bp, 9 predicted proteins | sample GreLakmeMI27MSRF_FD_187702 | JGI IMG/M metagenome (GOLD analysis project Ga0208951, IMG submission 187702) | Freshwater lentic microbial communities from great Laurentian Lakes, MI, USA - Great Lakes metaG MI27MSRF (SPAdes) | ecosystem: Environmental > Aquatic > Freshwater > Lake | place: Great... | reverse complement strand
CTCTCAGTACGCTGCTTGTCAAGGAACCAGGAGGAGAGACAACGTCCACGTGCCTGCAGGTCCCGCATGTCCGCCGCCGAGGCCAGCAGCACGTGTCCTGCGCTCCCCAGCTGGGCGCGCAGCTCGCGCGCATCGCTTTCTACGACAGCCTTGGACTCCTGCGCGACAACGCATTCAAACGGGCAACGTCAGCTGCAGCCACCGTGCGCACGCCGCACACGCCGCGCCTGCTCCACCAGAAGCTGGTGCGTCAGGATGTCGTAGTTTGTGTGCAGCTCCGAGATGTCGTCCATCGCGTTCGCTGCGCCGCGTGTGAGCGTGCACCACTTCCGCGGGGAGCCATGACGCACCCAGCTTGCGCTGCGTCAGGTGCAGCTCTCGCCGCAGGTCGGTGGTCTCCACGGCGGTGGAGATGAGCGAGTACTCTGTCTCCGCGTGCTCCCCCGAGAGAGTGTGCGTGTGCTGCGCTCGGCCGCCTGAGCTCACGCGGGAGGAACCCCACGCAGCGCGGGTGCACGCCGCCGGGCGCACCTCCTGGTGCGCGTGCTGCAGGCGGTCGCTCTGCAGCAGCGCACTGGCGTCGCGCACGAAGAGGCTCTCGCGCAGCACGCGCGCCCCCGCTCGAGCACACTGCGCCTCGTGCGCCGCGTGGGCAACCTCCGCACGCGAAAGGTCCAGCGCAGACAGGGCCTCCTCAAGCAGCGCCTGCAGGCAACGGGTGGCGTCTAAGCACGGTGCAGCATGCAACGCTTGCAACGCCCGCTCGCACCTTCAACTCCGCGTTCTCGTCCAACACCGCGGCCGTCATGCTGCGCCCTCACTCACACGCGCTAAGGCGCTATGCTCGAATACGCGCAAAAGAGAAGCCGGGCGGGCAAGAATTTCACCGAACAGAGCATCAGACCGTTTGGGGGGGGCGGCGAAGGCGATCGACGAGCAATCAATCGCGTGAAGCGTGGCCGTGCCCGAGAGTTGGCAGAGCGCAGAACGCTTAAGTGCTCTTCGCGTCGCACTTGGCACAATCAAAGATTACGTACGCACGCGACTGGGTGGAAGACAGAAAGGCGTCCACAGTCACGCCCTGCTCTGCTCCTTAGATGCCCCCTGCGCCTGCAACCACGCCAGCGGTGACTGCAGGGGCGGCGCCATGGATCCTCCGCCGAAGATGTCGCCGAAGCCGCCGTCCTGGAAGCAATCTGCGAGTCCGCCAGCAGCCCCGCGCGGCATCGAGCCACCAGATCCCCCACCGCCGGCCTCCACGCCGCTGCCCGATGGTGTACTGCCGCCCTCCCCCTCCCCGGCCAGCTCGCCGCGCTTGGCGAAGCGGCCCTTGACGCGTGGCCGCGCCTCCGCATACGCTTTGCGGGACGCATAGCTGCGCAGGGCGACGCGTGCGTGAGCGGCCCTGCTCGCGACGGGCGTGCCCTGGGCGTGGCGCACCGGATGGTCTTGTCGAACTTTCGGTTCTTTCTCTTCTCCTTGTAGCGAAGCACGCGCGCCTCGCGGCCCATGGATGCCTGCAGCACCACGCGCAGGGTGGGCGGCCTCAGGCGCGCGCCCCTGTAGCCTCAGCAGCGCCAGCAGGCGCACCTCTGCGCCGTCGAGCTCGAACGACGTGTCCTGCTTCACAGCTGGGGGGCGGCGCTGCACGGGTGGCCGGCGCTTGCTCTCGGGCGCAGCGCCCAGGTCGCCCAGCTTCGGGAGGGGTGCCTGGGGGTGGGAGCGGGGGCGCGGGCGCGGAGTGAGCCCCCCGGGACAACACAGATAAGGGGAGCGGAGAGCGCCACTGCACCCCTGCGCACCTGTGGCCACGCGCCCAGCGGCCCGGGCCCGCCAGCCTCCCCGCCAAACTCCGACAGCAGGCCTGCGGCGCGCGTCAGGGCCCTGCTGGGTTCAAGCACCTCGCACGCGCTGAGCCCTAAAGTGCACCCGTGCCAATCCCTGGGACCACCCGCGCACCCCGCGCACCCCGCGCACCGTGCGCGTTCAGGAAGGCGAACTCCAGGGGATCGTCGCTGTCCAGCTCCGCGAAGTCGGCGCCGAACAGAGCGTCGAAGGGGTCCGCGGGCTGCCCGGGCGCGCCCCCTGGGCCGCCCAGCTTTCCCAGACCGCCCTCAGCCACGCTCGTGGAGTGACGCTCAACCTGGGTGGTGCCCGAGCCCGCGCCGCCTGCGTCCGCGCGCGCGCGAGAGGCCGCCGCGGCGGGCGCCTTGGCTGCAGCCACCGCGGTCTCTGCAGCCTCCTCTCCGCTCAGCAGCGCCTCGCATTGCCGCCGGTACTCCTCAATCTCAACCGCGCTGGCGCTGGCGGCAACGCGCGTGCCCGCCATGGAGAAGGGCGGCGCGGCCGCACCCGCGCACAGCGAAGAGTTGCAAAACGGCTGCACAGCCTCAAGCACGTGCCGCCCGGCCAGCGGGTTCGCCTCGTGTATCTCCTTGCTGCACGCGTCACACAGCGACGCGGCGTCCTGCGGTGCGCGCGCGTGAGTACTGGGTGGTGGTCCACACCAGTACAAACGCACCTGACGGCAGTAGACCGTCGCGGGCTCACGCTCGCACAGCTCACACAGCTGCACGCGCCAGTGGCGCGCTGCCAGCGGGTTGCGGCCGTGTATGGAGGTATCGCAGGTTGTGCAGAGCATGGCGCTGTCGTTTCTGCAGTAGACGCTCGCCACCACCGCTGTGCACACCTGGCACAGCGTCCCGCCTTCCTCACCCGTCGCAGACGCCATACTGTCGGGACTCTAAGGGGCAGACTTATGTCGTACGACCGAGCGAGGCACGACCCGGCGCCACGAAAGTGCTCGTGCCCCGTAGCCTCATCCAACCATGCCTCTCCTTCCCACCCTCCACGTCAAGCTGGGCGAGCAGCGACACACGCTGACCGATGTGGACGACCATTGTACCGTGGGCGCCCTGAAGACGCGACTGGAACCACTCTGTGCCGTGGACAGTGCACAGCAACGCCTAATCTACAAGGGCCGGGTGCTCGCCGACGCCAAGCTGCTCGCTGATTACGGTCCGTCACGCGTCCTGCCTCTGTGGGTGCTGTGCTGTGGGCATGCGACGTAACCCTTGTCATTCCTCATGCCACCGTGTCACTCTTACAGGCGTGGAGAGCGAGCATACTCTACACGTGGTGAAGAGTGTCGTCGCGACCCCACCGCCGCAACAGCAGCAGCAGCCCGCTGGAATGGGCGGCATGGGCATCGGCAGCGCAGGCGCTGGTTTCGGTGACTTCGGAGGCGCTGGCTTTGGAGGCGCTGGCTTCGGCAACTTCGCACCTGACCCAGCGACGATGCAGGCGATGATGAGCAACCCGGCAATCCAGGAGATGATGTCCAGCGTGATGGAGAATCCAGAGATGCTAAGGGCGATGTTTCAGGGGAACCCGCAGATGCGAGCGCTCATGGAAGAGCATCCCGAGCTGGCGCAGGTGCTCAACGACCCCGCGGTGCTGCGTCAGAGCATGCAACTGGCGCAGAACCCGGCCCTGATGCTGGAGCACCAACGCAACAGTGACCGCGCGCTGAGCAACATCGAGGCGCACCCGGGAGGCTTCAACGCGCTGCGGCGCCTGTACGAGGGCGTGCAGCAGCCCATGGAAGCTGCGATGGCGCAGCCCGGTGGGCAGAACCCACTATCATCGCTGTTCTCAGCCTCTCCCAGCAGTGCCGCCGCCGCGCCCCCAACGGGCGCGCCGAACGCCTCGCCGCTGCCCAACCCCTGGGCGCCCGCACCACAGACTGCGCCCACCCCCACCCCTGCCATGCCCTCCTTCGACCTCAGCAGCGCCATGGGAGGAATGGGAGGCATGGGCACATTTCCTGGCCTGGGCGACGCAGGTCTCGACGCCATGATGGGCTCGCCAGCAGCCGCTGCGATGCTGGAGCAGATCACCAGCAACCCCGCTGTGATGGAGGCGATGCTCTCCTCCAACCCGCAGTTGCGGCAGATGATGGACGCGCAGCCGGGGATGCGTGAGGTCTTGACGAACCCCGAGACGATGCGCGCGATGATGGACCCCGCAAATATGCGCGCCATGATGCAGATGCAGCAGGCCATGGCGCAGCTGAACTCAAGCGGCCTTGGCGGGATGGGCATAGGTGGCTTCGGCTTCCCTTCCGCCCTCCCAAGCGCGCCGACGCAGCCGCCAGAGCAGCTCTACGCTGTTCAGCTGGTGCAGCTCTCGGACATGGGCTTCTATGATGCAGCATCCAACATCCGCGCGCTGCAGGCAACAGGAGGCAACGTGCACGCGGCTGTGGAGCGCCTGCTGTCATCGCTTTAGAACGAAGAGTGCGATAGCACCAGGAGTAGATATAGATTCTTGTTTGCAACTTTGCATTCCGATGCTTGGTTGTGTGTCCGTCGCCCAGCTCGCGCGATAGCGACATGCCAACGTGGCAGTAGTCATATTTTGAAGCCCCCTCTATTTGCGCAAAAAGGCTGCGTTGAGGCGGTCCACCACCACGGCGACAGCCTTCCTCTTTGGGAAGGGCAGCATGGGTGGCGCCGCCCCCCTGTGCAGCAGCCCCGGCCCCGGCGGCTCCCGGTAGCGCTCCAGCAGCAGCGCCAGCCTGGCTGGCGCGAGCGCGAAGAAGTCCCTCTGCAGCGCCGCGCGGAAGGCTTGCGGCTGCTCGCACCCTTGCCCCGCCAGCGCCTCCAGCGCGTCGCCCGCGAACAGCGCGCACAGCTGGCGCGGCTCCGCGAATGCGCTGGCCAGGTCCGGCAGCGGCTGCTGCTGCGCGGTCGCCTCCAGCAGCTGCACGTCCGCGCGCAGCCCCGCCAGGCCGTGCACGCTGAAGCGCCGCCCGTCGCCCCCCTCCCGCGTCAGCGGCGCCAGCAGCGCGTCCGACGCGCGCCCCGCCGCCGCGCGCGCCAGGCGGGCGGCGCTGGGCGGCGCCAGCACCAGCACCGCCTCGCCCAGCGCGTGGGCCAGGAAGGCTGCGCTGGCGTGCGCAGCCTCGCGCGGCGCGGTGCGCGGCGCGTCCGGCAGCCAGTCCTCCAGCGGCGCGGCGGCGAAGAAGGCGTCCACCTGGGCGGTGAGGCCCCTCAGCAGCGCCTCCTCCGCGTGCTCCCGAAAGGCGCGCAGCACGCGCGGCGCCGCGCCCGCGCGGCCCCCCTCCGCCAGCGCCTGCAGCTGCAGCGCCGCCGCCCGCTCCGGCGCCACGTGGCAGCGCTGCGCCAGGCGCTCGTCCAGCCAGTCGGCGGCGGACTCGAGCGCGGCCGCGTTGCCCGCCAGCTGCACCAGCTGCGTGCACGTGCGCGTGCCCGCCAGCTGCGGCGCCAGCAGCTCGTCCGTCACGCGCGCCAGCAGCGCGTCGCGGTGGCGCCGCACGCCCAGCGCAGCCTCCTCGCCGCGGGCGCCCAGGAAGGTGCAGCTGTCCGCGGTGGCGGTGTCCACGCAGCGCAGCAGGCCGGGCACCAGGGGCGTGAACGGGGCCAGCAGGGGGAAGTCGTCCGGGGAGGGCAGGGGGGCGCCCTGGGGGTGCAGCCCCAGGGCCACAACCTCGCTGTGGTACTCCCCTGGCCCGCCCAGGTGCAGCGCCTGCAGCTGCGCGTCGCGCTGCAGGGCCTGGGTGAGCTCCCCCAGCACCTCCTGCTGCGCGAGCGCGTGGAAGCGCTCCTGCGCCTCGTGCACCGACGCCTCCAGCGCAGCCGTCCACAGGCCCAGGCGCCGCAGCGCGGCGGTGAGCAGGTGACAGTAGTCGGCCAGCATGAGCGCCAGCGGGGCGGAGGGGCAGCAGGGCAGGTGGCGGCTGAGCGCCCCAGCCAGCGCGCCAGCCGCGCGGTCCCACACAGCCGCCAGCTGGCCCTGGGTCACGCCGCCCCCGGACGCGCGCGCCACGTGGCCCTCCACCACGAAGAAGCCGCACACGGCGCCGAAGTAGGACTGGTAGCCCTCCAGGAAGGCCTCGGCAGAGGTTGAGCCGCCGCTGCCGCCAGCCAGCAGCGCCGCCAGCTGCGCGCCCCGCCGCGCGCTCAGGTGCGCCCAGAACGCCTCCTCGCGGCCAAGCACCGCCAGCGCGTGGCGCGCGGTGGCGACGCGCGCAAGCTGCAGCCCCTCCAGAGGGTCCTCCTCCGCGCCCCCACCACCCTCCACCAACAGACTGAACTGGCCCGCGCTGCCGCTGCCCCCGCACGCGTGCACCCCCGCCAGCTGCGCGCCCCAGCGCGCGTCCACCGCCGCGCGCTCCGCGGCTGCAGCTGCGACTGCTCTGCGGCCGATGGCAAATGCCTTGGCCGCCGCATCCGCCAGCCAGGTGTCCAGCAGCGCCTTTGCGCCCTCCTCCACCGCCGCCTCGGCCAGGGGCAGCTGCTGCTGGAGGTGGTCGCGCAGCATGGGAAGGGCGGTGAGGAGGGGCGCGCGCTCCAGTCGCACGCGCTCCAGCAGCCGCAGCGCCGCGTAGTACTGGCCGGCGCGGATGGCCGCCGCAGCGCGCTGGCAGAGCAGCAAGGTGGCGAGGGCGGCGTCCAGGGAGGCGCCGGCTGCGCGGAGGCGCCGCGACCGCCCACGCGTGCTCTCCAGCTCCTCCAGCACGCCTGTGCGGGCACGTGAGCGCGACAGCACAGCCGCACGTGGCGTGTGGGGCAGCGCACCAAGCAGGGGCTTGCCGACAGTTTGCAGCTGCTCGTTGTGGGCTCGCACTGCAGCGCTCAAGTCCTCCGCGTCCTCCTGCGCTGCGCCGCTCAGCGCGCGCCCGGCAGCCGCACTCACGCCCGCCCACGCGCCTGCACGTGGCGCAGCTCGCCCATGGAGTCCACAAACTCGCGGTAGGACTGCGCAACTATTGTCTGCGCCTCACCAACCTTGCGCTCGATGATAACCTCCAGCGCATTGGTCACGGCCTGCGTGCCGCGTGAGCGTGAGACCCGTCGCGTGGCGTGGGCGGCTGCACGCACGATGGGCGCAGCTCGCTCAAACGCCAGGCGCACGACAGGGGACACGTCCTCGCCCTCCAGCGCCTCCAGCGCCAGCTCTATCAGCTCCGGTTGCGCTTCCGCGTCGGCCTCAGCCTCAGCCTGGGCGGCGGCAGCGTCCAGAGGGGCCACGTGCGACTCGTCCAGCGCCTCCCCCTCCTCCTCTTCGTCGCCGGGACTCTCCTCAGTCTCCTCGCACTCCTCGCTGCTGCCAGAAGCCGCCTGCTGCGCCGCAGGCTGCGTTGACTCGTCGCTGTCGTCTTCGCTGTCGCTCGTTGACTCTGATTCTGATGTCTCTGACGCCACTGCCACCACACGGCGCGACATGAAGACGCACCCTTTGCACTATGATTGCCCAGCGACAGGGCACGCGACGGGCGGAAATTTTGAAGTTTTTGCCGTGCGCGCGGGCGCCCCCGCCCCCCCCGCAACTGGTCGTCGTCGGACGAAGGAGAAGGAGGATGCGGGGCGCGCGCATCGTACGTGGCTCCCTGCCTTGCTGTGTTGAAGAGCTTGCATCGAATAGTAATGCAGGCGCTTGCGCGTGCTAGCCTCCTCCCCCGTCGCCGACGCCCAACCTCTTCGCGTAGCCTCGTGCGCGCCTGCTCTGCACAGGCCGTACGCTCCGCCCGACGCGCAGTGCTGGCAGGCGTTGCTGCGGGCCCGTTGCTACTGGCTGGCTGGAGAGCGCTTGCGGAGGGTGCGCATTCTTGTCAGCATTATCCTCCGACGTCCGACCTCCTCCACCTCCTCCTACCACGTGACTCACTACGTGAGCCACAGAGACTGTCACCTTCTACGGCGCCGCAAATCCACCTGCCACGTATGGCGGCGTGGGAGGCACGACCCGCGACAAGGTGTGCCCTTGCGGCGCTCGCAGTGCTTCGCCACCTCAACTGTTTGCCAGGCACGCTACTCGCTCGTTTTGCCCTCGGACTGGACCGAGGCTGCTGTCAGCAAGGTGGACAAGGGCGCCTCTGGCATCGACTCCAAGTTCGTGAGCAGCGGACGCAAGAAGCAGTCTGCATTCGTCACCACGCTGCGCAACGAAGGTTCACGCGAGGGGAGCGGGTTTAAGCTGAGCGACCCCAAGGTGGCGCTGGCAACAGTTGCGGGCTCTCTTTATTTGCTTCAGGACGGTGCGTGCACGCTGGGCGCACCACACCCTCCGCTGACTGGTGGTCCCCTCGCAGCTATCGGTGCGGGAACCGTGACCAGCTCTAAGCGGGGCGAATCCTTCGTCTTCGACCTGCGCGGACCAACCTGCGGCGCATTCGAGGTGCGAACGTCCAGCGATGGTCGGCTCTTTGCCATCTTCGTGCTCGCGCCGGCTGCCTCATGGGACGCGGAGGCGGCAGCTCTCGTTGCCATTCGCGACAGCTTTACAGTGTATTGAGACTAGAAACTGCGCACGCAAGCGAGCGCACAGTCCCAGTGCTTTTTTTTGGGCCCCCAAACGGGTTTGGGGGCCCGAGTCGCCACCCTTCTCCACTTAGTGTATTGAGATTGATGACGCGGCCATGGCTTCGCGTCGACACACACCATCACACACTGGGCTTACGCGCCAAATGCTTCTGGATAAGCGCCGCGAAGGCGGAAATCGCAGCGGGCAGGGGCCAGGCGGACGAGCGCAGCTCCTTGCCTGCCGGGTCCACAATGCGCGGCCGCGCGGCGCGCAGCCTGCGCTGTATGTTGGTGCGCTGCTCGACGCTCAGCGTCGCGCCCTGGGCCTCCGGCCAGCTGGCTGAGGGGGGCGGCGGCAGCGTGCCCAGTGGCCCGCTCGCGCCCAGCACGTCGCATGTGGCGCTCCGGATCGCCTCCTTGTTCGGCCCGCACGGCCGAATGCTGGTCAGCGCCCCGTACGCCTCATCCAGGCTCCCCTGCTGGCCGAACCAGTACTGGTAGGCGATGGCGACGCCCGGCGAGCGCCCCATGCCCGCCGTGCAGTGCAGGTACACGCGGTGGCCCGACTCCAGCAGCCCGTCCAGCGCCGCCACCGCGGCGGGCAGGCCGGCGCGCAGGCCGTCGGCAGAGAAGTCCGGGAAGGGGTGGCGCTCGAGCAGGACTCCGCGCTTGTGACAGCGCCTTTGCAGTGCCGCAAGGTCCACGCCCCAGTGCACCATGTCCTTGTCCTGCTGCGTGTTCATGATGCACGTCACGCCCTCCTCGTCGCGCAGGCGGTCCACGTCCGCAGGCGTTTGTGGCTGCGTGCCTGGAACATCGACAGCACGTGCTCAGCGGCGGAGAATACACGCCAGCGCGGCCGTCCCGCACGCACCCACGAGCAGGTTGGTGCCAACCAGGTGGTAGTCTGCGCGCAAAAGGTGCAGGTGGGTGGCGAGTCAGAGACGCCGCGGTTGTTACGCGACTTCAGCACGCACAGAGCCCAGCCTCGTGCTGGTAGGAGAACGGCGACTGCGAGTACGCCTGCATCGCGCGGTTGTACGCCTCCTGGCTGGCCCGGTTTGTGCCCTCCTGCTGCAGCGATGCTGCGACTTGGTTCTCCACTCCCGCCCACACACGCACACCACGCGCAGGCGCTGGTCGCCGAGCCTGCGTGCCGCAGCCGTCCCTGCAGCCCTGCGCGCGCCTCGTGGGCGCGCAAGGCCGCGCGCAGCAGAGTGCCATCACGTCACAGGAGACTCTTCTACCGCACGTGCTGTGTCAGTCGACGACAGCGACAGGAACAAGGCCACACACGGGCGCAAACTTGTATTTTTTTGACTTGAACTTTGATAGCGCTGCTGCTGGCCTGCTGCTGGTCGGTCACTCATCATCACGCACACTCGTGTCCTCCCACAGCCATTTACGGTCTCCCAGCGAATCCACCAGCCTTTGGTTGTAGGGCTTGTAGAATGCGCGTAAGAATGCGCGGGTGTCGGGCTCCATTTGGCTCCGTCTCTCTTTCCGCTCGCCGGTGCGTTTGATGGGCGCCGCAAGCACCTCCGGCCACCTCGCCTCCGGCAGCGGCGTCAGATCCAGGTGCGCGTACACCCGCTGCAGCGTGGCGCGCAGGGCCGTCTTGTTGGAGTCGCCTGTACTCCAGTCCTCCAGCCTCAACACCAGCAGGTTGTCGCCGAACGCGGCCTGCCAGCCCTCCAGGAACGGGGCGTAGAGTGACTTGAGCACCTGGTCGGCGTGGTAGAAAACAGCCTCCTCTTCCGGGCCCAGCGCCTCAAACGCGGTGACGCACTCAGCCTCCGAGTGGCTGCGCAGGCACTGACGCAAGTGGCCCACCATCTCACGGGCGAAGGCGCTGAACCCAGTCTCCGAGGCGCCATATTTGGCACCGTAGTGGAAGTAGTTGTGAAACGCAGCGCGCAGCCTCTCAACCGGGTCGCGCAGAATGACGACCAGGCGGGGCGCGTGTTTGGCGTAGACCTGAGCCAGAAGACGCGGCAGTGTTATGTTGGCGCCGCCGCCAGCCAGCGGCGGCGCCACGGTGTTGGTGTGGGTGTAGCAGGTAGCGTCGATGCAGGTGTTATTGTTGCTGCACGTCTCGCGACACTCCTTCATCACCTTGGCCCATTCCACGCTCAGCCGCGCAGATCCTGTCCAGGTATAAGTAAAGGTGCTGAAGCTCGCATCTCCAAAGACCGTCTGCATGGGTGCGGCCTGCACACGCGCCACGGCTGGCTGCATTGTTGTCAGGTACTCACGGAACGGGTGCAATTCATCCCAAAAGTGCGGCATCGCGTTGGCCGTAGCTGCGACATCCGGGTGCAGCGCGACACGCTCGTGCAAGTCGCGCACGCCGCACTGAAAAACGCCGAGAAGGAAATACGCTGGAAGACACTGCAGCTTTCCATCGGCGCCGGTCCAGCAGGGCGCCTTGAAGTCCGCAGAGAAGCCGGAGGCGGGCAGCAGGTCGAAAATATCAGGCGCGATTCTGCGCGCGGCCTCGCGGGCAGCGGTGCTCTGCACAGGCAAGGCAACTCGCTGCCCAGAGCTCTGCTGCGCGGGTGCCTTGACAGCCTTAACA
>Ga0208951_1001316_pt1 | contig 10909 bp, 10 predicted proteins | sample GreLakmeMI27MSRF_FD_187702 | JGI IMG/M metagenome (GOLD analysis project Ga0208951, IMG submission 187702) | Freshwater lentic microbial communities from great Laurentian Lakes, MI, USA - Great Lakes metaG MI27MSRF (SPAdes) | ecosystem: Environmental > Aquatic > Freshwater > Lake | place: Great... | reverse complement strand
CCTTCAGCCTGGACGACCTGGCCGCGCTGGTGCTGGACGAGGCTGACCGGCTGCTGGAGCTGGGCTTCAGCGAGGAGCTGCGCGAGCTGCTGCGGCTGTGCCCGCGGCGCCGCCAGACGCTGCTCTTCAGCGCCACGCTGTCGCCCGCCGTGGAGCAGCTGGCCAGCCTGTCGCTGCAGCAGCCGGCCAGGCTGAGCGCGGACGGGCTGGGCGCGGCGCCCGCGTCGCTGACGCAGCAGGTGGTGCGCGTGCGGGGCTGTCACCAGGCGGACAAGGAGGCCATCGGCCTCTGCCTCCTCACCAGGGCCTTCAAGGCCCAGCGCTGCATCGTCTTCACGCGCACCAAGCGCAAGGCGCACCGCTTCAAGGTGCTGTGCGGCCTGCTGGGCCTGAGCGCCTGCGAGCTGCACGGCGACATGACGCAGGCGCAGCGCTTCGCATCGCTGCAGCTCTTCCGCGACGGCGGCTGCGGCGTGCTGGTGGCCACGGACGTGGCTGCGCGCGGGCTGGACATCGCGTGCGTCACGGCGGTGGTGAGCCTGGACGCGCCGCGCGACGTGGCCGCCTACCTGCACCGCGCGGGGCGCACGGCGCGCGCCGGCGCGCAGGGCTGCGTGGTGACGCTGGTGGAGGAGAGCGACCGCGCGCTGCTCAAGGCCCTGGCGCAGCAGGCGAAGCAGAGCGCGCAGGGCCTGTCCGAGCGCCGCATCGACGCGCCCGCGCTCGCCGCCATGCGCCAGCGGGTGGAGGCGCTGGCCGACGACGTGCAGGCTGTTGCGTGGGCGGAGACGGAGGAGGCTGAGGCGCGCAAGGCTGACATGCTGGCCACCAAGGCTGAGCACCTGCTGGAGCACGCGGACGACATCAGCGCGCGCCCCGCCCGCTCCTGGTTCCTCTCCAGCTCCGCCAAGGAGCACGCGCAGCGCAGCGCGGCCACGGAGGTGTACGGCAAGCGCCAGGCTGGAGCAGTTGGGCTGGGCCGCGACGACGACGCGGCGCAGCATGCGCAGCCCCCTGGCAAGAAGGCGCGCCGCGAGAAGCCCGTGAAGGGGGCGCCCGCGGATGACGGGGAGGAGGGCGCGGGGGCGCGCACCGCCAAGCCCAAGCGCAACGAGGAGGAGCTGCGCGCCAGCCGCGGCGCAGCCGTGGCCAAGGGCGCGCAGCGCAGGGCCACCGCGCTGGGCTTGCGCCCGCAGCAGGCGGAGCAGGCTGCGCGCGCGGCGGTGCGCCAGCTGGGCAAGGTTGAGCGCCGGAGAGAGCGCATGGCGGAGCAGGCGGCTGGCGGCGAGGCGGCCCCGGCTGCCAGGGGCGCGGGGCTCTTCTCCGGCGACGGCATCAACGGCGCGCGCCCGGGGGCTGGCGGCGCCGGGGAGAAGGCTGCGCAGCGGGAGCGGCCGCAGAGCAAGTTCCTGGAGCGAGGCGCGCAGCGCACGGGCGGGCGGCGCGACGAGAGCGGCGCGCGGGCCACCAAGGGCGCGCCCAAGAAGGGCACCGGATTCAAGTCCAAGAAGCGCTACAAGAGACACTGAGGCAGAAAACGACACGTTCACTTGCCGCAATGAGCAGCAGCAGGCGCACTCCTCGCGGTCCTAAAAGGACTCGACTTTTAGAAGCACACCCGCGCGTTGGGCTGACGTGTCGCGAGTCGGTGAGCCGGTCGAAGAGTTCGCACTTTTTCACAGCAGTCGAAAGGTCGTATCCAGGTCCGTATCCGCCGCCGCCCGCCTGCGCTTCGTGTTGGCCATGGCGTGCCACCGCTGCAGCGCCGAGCTCAAGGACCCCGCCCGCGCGGCCCAGTGCCCTGTGTGCAGCTGTCGGTGCGCGAGTCAGACGAGCTGTGAGTCAAGCGGTTAGCGACCCACTGACTGACGCCGCGGTGCACTGCCCCACGCAGCTACCACACGCACGACTGTGGTAAGCGTATCGAGATCTCGGGAACGGACTCCACCCGGAGCAGCGAGTGCCCGAAGGCACGAGCTACTCAGTGTCCGCTCGCGCTGCTCCAACGCCTGCGCTCTCACTGACGCCACCCGCGCGCGCGAACAGTGCTCCCGCCTCTGCTACTGCGTGGGCGGGCCCGTGGCGTGTCACACGGGGCGCACGAAGCGCAAGCGCGAGGAAGCAGCCGCAGCACGAGCTGCCGAGGCGGCTGTGCTCTCTCTGTCGGGCCCCCTGGTCCTCCCTCTGGCGGCGCCCTCCCCCGCGGCTCCTCTCCACCCGCCCGCCGACCAGTCCGCCCGCCCGCCCGCCTCACGCCTGCACGCGCTCGCCCCGGGAGACCTGGCGCAGGCGCTGCAGAACGCTGCTGCCAAGGCGCTCACAGCCTGCGCGCCCGCGGCGCTGGGCGGAGCCGCAAACCCGCAGGTGGTCACAGCCGCAAATGCAGCCGCAGCAGCCTTTGCTGTGATTCTGATGGGCTGCTTTGCTACGCCTGCGCTGCCGCTGCTGCACTCAGACCCGGACTGGTACGACACGGCCGTGCACCAGGCCTACGCCGCCGGCGTGATGCCCCTGGCTGCGGTGCATGAGGCGAACGGGGGTGAGGCCCAACACCAATCGCAATCGCTCTACGTGCATTCCTCCCTGGCGGCGCAGCAAACGGCGCCGCATGGGGCTGAGATGTGAGTCCGGGACGGGATGCGACGAACAGATGATGGCAATGGCTGCCTAAAATGCATGTGTAGAAGAGCAAGCAGTAAGCAGCGACGTGAATAAGTCAGAGTTGGACGCGTGCATAGCTGCGGCGGCAGTTCGAGGCACGTCAAGGCGCGTCTTTGAGCAACCTTGGGACGCTCGCGAGCACGCACACTCCGTTCAGCGCGCGCGGAATGGCGCCCTCCGATGGCGCAACCTCGGCCGCCGTGTGCTCGTCCTCCACGGGCGCAAACACGCCGCTGAGGAAGCGATGCTCGCCAACCTTGGCGCGCTCGCGGGTCTCGTGCAGCGCCGCTATAGCGCCGTCGAGCAGCCGCTCGCAAAGCGCTGTGAATCCCATCGACACGTCAACTACGGCCGTGGAGCGGGCGAGGGAATAGGCGGTTTCTCCATCGTCGCTTCCTTGTGCGCGACGATGACTCTGCGGAGACACGCTTGTCGTCCGCGGCTGGTCGTCCCCGGGCGCGGCTGCGCAGACGCGCAGCGCGCAGCGGCGCGCCGGTGCAAGCGCTGGCAGCTGTGTCGCAGTAGGCGAGCGCAGCGCGCGCGGCGCGCATCGCATCTGGGCAGCTTGCATGATGCCGGGTGCGCTCTGGCCTGAGGCGCGCGAGGGAAACAGAGACCTCGAGAGTGCGGCGGCCCCAAGGTGGCCCCATAAACGTCTCCCGGGAGCAGGGCCCTAGCACGCCGCAGCCTTGGACCGCCGCTGACTTGAGGAGAGGGGAGTCGTTGTCGCGGCGGGCGTCGGCGCCGCGGCCGCGCTGGACGCACACACCTGCGCCGCGGGCCGCGTCGCCGTGCGCATACATGCACGCGTAGCGAAGCGATACACGCCGCGCCGCGGTCAACGGCGGCGGGACGCATCGCATGCGACGCCAGGTGCCCGCCTCCACACGCAGGGCCGCTCCTCCCCGCGTACTGCTTGCCCAGCGCGCAACACCACGGCCGCGCGGCCGCTGCCCTGCGCTGCGTTGCTCGCGCAGCGTGCGCCGCCTCGCGCGCGCCGCCCACGCCGCGCACCGCGATGCGCGCCACGGTCACGGGCGTCGAGGTGCCGCCATCCAGCGCGCAGCGGCTGTACGGCCTCGTGGGCGCCGTAGGCACGCCGCTAGTGGCGCTCGCGTCCGCGGCGCTGGGCCGCCGCCCGCGGCCCTTGGCGACCAAGCTGCCCACGCGGTGCGGCGATGCGGCGCCGCCACCGCTGCGCGACGCGGCGCGGCCGCACCCGCTGCGCGCAACGCTGCCGCGAGCATCGCGGCGGATGTGCTGAGTAAGCGTGCGGCGTTGCGAGCACGTCGGCGGACGCTGACTGAGCGCGCGGCCTCGCGTTGCCGCCACACATCCTGGCTGCGCTGGCCCCGGGCGGGCCGGGCGTCGGCGGCGAGCACGGCGGCATGATGCACCTGCACACGTGCGTTTCGCGGCGAATGCGGGGCAGATTGCGCCGCTGCTGCCCTTGCTTTGCGTGACGCGTGCGCCGCGTGCAGGCTTTTGGGCGCGCTGGCAGCCGCGCAGGCGCCTCCGCCGATGCAGGCGCCTCCGCGCGAGCTTGCTGCTGCGATGGCTGCAGCGCTGGTGCAGCAGGCGATGGCGCAGGTGGCCGCAGCGCGCCACGCGGCGCAGCAGGCTGCGGCTGCGCAGGCCGCCGCTCAGGGCGACGGCAGCGCAGCGGCGCTCATCCGCGCGCTCGTGGCGCAGGCGGCGGCCGCGCAGATGCACCCCGGAGCGCAGGTCGAGGCGCCGCCGCAGCCGCACGAGGCGCACCTTGCCGGCCTGGCGCATCATTACGCCGCTGCGGCCCACGGCGCGCCGCAGTGGCCGCAGCCGCCGCAGGAGGCGATGAGCCCCGATGCGCTGCGCGCGCTGCTGGCTGCGCTAGCTGCGCCGCCGCAGCAGCCGCCGCAGCCGCCACAGTGAGTCATACTCGCTTTGAGACTGGGTTGGCAAATATAGAAGCAGCCGCTGAAATACGTCTATAATACGGAGTTCTGAGCACGTTGCGCGCATACGGCTGCGGCATACGGCAGCGCAGGCCGATGACGTGGCGGTGCAACGTGACGTGTCAACCACGCCGACCGTTACAGATGCGAGCAAGCCACGCTTGCAAATCCTCCGCAGAAGCGCGCCGAGCGCCACCAACACCCCTGTGCGCGCGCGGGCGACCGTTTCTGCGCGCGCAGTCCGTCTGTGGCGGTGTTTTTGCAAGCGGAACGAGCATGTTCACTCTCCAGAGACGACACTGGGGCCGTATAACCGCCGCCGGCGCTGGAGGCAGCACGATTATACGCGGATTATACGGCGTTCACAGCCGCTGGGAAAATACGGCACCGGCAGTACTTGCCAACCCAGCAAAATGTCACCACGGCACGGCACGGAGCCGCACGGCTGCGGCGTCCAGCCGAAGCGCGTTGCTGCGTTACGGAGCGGACGAGTCTCCCGAGCTGAGCCCGTGGGCTTGACTTCGAAGGTATTCCCGCTGTTCGCGTAGAAGGTATACAGCTTGAAGCCGTCCGCGACCGTGTACTGGATGCGCACCACGCCTCGCGGTTGGCCTGGACGCCCGTCTCGCGTCGGCTCAGACATCGTCGCCCCGTAGTGCGCCGACACGCCCGCCACCTTGCCGTTGGCCACGTCCAGCGCATCCGTCGCCGCCTCGAGCTTCTGCGTCCACGTTTCAGAGGCAACGATCCTCAGGAGCGCGTCCTTGAACGAAATCTGCGAAGCAGCAACACCAGAAGCTGCGCCCGCGCGCTCGTCAGCAGCCCACAAGCTCACTTGCTCCGCGTTCGTTGGACCCCGCGCGCGCTCAGCCTCCTTGAACACCGGATTACCGCATCCGGAGTGGGCGTTTTTTAGCGTTGTGCTGGCGAAAGACAAGGAGGCGAAGGGCACGCCAACCGCCGCACCGCCGCCTGCGCTTGCGTCTGAGGGAGAGCGTATACGCCGCCCGCGCACGTTCCACGACTCGTGACATGGCAGCCTACGTTATAACGCCGTGAATTTTACTTTTTTTTCCCCGAGCGCTCCCGGCCACGTGATATCGCGTTGGCGCAGCGGAAAGCGCCGTTCGACGGAGCCCAGGCGGCGCTTGGAGGCGCCTGAGAAGCACCGGCACAATGACTTCGGGCGGTGTCGGTGTGAACAGCGCCAAGACGGAGGCGCAGCCAGCTGCTCGAGCGCGTTGATGGCGGACTGGTGCTGTCCACGTGCTGCGCCGAAGAGAGAAGATTCGCCGTCCGTCGCTGCAAGCAACAGCACGCGCCTTTCGGCATCTTGGAGGGCATGTCGCCAGGGATGCGCAACGGAGATTGCGTGGTCCTTGAGCCAGCCGTTTAGCGCAGGCACGGGCGCTGCTAGTCGCTGACAACGTCCGCTGAACTTAAAACTGCCCCTGTCACTTGAGATGCAGGCGACCAACTGCGCAGCAGCGGAAACAAGGTTTCGTTGTTGTTCACCAAATCTGCGAGAGAGCACGCACACTGGCCTTCGTGACTCCGCGCACGACCCGCCTTTCCCGCATCAACGTCAAGTGTGATCCAGACGCGGTCGAATCGCCGCACCCCAAGAAAATCACTCCAACTCGACTGCAGATCTGAGCGAGATTCCCAGAAGTTGCTCGAGTGTTGCGATAATGAGGAGAGCGTAACCTGAAACAGACACAACGTCTTGGTTTGCGCAACCCAGATGAGAAAGTCAACGCCCGGATACGTCTGACTGAGCGGCACGAGAAGCAAATCCTCCGAACGGCTCAGCGTGGTCTGGGGAATTGTATTGCCGTTCCACTCCACCTTGCGCATACGACGTGCAACGCTCAAGACTTTGGAAAACGAGCCCAGCTCATGATCCGAATTGTACTGGCCGGCAGACAGCGTGAAGCCATTTGCGTTCTCCAGCTGCTGAATCAGATAGCGCTGCAACATAAGCCCGCGAATACTCGTCTCGAGAGTTGGCGACTCAAACACGTATCGAAACGCGGAGTCCAGCTTCGTCCTCGCGTTGGAGTCTGCAAGATAAAAGTCTGCAGCGGCAGAGAGAGCAGCTGGTGTGATGGGGCTGATGTAATCCAATCGCCGAGAGGCAGTCGTACTTCCTCGATGCGGGGCGCTGCTCTTGAAGCACATCTGGAGGTTTAACAGAACTTGCCCCAAAAAGGTACTCAGTGGCAGCTCGAGCTTCATGCAGACGACGCCATTGACGAGGTGCTCAAGCGCACGATCCGCGTCAGGTCGACCTGACAAGTACACGTCAAAGCGGCGGACAAGCCCAGCGAAATAGCTGCGCCGACCTTCCACGAGAGGAGTTTCGCTTCCGTTAAGGTATGCGTCCATAATGCTCTCAAACGAATCGAGTTTCGCCTTCTTCAGCAGTGCTCTCACCTCCAAGAAGTATGCCAGCTCCAGCGGGTAGCAGTTCGTTTCATAGCGCAAGCTGTCCAATTCAGCTTCAGATGCTCCAAAGAGGCCATGGTGCTTCAAAAACACATCCATCTCTGCGGTGAGAAAGCCTCTATTCACGAAGACCTGCGGCCAGGGCGGTTGCTGCGACGCAACCTCTAGTTGGTACTCGTTGTTGGCAGACGCAGAGATGACCACCATCGCAACTCCGCGCAGCTGTGACACGCGGAGCAAGCCAGACTCCGGCAACGAGAAGGGAAAGCTGGAGCGCATCTTTGGAGTGAGGCTGTTGTGCTGGTCAAAAATAAAAAAGACCTGCAGACCAAGACGCTTGCACAAGTCGCCCAACTGCGGCAGAAACACGGAGCATAATGCGTCTTGAGCTTCTGTTGAGCTCGACATGACCGCAATTTTTGAAGTGAACTCTTTGCACAACTCCAGCACCTCATGATCGCCTGCAAAAGCCATAGCGACCAGGCGCACAAAGTAAAGTGTGCCTTTGACAGGAAGTCCATCCAAGTTGGCCCAGCTCGCGCAGTCGTGCTCGTACACCACGCGGCAGCCAGGCGAAGTGCTGAGCAGCAGCGCAGCCTCGTACAACATGTGCGATTTGCCGACCCCCTGCGGGCCCTGGATGTACGTGGCAAACTCCTTCTTTTTCAGCTGATCGAGCAACATATCGGCAATCTCGCGGCTTTGTGTTCGGCGCATGAACGTAAAGTTGTCGCCTTCAAGAGGAAAGCGGCGGCGTGTAGAGAACCGCAAGGATGGGTGCTGCGGCAAAGTCACATAGCGCGGCACAGTTTGCGTTGGGTCGAATGCTGCGGTGAGTGCTGCGTCGTACTCGATCTTCTGCAGCACGGCGACTTCGAAGTCGTGGAGCGCGAGCGAGCACGCAGCGGCCGAGGCCGAAGAGAGAGGTGAACCTAGGCAAAACTGGCGTTCAGGCGAAGGCAAAGGCGTACGTGGGGCAACGCACTTGACTCGACATAGGCAAGCAGCCAGGCCGTGCCAGTGATGCCCACGTCAGCCAGGCTGAGGCTCGGGTCGTCCAGCACCGCCGCCGCCTCCTCCTCAGCTGCCGAAGGCTTGCGCGGGCCGCACGCCACCAGCCGCAGCGTGACCAGCGAGGGGTCCAAGTCCAGTTTCGCCTGCGCCACCCAGCGCGCTTTGAAGTCGTCCACCGTCTGCTGCAGGTCCACGCCTTTCACCGACACATACTGCGCGCCTGGAACGTCCATGCGCTTCACCCACACCGTCACTGGCGCGCCCGCCGCCGCGCCAGCAGAAGCCTGCGCCACGAGGTGTGAGAAGAGGCAAATAGGGTTGGAAAGCAGTGTGCGCACCTCCACCGCGCGCGAACGCCGGCTGCTCGCAGGGCGCGCTGCAGATCGCGTTGCCGGCCAGAGAACGTGTCGTAGCGCGCGGTGAGCTGGAGACAGCTCGCTCGCAGGAGCGCGGCGCCACGGCGCGTTGCGCAACCTTTGTGGCCGAGGACTGCTCGCGAGCACCACGCACGCGTGGGGCGGGGGCGCAGCCCGCGGCAACGGCCGCGGCTGCAATAGTAGGCAGGTCGCCACGGGCATGGCGCGTGGCGGCGCAGCGCGCTGCCTGCTTGAGCGGCGAGAGCTGCGTGCGTGCACGGCGAACAACTGAGAAGCGTAAAACGAACGACGAAGCGGTATGTAGGCGCCCGAGACAAGCGCACTGTGCCCGAGGCAACGAGCTTGACGGAGTTGGTACGAGGGGGTATTATATGGTCCAAGACTGCTGAGCTGTCAGCTGTCAGCTGCTGACTGCAGAGTCGTGTCGTGCAATGATTGCACGACGTCGCGCCTCGCGAGGACTCGAATCGAGCCGCCTGGGTCGCGCAGCGCGAGGCTCATGCCCTCGTTGTTGCCTGCCCGCCACCAAGGGACCTATGCCTTACGCATGGCTGCGGACTCCTAGGCCGGACGGACGGACTGTCCCATGATCATGTTTCACCATGACGATGCGCCCGGCGCGTCGGTGCGATCAGGGATGCTCAGCTGCGTGGGCTTGGTCGTCACGAGGACGGAGCGCTTGCGCGGCGTGTCCTGGGCCAAGAGCTCGTAGCTCACGCTGAAGCGCGGATTTGGGCCGCCGCAAACGCTATCTAGAAACGTGATGGCCTCTGTGGCGTTGGAGAAGTTGGTGGAGACCAGGGCGGAGGCGGGGGCGGCGTCGTCGTCGGTGCGTGGGTGTATGGTATAGTATAGGCGGAGAGGCAAATGTGGAAGATGCAAGGCAGGTACAAGATCGGGTCGAGGGGACCTGAGGGCTAGCTGAGGGGTGTATGGTATAGTATAGGCGTTGTGGAAATGGTCGAGATCTCGATGGCCGAGTCTTCTGGCGGCGTGTCTGATGCGGCCACCTCGCCTCCCGCGCCTGTTTCCGACGAGGAGGACGACGACGACCACGACGGGGTGCGTACGCCCCGGCGCGGGATTTCGCTTCTTGCGCGAGATCCGCGCGCGAGACGCGGGATCTCGAATCTTATGCGCGAGATCCGGGCGCAAGACGCGAGATCTCGCTTCTTGCGCGCGAGTCCGTGCTTGCGGACTCAAAGCGCCGGCGCCCCGTAGATCCCCGAGTCAGCCATCTACTTGAAGGGGTGGGTGCTCACGACGTACGACGTCATCACGGACGCGTTCGGCCCACCAACTGCGCGTCGGACGAACGAAGCGGTCACCTGTCATTGGGGCTTACGTTTCAACGACGACGACGACAACGTCATCCACGTCATCATTCACAACCGTCACCCGGATGACCGCCCACCACCACCCGGTGAAATTTCCGACCAGATATGGTACATCTGTGGCGTAGACAGTGAGCCCACGATGAAAGCTGTGATTGCGGAACTGCACGAGGCCCGCCCAGGTAATTCGTGTTTGATCTTCGCGGAGTATGCAAGCGAGGATGCAAGCGAGGGCGGGGGCGGTGGAGCCGCCGCCGAGGAGTGAACGCTTGCCGCAAATCGAAACGTGACCAACGTGACACGACGCAGCTCACGGCACACGCCGTGGTCGACACTATCAGCGCGCACCCGTGCCTGCTGTGCAGCTTGTCACACGTGCATGGGAGTCTTTCGAACGAAGCTCGTCGCTCTCCGTCTCACCTCACCCGGTCATGCGTGGTCAAGCCTAGCCGTCATGTGCGTTGTGTTGTGCATCGCGACTCCCGCGCCTCTGTTGAAGTGGCTCAGCTTCACGCGCTTCGTGTCGCGCACGGTGCCGGCGCCCTCCAGCGCCGCGATGCGTTGCGCCGCCTTCGCAGCCTCGTGGTGCATCGCAGCGAATGCGGCGTCTCTCCACGGTGTGGACTCCAGCCCGAGACGCTGCCCAGGAGAAACCCCGAGGCCGAGGGTGCCGCCCGTGCGCACGTGTGAGGCCTCAATCATCTGCAGCACCGACGGCTCGGGTGGCGCCGCCTCCGCCTTCACCACCGCGGGAAGGTGCGAGTCACGCCACGTTATGACCGCGTAGCGCTCGCGAACAGGTGCGGGCAGGCTGTCGAGGTCGGCGCCTTCGGCGGTCGTGAAAATGGCGAACGAGGACTGCGGCATCGCTCCCTGCAGCCGCCGAAGGCCGTCGGCGTACCAGGCCGCCGCCGCGACGCTCGGAAGCGAAACCATCACGATTCGCGCGCGGCACGTATTGGCGCGGAAGGCCATCAGCGTCTGGTCGTCGACGGGCAGCTCGCTCACGCTGATCCTGTCGTATGCGGTCGGGTACGCGTGCAGCGGACGCAAGCTTTTCGTGACGATGGACCATATGCTCTGGCCCACCAGAAGCACCTCCCAACCCACCTCCTCCGAGCCCACCTCCTCCGAGCCCCCC
>Ga0208951_1001312_pt1 | contig 10933 bp, 14 predicted proteins | sample GreLakmeMI27MSRF_FD_187702 | JGI IMG/M metagenome (GOLD analysis project Ga0208951, IMG submission 187702) | Freshwater lentic microbial communities from great Laurentian Lakes, MI, USA - Great Lakes metaG MI27MSRF (SPAdes) | ecosystem: Environmental > Aquatic > Freshwater > Lake | place: Great... | reverse complement strand
GCGCAACGCCGAGAGCGACGTCGCGTCAGTGGTCGTGGTCGTCTCGGGCGCCGTGACGTTGGCGATGTTTGCGGAGGTCGCGGTGGCGTTGCCGGCGACAGACGCGGCCTTGAACTGGAGCGCAAGGACGGCGGCGTCGATGCGCGACAGGTTGAGGGACCCGCTGGGAGCGTGCTGGCACGGCGACAGCGCGAACGACATGAAGTAGATGCCGGCGTCCGGGAGCGCCTTGTTGGCCTGGTACGGCACCACCTTGTTGAAGACGGCGCCGACGCGGGTGTCGGCGCGGTCGTGGCCGTTGAGCATGAGCTTGGCGGACTGCAGGGGGGCAAGAGCCTCCTGCGTCGCGCCGGTGAAGCCACCCGTGAAACGGCCGTGCTTGGTGGGGTCGGCGATGACCCACGCAAGGAGCTTGCACGGGTGGTTGAACGAGAGACGGATCTGCTGCGCCTTGGACGTCGACGCGATCGTGACGTTCTCGTCGCCGGTGAACTGAATCTGCTCAATGAGGTACTCGTGGGGCTGCGCGGCGAACTTCTTGCGCTCGTCCTGGTCGAGGTATACGTAGTCACACCACAGCGTGGCCTCGAGGGCCGTCGTGCCGATACCGGCAAGGTTGGCCTGGTCCTCAAACTCGAACGTGATGCGGAGCTCGTGGTACTGCACCTTCCCGGATTTCTAAGAAGAAACCCGGTGAAACCCATACTTTCGCATGGGAGTAGACTTTATCTTAGAGCGTCATCGAATTCTGCTGAAATTCTCGGCCCCACCGTCGTCAAGTCGTTGAACGTTCTCCATAGCCTCGCATAACGGCCGTAGGAGCTTCGCTGCGGATTGCCGATTTCAGGCTTCTTTCTAAGCCGTCATCCACAGAGATTGTTACCGTGGCATTTTCATGCCGGTCTCGGGAAGTTGCTCCGAGCCAGGGACGGGTTTCCCTGTCCCTTTGGTACTCTGCGGCTTTACGGGTTCCCCGAACAGTTTGGCGGTGTTGCCGAATTTAGCACGCCCGAACCGCTCTCCCCATTTTCTTAAGAATCGGGAGAGCGGTCCGGGCTGCCGGAACCGACTAGCATCTGGCGTATTGAAAGGAGCCCAAGTGGTTTTCCCCGGTCCAGAGCCTTGTGAACCGGGCACGATGCTTTTGCGCGCTGCAGTACGTAACTGTGTTAACGCGATGAGGGGGAGGTAGTTGCCGGGGGAGCGGCAGAACCAGAAGAGGAGCGGGGTGAAGAAACGCTTGGCAGTGCCAGACGCCTCGCCATCGACGAAATCGGTCATGCCCCTGTAGGCCTCACGGTCGGTGGACGAGTTGCGGTACAGGTTGTCGTACACGCGCATCCACGTGGCAGTGATCTTGTCCAGTTGCTGACCCCCCAGCTCCACGGTGATACTGCGGCAAAGCGCTTCAGAGGGGTGGAAGGTCGTGCCGGTCGATGCGCGGGTCATGACCGACTCGAGCCAGCAGTCGCCGAGGAGATCGCCATTGCGGCTGATCACGGCAGTCACGCGGGAGTTGTACTTGACAGCACCCGAAAAAGTCTGGGAGATGGACTCGACGGCAAAGTTTGTGTGGCGCTTGAACACCACCTTGAAGTAGGTAATCTGAGGGGAACCCGTAAGATAGACGTCCTGTGCACCGAACGCGACCGATATCTGTTATATTACCAGGGGGCTGCGTGTTGCCCTGGTTTGTATACCCCCGCTTTCGCGGTATTTCGTGGAACTTGTCCGGGTCTAGACTGTGTCTTAAGCGAGCTCCCGTTGCGTCACGGTCACTGCTCGCCGACCTCCGTACAGTCGTTGAAGGCGTTTCGTAGGCGGACGCACCATATGCCCGTAGAAACGATCCCTGCCGATCGCCCATTTCCTTTTTTCCAACACAAAAAGTCATCTTCATGCGTTTTACGATACCGCGGTGTATCTCCGCGCCACGGGCAGGTTTCCCATCCCGTTTCGTCCATGAAGCTTTAGGGGGTCCCGGCATCGGGAGATCTCGCGGAATGAGATTCCACTAGCTGCTGACCTCGGCGACCATGGCATCTGCCGACTCGAAAATGGTCAAAGCGGTTTCCCCGCGGCACACGATTCCAAAGAGTCGTTTTTCGAGCGTACCGCGGCGCGCAACTTTTCTACTCTGAATTCGGCGCTCAAAGTTGAAGCAAGCCACCACCCATTGGTACTCTACGATGAGAAAATATTTTTACATATTGACGACGCGTGTTTACGTCACGCCGTCCCGGAGCCAGACGCTGCGACCTTGGGGTCGTCCGACTCAAGCTCCTCGAGCATCGCGCTTGGCTCGAGCGTGCCGGGCGGGAGGGGCCCAGACGTCGGCCTGGGAAGAATCTCCGATGGAAGAAGGCACTTGTCGAGACCGTCCTTCTTGATATTCTCCTTCCGCTCGTCAAAGACCTCCTTGGCCTTGGTCTGCGATTCCTTGTATCCCTTCATGAGATCGTTCATGTAGCGTTCCTGGTACTCGACGTCGTCAATGTCGTCGACGCTCGGAGGGCACAGCGCCCACTTGCCGACCTCGAGAAGGAAGATGTCGACCGACCCGTCAAAGGCCTGGAGCTTCCGGACGTGTGCGGCCGCCTCGTCGCGCGTCCCGAAACAGCCTCGGACCTTCATGCCAAACTTGTCGTTCTTCTGGCGCTGCTCGGGCCCGACGAAACTGACGAGCGCGAAACGCTGGCCATTGGGGACGATCGTATCCTCGTCGAGGTAGTCGGCCTTGGGGTCCACGAGGGCCGGGGTGGATTCGGGAGTCGCCATGGTGGATGGATGTCCTTTACACGTCGCAACGCTCTCTTTAAACCCGTTTTGTCTGCCGCTTTTTCAGCGTCGGGCGCGTCTTGGACAGGAGATCCATCATCGAGACCGTCGCGGGCTTGGGCGTCGGCCACAAACTCTCGACGATATCGGGAGGCACGGCCCATGGATCGCTCGTGTAATCCGTGCACGTCACGCCGCCATCGCGCACGACATCTTTGCGGCAATAGCAGCGCTGGTACGCGTACCCTTTTTTGAGAACGACAAAGTAGACCGTGTTTTTCGTGTGTTCCCTGAAATCCTTGTTGCCGCATACCTTGGACGACGACCGGAGCACGACGCAGAAATCGCCGAAACGGTGCATGCCCGTAAACTTTTGCCCCGTAAATGCCACGGGCAACGTCGCGTGAATGCGTGCCAACAGATCCGTGTGCTGCGTCAAATTCTCGCGCGGTCCGGCGTGGACGTTGCCGTCTCGGTGCGCGCCGTCTTGCGACTCGGCCGCACCATCGTCCGACGTGACGACACAGCTTCGCGTCGGCTGTTCGTCAGGCGCCCGGATCGTCGTGCGTCGAATCCACGTCCGGATATGCGTGGCCGTCGTGATTTCCGGGATACTCTCAAGCGTTCCGTCTGGCGAGCACGTTGCCGTTGGCGTATAGACGCCCGACGCGTCGGTTTTCGACGACCACGGCATGCGGAGACCGCTGCCGGCGTACACTGAAGCGTCGACGACCTCGTTCCAGTCGACGTCAGGGCATGCGGCCGCGAGCTTGGACACCAAATGCGATCTGAACGTATTGGCGAGCGTCGTCGTAACGTAAATGGATTCCCAGACCATGTGGACGCCGATCTTTTCGATCGTATCGCGATCTTTACGCAGAATGACGGCGTCGGACGTGGCGTCAAAGTAGTAGCCGGCAACGCGAGATGCCGATTGGAGCGCCGCGTCAATCACGTCGGACGACGGCGGCGGCTTGAAATCGAAATCGACAAAGAGACGAAAGATTGGCGTGCGCGTCTCGACGACAAACAGCTTTTCGCCGCGCGCGACGGCGTTGGCATACTCGTTCAAAAAGAGGCCATGTTGCGTATCGAGAACGACGAGTTTGCCGCCGTTCAAGAGGAGATGCGTTGCCGTTCCGCGCGTATCTTTCGGCATCCATTTCCGGATCCAGGCAGACATCTTGGCTTTTGTGCTTTTGTGGCTTTGGGGGCCATGGTCTTTTAAGCCTCGATCAAAAATAAAAATCGTCTTATGTAATAAGAAATAAGAAATGCCTCCTCTCCGGAGGGAAGATAGCAATGTTGTTATGATAATGGCGACGAGCCGGGGCTATAAAGATCCGTGGGCGCACCTGGACCCCAAGCACCGCCTATTAGTTCGGAAGTTTGGTTTCGATACGCTAAACGGCGCGCTCCAGGCCAGGATGTACGCAAGGCACGTCGCCCGCAATGCGTCGAGACGCCCCGAGCTCAACCGCGCAATGCGTTTGGCGCGCGTTCCGGCCGCCATCTACGGAAGACAAAAGGTCGTCAAACCAAAGAAAATCGTTGCGAATCGACGCTTCCCGGCCATCGACACGCCGCGTCGTCTCGATCGGCCGGCGCGTCTCGCTCGCATTTTGCGTAATAGGACGACGGGCATTCTCGCGTCGCCGCCATCGACGCAATCGAGTCGCGCGATCGTCTCGCATGTCGCGACTCTCGTCGGATCGCTGGACGGGTTGATGAAATTGTCCAATATGAGTTTGTCGCGCGTCGTCACGTACATCGCACGTCAAAAATATGAGTTTGTCGCGCGTCGTCACGTACATCGCACGTCAAAAAGCCGGACGCGCAGGCCCGGCAATCTTCAAGGTACCGATCGTCCGTGGTCTCGTGCGCGAATATGCCATCCTTCCGCGCGTCAGGGATACGTTGGCAGATCTGCTGGGACGCTACGGAGCCAAATTGACGCCGTCAGCATGGAGCGCCGTCGCGCGTTCCAGTCGCAGTATTCTGCAAGGTATCGCGCGCGGCAAAGACGTCCAGCTCGGCCCGCTCGTACGCGACATTCTGATGCGTATTGATCCGGCACAGCTCACGCGGATCGCCGACCGTATCGTCGGGTCGATCCTTCGCGATTACGTCAATATGCCATATGCATCATCAGGCCCAAGCACGACGTGTGCGATCTGCAGAGCGTCAGATTGCGCGCGTCAGAACGCGAATCGCGGCCGTAATACATCGAATCAAGGTCAATATCTCGCCAGCATCCTCCGCAAGACGCTCGCGGCACTCAACGGGCTCCTCGCGCTCCGCAATACCAATATCACATTTGCGATCCGGAAAGCCATCGATACCAATCTCCGGCAATTCGCGGGAATGCGGCTTCTCCCGAACGTCGTCTCGCGCCACGCCATGGCTGCAGCAGTCTACTTTGCAGTCCAGCTTGCGCAGTATGCACACGGCGCCGTCGATCGCGTCCTCGGCAAGGTGGGTCTCTCGATCACCAAGGACGATCTCGCGGCAATTGCCAAGATGCATGCCGGAGACATTGCGCGTTTCATTCGGCGCGACCCGGCCGTCCGCATCGACGTCATCCTCGTCGATATCGTCGTCAAGTCGCACCCCATCAGTCTGATGCGTGGCGTGGCCGGCGCGGCAGTCGGGACCCGGACCAAAGCCTTTTGTGAATTGTGCAAGACGATATGCTGATGTACCAATAATAAACTGATCCACGCGATTCCGAAATCATTTGTAGCGTTTAAAGATTTGGCCCCGGGAGCCCCGGATCAATTTCGCGACCTTGAGACTCGAGATGCGGTCGTTCCAGTATTCGCCGATGTTGGGATAGTTTCCAGCCGTCAACTTCCCCACTTCGCCCTGAAAATCTTCATCAGTGTAGAACAGAAGCTCGTACCCGGCAGGGACCTTGATGCTGGTGATACGATCGCTGTCAATTCTCGGGTACTTGCCAGGTGGGTACGTATCTATGCTGCCGCCATAGTTATCGTGTTCGTACACCCACACCCGAGGTTTGCGCACGAGACTGCTTGCTGGCTGGGCGTAGCGCCACTCGTCCGATACCTTGCCTCCCTCGATGGCATCGCCCAGGAACGATTCCTTGGTGCGAGTCGCGATGTACAGGGCCACCGCAAGTGCAATCAATAGGTAGACTTGAGTCGAACGCATACATTGACCCCATAATATAAATCACCGGACGCTCATCCGCGTCCCGATATCGACTTTGACTTCGTTTCCACGCGCGGCCTGGGCGACGTATGCGGCATCCCACACGGCCGCGCCATTCTTGGCCCGGATGAAACGTTCCGTCAATTTGGGATTCGACGACGAGGCGATGCGGCGTGCGAGGCGCGTCGCCCATGCGGGACTGGCGCCTGGCACGCCGCGCGATTGGCCCCATAAACTCAAACGCGTCGCGATGCTCTTGTACTCGTTCTTCGCTTTACGTCGACCGAGCCACGCGTCCATTTTCTTTTTATTGATGTACAGAATTATTTCTCAGCGGACTTTCTTGACGCCATCCCGGATTTCGTATCTGACCTTGAGTTTCTGGAGGTCGGCGAGGAGACGGCGCTTGAGCGCGCGGGCAGCGACGCGGGCGCCGATGCTGTTGACCTGGCTTGCGGGGCGGCGCGATGGACCGAGCGACATGGCGATGGACGATTGGCGACCGTCGAGGGGATGGGAACGCAGGCCTTGGGTAGGGCTCATGTGAGGCGTCATCCATGGGCTCGCGCGGGGCCCGGGGGATGCCCATGACCGCGCGCTCATGGGCGTAAAAGGGCCGGTACGCGATGCCATCGTGGTCGTTGGCGACATGATATCACGCACGAGGCTGGACGTGGACGCGCGACGCAAATCGGACGTCGACCGGGGGTGGGGCATGATACTGAGAGGCTAGAAAATAATCGATTTAAAGCGGGTTCATTTCATCGAACCAAACAAACATGGCGGATCCGTTCCGCGTCCAGCCGGCACAGAGCCACGAATCTGACGAATCCGGCGCCAGCAGCGCGACGATCGATCCGCGCGCGCACGCGGCACTCGATCTCGTCGACGCCTACTGGAACGCGACGTCTCGCATGCGTGCATTGCGTTCGATTCTCGATGCTGGCCACGATGCGCGGACGCTCAGGGCCGAGTGGGAGGCGGTCCGCGAAGATCTCGGCGCCGTGATTTCCAAGGTCTCGCTGGAGGATGCGCCGGAGCACGCGGCGCTCTGCGCGTTCGTCGACGAGCGCGTCGAGACGCACATCCGCCAGGCGCGCGCGTGTGCCCTGGCGATCGAGCCGGAGCGCGCGGCGCTGGACGCGGAACTGCGCGCGATCCGGGCGGGATTGACGGCCGTGTCTGAAGCCGTGGGGGACGCGCTCATCTATGCGTGAACGGAAACTTAAAGGTGTCGCGTGACGATGGACGTACACATGCAAAGTAAACCGACGTCAGTTATCTTGTACGCCTCGCAAATTGCAGCGTGCATAGGATGCAATCGACACAAGAAGCCTGCAGAGGCGATGGAGACCATGTGGGAACGCATGTCGCCGGCGAGTTATGTGGCCGCACTGCGCCGCACGGGATCGACGACAGAACTCGTCCGCGTCCAGGATTTGATCGACGCGGACGAATTGGTGCGGCACGTCGTCGACGCCTCGACGCTCGCATGCGCGAATTCGCAAGATGTGGCGATCAAGTACGATGCGGCAGCGCGCGTCATCGCCCGGATGGATCTCTTGCCGGACGACAAGCGCGTGATCGACGCGACGGTCAAGCGCAACCTCTACACCAACTACGGAACGGCATCCGAGCACCACGCGCTCGTCAAGGTGCGTGAAACGCTCGGTATTAACGCACGTCTGGACGATACCTTTTATCGCGTGCAGGTCGGCGAGGTCGATGGCACGCAGGTATGGGTCGGAGGCAAGATTGACGCTATTACAGACGATAAGCTCGTCATCGAGATCAAGAACCGGATCCGGCGCTTATTCTACAAAGTCCCATTCTACGAGATTGTTCAGCTCCAATCGTACCTTTTTCTGCTGGATGTGCCGCGCGGCGCTATTGTCGAGTGTCTCACGACGCCACACGATTCGCAAATCAATATCGTCCCGGTGCGGCGCGATCGCGAGTTGTGGAACGAGATGGTCGTTCCCAAGATGAAGGCATTCGTCAAAGTTTTCCTGCATTTGCTGGAAGATCACGGGTTCCAGGACGCCTACCTGTTATCGAGCCGGAAAGCCGCGATGATCCAGGCGCGCATCAACGCGTGTCTGTGATTTAAAGACGCCTCCGTTTGTTCGCCGAAGATATGACCGAGGTCGTCGCGGTCATTCTCTACGATTCCACGGCCGCGCGCTTTTATTACCGCCTGGCGCCGCGCGGGCGACTGACGCCGGCGATGCGCGCCGCGTTGCGCGAAGCCACCGAGGATCTCGACGAGGTGTGGCGCGCGCACGATTTCCCGCCGATCTGGACCGAGGTGGGGTCGGATGCCCCGCGCCTGGACGGAGCGGTGATAGGCGAGATGTTTTGCCTTGCGTACTCGGATCCCGTCAAGAGCTGGTGGTCGAAACTGGACTTTGAATAAAAATGGCGTGACAGTATATACCAATGCCCCGGTGCCCAGAGTGTGTGTCGACGAAAATGTGCAACCCAACCACGGGTCGGTGCGTGCTGAAAAACGGCAAGATCGGCCTCGCGCTGACCGGGAACGCCAAGCCCAAGTCTAAAAAACCTACCGCCACGAATGCCGTGCGCCCCCTTACGAAAGCCGAGGTCATCGCATCGTTCCCCAAACTCCAAAAGGGATGGTCGGACGATCTGGAATTTAATTCCATGAAACAGGTTGCAAAGGTAGGGTACGGATCCTTTGTACGACCTCTGTCGAAAGCACTTGCTCTCAAGTATATGGGGAAAGACCTCGTATCTATCGGCGGGCGGTCTCCGTACCAGTACGACCCACGGTTCTCCCGTACATCGAACGAACAGATGAAGATGTACTCGTGGTCATATTCCGACCCTGCCAAACGCGTCAACGAGCTCATGATTATCCGTCCAATCGTGTTCACCGACAATCGCAAAGAACTTGCCATAAATCGCGACGGCAACCGAACGGTGCCAATTCACTTTCCCACGGCGGCGCACGGCGTCACCGGGTACAAGAAACGGGACCCCATCTACGTCTTCGTCGGCAAGGCCTCTATGATATGATTACACATTATCCAAACGTGTTGACGATAATGACGCGTGTGATCACCCAATCTTCTGGGACGACAAATACATTCGCGTCTTTCCACGGCTGGTCATTGGTCTTCTCATTCTTGCGGGTCGTGTGCCAAAACCCCGCGGAAATGATATCGCGGAACTCTTTGGACAGGGCCGGAATCTCGCCATAGTTGCTGTCCTCGATACGCTTGTCGAGGTCGGGGTAGAGACCGAGCCGGACAAAATCGATCGCATCGGCGGCCACGTCTTCAAAGCCATGCAGGTTGGTGTTCTCGAGCACGTCAAAGACCTTGGTCTGGATTTCGGGAGTGATGGACGATGCCAGGGCGTACCGATGCGCCGTTCGGAACCCCCCGCAATCGCCGTGCTCTGTATAGACGACCATGACCACGTCAAGAAAGCGGTACGGGTGGCATGTCGTCATTGGAAACTGGATCGGTAGCTGACCCCCGCGGCCTTTTGTAAATTTCGTTTTTTGGAATTGGGATACGAAATTTGATCTGGCCCGGGCGTCGGGAATTCCCGGGTTTCCGACGGCCGGGAAGAAAGTTTTACACGTGGCACGCTAGCGAACGACCCATGCCATGATGGGCTGACCATCCCACGTGTGCCACCCGCTGCGGCGCGACGTCTTCTGTTCGGTCCATTCGGGGGACCAGACGGTGTCGTTGACCTCGTACCAGAGGCGCATCGTACCCGCAGGCTTGCCAGGCACAAAGAGGTTCTGTCGCTCGCCATTGCGGTAGACGATGTCCGGCCCAATGCAGATCGCCTCGAGCCGCTCCAGCGTGAGGACGCCCTTGGCCGTCAGCGAGATCGGTCGTGCGAACTTGGGGACGTCGTTCCAGTTGCGGAACGTCATGATTCCCGGCAACGTCCGCTGCACGTGTGCGACAATGAGGTCGATGGCGGGATCCGGGAGCTCGAAAATCTTGGGGATGTCGCGGATCGCCGCGTCCAGGAGCGTCGGGTCAAAGCACGCGTCCTTGGCCGTCGGGTCGAAACGGATGCCGACGTTGATATCGGAGTCGCACGTCGCGGGGAAACGCGCGTGACGCTCGAGCACCTCGGCCAGCAGGGCGTCCTTCTTCATATCTCTGGTCCACGGCTCTCGCCGCTGAAAATCGTTCGGGTTGTCGGACTGTGCGACGCGCATCCGGTGCACGACGTCCCGGAGCTGGGGTGCACGCATCTTGCAGAAGTCAAACGGGTCGATGTCCACAAAGCGCCGAATGCAGCTGCCGTCGATATACAAACGGTCGGTGCCCACTCGGGCCATTTTTTGGAATTTGGAATTGGGATACGAAATTTGATCTGGCCCGGTCGTCGGGAATTCCCGGATTTCCGATGGCCGGGAGGAAAGTTTTACACGTGGCACGCTACACGTCGTTGTTAATGATGAGCCCCCACGTCTCGATGACGGGCATAGGAGGGAAACGCGGGATATCGTTGACCTCCTCGACCCAGAATTCGCGACCGAGGGCGAGGCCACGCTTGTACTCGTCGCTGTCCAGGTTGCCGTCTTCCGCGTACTCGCCTGCCAGGAATCCGCGTGCGGCGTCCGACATGTCCCAGAACTCGTGGTGCTTGATCTCGGTCAGAAACTGGAACATCTCAGTCGTGAACTTGTCGCTACGCCCAAACTTGGTGTAAAACCCAGCACCCTGCGTATCGGTCGGCGTGGTCGCCACAACGAGCATCACGTACGTCATTATCGGAAGCTGGATCGGAAGCTGACCCCCGCGGCCTTTTGTGAATTTCGTTTTTGGAATTGGGATACGAAATTTGATCTGGCCCGGGCGTCGGGATTTTTTACACGTCAGTCCACGTCGCAAACTCTTCAAACGTCAGCGTCAGCGTCTCGTCGCCATCTTGAAGTTCGGGCGTGACGACGACCGTCTTCGTTAAAAGGTCGACGTCGTAGCAA
>Ga0208951_1001307_pt1 | contig 10956 bp, 8 predicted proteins | sample GreLakmeMI27MSRF_FD_187702 | JGI IMG/M metagenome (GOLD analysis project Ga0208951, IMG submission 187702) | Freshwater lentic microbial communities from great Laurentian Lakes, MI, USA - Great Lakes metaG MI27MSRF (SPAdes) | ecosystem: Environmental > Aquatic > Freshwater > Lake | place: Great... | reverse complement strand
AGCAAAAACCGCACGCTCCCTTCCTCTTTGCACGATGTCGTCGCCGCCCGCGCAACAGCCAGCGCTGTCGCTGACGTCGCTGCCCGCTGCGGTGTCCGAGCGCATCTTGCGGCAGCTGCCACTCGCAGACCCATGCGCGCCGGCGGCGTGAGCCCAGCCTGGCGGCCGGTGGCACACGCGCCGGCGCTGTACGGCCCCGAGCTGAAGCTGTCGGACGCGCTGGACGCACCGCGCACGGTTGCGGACGCATCGGCGCAGCAGCCGCCGGGTGGCCGCCGGCGTCCGGCGCTGGAGCGCGCGGGGCAGCTACGCTGCAGCTCGCTCGCTGTGCTGCGCTCGCTAGCGGCGCTCGCGGCGGGCACGCTCACGGCGCTGCACGTCACGCACAGCGACTTCTCCATCCCGGATGCGGTGTGGAGCGAGGAGATCGTGGCCATCTGCGCCGCCAACCCGGCGCTGACGCGCGTCACTGCTGCCACGCCGTCCAACCTACCCGGCGCGCTGCAGCTGCTACGCCGCTGCCCGCGCGTGCGCACGCTGCTGGTGACGCGCCTTCGCACAGCATCACGGTCTCACGGCATCACGGCGGAAACGATCGCGGCGCTGACGCCTGAGGAGCGCCTGCTGAGCGCGCGCCTGGCGCTGGACACACTCGACCTTGGACGCAAGATGTGCGAGGGCCCATCTCCAAACGAGTACCTGCCGCCTCTGCCGGACTACGTGGGTGCGCTGACGAGCGTGGAGGTGCGCGCGTCGCTGGCTTCGCTGCGCGAGACGGTGGCTGCGGTGGGCGCTGGCGCTTGGGCTGTGGGCGAGCTGCACCTGCCGGGCTGCAAGAACGAGGATGCACTGCTGGTAGATGTTTTCAATCAATCAATCAGCAGTCAACCTCTACACTACGTATGCTGAACCAAGCTCCCACACGCGCACGTCCGCGTCCGTCGCCCCGTTGCCGAAGAGCGCCAGCTCCCAGGGCGTGGCGCCTTTCTGCGTGAGCGCGGGATAGACGCGTGACGTCACCACCGCCAGCCCGTCGCCGGTGAAGGCCTCCAGGATGGAGTGGTCCACGAACAGGCGCAGCCGCAGGGTGCGATTTGCCGAGGGCGTGAAAGGGGTGTGAACGCGGCTTGCTGCGGGCACGAGTCATACGGGCCAGTTCCCACGCCAGCCACCGTGTGCGTCCTGTCCACAACCAGCATGCCACGCCCGGAGCTGAGCTGCAGGGTGACGCGGGTGCGTGGCCCTGAGACGCCCAGGGCGCTGTGGAGCAGCAGGATGCCGGCGGCGCAGGACTGCAAGGGGCATCTGAAGGAGAGCTCCACCTCGCGCTGCATGCCCCGCGATGCACTGGTCGCCATCGGAAGCGCCGCCGGCGCGCCGCTCAGCGCCGCCGGTGCGGCGTACACCGGCGCCGCGGGCGCGCGCAGCAGCTGCAGCTCAGGCGCCGGATGCTGCGTCAGCGCCTGTCCGTCTGGCGACAGGCCCAGCACGCGTGGCAGCGTCAGCACGCCCTGCCATCCCCGGTGCGCGGCAGGCGGCGTCTCCTGCGCCCAGGCGAGCAGCAGGCGCCGCCGTGCGCCGTCCTGGAAGCTCTGCGCCGCATACACCTCGCCGCCGTCCAGCAGCCGCGGCGGCGAGCTGGCCACGAAGGCTGCCCGGGATGAGAGCCGTCCCAGCTGGTAGAACTGCTGCGCGAAGGGCTGGCGGGCAGACGCCTGGTCGCCGTAGGTGAGCCACCATGTGGAGGCGGGAGAGGGGTCGCCGCTGTCGCTGCCTAGCTGGAAGGCGCCGGGCGTTTCCCACGCCCGCCCACCGCCGGGGGCATCGCCAAATTGAGAGCAGGCCGCGCCGGGGGATGATGCCCCGCCGTCCTGTTGAGCTGCAAACAGGCCTGCAAAGCTCCAGTTGGCAAAGCTCCTGGATTCGTACAGCGCTGCCGCGCCGCGACACGCCACCTGCGCGCCGATGAGCATCCGCCAGCGCTGACCAGGGCCGTCCCACCAGGCGGGCGAGGGGTCTCGCCACTGCGCGTGCGAGCCGCCCGAAGGCGGATCCATCGGCAGCGGATTGCTCTTGCTTTTCACCCACTCCACCAGCATCGGGTCAGACGCGTTCCTTGGAGTTGCTTCACACTGCTGCTGATAGAAATAGGACAGCTCCGCCCTCCGGCTGACGCAAGTGTACAGCAGGCGCGGATGGCCGTCCACCACAGTCACGCTGCCTGAGAAGACGCCATCCGCGTCATACGGCTCGGGCCCGGGCTGCAGCGCCAGCGGGAGCCGCGTCCAGTGCGCAAGGTCGGTGCTTGCGGCATGCGCCCACGCGATAGGCCCGCCCCACTCGGCCGACCGAGGGTTGTGCTGATAGAAGACGTGGTAAACGCCCAGGTAGTGGAACATCCCGTTTGGATCGTTGGCCCAGCCCGTGGAGGGAAGGATGTGGTAGGCTGGCCGCAGGAGCAGGGAGGGGTTGCTAACGCCATCCGCTGCATGCACCAATTGCACCACCAGGGTGGCGCATGCCAGCAAGAGCAGCGTCGGGAGCATGCCGCAACGCGCGCACGCCTGAGCGGATAGGATGCGGTGGGGAGGCTTGGGAAGATGGGACCCTGCACACTTTCAGACCGAGACCTCGTCCTCAGTGTTGCGCGCTCGTTCCTTGAGATCGTCCATCCTTGACCCACCCGCGCCTCCGGTGCTCTACTTGGTGTCCGGGGCTGTTGGCGGTGGCCCCATAGAGGCGAACCAAACGCTGGCAGGCACCGACGGTTCTGTCTTGGGGCTGAGCGCCTTCTTGCGCACCGGGGCCTTGTGCAACGCCGTGAGCGGCCGCTGGCTGATGCTGGCCCAACGCGTGCGGTGCTTGACCGGCTGCGCAGCCAGCGCAGCCTGATGGTTGTCATGCAGGAGCCAAAACTCTGGCTCAAAAACAACAAAGGAGTTCTCCTGCGCCAGGTGCCCGTTCAAGCTGCAGTGCTTGTCCAGGAAGGCGAGCAGCTTGGCAGAGGGGCGGTCGTAGGCTGCAGACGGTTGGTCAAACCCGCGCTGGGCGCTGGGCAGCGCGCATGCCCCACGCACCCAGAGCCTCCGGTACCGTCCCCTCCACGCCCAGCATCTCGTTGAAGAGGAGCAGGCCGTAGCCGGAGCGCTGCTCGTCCTCACACACGTAGAAGTCCAGTAGGCACAGTGGACTAGCTTCCACTAGAGCAGTTCCCAGGCCACTGCGCAGCAGGAAGAGGTTCTTCACGCCCACGCGCAGCAGGCCCAGCACCTGCATGCCGCCTGCGCGCGTGCGGCGCGTGGCCAGGTACAGCGCCTGGTGCTCAGAGTCGGGCGCTTCCAGGACACGCTTGTACCGTGTGACTGGAGCCTCCAGCGCCTGAGCCTGACCAGACCTCACGCCCACCGCGTCCACGATGTGACGCAAGTCCTCCGCCTCAGCCTTGGGCAAGGCGCGCAGCTGCGCGGACGTCCAACGCGACACCAACACGTCAGAGGTTGACTCGGGCAGCGCTGCAGGGAAGGCTGGGAAGTCCATCGCAGGTGCAAGCCGAACAACAGAGCAGGCGACGGGAGAGAGTGAGACGCGCAGTTTTTAATTCTGACGTGGCACACAACAGGAGCTCGCCTAGAGTAGTGCTGTTGTTAGCGAAGTAAAGCTCGCCCATGGGTGACAGCCGAGGCCGGGTAGTGCTTGAAAAAGGCGTCGTGTAGCAGTTGGTAGTGCTTTCGTCGTCCCGTCCTCACTCTTCTCGTGGCCCCAGCAGCACCCTCTGGGCGCGCTCCGCCAGCTTGGTCTGCTCCTCCGCCGCCCGAACCGCCGCGTGCAAGCGGCGCCGCTTGCAGGCGGCGCCGCTTGGCTTGCAGCGCCTGCTCGTCGCGCTCACACTGCAGCTCCAGGTGGCGAACCTGGGCGCGCGCCTGCACTGCCGACAGGCGCAGCTGTCCCACGTGCTCAGCATCCACGGCCCGACGGCGCCGCGTCTCCAGCGCCTCCAGCTGCGCCAGGGCGCTCACCACTTGCGGGTCCACCCCCCGCCCCTGCGCGTCCATGCCGCCCGCCTCCACCGCGGCGTCCAAGGGCTCCGTCAGGGAGCGCGACTGGCGGCGCGTAGACTGCTCGGAGCCGCACTCCTCCACCCGCTCGCCGCGCGCAGGCGCCGCCGCAGCAGTCGTGGAGGGCGCCTTGGCGTGCTGCATGACCCGGCTGTGCGTGCGGCAGCGCGCCGCGTGCAGGAGTCCCTCCTGCGCCTGCTCCACCGTCATGGACAGGCCCTTCTGCAGCGCACACCACGGGTGGAACGCGATTGCGCAGGCGGGCTCCACGCACTGAATGCAGCCGCCGCGCAGCTTGCACGCCTTGAAAGTGCAGGCGAGCGCGGCGCGCGGCGGGTCGGGGGTGGTGTCCGGCCGCTGCTGCACGGTGAAGCCCGTGACGTGCGTTTCTGGGAACCAGGTTGCGCAGAAGGGGTGTGCGAGCGTGCCGTGCTGCGCCAGGGGGCCCACCACGGGCAGCAGTGCGCCGTCCGTCTTACGGCAGAGGCAGCATGAGGGCGGTGAGACGTCAGAGCTGCCGCGATCCAGCCCATCTTGGTTTGTCTGGCACGTCTCGCAGCAGAAGCGCCACTGCGAAGGCGACGGCGCGTCCGGGCCGCAGGGCAAGCCGTAGCATGCGCAGTGCACGGCGACATCGCAGTTGTCGCAGAAGACGATGGGGTTGTCAACCGTCGACTCCTCGCTGAGGCACACCTGGCATACGTCACGCAACGTCACGCCCTCTGCCAGCGGCGAGATGACGTCCAACACCATGGCCCTCGCCCGTGCAGGCTTGGGCGCCAGGTGGCGGGGCGCGCCAGACGCCACAGCCTGCGCGCGCGCGCCTGCGCCCACGCCGACGGACTGCAGGCACGCGCGCGCGGCTTCTCTGCGCATGGGCCGACGTCGCGTGGTCCCCATCCGCGCCAGGTAGTCGTCCACGCGACGCTCCTCCTTGGCTTGCTCTGCGTGTGCCTGCGCGGTCGCCTCGATGCGCGCCATCGTGCGGTGGTAATCATCCCCGTAATCCAGAAGCAGCTCCTCGCCCTCGAGCACGTGCGTTGTCGCGAACAGCACCGCGTGCAAGTGAGGCACGTGCCCGTGCACGCTCCCGCAGCGGCACACCGCCCAGGCGAGCTGCGCGTTTGCCTCGCGCCACTGCTTGCGCCCTGACACTCGGCGGTCGTTGCACAGCGCGCCGGCGCAGGTGCGCGCGCGGCGCTCGCCTGGAAAGAGCGGCGCGCCGTTGAGCGTCACGTCCAACCCGGAGGAACAAGGCGCCGAAGATGTGCCTCAGCACCGCGCCGCCCTCCATCATCTCTTCCTGCACCGCGTCAACCTGAGGGCCGGTGGTGTAAGCTCCGCGGTAGATCACAAAGGGGCGCCACTGAGCCAGGTCCTCCCCTGCGAATAACCCGTGGTTGTTATCATCCTCCGCGCAATACGCGGGGTTGTCCTCCTGGAGCAACGCCGCCACCAACAGCGGCGGAGGGAGTGCCGCGGCTGGCTGGGGCGAGCCTCGAGGTTCGAACAGCCCCGGGCCGCTGATGCGTAGCATGTTCAACTGCTCAGTGGGCCACGTCTCCACGTCCAGCCAATAGTGGTCCTCAGGCTGCAGTGCCAGCGCCTCTGCCAGTGCAGCAATGGCTTCGGACGCCTCAACCGTGTAGCTTTCCGGCGCGTTACACAGCAGGCGGTGCCCCTGCACCTCCACGCGGTCGCCCTGGAAGGGCGGCGGCGAGAGGGGCATAGCGGGGGGCGGAGGCGTGCCACCCCGCACAAAGGGTGGTGCATCCATGGCCTCGCTGAGCCCGCTCCGCTGAGGACGCCCTCTCCCAGCCAGCAGAAGCCATCCCAGGCGGCGTGCGGCCGCGCTGCGAGGAGGCAGAAGAAGCGTGAGAAGCAGGGCGAGAGGCGAAAGTGCATTGGAATTTGACGCTCACGCAGGCACGTGCTCCGCTCTAATGCCCGGGACCAGGACCCGCACCTGTTCTTCTCGGGGCTGTCAGGCGCCGCGTGTCTGGCAGCGCGCTGTTGCGCTGCTTGCAAGGTGCACGCTCAAGCGGCGGTCACCTCGCTCTGAGCAAGCGCCGCATAAGCTGACACGAGCGACGCGGCACCTCGGCGATACAGGGAGAAAGTTTGGACTTCATGTTCGATTCGACTGCTGAACAACGTTCGACTGCTAGCTGAGAACAAACGAACGAACGGCGCGCAAGAAGCCACCACACGTGGATTCCTCGTATTACGACACAACCCTCTGGCGCCTGGTTGGCGCCAATGCCGGACGGCCTGCGCGAGCCGTGCCCGGTGAGCTTCAGCGGAGAAAGCAGCGGTGAAGAGGAGGAGGAGGAGGAGGTGAGCCCCCTTGGAGGGCTCTGGGGTGACCTATCGCAAGAGGAGCGTCGTTGGACCACGTCACAGCGACAGGGATGGGCGCTTCGAGGCTGGGAGGGCGGCGGCGGAGGTGCGAGAGCGCTGCGTGACGAGTCATGTTTGCGCACACGAGCGCAGCTCTTCCTTGACGCGCTCGCTCACGCCGCTTCACGCGCAGAGCCCCTGGCGCGCCACCTCCCGCTCTGCGGCCTGCCCGGGGACCCGGAGCGGCCCTGCACCGCCCCTTGCTCCTTCTTGCAGCCCGGGATGCGCTTCTCTGGCACGCAGCAGGTGGGCGCCAGGAGCCGCTCCGAAGCCTGGAGGGTACACGTGCGCCTCCAAGACGTAGACCTGCAACGGGTGCGCCCTTGCAGCGACACATGAGCTCACTGCCTATGCGCTGCTTGCCTCTGCCTCCTAAACCACCAACTCACTTATCCGCAGGGCCTTGTCTGCGGCTCAATGGAGGCTGTGCTGGCGTGCAGCGTCACAGCCATTGCCTCGCGTGTGGAGACATGGTGGGAGGGTCAGATCATAGACGGCCGAGCGCATAGCTTCCAAACAAAAGGCTGGGGCGCCACGCGCGGCATCGACCTGCGGCATTGGTCGCTGTTCTCGGGCTTCGCGGAGCTCAGGGAGCACGTGACTGCCGACGGAAGCTGTGCAGTGGACTTAAGCGCTCTGCCGTGCATCTTCATGCGCTGGAAGGAGACCCGTTTTCTGAGCGCCGACACGTTGGAGTCACACGCGGGGCTCAGCATCAATGGCTACTACTACGTGTGCCTATCTCGGAGAGATGGGGCAATCTCGGGACTGTATTACGACCCCTGCTCGCGGCCGTTCCAGCAACTCAAGCTGCAGCCGCTGAGCGCGGACGCCTACAGCTGCAGTGCGGCGGGGAAGGGGGCTGGGGCGATGTGCTTCGCGTCGTGCGCCTTCCGCTGAGGCTGCGCTGCGGTCGCTGTATGCTGCTGTGCTGCTGATGTGCGCTCGCTCTGTACACTGTGTGTAAAACAGGTGTTGATGAGACACTGAGCGTCGTGGTGGTTCTGAAGAAGGGGTCGTGAGGGCCCTTTTCACACGCCCCGCTTTTGCGCGTGCAGCCATGTTTAACAACAAGAAAAAGCAGGAGGAGGAGGCGGCCGCAGCTGCGGCGGCCAAGGCTGCGTCCGACGCGGCTGCTGCGGAGAAGGCAGCGCGCGAGCAGGCGCTCAAGGCGCAGGCGGTTGCCGCTGCCGCAGCCCAGGCCGAGGCGGACGCGGCTGCCCGGGCGCTCGCCGACGCGGCTGCTGCTGCTGCAGCGGCTGCGCGCGCGGAGGAGGACGCTGCTGCGGCGGCGGCGGAGGCTGAGCGTCGCAAGGCTGCGGCAGCCTTGGCTGCCCAGCGCGAGGCGGAGCGGCTGTCCAAGCTGCAGCTCCTGGCTGAGCAGCGGATCGAGGAGCGCAAGCGCGCGGAAGCTGAGCAGGCCGCGCGCGACGCAGCGCAGGCGAGGCAGGACGAGAAGAACAAGCAGGCTGCGCTGAAGGAGGCTGCCCGCGTGCTCGCCGTATCCCAGGAGCTGCTCGCCGCCTGCAAGGCGCTCAACGTGTCTGCGGCGCAGGCTGCGCTGGCCGCGGGCGCTGACCTGGGCGCGCAGAGCCAGGTACGTTCCCAGTCAACCGCCGTGGCTTACTCCCTTACCGTGCGCCCGCTGCCGCGCAGGAGGGCCTCACGCCGCTGCAGCTGGCCTGCTCCGTCAGCGGCGGCGCCGCGCTGGTGGGCGTGCTGCTGGCGGCTGGCGCAGACGCGACGGCGGTGTCCTCTGCAGACGGCGGCACCCTGCTGCACTCCGCCGCCGCGGCTCCAGACGAGGGCACTGTGTCGGCCCTGCTCTCCGCGGGATGCGACGCTTCGCTGCGCAACCGGGCGGGCCAGCTCCCGGCGGAGGTCGCCTCTGCGGAGGGCGGCGGCGATGCGGCGCGCGCGCTGCTCCTGGCTGCCCAGCGCGCGCAGGAGGCGCTGGAGGCGTGCGCCCGGGGCGGAGACTGCGCGGGAGTGCGCGCCGCGCTCGCAGCCGGCGCGCTAATGCACCACCGCGGCGCCCAGGGCGACACCGCCCTCACGCTGGCGGCCAAGGCTGGCAGCGAGGACACTCTGAAAGTGCTGATCCAGGCTGGCGCTCTGATTGGCGCCGCGGACGCGCTGGGTCTCACCGCGCTGCACTGCGCCGCCGGGCGAGGCGCCAATGCGGCGCTCACGCTGCTCTTGCAATCTGGCGCCGACGTCTCCGCGCTGGACACAGCCTCCAACACGGCGTTGCGCCACGCAGCCGTGGGCGGTCACAGCGCCTGCGTCAACGCGCTGCTCAACGCCGGCTCGCCCGTGGACCGCGCGACCTACTCTGCCGCGAAGGACCCTACCTGCCGCTACATGCTCCTGGAGGCCGTGGAGACGCAGCTGGACGGCCAGGCGCGCTGCGACGCCGAGAAGGCGGTAGAGGCCATCAAGGCTGCCAAGGTGAACGAGAAGATGGCGAGCAGCTGGTGTTGAGGACGCCCGCGAGGTGAGAACGACGCGTGTGCGCGTGCAACCAACGAGCGGTGCTTTGTGTGTTTGATTGATTCATGCGCCGCTATCGTCGGCCTGGGCGACGCTGGGCCGGTGTCCTCCTTCCGAGCTCAGCGGGGAGGCCACCCAGGAGAGGCCCGACAGGCGGCGCCCTCCGCGGCTGGGCGGCGGCGTGGTCGCTCCCAGCGCGCCGGCGCTGGACTCGACCGCCGGCGAGGAGTGCGCGGCTGCGCCCTGAGCCTCCGGCGTCACCGCCCTCGCAGGCGGGGCCGGCCCGAAGCCGCTGGGCGCGCCGCCCACGCCGCAGCCCCACAGGTGGTAGCTGGCCGTCATGTAGTTGGTCTCCCCAGCCTGCAGGTCCGCCAACAGCGCGCCCCGAGGCACGCCCAGCTGCTCCAGCGCCTCCAGGCGCTCGCAGTCCACGTTTTGCTCGTCCAGCGCCGCGGGCGGGCCGTGCGGCACGGGCGCAGGGTGCTGCGCCAGCGCGTGGCGCATCCACCGGTAGGCATTCACGCCCTCAGTGTCTGCCCGCCGGGCGGGGTCAACCACAAGCATGGCACGCAGCAGCTCCTGCAGGTCGCAGCTGACGCCCTCAGGGAAGGAGAACTGGCCCTTCAAGATCTTGGCGCTCAGCTCGTTTTTCGCGCCCGGGGGCGCGTGGAAAGGCAGGTATCCCGCCACGCAGGCAAAGAGGACCACGCCGAGCGACCAAACGTCCACGGGGGGGCCGCGGTACGGCTTGCGGGCCACGATCTCGGGCGCCGCGTAGGAGGGGCTGCCGCAGTGCACGCGCAGCATGGTGGCTAGCGACGGCACCAGCGCGGCCAATCCAAAGTCGATGAGCTTCACGTTTCCGTCCCTGTCCAACAGCGCATTCTCCAGCTTGACGTCGCGGTGGATGACGCCGTGCGCGTGGCAGAACTGCACGCCCGCCAGCAGCTGCTGGAAGAGGCGCGCCGCGCGGTGCTCAGGCAGCCGCCCGGCTGAGCGCACGTGGTCCAGGAGCGAGCCTCCGTCCGCGTACTCCATCACCACGAAGATGTGGTTGGGCGCGCTGACCACGTCAAACAGGCGGATGACGGCCCCGCAGGCGAGGCGTCTCAGGACGCGCACCTCCCGGCCCACACGGCGGCGGTCGTTGGCGTCCAGCAGCGCGCGCTTGTCGGTCACCTTGACTGCGACGCGCGCGCCGCTGAGGGAGTGCGTGGCGACCCGCACCTTGCAGAAGCCCCCTTGGCCCACCACGGTGCCCAGCGCGTAGCCGGCGGCCAGCGTGGTGTTGGTGCCGCCGGGCGAGGGGGAGGAGGACGCGGCGCACGCGGGCGCGCAGCGCTGCTGCGCCAGCTGCGCGGCGGCGGCGGCGGCTGCGGAAGGGGGGCCGCTGGGAAGGCCCCACTCGTCCAGCTCTGGGCGAGTCCCCCCCGCCAGCGATGCGCCGCCCGACACGGCGCACCCGCCCGCGGGTGCGCCGCCAGCGGTGGGCGTGCGGGGCGCCGCAGCCGCGGTGCGTGGCCGCGTGAAGCGCAGCGTGGCGGCGGGCGACGGCCGCGGGGCGGCGGAAGGGCCGTCGGGGGCGGCAGCATCCCCAGGCCTAGACCGGTGCAGCGCCCGAGGCACGAACGCGATGGGCGATCCGAAGCCGTCGGAGCGTCGCCATACGGAGGTCCACGCCTTTGGGTGAGTCACAGCGGTTGGCTTGGCCGCGCTGGAGGCTCTGCGCTCTGCGATGCTGCGGCGCGCAGATGATGTGCTTCCGGGCGTCCATGGCTGACCCGCCGCATCCGCAGTGGAGGCGCGCGGGCGCTGCGTGCGCGGCAGGGGACGCCGGACGGGCGCAGTTGCCGGGCGCGCGGGCAGCGCCCCGGCGGCAGGTGAGCCGCCTGCCAGCTGCGGCGAGCTGGCGCCTGGCACCTGCCGCTGCTGCTGTGCTTCCGCCATGGCCAGCACAGCCTCCCGGCGTGACGTCACGCCGCCTGTGGCTGCGTCCCCCCCCCCCCCC
>Ga0208951_1001305_pt1 | contig 10962 bp, 9 predicted proteins | sample GreLakmeMI27MSRF_FD_187702 | JGI IMG/M metagenome (GOLD analysis project Ga0208951, IMG submission 187702) | Freshwater lentic microbial communities from great Laurentian Lakes, MI, USA - Great Lakes metaG MI27MSRF (SPAdes) | ecosystem: Environmental > Aquatic > Freshwater > Lake | place: Great... | reverse complement strand
GATCATGCTTCTTCCCTCGAAACTCGCGTTTGGTTCGATGAACATCTGTTTAGAGATGGTGCTATGAATCCAATTGATATGGAAAATTTAGTGAATGCTTGGAGAGATATTGGTTTTCAAGCTTTTTTGATTAACGACGAAAAGAAGTGGCTAGATTGCTGCGTCATTGATGAAAACTTTGAAACTTTATCTTTGTCATGTGACTGGATAGAAATAGATATCGCAGGAGAATACGTATTTCTTAAAGATGAAGACCCGTCCGAGATTGTGGGTCGTCATGAATTTTAACAGCTAACTTTTTTTGTATCTTTCAATACCCTCAAGAATTTCTTTGTGAGCATCTTGAGGACCATTCCAGCCTTTAACTTTAACCCATTTGCCTTTTTCCAAATCTTTATAGTGCTCGAAAAAATGTTGAATTTGATTAAGTCGTAAAGGATTCATATCTTCTGGTTTTTGCCAGCGCGAATAGATTGAAAGAATTCTATCTTCAGGAACTGCTAAAACTTTTGCGTCCTGACCCTGCTCATCTTCCATTTCTAATATGCCAACAGCTCGACAACTCACAACCACTCCTGGAATTAAAGGGAATGGAGTAACGACAAGTACGTCAACAGGATCACCATCGCCCGCAATTGTTTTTGGTACATAGCCATAGTTAGTAGGGTAGTGCATAGCAGTGCCCATAAATCGATCTACAAAGATCGCACCCGACTCTTTATCGACTTCATATTTGATTGGATCAGCATTCATTGGAATTTCAATAATGACGTTGAAATGTGTTGGAATATCTTTACCAGGAAGGACGTTATCTAAGCTCATAAGTTTTTAGGGGGAAAATTTAAAAAAAGTGATTCTAGCATGATTGAAGCTATCTCTGAATTGCAGAGCTAGCTTAGTAATTGGCGTCCCCAAGGGGAGTCGAACCCCTGTTCCCTCCGTGAAAGGGAGGTGTCCTAGGCCTCTAGACGATGGGGACCTAAGAAAAGAAGGAGCTATTCTACTATAGAACAGCGTTTGATATAAGGTATTTGGTGGAGATAAGCGGGATCGAACCGCTGACCTCTTGCATGCCATGCAAGCGCTCTCCCAGCTGAGCTATACCCCCAAGTATTTGATCAAAGCCGCCCATCTTAAGTTCTGCTGATAGGCGAGTCAATCCTTTTAGGATCGGGTGTTTGATTGTTTTGAAAATTGCGTTAAATCAATTGTAGGTTCTGGCTTCCAACCCTTTTTCTTATGCTCGACGACCACATTAGTAAAGACGCCGCCGCGGACAAAGAATTCGGCACGAAGGCTCATAAATCGTGGTTCCGTTGCCTTAACTAAATCATCTAAAATTCGATTAGTGACGGCCTCATGGAAACAGCCTTCATCTCTGAAAGACCAGATATAAAGCTTAAGACTTTTAAGCTCTACACATTTTTTATTAGGAATGTAATCAAGATATAAAGTCGCAAAGTCTGGCTGCCCCGTCTTAGGGCATAAGCAGGTAAATTCAGGAATTTGCATATGAATATGAAAGTCCCGAGAAGGGCATGGATTAGTGAAAGTTTCAAGCTTTTTAGTAGGTTTCGCGCTTGGTTTTTTTCCCAAAGAAAGTGCGTTCATAGATTAAAATAAGTAATGTAAAAAAAAGTTATTATACTGTTATTAGATAACACCTACTTCACTTCACTAAAAGAATATTGTGCGACTTATACAACTTAAATTAGCCGGTTTTAAATCTTTCGTAGATCCCACTACCATTCAACTTCAAGGGCAAAGAGTTGGTATTGTAGGCCCTAATGGATGCGGAAAATCTAACATCATGGAATCCGTGAAATGGGTGCTTGGGGAGTCTTCAGCAAAAGAAATGCGAAGTGAAAATATGGATTCGGTCATTTTTAACGGATCAGAAAATCGTAAACCGATTTCTCGCGCAAGCGTCGAACTAATTTTTGATAACTCTTTGGGAAAAGCACCTACAGAATGGTCGCAGTATGCAGAAATATCGGTAAAGCGGGTTATTGAACGAGAAAAGGGCTCTACTTATTACATCAATAATTTAGCTGTTAGACGTAAAGATATTGCTGATCTTTTCTTAGGTACAGGCTTAAGTGGAAGAGGGTATGCCATCATCGGGCAAAACACAATCTCACAAATTATCGAAGCCAAACCTGAGGAGTTAAGAAATTATCTTGAGGAAGCTGCGGGCGTAAGTAAATACAAAGAACGTCGCCGTGAAACAGAATTCAGATTAAGAGATACGCGGGAAAATTTAAGTCGCATCCAAGATATTGTAAATGAAATTATTCAGCAGATTGCAAAGCTTGAATCTCAAGCAGTTATTGCAACAAAGTATAACGAACTCACCGAGAAGCATAAATTTCATCAAGCACAAGTTTGGGTATTAAAAAAACGTGATGCTAGTATTATTTGGAAAAGACATCAGTCTCAAGTTGAGAAGCTTGTAAATGAATTGGAGCAACAAACTGCAGCTTTAAGAAAAATAGAAGCTGAAGTAGAAAATTTAAGACAAGCTCATATTAATGCATCTGATGAAATTAATAAGAATCAAGCAAGCTTTTATGAAATTAATTCCGAAGTTTCCAATATTGAAAACAACATTAGAAATCAAAATGAGCTTTTAGAGCGCAGCAAAAAAGAATTGGTTGAAATTGAAGCTAATCTTAATAAGAATGCAGAGGATCAGCTTAAATTTACAAAAGAAATTGAAGGTGCATTGATTGATAAAACAGCATTAAGCGAGCTTTATAAGACTAAAGAAGAGGGCTTTAATACACTTAAATCATCGATTCAATCAATAGAAGCGCAATACCTTTCATCATCAGAACAATTTAATCAAGTTGCAAATCAATTCCAATCGACACAAGAAAAAATCAATCTTGAAAAAGCGACGATAGACTTTATTTATAAAACTGAAGAAGAAACAAATGCACGCATCTCTTTTTTAAATAATGAGATTAACAATATTGATTTGTCTGGTAAATCTAAACTCGAAGAGAAAGAAACTGGTCTAAATGACAAGCGATCAGATGCAGAAAAAATTGAAGAAAAGATGAGTGAAAATAAATCACTCTCATCAGATCTCGAGGAAGAAATTGATACTTTAAGACAGCATCAAATTGAGATACAAAAAGAATTAAGTCAGATTGAGGGTGAGATGAAAACGCTCGCTCAAATTCAAGATGATACTCAAGGAAATGAAAGCCTTAAAAGCTGGACTTCTCAGCATAATATAAACACTTCAAATCGCTTGTGGGAAAAGTTAAAAATTAAAACAGACTGGGTAACAGCTATTGAGTCTGCGCTTGGTGGAAAATTAAATGCTGTCCTAGCTCAATATGAATCAATAGCGCATAGACCACCAGCGTCTATGGTGCTTGCTAACTTAAATGCGTCACATTCATATAAGCCCAAAAATAGTAAATTAAATTCAGCTTTAGATGCTATTGAAATTAGTGACCCACTACTTATGAATCTTCTATCAGAATGGCTATCTGATTGCTACCTTATTCCAAAGGGTGAAAGCTATAAAAATTTCGTTGGTGATTTGGAACAAGGTGAATTTTTAGTTAATCAACAAGGTGATATTTTTACTAAAAATAGCGTTTCATTTTATGGCAAAGACGCATCTCTCAATGGCATTCTTATTCGCCAAGAAAGACTTAAAGTCCTACAAGATAAATTTCCATCCATAGAAAAAAATTATAAAGACGTATTAAACGATCTTAATGAAGCCGAACTTCAATTAAATGATTATGAAGAGCAAGCAGACGCCTTCAGTGAAGAATTAAAAGACGCGCTACATGAGCTTTATCAAACAGAGATTGAAGTAGAAAAAATTCAGCAAAGCATTACTTATGCAAATGAAAAGCATAGCAATATTAATCATGAGCAAAATGAACTGAAGTTAAAACTGACTCAAATTGAGATCGATAAAACAACCAAGTCTAGCCTGATCCAAAATTTAGAGAGTGACTCACATAGATTTTTAGAGCAAAAAACAGCTACTGAGGAAATTAAAAAGCGCCATGAATTGGAATACGAAAGTGCTAGAAAGCAAATCAATGAAGCAGAAATCCAACTACAAGAAAGCCATTTTAATTTAAAAATTATTAACAATAAAATCAATGAGTTAAACAGTAGAGTTAATATTTTATCTGAAGATAACCTTGCCCTTAATAATAAAAAAGACTTGGCTAAGGCTTCAATAAACACAGAAAGCATCAATGCACTGCAATTAACTCTTAGAGAAAAGCTGACCATTAAAGATGAACGAGAGAAAGTCTTGATTGCATCACGTGACAATCTTGCACAAAAAGAAACCGATTTACGTGAAAGCGAACAAAAACGATTACAAACTGAACAGGCGGTACACCCAATCCGTGACAAACTTGAGCAGTCTCGTTTAAATGAGCAGGAATCAAAATTATTATTCGAACAATTTCAAAATGAAATTAATGAGTCACAATTGGATGAGGTGGTTCTTGCAGAATCAATCACTGATAAAACAACTGTTAAAGAAGTGCAAGAGTTGTGTAGCAAACTGCAAGAAGAAATTAATTTATTAGGCCCTGTCAATCTAGCTGCCATTCATGAACTTACTTCCGAAAAAGAGAGAAAAGGGTATCTTGATAGTCAAGTGGAAGATTTAACCTCAGCAAGCAACACTTTAGAAGATGCTATAAGGCGTATTGATAAAGAAACTCGAGATCGATTAATTACAACATTCAATGAGGTAAATAAAAACTTTACAGAATTTTTTAGGGTGCTATTTGATGGTGGCCAAGCGAAGCTAGAGCTTTTAGGTGAAGAGATTTTAGATACGGGCATTCAAGTAACAGCCCAGCCCCCAGGCAAAAAGAATACAACCATCAGTCAATTATCCGGTGGAGAGAAAGCATTAACTGCTACAGCCCTCGTATTTGCTTTGTTTAAATTAAATCCAGCGCCATTTTGTCTCATGGACGAAGTTGACGCGCCGCTTGACGATAGCAATACCCTTCGCTTCACAAATATGGTGACTGAGATGTCAAAAAATACACAGTTTCTATATGTATCACATAATAAGGTTGCTATGGAAATGGCTCAACAACTTATTGGAGTTACGATGCAAGAATTTGGTGTATCCAGAATTGTTGAAGTAACTTTAGAAGAAGTCGAGAAAATGGAGTTGGCAAATTAAGTTAACGGGTCTTATTACAAGCATGTCTGATGTTCAGTTTGCCTTGACAATTCTTGCTGTAGTAATCATCCTTATTATGATCATATTTAACTGGATTCGTCTTATCCAGTATCGAAAACAAAAAAACGCTGAAGATTCTTTTTTATATGATGAAAATGGCGCAAGCCAAAGAGAAAACAATTCCTATGATAAAGACTTAAGTATCTCGGAAAAATACCTACTTTCAAATTTACCAAAAGATATCTATCGTGATATTGATGCTATTGCACTTATAAAGCTTAACAAAGCAACCCGCGCCACTTCTAAATTAAACCTAAGAGACTTTATTGAGCTCCCCCATGCGCATAGTTTCATTCGTAAAAATGAAGATGTATGGCAGTCCACAGAGGGCTTAAGTGGGTCAGCTTCATTCGATCACATACTTCTTGCTATTCAACTGGTAGACCGCCAAGGCCCAGTTTCACAAGCGCACATTCAGACATTTCGAATGCTTTCAGAGAAAACCAAGAATGATTTAGATGGTGGTCTTATTTGGCTTTCTCATTCAAATATTGAAGAAGATGCAAAAGAGCTTAATCAATTTTGCGCTCTTGTTGATCATATGATGACTTTAACTCTCATCCCAAAAAATAATGGCATATTTGATAATGAAAAACTTATTGAAACATTAAAAATAGACGGATTCAAAGTAAACAAAGATGGCTATCATGTATTCAAAGGTCGTGACAAGCACTCACTATTTCGTGTGACCGCTTTAAATCATCAGCCCTTAAGTTTTAATCTTGACCCCTATATTCAAGGTATTCTTTTTCAGATGGATTTACCACTTACCATAAGTTGTAAAGATTCGTTCGACACAATGTTAGAGTCCATTACGAATTTTCAACAAGAACTTGAATGTATGCTAGTTGATTCCAATAAAAAAGAACTTAATATTAACCATATTGAGCGCATTAGATATCAGGTTGAAAAAATTGAAAATCAAATGGTAGCTAAAAATATCTCTCCTGGAAGCTCATGTGCACGAAGATTATTTTCTTAAATGAAAGCCGATAAAGAAAATAATAAGAATAAAATTCAAGAACTAATCGAAAAGATAAGTGCATTCGATTATCAATATTACGTTTTAGACAATCCTTCTATCTCAGACTTTGAATACGACAAAATCTTTAGATCACTTGTTGATTTAGAGAATGCAAATCCAGAACTAATTCGACCTGATTCGCCATCGCAAAGGGTAGGGGGTAAGGCACTAGATGCCTTTGAAAGTGTTGCTCACCGTCAAGCAATGCTATCTCTAAACAATGCTTTCGAAGAAGATGAGCTAATAGCCTTTGATAAGCGCATTAAAGATGATATTGGTATTGATGAGGTGGAATATGCAGTTGAGCCAAAATTTGATGGGCTTGCAATCACACTTACTTACGAGAATGGTATTTTTGTGCAAGGTGCAACGCGTGGTGATGGATATACAGGTGAAAACGTCACGCATAATTTAAAAACCATTCGCTCAATACCAACTAAACTCAATCACATCAACCCACCTAAAATTTTAGAAGTAAGAGGTGAGGTTTTAATGTTTAAAAAAGATTTTGAATTGCTAAATCAAAAGCAAGAATCTTTAGGTGAGAAAAAATTCGCAAATCCAAGAAATGCTGCTGCAGGAAGCTTAAGGCAGCTTGACCCCAGAATAACTGCAACAAGACCACTGACATTTTTTTCTTATGGTCTGGGCATATGCGAACCCAATTTGAATTTAAAAACTCATACGGAAACAATTCAACTTTTAAAGCAATTTAATTTACCTATTTCTGACTTGTCTAATATTGCTAAAGGCGTCAAAGGGTTACAAAGCTTTTATGACAAGGTATTAAAGCTAAGAGTCACATTACCCTATGATATCGATGGCGTAGTTTATAAAGTTAATTCTTTTAACTATCAAAATGAGTTGGGTTTCTTATCTCGAGCTCCTCGATGGGCTATTGCTCATAAATTTCCAGCAGAAGAAGCTTTAACTGAAATTTTAGATATTAATGTTCAGGTTGGTCGCACAGGGGCTATCACACCTGTAGCGCGCTTGAAACCGGTTTTCGTAGGTGGTGTTACTGTGACAAATGCAACCCTTCATAATGAAGATGAGATGATTCGCAAAGATGTTCATATTGGAGATATGGTCAGCGTTCGAAGAGCAGGGGATGTGATTCCAGAGATTGTAAGGGTGCTCGTTGATAAGAGGCCCAAGACAATTAAGAAATTTATAATGCCAACAGAATGTCCGGAGTGTGGCTCACCTCTTATCAGAATCGATGATGAAGCCATCATTCGTTGCTCAGGAGGGCTCATTTGCCCTGCGCAACAAAAACAATCTATTATTCATTTCGCATCTCGAAAAGCAATGGATATAGAAGGATTGGGAGATAAATCTGTTGAGCAATTAGTGGCCGTAGGCTTGATTCATGGGCTACCTGATATTTTTAAATTAGAACTTCAACAATTAGTCAGTCTTGATCGTATGGCAGAAAAATCGGGTCAGAACTTAATAGATGCTATTGAAAAAAGCAAATTAACATCATTACCTCGATTTATCTATGCTCTTGGTATTCGGAATGTAGGTGAGTCTACCGCTAAAGATCTTGCTGACTTTTATGGTGATTTAGATGAAATCATGAAACAAACGGAAGAAAGCTTACAGCTTGTGCCTGATATTGGCCCTACAGTTGCAAAATCGATCAATGATTTTTTTAGGCAAACTAAGAGCAGGGAAGTTATTGAATCTTTAATAGAGTTAGGTGTTCATTGGCCCAAATATGATATTAAAAAATCTGCTTCAGGAATATTTGCGACTAAAACTTTTGTGCTTACTGGAACTTTGCCTTCGATGTCACGTGATGAAGCTAAATCAATCATTGAAATGAATGGCGGAAAGATTGCAGGAAGTGTTTCTAAAAAAACTGATTATGTTGTTGCGGGATCAGATGCTGGAAGCAAGCTAGCCACTGCGCAAGAACTTGGTGTTAAAATTATTTCACAACAAGAACTTTTGAAACTTATAATTTAAAAAACTATGAAACTTAAAACACAATTTTTATTAATACTATTAAGCGTATTTTTTTCTACAAATACTCTTTCTAAAGAGCCAGTCAAATCGTGCGATGAGTTATTAAGTGATAACCAAAATGAAGAGGCTTTAAAAACAAAAAAAGGTGAATTTAAATCTGCCTTTTGTCACGGACAAGCAAATTTAAGACTTAACCATTTCGATGAGGCTTTAAATGACTTTAAATTAGCAGGTAAATTATCAAAAAGTGATACTGATCATTTTATGGCTGATTTGCTAGAAGGCATTACATTAAAAGAAGCTAAAAGATTTGATGATGCCCTTTTACATTTAAAAAATTCTTTTTCGAAGATTAAAGCAAACAAATCTTTTAAGCGTTTATATTTAGTTGAAATTGGAGAAACTTCATTACTTCTTAGTAGATACGATGAAGCAGCGAATGCTTTCCTTGAGGCTTATACATTAGCTGCAAATGATGATGAACGTGCTGCGAATTTGGATAGAGTTGCTTTTGCATATGCATCACTTAAGAATTTCACTAAAGCTATAGAGTATGAGTTAAAAGCTAATTTGGCTTTTGAACGAACAGGTTTGTTAGGTGAATATGCAGAATCTGGTATCAACCTCGCTTTATATTACCTCGAGGCTAATGACCTAGATGCAACCGAAAGAACTCTTTTGAAATTTGAGAGGCTTGCTCGAGAGAATGGGGGAATGTATTACCTTGCTAAAGTTTTATACGCAGAAAGTAAATATTACAAAAAGAAATCGAATATGTCTCTTAGTAAATCTAAGTTCGATGAAGCAATTAAGATAGCTAACGATATTGGGGCGGAGGACTTGAAAACACTATTTAAGGCATTTTGATTCTAGCTGTATATTATATTTTACATAATATACATTATACGAAGCTAAATAAATAAATGAAACAGTAAATATATAAATTTAATGGGATTAAGTCTTAAGTTACTCGATTGATAATCTTATATTAAAAGCGCCTGGGTGAACGCCATTAATTTGATTCGCTAGGTTTGAGTGAGTCTTAATTCCTCTTATGTTGGAAAAGGTTACAGTGAAATTAGGGTTTAATGCCTGAGCTCCTGATACTGTAATAGGCTTTGACATTAGCTGGATTTGGAGTACTCTCAGTTGTAATTCAAGATCTATTACGGTAAAAAAATATTTGCAATACCTAATTTTAAGGGTTACTAACAATGAAAAAAATTCTAATCGCTACAATTCTTAGCTCAGTTGCTTCTTTTGCTTCTGCAGATGTTAAGCCATATATTGAAGGCTCTGTTGGGTATTTTGACCTTGATTCAACATCTTCCTCTGCTACAAGAGCAGAGCCAGATTCAGATGTTAATTACGGAATAGAAATTGGATTTAAAAATATAGCTGATACTGGTTTAAGATTAGGCGGCTCTTATTTGTATTCTGAACCAGATGTGAAATCTTATGATGCAACTACTGGAGCTTTAGCTGAAACCTCAAAAGCTAAACAAAAAATTTATCTTTTTAATGCTTATTATGATTTTAAAAATAGCTCTGCATTAACCCCTTTTATTGGAGCTGGTTTAGGCTCTCATGATTGGGATACTGCTTTTAAAGAGACTACGTATGCGTTGCATGGGGGGGCTAAGTATAATATTGATAAAAACATATATATCGGAGTTAAAGGCTCTTACTTCCGAACAAAAGATTTTACTGCTAGCGGTGTCTCCGAAGCTACTGAGAGTTTTAGTGATTTGGACTCTTTTGCTGCTAATGCTACGTTAGGTTATGAGTTTTAATTCTTAAAATGGAAACTTGGTGAATTGTCGATACGACCCTAATATAAGAACGGCAACGTGCTATTAATTTGTAACACCCATTTATAAGCTAAATAATTAAATAATTGTCATATTTTGGTAAAAAAAACAAAATATCAAAATAAATTACAAAATATTAAGCGAACGCTTTATCTTTGATACTCTTGAAATTGTCTTGGCAAAGTGTCTTCTTGAACAACAAATTCCATACCTGCCATAGACCCCACAAATATGCCTGACTTATATTGCATTCTGATTTTGACGGTATTTAAAGAAATTTCTAATTGATCTTTTGCCCTGTAATTTAAGATATACCCAGTGACTTTTTTACCATTGTCGGTACATGTCACTTCTACAGCATCTTGATTATCCACAAGTATTCCTATAAATTATTTTTTATGAAGATGAGTTCTTGCTTTGGGTCATTATAAACCTCGTAGGACTGCTGCGCCCTCTCGTACCAATAACGACTATTAAATTCATCGCCCTCAATCTTATGGAGGACGGCATGAATCCAATAAGCTTTTGCAGAATGAAGGTCTTGAACAATTTTGTGGGAAGCCTCCCACGAATCGTTGATCGCGAAATCAATCGCTTGGTTCAGCAGCTCTTTTTCTTGTGAGCCAGGCATGAATATTATCGGTTATTAAAGAAACCTATATTGTTAACTTTACCATTCATAATTGTGAGCTCAGTCTGTTTCCAGGTATTTTTTGCGTCAGATTTCACGAGATTATTGTAGTACCACATCTCAATATTGACACGGTTACTAGAGCCTACTCCTTTTTCTGTAGGCCTTCCAATCACAGAACTCGCATTAGTAGGCTTTACAGACATTTCTTTCCTGGCAGGCTCACCTAAAATTTGTAGTACTTTTTCTTTAGATTTAGCCCCGAAAGCAT
>Ga0208951_1001303_pt1 | contig 10976 bp, 4 predicted proteins | sample GreLakmeMI27MSRF_FD_187702 | JGI IMG/M metagenome (GOLD analysis project Ga0208951, IMG submission 187702) | Freshwater lentic microbial communities from great Laurentian Lakes, MI, USA - Great Lakes metaG MI27MSRF (SPAdes) | ecosystem: Environmental > Aquatic > Freshwater > Lake | place: Great... | reverse complement strand
AGATGCACCAGACCACCTGAGACTAAATACCTTTAAAGGTTTAGGGTGTTTAGGGAGGGAAGGCGACGGGACGCGGGCGCTGGGGGGGGTGGGCTACACTGTAGCCGGGCTACAGGCCCGTTCGCCCTACTTAAAATTTCGTCGTATGGTATGCTACGACGTAGCAGGCAAGAATCTCAGCGCGCCCGGCTGCTCTATCACAGCCGCTACTCTATCAACAGCCGTTCAAGTCGGCCAGAGCTGTGCAGGCCTGCCGAGCGAAGCGAGTGGACGCGCCGTGTGCCGGGCCGCGGGCGTCTGTGATGGCGTCGGACGCGCTGCGCCGCGTCACCTGGACGGCTGAGGAGGTAAGAGAGCAGCTGCAGCAGCGTCTGCGCGTGGCTGCGGCGAGTTATAGCGCCAGTTTCCGCGGCGCTGAGAAACTTCTGTCCGGGCCGCGTTTAGGACCGAGAGCTCTGCCGGCTGGTCCAGGTCGCCTCCGCCGAGGGAGGCCCAAAGAACTGGACGCTCGTCGCGGAGGTGCGCGCCCGCGTGGAGACCGGCCGCGACGCGCGCTCGCCGCGTCCGGCTCTGACACCACTTGTTTTCCCTCCTCGCTCTCCGGCGAGCAGGCGCTGGGCGGCAAGCCCCGTCGCAACGGCAAGAGCTGCAGACTTCGGTGCGTGGCCGTGCGGGGCGCGGGCCGCCGGGACAGGGGCCGCGTGACGTCGTTTGGACCACAACTGCTATGCGACCGTACTTCCGCTGCCGCCTGCCGCCCTCTCTCACGCCCCCCCCTCCCAAAGCTGGTTCAACCAACTCAACCCGGAGTTGAAGCACGAGCCGTTCACGCTGGCGGAGGAGGCTCTGGTGCGCGCCCCAGCGCGGAGCACGCGCGTGGCTGATGATGACTCAGCGCCGTCTGAAGAGTGCCTCTTGGAGGCCAACGCTCCACCCTTCCCTCTCCTCCCTCTCACCGTCATGACCCGAGCTCACCCTTCCGTCTGTCGCACCCTCGTCAGATCATCTCCTCGCAAGCCGAGTTTGGCAACCGGTGGGCGCTGATCAGCAAGCGCCTGCCAGGTCGCACAGACAATGCGATCAAGAACCACTGGAACTCCCGGCTGCGCAAGAGCGTGCTGGGCGGAGGCGCAGGCTTTGTGGAGAGCGCGGGGTCGGTGCGGCCGCACGCGCCCCCAAAGGCTGTGAAGCGGAGCAGGAAGTGCGCAGCGAGCGTACCGCCTCCGTCACAGCGCAGGCGGGCCATCGTCATGCCATCCTTGAAGGAAAAGCACACGCCCATGTTTGCACTCACAGGCTTCGGTGCACGTCAGCTGGAGGAGCTGTCCGCTCGCGAAGGCGGGAGCCCGGCGATGCCTCGCCCAGTGGTAGTACCTCAGCTGCAGATGGAGCCGCCGCGCTGGCTCACCGACCTGCTGGGCTGCGATGTGGCGCCGCCAGCAGATTGCGCGGCGGCGCAGAGCGGCGAGGGCAGTCCTGGTGCCACGGCGCCCGTCGCCGCAGCCGGCGCCACCGCCACCGACCACGCTTCAGAGCAGCACTGCCCGGCGCAGCCCAGCGTGTCCAACGGCGGCTTCCGACCGTTCCGCACGTCGCTGGACGTGCCTCCTGGACATACTGCCGAGGAGGTGCCCTGTGACGTCACTTCGCCCAGAAGCGCCTCGCCGCTCACGCTCTTCAGCGGCCTGGGAGGGGCCACGGCGGCGGCAACCATGCGGCGCATCAACAGCTCAGAGCTATCGGCAGTGTTTGGGCTCGTGGCAGCTGCATGGCCGCGTAGGTGGGGCCCCGGTGCAGCCGTCACTTGAGGCCTGATCCTCTCGCTCCTTTCTTCTTTTAATTCTCTAGCTTCTCTAACACACCCAGCTTGTCTCGCCTCACCTGTGACCGCACCGAGCAGCGCAGCCGTCTCCGAGCGGATGACCCTGGTGTTCTACTCTCCGTCTCTCCCCCCCTCGCCTTCTCTGTCGTTGCTGGATGGCGGCCGAGTCGGCCGGCGACGACGGCTTCGACGACTACACGCTGGCCACACCCTGGGAGCGCCTGGTGGCTTCCCTGGAGGAGGCGCTGAGCGGCTGGCAGGCTGCGGGTCCGGCGGCGCTTGCGGCGCAGTGCGAGCCCGCCAGCGACGCGGACGCGCTGCGCTGCGTGACGGTGACGGTGCCCGTGCCGTTCTTCCTGCCCACGCACACGCAGGCGTACCTGCTGCGCCTGCACTTCCCCCCAGGCCCCCGGGAGGGCGCGGAGTGGAGCGAGGAGGGCCACGAAGGCCCCTTCCCGCTGGGCGCGCACGCAGTGACGCGCAGCTTCGGCCACCGCGCCTTCGTGCTGCTCAGCGGCTGCGGCGGCGCGCCGGTGCGCGACGAAGACGAGGCGTGCGCCCTCGCCTCTGCGCTGCGATGCGCCGCCACGGCTGTCCAGGCGCCCTGGCCCGTATTGCTGCGCTGCGGCGACGCGCAGCGCTGTGCGCTGCGTGGGGGGGTCACCCGAGCCGGCGTGGTGACGCGCATGGAGACGGAAGCGCTGCAAGCGACTCGCCCTGCGCGATGGGCGGCTCAACCGGGGGCGCTGCTGACGCTGCTGCAGACCCGCGTGGCAGCCTGCGGCGGCGGTGGCGACGAGAGCCTGCGGCCGGGCGCCTGGGCTGCCAGCGTTGACGCCAGCTTTTCGCTGCGATGCCACTACCCGCTGCCCCCAGCGCAGACGGAGGTGCAGGCGGGCGACAGCGGCGTCGACAGCGAGAGCGAGAGCGAGAGCGAACGTGACGCGCAGGCGTTTGGCGGAGAACAGCAGAGGAGTCGACGACGTGCCTTTGGGCTGCTTCTGGACCGCGAATGGGATGCCGGCGCGCCTTGGTCGCCGTGGCTGACCCTGCAGGCGCCCTTCGGTGCGCAGCTTCAGATGGCTGCCACGTGGCGGGGCGTTGGGGCCGAGGAGCTCCCCGACGGCTGCGAAGACGCGGCGCCACCCGCGCACGACACAGCGCCCCTGCACCCGCGTACCGCGCACTGTTGGACCATTCGCGCGTCGCTCTCCGCGCGCGGGGATGGCGACGGCGACGATGCGGAGCCGCTCGCAACGCCTGTCGGCAGGGCCGAGGGTGGCTTGAGGCAGCCAGGCACAATGGGACACATGCTGCATGCCATGGCGGCCACGCTGCGATCTGTGTGTGGCTGCGAAGCGACGGGCAGCCTGGTGAGCGGGGACTTCTGGGAGGCGAAAGGAGAGGGGTCGCCCAGCGTGCCCCCAGAGGGCATAGTGCAGGATGTGCTGCGCGACATCTTCGACGCGCCGCGCCTGCCCACCGCGCTGGGCGGCCTGGGCGGCATCAGGCTGCAAGGGGGTCGCTCATCCGCCGCTGTTGGCGCCTGCAGCTCGCCGCCGCTGCCCCGCACCTGCCCGCCCGACTCGCTGCTCGCTCGCATCGCGCTGCACGCGCTCTCCTTCGGCAACGCGCGCGCGGTGGCGCAGCTCTGGCAGAGGGTGCTCCGCGAGCTGCGCTTTTCGTACTGGGACGCGGGGGTTGGGCTGCCCCGCATGGGGGCCTGCGGACCCTGTTCGCCAGACAGCGTGCCAGACGTCTCTCAGTGCCTGCTGTCCCAGAAGCTGCAGCTGCTGGACATCTGCATCGCCCGGCGTGCGGACGAGGCTGCGTGCGGGGCGCGCGACGCGGCTGAGGCGGTGGAGAGCGGCGAGGCTGCGCGCACAGAGGCTGTCGCGGCGGCGCAGGCGTGCGCCGCGCGGCGCAGAGCCGCCGCCGCGGCGGAGGTGAGCGCCGGCTGGGATAGGGAGTGGAGCGACGAAGACGGCTGGCAGGACGTGCAGCCACAGGCGGGCGCGACAGGCGCGGCTGGCGGCGACGACGACGACGGGTTCGCCACGGCATCCGAAGGCGAGGGCGACGATGCGGCGGCGAATGGGGAGATGCAGGTGGATGCCACGTCATCAGCAGCTCAGGTGGTCCCTCCTGCAGTAGGCGCTCCTCGTGGCGTCTCCGCCCCTCTGCCCTTCCGCCTGCTGGCGTGGCCGCACATGCGCGCCCACGCGCCCCGCACCCTGCGCCCGCCGGCGCTGACGGAGGACGCGCTGCGGGAGCGCGAGCTGGCGCTGGCCGCGCTGGGCTCGGCGGCGGAGGGGGCGGCTGCGGCGAGGGCCAAGCTGCAGGCGGGGCCCCTGCTGTCCGACATGTGCGCCTTCAAGGCGGCCAACCTGCAGCAGGGCGGCGGGCAGCTGGCGGACTTTGTGCGCTGGCACTCGCCCAAGGACTGGCTGGAGGAGGAGGAGGTGGCAGCGGCGGCGGCGGCGGCGGCGGCGCAGGAAACGGGCGGGCCGCCCCAGCGCAGCGGCGACGCTCGGGCGCCGCGTGGCCGCCTTTCGGAGCGCATGGCGCAGCCTGAGGGCGTCTGGGCCCAGCTCTGGCGGTCCGCGCAGCCGCGCACGGCGGCGGAGCAGAAGCCGCTCCAAGATGCGTGCACGACGGGGGAAGCCACCCTGCACTGGCTGGAAGTGCTTTCGCCGGCAGATGTCTTCGCGGGGCTGCTCGCCTGTGGCGGCGGTGCCGTGGTGGCACTCCTAAGCCAATGTGACGGCATGTGCCTGCCCAGCGCACGCGCAGAGCTTGCGGGCGCGCGTGCCACCTGCGAGGCTGTGCTGGCGCGGCCCTGTCCTTTCGCAGAGGAGTGGCGCGCGATGTGTGAGGCGGTTGAGCATGCAGAGCAAGTGTCTGGGCGTGCAGAGTGGCTGACACGCAGCTTGCCAGCCGCGCCCGCCGCCGCCGAGGCGCTTCTGGCGGCATCGCTTCGCTGCGGCTCGGAGGGCGACGCTGCAGAGGCCGAGCTTGCGGTTGGGGCGGAGAAGGAGGCGCTCGTGGATGCTGCGCTCGCCGCCGTCGCAGCAGGCGCGCAGCCGGCCCTCCGCGAGCTGCTGCTCAGCGCGCACACGCAAGTGCGGGGATGCAGGCTGCGACACCGGCTGTACGCGCGCGTGGAGGCGGGGCACGCGGCGCTGGCAATCTCGCTGCAGTCACCCGATGAGTAATACGGGAAGCCTCAGGAGTGACGATGCGCCGGTTCGGACTCCGCATGTGCGTCGCGCTGGTGCGATACACCCTGCCTCTTCGCAAACCAACGTTCTAATGGTGCGGCGACGCGACAAGTGACGTGAACAAGGCTGGTATGTTACACGCTCTTCCCTCCGGCTATCCTGAGCTGCGAGCTCTATGGATATGCCCCCGCACGGGGCTGGCGGCCTCACTGCTATGGTTGCGGGCGCGCCGAACCTTGCGCTGGACGTTGCGCTGCTCGGCGGTGCAGGACTAGCTGAGCGCTCACTCTCCGCGTCGCCGCTGCTAGAGCCCCTGCCCGATGGTGTCGCGCGGAAAGTGCTGATGTCGCTGTCGCCTGTGGAGCGCGTGCAGGTGGAGGGCGTGTGCAAGGGCTGGCTCGCGCTCTTCCGCTGCCCGCTGCTCTGGCGCGACCTCGACTTTGGCGAGCTACTGCTCGACATAGACAGCTGTCACGTAAGCTTCGAGTTCTACGACATGGAAGCCATCCTCGCAGCCGTCGCCAAGCGCGCGGGCAGCGCTGGACTGCGCAGCTTCACCGGTCCCGACAGTGAGGCGCAGTGGGAGCTCGACTACACGCGCGTAGTCGACGAGGTCCTGGGCCCGCATGGCCGCAACCTGGAGCGCCTGACGATTCCTTTCTTCTATCGTGAAATGGGCTTGAGTAACACAGGTGACGAGTTCGATGCAGCAACGCTGGCCACTTTCGCAGCTGGAGTCCCCGCGCTGCGCGAGTTCGTGGTGAAGTCCGTCCACCTGATTGGCATGAGCGACGGTGTGCGCACACTCCTGGCAGCTGACCTGCTGCACTGCGCCTCCGAACTCCATTTGAATGTGACCGAGAGCTGGTTTCAGCTGGAGGATGAAGACATCGGCGCATCACTGATTGCTTTGGGCACTGCGCTATCACACGGCTGCGGCTGGCGCACCGTTGACATTTGCTGTAAACCGTATGACGATGATGGAGAAGGACACACCATCATTCGGGCCACTCAGTTTGTGGCGATGCTCGCTGCGATGGAGCACCAGAGCAGCCTGCGACTGCTGGAGCTCGAGACAATTTCCTTCGACGCGGAGGACGCGAGCTGGATCACACGCGCAGCCGCCCGCGTCAACCCGCCTGTGAGCGTGCGCTTCCAGTACCTTCAGTGCCTTGCGATGGACGTGCGCTTCCTGTCCGCCGCACTCGCCTGCGCCGCATCAGTGACAGACCTCACTTTTACCTTCCTGGGCGAGCCTTGGCACCAGACTGCTCTCAAGGCCGCGTTCTCCTGCTTTAACGCCTGCATCGACAGCATGCCCTTCGACGGCGATCCGCCATGCATCAATCTGGAATTCGCAACCTCCGAGCAGTCCCAGCAGCCGTTCGCAGCCGACACGGCGCTCGCTCTGGCTGGCTTCCTCAGCCTCAATGCCTGCGAAACGCTGCATCTAGGATCACACACGCGCTTTGCGCAGCCTGCTAGCTGGCGCGCTGTCGCAGATGCGCTGAGCGATCGACTCAAGGAACTATCCGTGTCTGGCTGCGCTTTGGACGATGCGGGCTTTGCTGTGCTGGCGCTGCGCCTTCCTCTGCTGACCAACTTGACTCGTCTCCATGTGGGCGCTCTTAATGTGAGCGGTGCACGTGCAATTGCGCCTGCCTTGCGCAGCGGCTGCCGCATCTCGTTCTCAGCTTCCTTTCCCTTTGACTTCTACGGCGTCCATCTGGTCATGCTGGGATCGGCGGCTGAGTACACTAAAGCAGGCGTCTTGGCGCCCGTGAGCAAAGCGGCGAACCAGGAGGTGTTGCAAGTCTGGTGCCAGGGCATCATCGACAACGCCGGCGCAGCTGTTCTGGTCTCAATTCTGAGCAACAAGGGCGCGCGATTGGAGGCGGCTCGCACTGCGCTGCGTGCTCTGCTAGTGCTCGCTCGTGGGGGCTTCTTCTCTGCCGTACTCAAGGCCTCCCTGTTTCCTAGCTTCGTGACTGTGCTCCTGAATGTCTTGCACCTGCACGACTGCGACGCCTGGCCCGCGCTGATGTATCTGGTGGTCGACAGAACCATCCTGACTTGGGAGTGCAAGGCGGTCGCCGAGGCCGCCACTGCCCGCCTACGCCAATGCCAGCTCACCAACACAACCGCCGCGCCTACACAACCGCCTACAGACGAGGAGAGCTTTCTGATGCTGCTGCTGCTGCGCATGTGCGGGCGCTCGAAGACGGTGCCATCGGAAGCCGCCGCCACCCTCTGCGCAAATCCCGGGCGCGTACTGCAGGCAGTGTGCAGCGTGACGAGCATGGCCGCGGCACGCGCAGCACCGCCGACTGCCGCCGACTCGGCGAGCAAGCTCGTAGCGCAGGTTTGGACGCTGGAGGATGTAGCGTACCTTTTCTTTGCTTTCGCGGAGGTGGTCGGCGGCACTGAGCTGACTCCAACCACTGTGGACGATTTATTTGCGCTGATGAGCACTCCCTGGGCTTTTGAAGCGGAGTTCCCACAGCTCACCACCGACCGCACGGAACAGGGGCATGCGCAGCTCTCGGTGAAAGTCCTCTACGCGGCTCTGGTGAAGCTCCTCTACAATCTGCCCTCCACCACCAAGTGCGCCCTCTGGCAAGCTAAGTTCACGTTCAGCGAGTTGAGTGTCAACGCTTTCATGGAGCGCTTGCACCCGTCGCCAGCTTCATCACAGTTCACAGCTGCTGTGAACAAGCTGGGCGCCTGTCTGCTGGACCTGTGCGAGCACTGGAAAATGTACCACGAGAACACGCCTGCAGCACCTTTACTGAGTGCAGAACAAATCGCGCAGGTCAAGCTCTCGTTCGCTGGTGCAAAAGCGGCTTTCCCCGCCTCCTAAGTCGGGCTGTGGCGCTACCATTCATCAGGAACTGTTTTAACCATTCAACCATGCGTGCGCACTTCCGCAGCCTCACGTGTGCCCGGGACTGCCCATTCAGCACACGTTGAGGCCTCCAGGCCTCCAGCGCTCGTCGCGTTCGAGGGGTCGTTTGCTCATCGATCGTCGCTCGAACAGTGTTTCGATCTTTCGAATCGAACACACGTCGCGCCCTATCTACTGCACGCGTTCACGCACATCCACTGCCTGGTGTTTCTCGCATTGCAGGCACAAGCATGCAGCGCAGGCCTTGAAGCCCGTGCGTGATGGCCAACGCCTCTGGAGCGAGAACAAGGAGGCTGCCACGACCCTTCCGGTGGCCCTTGCTGACGCCTAGCGCAGAGACCAGCGAGGCTGGGTGGCGCACGGCTGCGCGACTGCAGGGCGCGCTGCTTGCGGACACGCCTGACGAGGTGCGCGACGTGCTCACGGCTCTGGTGCTCGCGGAGGCTGTGTACAAGCGCCCAGAGTCGGAGGTTGCACAGAAGGCTGCGGACTTCAAGGCGCGTGCTGTCCTCTTGTTGCCTCTGCAAGAACAACACGCATTGTGTCCCTCGCCTCACAGCCGCTTCTCCTAGGCGGAGTTTGCACCCGGCCTGGTGGTCTGCCGCAACTATCAGCTGAGCTTGAACAACGTGACGCACAGGCGAGCGCGCCATGCCTCACCTTTCTCGTTCACCTCTCGCTTCCTCACGCACTGCGCCAGGTACCTCCTCGCTGAAGGTCCCGGCGCGCTCTACGTTGCCTTCATTGGCACCAAGCACCCGCGCGACCTGGTAGCGGACGTGAACGTGGCTCAGGCGCCCCTGTACGAGGCGAGCGCTGCGGTGGAGGGGCGCCCGCTGCCTCGCGTGCACCGCGGGTTCCTCACCCGCGCGAGAGCCATCCCCATCGTGCACCTGTACCAGGAGGCCAGAAGGCGCAAGCGAAGACTGGTGCTGTGCGGTCATTCGCTGGGCGGCTGCGTAGCGGCTGTTTCAGCGCTTCGACTGCTGCTTGCCCTCCGAGAACACCCCTCGCCGGAGGCTGCACGGGCGGCGCGCGGGCTGACGTGCGCGGACGACGCGTTGCCCCTGGTACGGGTTATCAGCTTCGCGCAGCCGCCAGTAGGAGACGCCAACCTGCGCGCGCTGGTGCAGAGCAGCGGCTGGGAGGGCTGTTTTCGGACCATGGATGTAGCGGAGGACATCATCCCGCGGCTGCTGCAGCCGCGCAGCCGCGGCGCCGCCGCCGCCTCGCCCGAGGAGCCTGCCGCATGGCACCGCAATGCGCTGGACCGAGTGGTTGCCGCGGTGCCCCGCCCGCCCACGCTGCCGGACTTTCACGGCTGGGGCCGCCGCATGCTCCTCCTCCCCGACGCGGTTGTGCCAAGAGGACCACGCAGCGCCGCAGCCTCCGATTCTGCGCTGGATAACATCGACTCTGCGCTGCTCGTAGGCGCGCAGGGTGCCAACCTGCGCGAGGTCGCCGCGGCTTTTCAGACGCGCTTCTTGGCGCACAAGATGCGCAGCTACCGGGCCCGAGTGACAACGATCGCCGCCGCTGCGGCTCCAGACTCGGCGCCCGACGCTGCTGCGATGCGCGGGCCGCATCCTTCGCTGCCCTGTGCGCGCATCGCGCCCCGAGTGGGCCCGCTCCGCGTGGCTGTCGGCCTGGTGCCCCTCACGCTCTGCCCGCTGCAGTCTGCGTCTGCGCCCAGCGCTCTGCGCGTGGAGGTGCGCGGCGAGGGGCTGGGCATGGCCAGCCGGGTGCGCGTGCGACGCAACGGCGCGGCGGTGGCGGCTGCGGTGGAGGCGCACAGAGCACCAGGAGTGCCGCCTGTGGCGGGACGCACCCGCCGCCGCCTGCGGTGTCGCGTGGCTCTGCCCCAAGGCGACCTCTTGGCTCCGATGCTGCTCTCTGCGGGCTCGGACTTCGAGGAGAGCGAACAGGTGCCCCTCCTGCTGGCCTTGCGCACCGTGCACCTGGTGGACGCGGGCGCGGCGCTGCCTCCAGGCACTCTGGCGTCGCTGGCGCACGCGCTCGCAGCCTGGGATGCGGCCTCGACGGCGCCGGCGCCGGGTAAGGCCACCGCCGCGGAGATGCAGAGAGTCAGCCCGCTGGGCGCACGCGCCGCTGCGTTCGGGGCGCAGGTGCGGGGCGCCGCCGCGGCGATGGGTCAGGCGGTGCCCTGGCCGCGGGGCGCCCGGGAAGCTGGCGCTGCGGTGGAGGCTGCGGTGGCTGAGGCTGGCGTGCAGCTCGCCTCGGCGGGCAGCTGCGGCGAGGCGTGCGGCCGGGGCGTGTGCTTCCGATGGGATGAGGCGGAGGCGGTGGTGCCGCAGGAGGGACCACCCGGGCCTGCGTCATCACCCCCCCCCGCAGGCGGCGCTCCCCGCCGGGCGGTGGGTCACGCCGTGTCGCTGGCGCTGCGCCCAATCTTCACCGCCCGAGCCGCGCTGATGGCCGTCGCCGCGCCGCTCAGGCGGCTGGCTGCGTCTCGCTCCGCGCAGCCGCCGGCGCCGCACGCGCCCCGGCCACACGCGCTGCTGCTGCTGTCGTCCGCGCACGCGCCCCTGCGCGCGCAGGCGGCGCTGGCCCGCTCCCACGGGGTGCCGGTGGTGATGGCCTACCTGCAGGGCGAGCGACCGGTCAACCCGCTGGGCGCAGTCTCCAGGCTCGACCCAGCAGACGTCGCCGCAGCGCTGGCGGCTGCCGCGCCCCGCCCCGCCGCAGCTCTGCTGCTCTCGCAGCGCGCCAGCGACTGGGAGACGCAGTCGTACCAGGCGGCGACGGTGGCGCAGCAGCAGCAGCAGCCTCAGCTTGTCTTTGCGGAGCCGCGGGTCATTGGCGGCGGGGCGGAGGCGGCACGTCGGGCGTGGGCCCGCGTGGGCGAGATTGCGGGTCACGCGGTGGACACGCTTTCGCAGGGCAGGGACGGGCGGGCGCGCGCGCGTGACCGTGGCCGGGGGCGAGCCCCGCCCATGCTGGAGCTCCAGCAGGCGCCAGGTGGATGGGGCCCCTCAGGCCTGGAGCCCGCCGGCGTCATCGCGCTGCG
>Ga0208951_1001302_pt1 | contig 10991 bp, 6 predicted proteins | sample GreLakmeMI27MSRF_FD_187702 | JGI IMG/M metagenome (GOLD analysis project Ga0208951, IMG submission 187702) | Freshwater lentic microbial communities from great Laurentian Lakes, MI, USA - Great Lakes metaG MI27MSRF (SPAdes) | ecosystem: Environmental > Aquatic > Freshwater > Lake | place: Great... | reverse complement strand
GCCTGAGACTGCGACTCCTGGATGCCGCGCAGACACGCGCCGCCTGCGCTGCTCGGCGAGAGGGATACGGATGCGCCCCAGGCTTTGGGAGGCGCAGCGCTCTTGCAGGATGAGCGTGGAAGCAGCACCGACAGCGGGATGTGAACCGCCGCTGTGGGTGCCGGAGAAGCGGCACCCGATTCGCCGCGGCCCAGCGCCGCCGCCGCCGAAGCCGCCATCGAATAGCCGCACCGACGCGCATGCGCCGCCGACGCCGCTGCGGATGCAGCTTCGCTCGCCATGATGGTTCGTAGAGACCGCGGCATCGAGCCAGGCGAAGCCGATGTCGCACAATGCGCAGATGTCGCGGATCCGCCGTCCCAGCTGCGATGCTGAACCGTCACGGGAGAGGGAGACGGCTCAGGAACAGCGTCCGGAGCGTCCAACGAGCTGGCGAGGAAGCTCGAAAGAGGCACGAAGGATTGCGGGCGGCGCCCAGCAGCCAAGGTGCCTGCATGCAGCGCTGCCGCCACGGACTTGAGGCCGCGCGCAGGCAAGGCGGGCAATGCGGGCTGCACTGGCGGTGGAGAAGGCAACATCGGCGCCTCCGCATGTGGCGCAGAAAGAGGCGTAGCAGCGGGCGCAGGAACGGGCGCAGCAGGCAGCGCAGGCGCAGCACGTGCGCCGTCGCCGCTGTTGGTGTGCCGTCTGGGAGGCGCAGCCTTGCGATGCGCAAAAGAGATCATCTGCGCCCCGCGCTCCAGCGCAACCACCGCTTGTGCGAGCTCGCCCTTGTGGGCCAGCTTGGCGAGCTGACTCGCATCCAGAGGTGCCCCTTCGCACAGCCTCAGCTTCGCCTCCAATGCCTCCACAGCGGTGAGCTTCTTGCGCAGCGCCCTCAGACAGCGCAGTCGCCCCTCGGCATCTTCGCTGAGCGCATCGCTCCCCTCATCTTCCGCGTCGTTCCAATCACCGCACGCGACGGCGGCGGCCGTCATTGCGTCCACTCGCGCAAGCAGCGCGCCGCATGAGCAAGACTCTGCACGCGGCTTTGGAGCCGCGCCAGCATCGTCCACTGCGAGCGCCTCCAGCTCCGCCAGAACCCCCTCCGGCGCGTCAGCCAGCGATGCTGCGCCCTGTGTGCCCGGATTGCAGAGCAGCACGTCCAGGTGCTGCAGCGCCAGCAGCAGCGCGTGCCTTCTCAGCCGGGGCGCCTGCAGTGCGTCCGCAGCCTCAGCCAGGCTCAGCGCACAGCGCGGATCGCTGTGATGCCGGGCAGCAGCGTCCTCGCACATGTGTTTGAGCGACACGGGCGTCGTCGTCGGCGGCGGCGGCGCTACCCGCTCTTCGTCGCCGCTGTCGTCGTCTTGAAAGGCGATGTCTCGCAGCTCCACGTCGTCGCAGTCTGCGGGTGCGATCGTGGGTGGGGGCGCAGCGGGCGTGGGGAGGCAGGGCGAGGCCGTTGGGAGGAACGAGTGCACGGCCGCGAGGCTGTGCTGCTCTCCGAGCGCAAGGAGGGCCACCCGGGTGACGCCTGGCACGCGAAGCGGCACAAGCGGAACGCCAACCGTCACAGCCGCGTCCCAGAGGAACACGTCGCCAAAAGCCGTCAGCGCGCAGCAGCGGCGCTTGCTCGCCGCGACGGAGACCAGCCTGCCCGTCCCCTTTGGAAAGGTCACCACCCAGGTCACCGCCCCTCCTGCATGACCCCCCCCCCCCCGCACCAGGACACAACCTCACCCGTGGCGAGACAGCCCAGGCTAACGGCCGCGCCCGCAGCGACGGCGGTGAAGCGTCCCCGTTCCCATCGTCCCCGCCGCAGCTGCGGCTGCGCCATCTGGGGCGGCATGACGATCCTGCGTGGCGTGACGCATTTGTGGCCCCAGGCCCACACCTCCCCTTCCTGGGTGAGCGCCAGCGTGTGCTGCTTTGCGGCTGCGACGGCGACGCACCGCCGTCCGCGCAGCTCCACCTGCCTGGGCTGCGCGCCGCAGGCGCGCAGCGACGGCGAGGATGACGAGTCGGACGAGGAGCGCTCGCTGACGCCGTAGCCCAGCTGGCCGTGCGCGTTGCTGCCCCAGGTGAAAACCGCGCAGCCGTCCGCGGTGAGCGCCACGCTGTGCTTCGAGGACGCAGCCATGGCGGCGATGCGGGGCTGTCTGTGCGCTCCGAAGCAGGGCAGGCGCCTGGGTGTGATGACGTCAGAGTCGCCCACGTGTGCCCCCAAACCTAACCGGCCGTCCCTGGAGCAGCCCCAGGCGTACACCCCGCCCTCCCATGTGCAGCACAGCGTGTGGTGCTTGCCGCACGCCACGGATAGCACCCGCTCCTGGCGACACGTCCCGCTTAGGCTCACCGCGCTGGGCAGCAGCGTCGCTACACAGCACTGCCCGGTGCGTGCGCAGCCCCACCCCCAGGTGTACAGCCGCCCGTGCGCGTCCACGGCGGCCGAGTGGAACTTGGAGGCTGACAGCGCGACCAGAGGAAGTGGCGCTGCTGTCGCTGTGGCTGACGAGCCTCCTCCGCAGGTGAAAGCGTCCAGCCTCGCAGGGGCTTGGAAAAAGCCCTCCGTGCGCCCAGAGCACCCCAGCGTGTAGTTGGTTCCCACACCCCAGGAGTGAAGCGCCGACGCGTGAGGAATAGGGGGGGGGAAGGGGGGGAAGCGTTCGCTGAGGCTCGTTGAGAGCAACTGCGCCGCGGTGTGCCCTTCGCCGTCTTCGCTCCACATGCACGCGCCGCTGCGCAGCAACAGCGCGGCGCAACGCAAATGGAGCGACCCCAACGCCAAGTGAAGCGGAGTGCGGGAAGAATGAGAGCTTTGAGAAGTCACGCTGTCCAAGCAAGAGGTGACGCCTGGAACGGCTAAAAGAAGCGCCAGCACGGCCGGCTCGTTGCGCGAGGCGGCCATGTGGAGCGCATTGACGCCCTGCGCGCTGAGACTGCGCCAGCGTGTCAGCGAGACTTGGTGTCAACGCACAGCAAGCTCATCGCACCGCGAGACCAACGCGCTGCATGCGCCAACCAGCAGAGCTTTCACCAGCGGCGCGTCGCCGGCGTACACGGCGGCGTGGAGCGCGTGCAGCGCGTCGGTGTCAGTGCGAGAGGACATTGAGTGGACTGCGTGTGCGCGGGTATCTGGGCCAACCGCGGCCGCAGCGCGTAGGCGCAGGCACCACGCTGCACAGCTGTGCTGGAGTGCCGCCCGGAGTAAACAGCGTCCGCGACGGAGGGAGGAACTCGTCTAAGAATCACATCAAAAACGACAAAGTAACGGACGGCGGGAACCAAAGAATGCACACACTGAGCCCGCCGCCAGGCCTGCAACGCGCCCGCCGCAGCGCATTGGTGTCACTCGCGATGGGCGACGGAGAGGAGTCTGGAAAGGCTAAGAAGGAGAAGAAGGTGCGAGCGCGATGCTTTGCACGCTCTCTCTCTCTCTCTGCACGCTCTCTCTGCACGCTCTCTCTCTCTGTGCGCTGGCAGTCTGAGCCTCCCTGCTACGCATAGGAGAAGAAGTCCAAGGATCGCGAGGAGGAGACGGAGGAGGAAAAGGAGGAGCGGAGGGCGCGCAAGGAAGCGAAAGCAGCGAAGGTGAGCGACGGCTTGGGTTACTCACGCAAAGGGCTGCTGGTGCCTGTTTTGCGGCGCGTCTCACGCGCGCTGCGTGTCTGCGCAGAAGGCGCTGGAAAAAGGGAGCGACAGCGAGGGCGAGCGCAAGGAGAAGGTACGGCCCCGTCTCCGGGTTGCATCTGCGTCGGGCTCCGCTCGCACCCGCGTTGCCAGCGAGCAAGCCAGGCCGCAGCTCACGCGTCCTTTCCCTCACAGAAGGAGAAGAAGGCGCGTCGGTGCTGCGCGTGCCCCGCGCTTGCGGGGTCCTTGTCGCCGCCTCGTCTCGCTTTCAGCCTCACTGACGCGCCCTGCCCTGCCCTCCCCGCAGGAGAAGAAGGAAAAGAAGGTGCGCGCGCGGCACCCTCTGCGCCAACGCGCACGCACACAGGCAGCACTCTGACGCGCGCTCACACAGGAGAAGAAGCACGCCGACTCTGACGACGAGGAGGAGCCTCCAAAGACGGCACCGCCCACCCGCCGCCCCGTGGTGGGTGCTCCTCCGCCGCCGCCGCCCCGCGCGCCGCCCCAGCCGCTGCGCGTCAAGCCGGCGGGCGCGTACATGGCCGGCGTGGACCTCCCCAGCAGCGAAGAGTCGGAGGAGGAGCGCGAAAAGGTTGTGCGCAGTGTGCGCGGCATCACGCTGGAGCGCACCGGCAAGGAGGAGGCCAAGGCGCGGAAGAAGGACATGCTGGTGGCGCAGCGTGTGGCCCAGATGAAGGAGGCTGCTGTTCAGGACGACACCGACGCGTTCACTGTGCGACTCGCCAAGAACGCTGACGTGGCAGATGCGGCGCTGCAGAACAGTCGCGACGTGAAGGTTGACGGCCTCTCCGTTTCCGCGCGCGGCAAAGTGCTTTTGGAGAACACGTCCTTCACCATCGTGGCTGGCCGGCGCTACGGTTTAGTTGGCCCCAACGGCAAAGGCAAGAGCACGCTGCTCAAGCTGTTGGGGTGGCGCAAGATCCCCGTGCCCGACTACATCGACGTGCTCATGGTGGAACAAGAAGTCACGGGGGACGACACGCCCGCGCTCCAAGCGGTGGTGGCTGCCGATGCAGAGCTCATGACGCTTAGGGCGGAAGAAAGCGCGCTCAGGATTCAGCTGGATGCGGCAGCAGAGCGTGCGGAGCAGGTCAGCGGCGGCGATGCCGCCAAGCATGACGTGGATGAGGATGCCACTGAGGAAGCCACCGATGCGGCATCGGCGCGCCTGGCGGCGGTGTACGAGCGCCTCGCGGAGATGGGCGCCGGCGGTGCAGAGTCCCGCGCCGCCAAGATCTTGGCTGGGTTGGGCTTCACCGAGGCCATGCAGGGGCGCCCCACCCACAGCTTCAGCGGCGGCTGGCGCATGCGCATCTCGCTGGCTCGCGCGCTGTACATCCAGCCCACTTTGCTGCTCTTGGATGAGCCGACCAACCACCTGGACCTGCGCGCGGTGCTGTGGCTGGAGGAGTACCTGCAGCGCTGGAAGAAGACGCTGGTGGTGGTGAGTCACGACCGCGAGTTTCTCAACACCGTGTGCACCGACATCATCCACCTGCACGACCTCAAGCTGGCGACCTACAGGGGCAACTTCGCCCAGTTCGAGGACATGTACGAGCAGCGCCGCAAGGAGGCCAACAAGGCGTTCGACAAGTACGAGAAGCAGCTCAAGGCAGCAAAGGCGTCCTCCTCTAAAGCTAAGATCGACAAGGTGCAGGCTGGCGCAAAGGCCAAGCTGGACCGCAAGGCGCGCGCCGGCCAGGCTGCTGATGACGAGGATGACGAGGACAAGGCTGATGCGCCTAGAAAGTGGGCCGACTACACCGTCTCCTTCGCTTTCCCCACGCCGTCGGAGCTGCCGCCGCCGTTGTTGTCCCTCATGGACGTGAGCTTCAAATACCCCAACCGGGACGACTTTGGGCTGCAGGACATTAACCTGGGGGTGGACATGGGCACCCGCGTGGCCATTGTGGGCCCAAACGGCGCCGGCAAGTCGACGCTGCTCAACCTGCTTGCGGGCGACCTGCAGCCCAGCGTGGGCGAACAGCGTCGCAGCCACAAGCTGCGCGTTGGGCGCTACAGCCAGCACTTCGTGGACGTGCTTCAGATGGATGAGAACCCGGTGGAGTATCTGCTGCGGCTGCACCCGACGGCGGGGTTGAAGCCGGAGGGCATGCGCGCATTGCTGGGTCGTTTCGGGCTTGAGGGGCATAACCATTTGAGTCCCATTCTGAAGCTGTCGGGCGGGCAAAAGGCGAGGGTGGTGTTTGCGTCAATTGCGCTGCTGGGGCCGCACATCTTGCTCATGGACGAACCCACCAACCACCTGGACATGCAGAGCATCGACGCGCTTGCGGAGGCGCTGGAGGCGTTCGAGGGTGGCGTGGTGCTGGTTTCGCACGACGCGCGGCTCATCTCAACCGTGTGCGAGGACGAAACCAAGTCGCAGATCTGGGTGGTTGACCACGGCCAGGTGGAGTTCTACCAGGGCGACTTTGAGGCGTTTAGACGGGAGCTGATCGACGAGATCAAGCATGAGTTGGACGAGTAGTAGAACGAGATCCTGGCTCGAGTGGAGGAGAAGCGAATAGAACTCGAATCTGTCCTCAGGGATTCGTGTCTGTGTCTGATGCGTCTCCCTCCTTCTCCGCGGCTGCGGCTTGCCCTGCTGCTGCGGCCATCTTGCGCTGGAGGAGCGCGTTGGCCGCGTCGTATCGCGCCCTGTTCTTGACGAACTGCCGCGCCGCGCCGCGCCTCTGGTAGCCGCTGAACGCCACATCAACCAGCGTGCTGGCCAGAAAGGGGGCGAACAGGTTCCCAGTGACGACGAAGCTACCCCCGTAGGCACACCAGTCAACCAGCGAGCGCACCGCGTCAATCTGCGCCACCGTGCTGGCACGCTCGCGAGCAGCAAGCACCTGTTGTTGAATGCGGCGCATCGCCTCCGGATCCGCCGACGTCTTGTCGCTCAGGTTGCGCACGAGAGCAGGCACCGTTGAGAGGTCCGCCAAAGACGCCGGCTCCAGCGCTGTCACTTTGGTGCGCCCGGTGATCTTGTCCTTGCCGAGCACAGCAGCCTGCACCGGCAGCGTGCGGAACAAGCTGCGCTGCTTTCGCGTGGCTTCAAGCGCCAACACCAGCGCCAGAGCGAGCCATAGTCCGGCAGTGTCCGCGCTGCCCTCAGCCACCACGTCGGCTTCGTACAACCGGTCACGTGCCCAGCGCCCCAGCGCGGTGAGCAGCACGGCGCGGGACAACATCTCGTCCGCCAGGTGGCCAACCAATACCAGGAGCCCCTCCTGCCACAGCGCCAGCCCAGCCGCAGGGTTGCCGCTCACCTTGAGGCGCTGAAACAGCGCCGCGCTGGCACAGAAAGCATTCCAAGGGTCGCGGGCGTCCTGCTTCTCGCCCAGGCGCGGCGACACCCGCGTGCGGTCCAACGCCAGCGTCACCGAGGGTTCAACTGGTGCTTCCACCACCGCCGCGTCGGGCGCCAGCTCCCAGTCGGGCGCCATCAGCACCGCGTCAGCCACCAGGATGGGCGCCGCAAACACGAGCGCGGTGAGCGCGTCAGGGGCGCTCAAGTGGAGCGAACCAAATGCGTCCAGGTGCAGAAAGTACGCCAAGCCCACGGCGACGGTGCCCTTGACGCCGCCCAGCTGCACCAGGTTGGCGAAAAAGCGCTGCAGCGAGATTGTGCGCAGCATCTCCTCCACCGCCACGTCAGAGGCGTCTCGAGAAGGCGGCGCAGGTGGCAACTCTGGAGGAGCTTCAGGTGGCGGCGGCGGCGGCGGCGGCGGCGGAGGTGCTGAAGGCTCCTCGCGGGAGCAACGATGTCTGGGCAAGCGTGCGCGAGAAGCACGTGCGTGGCGCGAGGCCGTGCGAGCGAGCGGGTGAGAGGTGGCAGGTGCGCACGGTGGCACTGCGCATGGTGGAAGGCACGAAGGCCGCTGCGCTGAGCCGACGCGGCCTTGCACGCACGCCAACATGGCGCAGCTGGGTGCACACCAGGCGCCTGGCGGAGACGCGCGGCGACAGACGCACCAGGAGAGCAGGGCACGGTGCTCTTTGTGTCGTACGAAAGCGAGCAACTTACATGCGCAGACGCAGGCGCACTCTCATGGGTGACTGTATCATCCTGGACGGCGGCACGGGTCACGAGCTGAAGCTGCGCGGCGTTGCAGGTACGTTTGTTGTCGTGTGACGCGTCTTCTTTCTCGCTCGTCACTCCTCACAGTCATAACCCATACGCTGACGCGAACGTGCTCACTCCTGCAGACCTCTCAACCTCCGTAGGGCAGAGCTTCTGCGGTGGTGCCCTGGCAAACCTGCGACTCCCCGACATCGTCACGCGCCTTCATCTAGACTACCTGACTGCTGGTGCCAACGTCATCACCACTAACACCTTCGCTGTGACGCCATGGCACCTGGCGCGCGTGCTGGGTGAAGTTGAAGGCAACGCGGCAGTTGATGAGCTGGCAGCTGCGGCCGCAAGTTGTGCTGCCATTGCGGTGGTCGTAGCGCCCTCTCGTCCTGGGCATGCCGCGCCTCGCGTTGCGGCCTGCCTTCCTCCTCTGCGGGAGTGCTACCTCGGCCAAGACTGGTTGAGTTGCGACCCGTCTGGTCAAGCGCACGACGAGGCTTCAAGAACTTACAGACGCCTTCTCGCTGCGCTAGCTCCGCACTCGCAGATCGCGCTGATCGAAACCATGAGCTTCGCAGAAGAGGCCCGCGTCGCTGCACGCGCGGCGCGCACGAGCAGCTTGCCTGTGTGGCTCTCTTTCACGTTGGAGGACGAGAGTGCTTCAGGTATGCAGCCCCGCTTGCGAAGCGGGCAAAGCTTGATCGACGCAGCAGCAAGCATCGACTCGCCCGTGGCTGCATGGCTTGCCAACTGCTCGTCAATGGGTGCAGTGAACGCCGCACTGCCGTGTCTAGCTGCGCTTGGGGACGGAAAAGGTGCATATGGCGGCTCTCCAAACGCATTCAGCACGACAACCAGCGAGTGGCTCGCTGACAGCACCGCCAGCTGCGCGTGCGACGCGTCGCTGTACGACCAGGGCGTGCTGACTCCACACGCTTTTGCAGAATGGGGAGCTCACACGTTCAATTCACGAACGCGAGCGCCAATCATCCTGGGCGGATGTTGCGGCACATCGCCCGCGCATATCACAGCGCTGGCAGAACGGCTGAGCTCTGTGAAAGTGAGTGTTGGTTGAGAATTTTGAGAGTAGAGCTCTAGAACTCGCGACTTGAGATTCTGGACAGGCCGTCAACCGTCGCTGCTGATGGACAACAGGTCGTGGATGGCCGCCCCAATGGCTGCCGCCTGCGGGCTGGGCAGCTCGCTGGGCGCGCTGCAAAGCGAGTCTGCAGTCTCTGGCTGCTTCTCCGATGCCATAAGAGCCTGCGGCGCGCTTGCGGCCTCAGGCAGCGGCTCCGTCAGCGCGCCGGCGCTGCCGGATCTCCGAATGGGCGTTGTGGCGCCGTTTTGGGGGGGGGCAGCTGCGGTTTCCAAATAAAGCGGCGCAGGCGGCGCGCCCGGCGCGCCGCCGCCACGGGGGCTGCCCCTGCTGGGGCTGGCGTGCGCCATGAGCGTGCTCTCGGAGCTCAGGCTGGCGTAGCCGCTGGAAAAGGGCGCTGGCGCCGACGCGTCCACACACGCACCGCGCGGCACAGACGGCGCGTCCGCGCTCGACACGCCGCCGCCCAGCGCGCCAAGCAGGCTCTGCAGCGCGCTGCCGCCGCCGTCTGCACGCGGCGGGCTGGGCGGCGCGCCGTACGGTGGTGGCTGCTGCTGCGCGCGCGACGCGGCCTCGCCGGGGAGACACCCACCGCGTGCCACGTCATCACATGGGGCGGCATCGTCTGCGCTCGTCTTTGCTGAAAACGATGGCACTCGGCCGAGGCATCCAAATCCGGAGGTTATTTGCGACAGGAGGTACGACGAACCAGCCTCGTCGCCGGTGCTGGGTGTCTGAACAACTGTGATGCCCAGCGAGTCAGAGCCTGAGCTCCAGGGCAGGCATACGGCTCGTTGCGTGGCGGCCAGCGAGCAGGCGTCCAAGGGTGTTGAACACGCGGCGACGGTTGCGGAGGCGCTCTGCGACGGCGGCGCGGCAGGGGCGCACTGCAGTTCCTGCTGCGACTGCGCCTCCTCGTGCTGCGCCTCGGCGTGCTTGGGCCGCAGCTCCACCGCGCGCACGTCGTCGTCATCCGCCGCGTCGTCTGCAACAAAGCCCAGCGCGCTGCGGGCGCGGCACTCCGGGGGGAGCAGCGCGTCGTACGAGGCTTCGCGGGAGGGACACCCGCGAGAAGGAGGGGCGCCCAGCGCACCAAAGGGGGGCTGCGCAGGCGGCGTGCGGGGATTCGACGCGCCGGGCAGTGAGCTGCGGCTGGTCGGGCGAGACACCGTGGTGGGCGCCCCGTGCTGCGAGGCCGCGGCCGCGTGGTGTGCTTGTGGGGCGGGTGCGGGGCGCGCGTACGTGCGAGAGGATACGGTGGGGACCGTAGGAGCGAGAGACGGCCCTTCTCTGCCCGCCGAGGCGGAGACGCCGCGCGCGCCACCACCCGCGCCCTGCGCACGCGCACACGGGCGTCAGCGCGCGCGGGCGCAGTCGGGCGGAGACGTAACGCCAGAGCTTAGGTGAAGAGGCGTGCGCTGATGTTGCTGGTCCCAGCCTTCACAGGCGCCTCCCAAAGGCGCGAAAACCACAGCCGCGCGTGCTGTGCGGCCGCGGCGGCGACGTGCCAGGGCGAGCGAGCGGCGACGCGCCTGGGCGGTGAAGGAGCCGGAAGAGTGTGTGGAAAGGGAAGCTGTCGTGGGTGTCGAGCCGACAGCAACCTCTCCCGAAGCCCAACGCTTGAAGTGTTCCTCAGCCTCCGTCATGCCGAACGCCGCAACAGGCTCGCCGAGGGTGAGAGAACGAAATACAAAGAGGAGCCAGGAGCGTGCCCTTGGAAACAAATACTTGTTCTTCTCCTTCCTCCTCTCTCGCTCTCTTCTGCTCCCCTATCCTCTCTCTTTCTCGTTGTATACTTCCTTATAGTTCCATGGTTACACGTGTAATGGTCAGCCCCCCTCTCTCTAATACTTGTTTACAGCTTGGAAACCCAAACACTCCAGCGGCTTGGAACTCTATGAATCTCGAAGGCCAGCCCCTCCACTCACGCGGCGGCCCCGCAGCGGCTCCAGCGCCGCAGCTGGCACGGGTGGCGCCGCCACTACGTTCCCGTACTCCTCCTCCTCCTCCGAATCGCCCCGCATGTGCACCGGCAGCGGCGCGGGCGCCACGTGCACGGCCAAGTGGTGTCGCGCCACGTTGACGCGTGACGTGGCATCAGGTGTGCCTCCCGCGGGAGGAACCACCTGAGCGTACGGGGAGCCCAAGCCCATCACAACCGCATCCGCATCTGAACGG
>Ga0208951_1001299_pt1 | contig 10999 bp, 7 predicted proteins | sample GreLakmeMI27MSRF_FD_187702 | JGI IMG/M metagenome (GOLD analysis project Ga0208951, IMG submission 187702) | Freshwater lentic microbial communities from great Laurentian Lakes, MI, USA - Great Lakes metaG MI27MSRF (SPAdes) | ecosystem: Environmental > Aquatic > Freshwater > Lake | place: Great... | reverse complement strand
TTTGCGTAGAACCAGCCTAGGATGGACTGCTCCAACTCAGCTGCTCGAGCGTCGCTGCCCTCGCCTCCCCACTCGTTCTCCACGGCAAGCCGCAGCGCCGTCCAGCGCAGCATCACGCCTCGCACGGCCGACTCGAACGCGGGCCGGTGCTGTGGCGCCAGCTGCACGCGCGCCTGGCCCATGCACGCTGCGCGCGCCTGCTCGGCTGACGTGAAGCCCGTTCCGGAGGCGATGAGCGAGCCGCTGCGCAGCTCCATACTGGCAGACGCGGCAAGCCTACAAATATATGATAGTGCGAATCAACAAGCAGACAGGGGACGAAGAAGTGACCGCGTGATGCGATCGAGATGCGAGTCATCAGAAGAGTCTGCCTGTCGTTGCCAGCAGCAGCAGCTGGATGGATTGCAGCGCTCGAGGCAGTCAGCCTTTTGTGCGTGTGCAGTTGCTGGCCGCGTCACGTGCCACGTCACGTGGAGCGAGGTTCCACTCGAACTCGAGGCAGGCGTCTTTCGGCCCCCCCTTCCGTCTGCCTCGCCGTGAGCGCACTTCAAGATGGGCGCCTGCGCCTCCTGCTCCTGCTTCGCGGACGAGGATGCTGTCGAGGAGCGAAAGGTTGAGCGCGAGGCTCAGGAGCGCTGCGATGCAAGCTTCGCCGAGTGCGGCCCTTCCGTGGCGCGAAGCGACTCGCCGAGCGTGATGCTGCACGGCGAGCACGGCGCACACGAGGCGTCGCTAGGCGAGCCGCAGGCGATGGGTCGCGAGCGTCGGGTCAGGTCGAGCCACGGCAGCGAGGCTGAATGCTTCCACGACGCGCTGAGCGATTTCGAGGCTGGGGAAGTGCACGCGCTGGCGGATGCGCCCTTCGCCTTTGCGCGTCACCCCTGCGTCGTGATCGAGGCTGCAGAGTCTGCGCGCGGCCAGGCGCTGCTGGACGGCTGCTGCGACGAGGAGGCTGTGGCGTCTGAGAAGAGCGAGGCGGTGCGGCAGATGGAGGCGAGCGCGGGCAGCTTCGACGATTCGTTCTGGCAGGGCAGCGGGTCGTCAACTGGATCGGCATGGGCGATGCTGAAGACGATGTTCCACCTCCGCAATATCGACCTCTCCACGTTCTCCGGAGTGCCCATGTCGCACCACATCCCCGTCAGCTCCTGCCAGGTGCGTGCTGCAGCTTGCGGGGGTTCGATTGTTGCGTGTCTTAGCTCATGCGCTCCTTCGTAGATCCTGCATTCCTACAGCTTCATGCCCGGCCGTGTGCCCCCCGCGCATCGCTTCGATGCGCACCTGCGCGCGGAGCTGCCGGCCGCGCTGCAGGCTGACCCGCTGTCCCGCTTCCTGGCTGTCCTGCGCTGCCACATCGCGCTGCTGGACGCGCCCGCACAGTGCCTCAACAAGCCCTTCAACCCAGTGCTGGGCGAGACCAGCCGCATCATGCACTGCCTGGGCGCCTGCGGCAGCGCCCCAATCACGGGCGTCTGCGAACAGGTGTCGCATCACCCGCCCGTCACAGCTTTCGCCAGCTGGGATGCGGAGCTGCGTGTGAGCTACACGGGCTGGGTGGACATTGCGCCGCGGTTCATGGGGACGCACATCCGAGTTCCATTCACCGGGCACCGACAGCTGCAGCTGCACGGCGCTCCGGGCGCAGGCGAAACGTACGCGGCCAGCATCCCGGGCATGGAATGGCACTTCCTGCCCTCCGTGCGCGCGCAGTACGCGGGCACCTGGCACCTGTGGTGCAGCGAGACGGGGCTGGCGGCGGAGGTGGTGCACCCGTCGGTGCGCTTCCTGCAGTTCGGCGGCAAGCGCACGCGGCTGCACGGGCGCATCGCGCGCTTCACGCCCGGCCACGCGGCGCCGCTGGATGCCTTCTCTGACAGCCCGCGCACACGCGCGGCTGCGTGCGCGGCGACCCTGGCGACCTTTGACGGCGACTTCGACGGCCTCATCCACCTGCAGAGGCTGCCCGCGGAGCGCCACGGCGGCGCCACCGTGCTGTGGGATGCGCGGCGCGAGGCTGCGATGGAGGGGGCGACGCCGCCCGCTGTGCACACGCCGGAGCTGGAGCGCAAGCCCAGCGAGGCTGTGTGGGGGCCCACCTTCGCGGCGCTGGCGGACAAGGCGTGGGACTTGGCGCGCCAGCGCAAGGAGGCTGTGGAGAACGCGGAGCGGCGCGCCCGCAAGGCGCGAGAGAAGGCGGGATTGGTGTGGACGCCAACCTGGTTCGTCAAGGACGGCGGCGCCTGGTTGCCGCGTGCTTAGCGACATCATCTGCGGAGGAATGCAAGCCTGAGGCAGTGAAGCGGTGTTAAATAGCACTCATCTAGCAGCGGGCTTCAAGTCGAGTATTGGGCTGCGGCGTGTTTCTTTTCTCGCTCTAGAGCGCCAGCGCCAGCGCAGCGACCGCGGCGACAGCCACAGCGAGGCGCGCAGCCAGAGCGGACGCGGCGGAGAAGGCCGTGACGGTGGAGGTCGGGGCGGCGGCGGCGAGCGACGGGGCGGTGGCGACGGTGACGCCGCTGGCGGCGCTCAGGCCGGCGCTATTGAGCTGCGAGGTGGTCAGCCCGTTGGCGATGCCCGACGCCACGGCGGCGGCCTTGTTGGTGGGCGTGGACACGGAGAAGGTCACCGTCACCGCGCTGCTCTGCAGCAGGTGGCGCCCTGAGATGGAGGCGTCCACGATCCGCACCAGCGTCACGGCGCTCGTCGCCACAGACAGGTCGCTGGCGATGGCGGACACGAGGCTGTTGCGCGCAGCCGTGTTGAAGCTGGAGGCGGAGTAGCCGGCCAGCTTGTAGGCAGCCACAACGAAGGTGGTCGCAGAGCTGGTGATGTTCTTGGCCGGGTAGTATTGCGTGTTCAACGGGCCGATGGTGTTGGTGCAGGCGCCCGTGAGCAGCACATTGGTGCAGTTCACCAGGTAGAAGTCGACGCGCATGTAGGTGGCGTTCAGCGTGGACAAGGTGAAGCCGTTGAACTCGGACCAGAACTGCATAAAGTTGACGTCCGGGTTGTACCCCGGCTTTGCGACGGCCACGAGGCCAGTCGGCTGGGCGACGTAGTTCGCGCTCTTCAGAGTGGCGATAGTGGTGGAGCCGTCGGTGCTTGTGGCGTAGCCAGACGTGGGGTAGTTGGAGGAGTTGAGGGTCTTATCCTTCAACACAGCCGTGCCGAAGTCCGCAATTCCGGCGGCACCGCTAGTAATAAAGGAGATGGAGTTGCTGCCAGAGGTGATGCTGGGGTTCTTGAAGTGCGCCATGATGTGGTCGTGGCCGTTGAAGACGATCTGCGGCGCTGCGGCGCCCAGGGTCGCGAACATGGCCGTCGCGTTGTCGTACCAGGGAGTCAGGCGCTGCTGGCCGGAGAGCACCGGGAAATGGGAGAACATCACCTGGTACTGGTTGGCGCCATAGCCAGACTGGAAGGATGCAGTGGTGGTGGCCCAGGTGGCAGCGCGGGCGGCGGGATGGGCCAGGGGACCCAACTCAGCGGTGGCGTACTTGCAGCCAGAAGAAATAACTGAGGTGGCGGTGGCGGTGTTGACCGTGCCAGCGGTAAAGTTGTAGCCGCACTGCGCAGCGGTGTTGGAGGGGCCGCACTGACCACACTGGAAGTTGGTGGCGTTAAACACCGGCCCAGTCCAGCCGTTCGCCAGCGTCCACCCGTTGGCGGCCGTGACGCCCGAGTTGAGCACCGCGTTCCCGTAGTTGTTGTTGGGAATCGTGTCCTTACCGCTGGCATCCGTGGCGTAGCCGCCGCCCGAAGCGCCGGAGAAGAGGTAGCGGTCGTGGAGCGGCGTGCTGTCAATCTGAACCACCTGGATGGAGACGGCGCCGCTGGCGCTCTTGAAGACGCGCTGGTAGTTGTGGCCAGGCATGTACCAGCGGCCGCTGGGGTCGGCGGCGGTGTAGTCGATCTGCTGCTGTGAGGCCGTTGGAGAAAGGATGGAGTAGTCGTGGTTGCCCAGCGTGCCCAGCATGGGGACGTTGGGGAACAGCGCCTGCGTGTACACGTTACTGTACGCCGTCCACTGCGGGTCGTTATTGCCGCCAATGATACCCAGGTCATAGAAGTTGTCGCCCGTGCTCATGAGGAAGTCGCACCCGCCGGCGGCGAAGCAGGCAGCGGACATCGCGTTGGCCGTCGCCTGCTGAGCAACCTGCTGCTGGCCACCAATGGCCAAAGTGCCCTGCGTGCCCTTGTCGCCGTCCAGGCAAGGAACGTAGGTGGAAGGGGACGCGATAGCAGCTGCCAGCGTGTAGGCATTGCAGGGGGCTTTAATGGAGTTAGTCAAGAGGGTGTTGTTGGCACCTGCAGAGAAACACGCAGCGGGTGAGTGCCGCGTGAGTGCCAGAGGCGAGGCGAAGATACTTCAACAAGAGAACAGTGGTACCCCTGGTACGTACCCACGAGGCCCCATCCCCAGTCGCCAAAGGTGGCATACACGATCGTGTTGGCGTCCTTCTGCCCAGCTGCGCAGGAAGCGCCTGCCAGCAGCGCGGCTGCGACTGCGGAGCGGGCGCGCGCCATGCGAGGCGCGCGAGACGTGGGTGCACGACGGCTGGACTGCATGTTCCTCTGCTCAAACGCTCTTCCTGCAGTGTGGGCGCGTCAGGAAGGTCTCACAGCCGCGAGATACTCTGCAATCAGCGCTCTGGGCCGGCCAGGAGCCGCGCGGCGCCGAGTGGGAGCAGGCTAGGGGTTCAGAGAAGAATATCGGTGCCGCCGTGCGCGCCGCCCACCGCCGCCGCCGCCGCGCGCGCCGCCCGCCGAGCTGTATGCACCAGGCGCGGCGCCGAGGGCCGTACGCACCAGGCGGAAAAGCTGAGTGTGTCGAAATTGCCGCCGCCGGATTTGCCGCCTGTCCTGCATGCGTCAGCGCAGCTTCCGGTACAGTGCGGCGGGACACCTGCAACGTTCTAGAAGCGAAGAAGGTACTGCCCGTCACTGTTTACCCTACACCAGCCCATCGCGCTCAGGCCGATACGCCCCAGCCGGTCACGTGGCCGCTGCCGCGCTGTACGGTGGCGTCCCCGGGCCCGCCCCGGCGAGGCGTGGGTGAGTACATCCACACGACATCGAAGCGCCAGTCCGCCGAGTCGCTGCTCTCCTCGGTGGGCGACTCGGTGGGCGCCGCATCCTCCGTGCTAGAGGCGGGCAGCTTGACGCCCTCAGAGTCGCCGATGCTGATGCTGACAGACATCGTCTCGGGAGCGGCGGCGCCGGCTGAGGTTTCGGAGGACGCGAGGGTCCCCGTGCTCTCAGACGACATCTGCGCAGCGACAGCCTGTGTGCGCATCAGCGTGGCTGCGTGGTGCAGAGAATGAGTGCGTGCGCACCGAGTGAAGCAGTAGGAGCAATGAGAGCCACACTGTGAGAGCCAGGGGCGCGCATCGTGGAGCCATTGATCAGGATGCGGAGGCGTGCGGAGTGACTCCTTGCAAGCACAGGTGCCTCGACTCGAACCATCGGTGCCTCCAGCTCGCCTCGAAAGAGCCGCTCACGCCTGACACGTCATCGCAGCACAGGCATCAGCCACGCACTTCTCGCCCATCAGCAGCGCCTCCAATGGAGCCAGCCCAGTCCCCGCTTGCGGGCCCGGCTCCACCTCGAAAAAATATTTTGCTCCGCCGTTTGGGAGAAGGATGACGCGCGTGCGCACCAGCTGCCCAGTACCAGTGACCCGTACAGCAGCAGCGCCGCCTTCGAACAGCGTGTTGACCACAGAGAGCTTGGCGTTGTGACAGGTCAGGGCCGAATGAAGATGCTGCAGCGCATGCTCCGCACAGCGCAGTGTACAATCCTCAACCAATAGCCGACCACCGCTGTGCTCAATGCACGAAAGCGCTTCGGCAGATATAGACAGGTTTGCGAGTCTCGAGTTTGCCTGAACCTCGATTCCGCAGGCCGCACCACTGGGCACGCGCAGAAAGCATCCCGGCGCGCACACGATGTTCAGCGGGTGTGTGAGCAGCACCCTCGCCACCCAGTGCGTGCCAGGCTCCAAAAATAGAGTCTGACCCGGCTGGCTCGCTGCGACGGCGTCCTCTAAAGTCAGGTGCCTGCCCGGGCCCGTGCCCGGGCGCTCGCTGATAACCAGCGTGAGGCGCCGGTCCGCTGCGACGTTGCGAAAGCGCTGTGTATGGGTGGCAAGGGTTAGGGAGGCAGCAGACTTGAGGCACGCACGCAAAGAGGCACTCTACCCAACTCTGAACGCGCCTTGCACACGGCCGCGCAGGCGAACAGGTCAGGCAGCGGCGTGAGGAAGGAAAAAACGTGCAGCAACGCCGCATCGTCCAGCGCCGTCAGGCCTGCGCGCATCACAGCAGGCACGGCCGCACGCGGAGCCGCCTCTGTTCTGCCACGCGATACACGCTGTGCGGGGAAGATGTTTGTCGCTCCGCGTCTCCGCCCGCTGCTGTACGACGTACGACCAGCGCATTGGACGGGCCTGTCAACGAATCTTCATCCCTACGACGGCGCTGCTTCACGGGTGCCGCTTCGGACGAGCTGTAGCTGCAACGGGGTCGCTGTCTGTGCAGCATGGCGGCTGGCGCCGCCGCGTATGGCTGCGCCTGAGCAGGTCACGCGAGTTCAGCAGTGGGGCGCTGCTTCTGTGCGCCCTGGTTTTCCTCGCGCGTCTGGAGTGGAGGCGAGACGGCGCACGTCACGCAGCGCTGTTGCAGCTGTACACGGACGCGGCCAGTGCGCAACACGGCAGCGTGCCGCTCTCCGCGCTCTGTCTGCGGGGCGTGGGCGTGCCCCGCGACGTCCTGGGCGAGGCGGCCTCCTCGCCCGTGCCGCTGCACGCGCAGCCGCTGGCTGTGAGCGTGCGCGACGCGCCAGAGACTGGTCAGTTCCGACGCCTGCCTCGCGTGGGGGCGCGCGGCTACGGCCCCTCGCTGCTCCACTACAACGTCTTCGCCTCCGGCTTTGACGGCGACTTTGTCATGTCTCGGGGCAAGTACATGCGCAGGGTGCCCTTCAGCCGCGTGCACGTGCCGCGCCCAATGCCAGGCTGCGCGAGCCCGGACGCTCAGACCGCGGCTGCGCTGCCGGAGCCCTGCGACCGTGAGGCTGCGCTGGCGGGGCGGCCTGGCCAGGGGTACGTGGAAGTTGGCTCTGTCACTCAGGCATTTCTCGCCGCGCTGCCTGAGCGCGACACGCTCAACAACGGCGCGCAGTGGCGCACCTGCGCGGTGGTGGGTGGGGGCGGAGGCGGAGACGCCAGCGCCGGCTCAGTGATCGACGCGGCTGACACCGTCATCCGCATGGGGCTGCCCCCGCCATCCGCGCGGGGCGACCAGGCGACGCTGGGCCGGCGCACCAACGTGCGCATCCTTGGCCCTGCTGACGTGGCCGCCAGCGCCAGCGGCACGGAGCGCGGCGAGGAGGCATGGCAGCGGGCCGGCACGGTTGGCGCGCAGCCTTACACCATTCTGCACGTGCTCATCTCTGAGACGGCGCTCAACGCCACGCTGCGGTGGCAGCAGGCGAACCCGTTGGCGGATGTGGCGCTTGCGGACGGGGATTTTATGCAGCTGGCGCTGGACCGCCACGCAGGCCGTGCGCCCTCAACAGCCTTTTACGCGCTGCTGCTGGCCGCGGAGCGCTGCGAGCGGGTCATGCTGTTTGGCTTCACCTGTGCAGGCTCCGATGGCGGCCAGGACCAGGGCGAGGGCGGGGCAGAGGGGGCAAAGGCTGTGCGCGAGGAGGAAAGGCTCACGCGCGCGCTGTTGGCCACCAAAGGAGACCTGTTCCGCTTCTACTCGCCGCCGCAGACGCGCGCGCGCGAATGACCGCCTTTGCTTATCGATCAATACACGCGCGTGCGAAGGCGCAACCATGCCCACGCTGCCGCGCCAACTGCAGCCCCGCCTACGTGCCCTGCATGCGCCACACCACTGCTGCCGTCGCCGTAGCTCCCGTAAACGTCTCGCAGCAACACTGCGCCGCCGAGCACCAGCGCAGGCACAGGCAAGATGAGGTTCAGATAGATTGTGCGCCACGGGAACAGAAGCGTGTCCAGCAGCACGATGGCGTTCACAGCGCCCGAAGCGCCCATGGCTGGCGGCGCCGGCGGAGCGGGCCAGCCCAAGCGGCGCTGGTGGGGCATCTTGCGTCGCGACCAGGCGACGTGTGAGAGCGAGGCAACGACGCCGCCAGCAGCATACAGCGCCGCGAGCTTGACACCTCCGAAAAGTCTTCCTATCTCGCGACCAAAGAAGTACAGCGAAACCGCGTTGGAGCCGAGATGCCAGGCGTCTCTTTGCGAGAAGGCGCTGGTCAGCAGCGTGTGCACGCGCCCTTGGCGCAGCGAATCGTCGCTGAACATGAAGTGCTTCGCCATGAAGCGTGGACTGAGCGTGTGCCAGGCGCCGAAGACGGCCACGTTCGCAGCGAGGAGAGCGTAGAGCACGCCGTCAGGAGCTGTGTCCACACGCTCCAGCAGGCTTTGCTGCCTCCACGCCGGGCGGTAGCTCCGAGCGCTCGGTGCGGCGCACGGCGGCGTGAGAGGCGCCCAGGCGCGTGGTGGAGCTACAGGGCAGTGTGACGCTCGCGCGAGACGGCCGAGCAACGAGTGGGCACGCATCGGGCAAAGGCGAGGCGAAGGGAGAACTGTGTGCTGGCGGGGTCCATCGTACGGCGATGAACGCGTGCGCTGCGCTTTCTCTCGTATGTTCGGCATGGAGGGCAGTTGTAGAGTCGGAGTCATCGATGCACCACCGCGCCAGCCATGCTGGGCTCCTCTGTCGCCGCATCCAGCATCGCCGGCCCTCCGATTCCTAGTCGTGACACGGCGCCTGAGACGGAGGCCAGGGCGTCCGCTGCCCGCTCGCTCCTGTGCGCCACGTCCGCAGCCTTCTCCGCGGCGGCGCCGCCCTGGGAGACGAGCGTGGCGGCCAGGGCCAGCCGCGAAGAGCCCACTGCAAACTTGGCTCCGCGAGCAGCAATGCCGAGCGCAGCGGCGGCGTGTGGATTGCTCTCCTTCAACCTGTCCTCAACCTCCGAGAAGCGCGCAGAGGCCTTGTCCGCAAGCACGGCGCCCTTCTTGCTGATCTCGTGCGTGCGGTCGAAGGCTCGCGCAGAAGCCAGCGCGTCCGCAGCTGCCTCGCCCGTCCGCCGAGCAGCCTCTCCAAAGCCGTCCTCGCGCCGCGTGGCCAGCGCACAGCCTGCAGCGGCAACCATCGCGGTGAAGGGGCCCGCGAGAGCCAGCGCTGCGACGGCGCCCACGGCCGCGACAGCCGCGACGGGCGACGGTCTGTCCAGCGCTGCTTGCGCTTCAACAGCCAGCGCCTTCTGCGCGGCCGCCTCCGCTTGCAGCTGAGCTGCTCGCTGGCGACATAGCGCAGCACGCTCGCGCAGCGCAATCTCGTCTGAGGAGCTTGTCGCAGTCTGCAGCAGTTGCTCCAGTACTCCGGCGCAGTGACAGAGCAGCATGGAGGCGCCGCGCACGTCTCCTCTTCCTGCAGCCTCGTCGGCGCGCGCAGCGAGAGCGTCAGCCTGCGCGAGTGTCGCCATATCTGTTACACAATGGGCGAGGGACGTGGAATGGACGACAGCGTCAAACGGTCAAACGAAGGTGGTCGTGCATCAAAGTCAGGCGAGCGTTGTCGAGAAGGCGTTTCATTGCGTTGCACAGGGTTGTCTAGTCTAGTAGTAGCTTCCCACCCGGCGGTGGTGCACTGCCGTGCGCGCATCCGGCTGCAGCGTGGCCCCGTCCTCCACGGTTGCCAGCACGATCCAGTGGTCGCCAGCCTCCATGCGGCTGCTCACGCGGCACTCCAGGAAGGCGACGGCGGCGGCCAGGATGGGCGCGCCGCTGCGTGCCGCCGGGCTCCATGCGACGCCCTGGAAGCGGTCGGCGCCGGGGGGGAAACGCTTGAGGAAGTGGCGCATGATGGGCGCCTCTCCGTCCTCCGGCAGGCAGTTGAGCACGAAGGCGTCGCCCACCTGCATGAGCGACTCGATGGCGCGGTCCTTGGCCACCGCCACGGTGAAGGAGGGCGGGCTGAAGGCGGCCTGAGCCACCCAGGAGGCGATCATGGCGCTGCGTGCGTCGCCGCGCACCGCGGTGAGCAGGTACAGCCCGCCGGAGATACGCCCCAGCGCCTTGGCCAGCTGCACGGGCATGCCGCTCTTCTGCTGCGTGCGCTGCTTGTCGGCGGTGAGCGCCTGGCCCAGGTCCGTGCCGCTCTCCTCGTACACCTGGTAGGTGCCCTCCGTGGGCGCCTCCCTGACGCGCAGCGGCGGGCAGGCCAGCAGCGCGCCCGCGTTGAGCAGCTGCGCAGAAAGCGTGTCCACCGGCTCGTCCGAGCCGCCGTACGACTCAGCCACCAGGAACTGCTGCCCGGCGCTGCTGCCGGCCAGCACAGCCGCCAGTGCGTCGTGCGCCCTCCCGGTGCTGGGGGGTGCCATGAGGACCACCCCCTTGGCCCGCCCCACAGCCTCAACAACCTCCTGCGTCTCTGCTGTGCTCAGGTCCACCATCATCACCTCCACGTCAGTCTTGGTCAGCCCACGCGCGATGCTCTGGCTCAGACGGTCGCCGAAGCCGTACTCGGCGGTGTAGAGCACTGCCACTGCAGCGCTCGCCTTCTTGATCGCTTCCGCGCTCCATGCGCCGTAGCGCCCAAGCAGCTCCGGCACGTTGTAGCGCAGCACGGGGCCGTGTCCGGTTGCGATCGCGGAGACGGAGAGGGGCTCGATCTTGCGCAGTGCGGTGAGCACGCTGCGCGCATTGGGCTTCATCAGGCAGTCGTAGTAGAAGCGGAAGTGCGGGTCCAGCGTGGCCAGCGAGTCGTCGAAGACGCTCTCGCTGCAGTAGTGTGCTCCGAAGGCGTCGCAGGTGAAGAGCACGCCGGTAGCGCGGTCGTGGCTGAACATCGTGTCTGGCCAGTGCAGGTTGGGCGCGGGCAGGAACTCCAGCACATGCCCCCCTCCCAGGTCCACCGTGCTGCCAGCCTTGACCTCCAGGCTGGAGAAGGGCAAGTGCACCAGG
>Ga0208951_1001298_pt1 | contig 11003 bp, 10 predicted proteins | sample GreLakmeMI27MSRF_FD_187702 | JGI IMG/M metagenome (GOLD analysis project Ga0208951, IMG submission 187702) | Freshwater lentic microbial communities from great Laurentian Lakes, MI, USA - Great Lakes metaG MI27MSRF (SPAdes) | ecosystem: Environmental > Aquatic > Freshwater > Lake | place: Great... | reverse complement strand
ATCGTATTTCGTATGTTAAATACTAATAAAAATAAACTCAAGGACTTGAAATTCAGATTGTTTTTTCTTTTTTTTATAATTATAATGAGTTCTTGCTCATCTATTTTGGATAGAGAGCATGTTGGAATTGATTTAAAAGAGATTAAGAAAAAAGGCAAGCTGACTGTTCTCATAGAAAATTCTTCGCTTTCTTTCTTTGAATACCGTGGAAAAAAACTTGGTTTTGAATACGAAATACTAGATTCATTTGCAAAATCTATTCATCTTCCCTTAGAATTAAAGGTAGTGTCGAATTCTAGAGATTTTTTTCGCTTATTAAATGATGGTGAAGGGGATATATTAGCTGCTAATTTGGCCGTTTCTCTAGCGGATAAAAAAATAATTAATTATTCTGAACCATTTTATTTTACAGAGCAGGTATTGGTGCAGCGTCAAGAAGAAACTCTAGCGAAAGAGCCTCTTGATCTAATCGAAAAAAGTATTTACGTACGTAAAAATTCTTGCTTTGAAAAGAGATTAAAAAGTATTCAAGAGGAGATTGGATCAAAAATAGGTGTAAAAACATTTGAGAATGACCCAATTACTGAAGATTTAATTGAAAAAGTGGCAAATGGGGAGATTAATTACACACTTGCTCACGAAAATTTAGCTAGGATAAGTAAGGAGTTGCATCCTAATTTGAATTTCCAAACAAAAATTTCATTCAAACAGAAAATAGCTTTTGCTCTGCGTTTAAAGAGCCCTAAACTTAAAAAGTCCTTGGATTTATTTTTGGAAAAATATTGTGAATCAAAGGAATTTAAAGAGCTTAAGAAAAAGTATTTTGATTATTTAAGCTCTCAAGTTGCTGTTGAATATACTGTTTCAAAAGGAAATTTGTCGCCCTTTGATGATTTATTTAAAGCTGCTGCTAATAAGTATGCTTGGGATTGGAAAATTTTAGTAGCAATTTCACATAAAGAATCACGATTTAATCCAAATGCCAGAGGTTTAGGTGGTGCTTTTGGTTTAATGCAATTTATGCCATTAACGGGTCAGATTTATGGTGTTGGACCTAATTCTAATCCTCAAGAACAAATAGAAGCAGCAATGAAAATGTTGGATAAAACATATCTATCATGGTCGTCTGTGCCGGATCCTGAACAGCGCATGAAGTTTACGCTAGGATCTTATAATGCTGGTCGCTGTCATATTGAGGATGCTCAAAAATTAGCAAGGGAAAATGGATTGAATGGGAATCTTTGGGATGAAAATGTAGAGTTAATGGTGAAGAAATTATCTGATCCAGAATATTATCGTTCTCCTAAATTACGATGCGGTGCATACCGTGGAGGTGCAGTATCGTATGTAAGAACTATCTACTCCAATTACCAAGCGTGGCAGTAAAAGACAAAAAATTAATTATCGTTCAAGGTCCAACTGCATCTGGAAAAACAGCACTTTCTATTGCTTTAGCAAAGCATTTCAATACGGAGATTATTTCTGGAGATTCAAGGCAGTTTTATCAGGAAATGATAATTGGAACTGCTCGCCCGAGCATTGAGGAATTATCAATGGTTAAGCATCACTTTATTTCAAGTCATTCTATCAAAAATGAATTTAATACGGCAGATTTTTCTCGAGAAGCAAGAGTGCTTTGTGCTAATTTGTTTGAATCCAAAGATCATGTAATTTTAGTTGGGGGTTCTGGAATGTATTTAGATGCACTGACCTTTGGCTTGGATGAAATAGCAGCAGATGAAACAATTCGCAAGTCTTTGAATCAAATCTTTGAGCTTGAAGGATTAGCTGTTTTGGTGGATGAATTGCGTGAAAAAGACCCTGAATATTGCCTTTCTGCAGATTTAAAAAATCCTGTTCGAGTAATTCGCGCTTTAGAGGTTATAAGAATGACAAATCAACCTTATTCTATTCAAAGAAAAGGTTTTAAGAATGATTTACCCTATGATATTGTTCGTTTTAGTATTGCTTGGAATAGAGAGGATTTATATGATAGAATAAATTTGCGTGTTGATGAAATGATAACTAATGGTTTAGTTGAGGAAGTTAAAGGTTTAGAAGAATTTCAAAGTCTTAGCCCTCTCAAAACTTTAGGTTATTCAGAGATTTTTGAGGTTTTTGACAATAAGTGCTCACTAGAAACAGCCATTGAAAATATAAAGCAGCATACTAGAAATTATGCAAAGCGACAGATGACTTGGCTTAGACGCTATTCTTCTGTCCATTATTTAGATCCTTATTCAAATGTTCAATTATTTTCTCAAGCAATTGATAAATTGTCTAATTAAGTTACTTTTGTTTTAATTTTTAAATTGTGTTCCTTTTTATTTAATAGGTTAAAGAATTGTTAAAATCATTCGAAGATTAATAGAATCCTAAAATTCACTTTAAATTAACACATTATTATAATTTATTCAATATGAAAAATTTATTTTTTAGTCTATTTATTCTTCTTTTATTTCAAGGTTATAGTCAAAAAATTAGAATAAAAGTCTTAAATGAAAAAGACACTACTGTATATCTTATCCGTTATTATGGTGAAAAATTATACTACGCTGATACTGCTGAAATGAAAAACGGACAGGTTGTGTTTGAAGGTTCAAAGCAAAAACCAGGTATTGTTGGCTTGTTTTTTCCCGGACAGAGGTATTTTGAGTTTATTTACAACAATGAGGAAGTTATTTTAGAAACGAGCTCACCTGATTTTATTCCAAATATGAAGGTTAAAAAATCCGTTGAAAATTCATTGTTTATTCCTTATGTCAATTTTATTCAGACTCAAAGATCTGAGCTAAATAAATTAACAGAGAAGCGAAGTCTTTTAGATAAAGGTAATTCTGAATATAAAAATTTATCTGATCAAATCGATAAAAAGAACAAGGATGTAGATGATTATCAGTTAAAATTAATTGCAGAAAATTCATCAAAATTAGTTGGTAAAATCGTTAGAATGTCACGAGAAATAAGTATTCCAGAATCGCCTAAGGATGAAGCAGGTCGAGTTTTAGATTCTAATTTTCGTTTTAAATATTACCGTAAGCATTTTTGGGATAATGTAGATTTAAATGATGATGCATTGGTAAACAATCCTGTTTTTCATAACAAATTGGAATTCTATTTTGGAAAAAATATGTGCATTCAACACTGGGATTCTGTTTTATATTATGCCTTTGATTTTTGTGATCGCTTACCTCAAAATTCAAAAATGTTTGAGTACTCTGTTGGTTGGATAGCATCTACTTTTGGGAAAAGTGACATAATGGGTATGGATAAAGTTTATTTGTATATGTTAGATCGTTACTATTGCACAAAAAATGCAGCGGGTAAATCGCCAGCATTTTGGGTTGCTGAGGATAAATTTGAGGACATGTGTGACAATCTAAAAAATAAATTAAATCTTGTGATTGGCGCTCGCCCACCAAACTTAATTTTGAGAGATACAACTGATACAAAGTGGTTTGATTTCTATAGCTTAAAATCAGATTATACAATCGTTTATTTTTGGGACCCAGAATGTGGTCATTGCAAAAAGACTACGCCAAAATTAGAGACACTTTATCAGAAAAAGTTTAAGCCTAGAAATGTAGAAATTTATGCTATTGGTAAGGCAATAGGAAAAGATTTTGAAGGTTGGAAAAAATTTATTCGTGAAAATAACATGTCTTTTATTAATGTAGCAGTAACAGATAAACTTTATGAGCAAGCAAAAGCAGACCCCAATAGTTTAGTGCCAGTATATCCAGGCGAAAAAGGAAAACCGACGACTTTAGAATCATTAAATTACCAAACTATTTATGATATTTTCTCAATGCCAAAGGTTTACATCTTAGATAAGGATAAAAAAATTATCGCTAAACATATTTCTATTTCACAAATGGAAGATATGTTGGATCGCCTACAAGGGTTTACGGATGCACCTAAGCTTTTTCCTCCTGATCCAGAAGAAGATGAACAGATGCAAAAGAAAGAGTAACTTTACTGCATGATTCAAAAATTAAAGACTGCACTAAATCAGAGTACTAAAATTCTTATTACCACTCATAAGTCGCCAGATGGTGATGCAATTGGAAGTTCTGTTGCTTGGTATCATTTTCTAAAAGCACAAGGAAAAGAATCACTTATTCTTCTGCCTGATGAACCTGCTGATTTTTTACTCCCTTTCTTAAAGAATGTAGATTTTTTAATTTATGAAAAAGATCAAGCGAAAGTAGATGTGGTGTTAGCTGATTTTGATTTGGTTTTTTGTTTAGATTACAATGCTCCTACTAGAGTAGGCAAGCAAATGGAAGCTTTATTAGATAAGGTTAAATGTAAAAAGGTAATGATTGATCATCATCAAAACCCTGCTGAATTTTGCGAAATAGTAATTTCACGACCAGAAATTTGTTCTACTGCCCAACTTATTTATGAATGTATTGATGAAATGGGAGCAAAGGATTTTCTAAATAAAAGTTGCTGCGAAGCTATTTATTTAGGGATTCTAACTGATACAGGCTCATTCCGCTATCCTTCCGTTACAGCAAAAACACATCTTATTTTAGCCCATCTTCTCGAAATGGGTGTAGTGCATTTTAAAATTCACGAGGAAATTTTTGATGTGAATACATTGGATAAAATTCAACTGAGAGCGTACGCAATTGCAAATAAATTTGAAAAAATACCAGGGTATCCAATTGGACTAATTTCTTTGTCATCTGAAGAGCTTCTGCGATTTAATTATCAAAAAGGAGATACCGAAGGGCTAGTGAATGTTATTTTATCAATTGAAGGAATTTCAATCGCATTATTTTTGATGGAAGCAAAAGATGGTATTAAGATGTCATTTCGATCTAAAGGCGCTTTTTTTGTAAACGATTTTGCTGAAAAAAACTTTTCTGGAGGTGGTCATAAATATGCTGCTGGAGGATTTAGTTCAGAATCATTAAATGTAACAATCTCTCGATTTAAATCGTTACTGGATGAATTAATACCATGATAAGAAGTTCCACAAATTATTTATTTGTTTTACTAATTCTTTTATCTTGTAGACAAGAGAAAAAACCTCAAGAAGAAGAAAAAGAATGGAGTAATGGCCATTCAGTTGATTTTAATCAAGAGTTAGCTATTCGTGAGCAAATTCAGATTAAATTATTCTTAGACCACCATACTTCCTTTAAAATGAAATCAAGTGATTCTGGATTGCGTTATATGATTTATAAAAAAGGAACTGGGACAGAATTTGCTGCTTCGGGTCAGTTAGCCACAATAAAAATAAAGATTTCTTTATTGGATGGTACTATTTGCTATGAGACAATAGATAATGAATACGAGCATTTTGGAATTGAAAAAAGTGAAAAAGAATTTGGTATTCACGAACTTGTTAAATACATGAAGGTTGGAGATAAAGCAAAAGCAATCTTGCCAAGTCATTTAGGACATGGTTTATTGGGTGATCGACAGAATATACCACCACAATCCATCTTATATATAGATGTTGAATTAATAGACATAAAAAAATGAAATATATTCTAATTGCATTAACTACATTATTTATAGCTCTTGCCTTTTTATTTTTTAATTCTAACAATACTTCTCGCAAAAAGAGGAAGATTTTAAAAACTTCTATAAATAAGCCAAAAAATATTGTTAAGGATACTTCCTTTAATTTGAATGATGGTAAAAATAATTTAAAAACCTTTGAAAAAGGAAAAATTCAAAACACTAAAATTTTAGATAATGGGATTGTACTAAAATGGATTGTTAATAATGGCGGTCGCAAAATTAAACGCGGTGAGATGGTGCTTTTAGAATATCGTTTAGCTTTACCAGATGGAAAAATCATTGATGGAAATAATAAATTAAATCTTCCTTTTATTCCTTTTGTTCTTGGTTATAATATGCAAACTCCAGGTTGGGATATCGCAATTCAAGAACTTTCCGTTGGAGATTTTGCTAAAATTGAAATACCAGCTGAATTGGCGTATGGTGAAAAAGGAATTAAAAATATAATACCACCAAATACAGCTAATTGGTTATACGTTAAAGTTCATTCTTTTGTCTCTCCTGGAATAGATGAGAATGGAATAACTTCTTGGAAATTGAAAGAGGGAATTGAAAAAACTACCGAAAAATTAAAAAAGGAATTAACATTTCATGCAATTGTTTCCACAGAATCAAAGGGTTCAGTCATGAATACCTATCTTTCAAATTTTCCTATTAAATATACCATTGGTGATAAAAATATAGTGCCAGGTTTGCGAAAATTGCTAAAAAATGCTTGCAAAGGGGATAAATATTATGTTATTTTAGATAGCAAACAGGCATATGGATCTAGAGGATATTCGTCATTGATAAAAGCAAATGAGTCTGTATTTTTTAATATAGAAGTAATTGATGTTAAGCTCATCTAAATGGTTTTCACTATCTTTGGAATCTTTAAAAAGCAAAATTCTTGAAGTCAACTTTTTTCTTACTCTTACTTTTTACAACTTCCTTTTCTTTCTTTATAGAAGCACAAAGGGTTATGGATACTGTTGATACGCCCTATGGAAAAATGCTAATTTATTCAAATAAAACTTGGTCTTTTTTCAATAAACCAATATTTGATGGTATAATGAATAAGAGAATTCATGCTATAATGTCGAAAGATCAAGATATTCCATACACACAATCTTGGAATAATGAAGTCTGTTTTACGAGTAAAAATAATGATTTGAGTAAATTAAGAGATACTATTTGGTTGAACCCTAAAAATAAACTAAAGATTGATTTTAAAATGCCGGTTCTAGGTACAGTAACTTCTCGTTATGGTTTAAGAAAAGGAAGAAATCATAATGGAATTGACATAAGTTTAAAAACAGGTGATACAATATATGCAGTTTGGTCCGGGAAAGTTCGCTATGCAAAATACAATGATGGGGGCTTTGGTAATTTAGTAATTATTCGCCACCATAATGGATTAGAAACATTTTCTGCTCATTTAAGTAAATTTTTAGTTTTTCCTGATCAAGATGTTATTGCTGGCGAGCCAATTGGCCTTGGCGGAAGTACTGGACGTTCTTCGGGGCCTCATTTACATTTTGAAATTCGATTTTATGAGGCACCAATTAACCCTGATTTTATGATTGATTTTGAAAATAAAAAATTAAAGCATGAAAATCTTTTTGTTCATAAATCACTTTTTGCACCGGGGCTTAAAACAACAGAATATTTTGATGACTCACATTTAACAGAACTTTCAGAAATAAATGATAGTCTATCGATTCCTATTCCTTTAATCAAACCTCCAGTTGTGGTTCAAAAACCCAAAATCAGGTATTACAGAGTAAAGTCTGGAGATACTTTGACTGAAATTGCTGATAGAAACAATACTACTGTTACTAAATTGTGTCAGTTAAATGGAATAAAGCCAACATCAATAATTCAATTAGGGAAAAGTTTAAGGATAAAATAATATATGAAAAATACAGTAAATCTTTGTGCTATTTTATTGATTTTTACGCTTTTTTCTTGTTCAGACTATCGGAAAATAGTAAATGGAGATGATTATCAATTAAAATTTGAGCTTTCAAATAAACTTTACGATAAAGCTGAATTTGAAAGATCTATTGTTCTTTTTGAGCAGGTATATCAGCATTCTCCTAAAACATCCGAGGGTGAGTTATGCTATTTTCGTCTGGCAGATAGTTATTTTAAACTTGAAGATTACAACATGGCAGGATATTATTTTAATAGCTTTGTGGAAAGGTTTCCCTATAGCAAAAAGTCTGAAAATGCTTTATTTCTTAAAGCTTTATGCAGTGTTAACAATTCACCTGAGTTTTCTTTGGATCAAAGCGAGACAATAATAGCAATTAATAATGTGCAACAATTTGTTGATGTTTTCCCTCAATCTAAATTGGTTGATTCTTGCAATAAAATAATTGATAGATTAACATTTAAATTAGAATTAAAGGACTTTGACGCTGTAAAATTGTATTCAAAAACCCAGAATTATAAAGCTGCTGTTACATCTTGTGAGATTTTTATGGATAAATACATGAATTCAAGGTTTAGTGAAGAAGTTAATTATATCTATGTAAAAAACTCAGTCTTTCTTGCTAAGAATAGCATTGAAAGCAAAAAAGAGGAGCGAATAGAGAAATCTAACGAAAGATTCCTTAACTTTGTGAAAAATTATAAGAATTCAATTTATATTAAAGAATTGAATTTATTAATAAATAGTTTTTCTGTAAAACAAAACTAAAGAAATAAAATGTCGATGAGTTTAAAACCAACAGCAGCGGAAAAATCAATAATTACTAGAGATACAATTCTTTTGGAAGAAAAAACCGGTAATATTTACCAATCTTTAGTTGCTATTTCAAAACGTGCAAATCAAATTAGTGCAACTGTGAAAGAAGAGTTAACTCAAAAATTACAGGAATTTGCAACAACAACTGATAACTTGGAAGAGATTTTTGAAAATAGAGAGCAAATCGAAATTTCAAAACACTACGAAAAAATGGCTAAGCCAACGGCAATCGCTACACAAGAGCTTTTAGATGATAAAATCTATATGCGAAATCCAGAATTAGAGGATTAATGTACGGAAAGCGCATCCTTCTCGGTATTTCAGGAGGTATTGCAGCTTATAAAATTGCTTACCTCATACGATTATTGAAAAACCAAGGGGCAGAAGTTAAATGCGTTATGACTCCTGCAGCTTCTGATTTTATTAGCCCTCTTGTTGTGTCTACTTTGTCGCAAAATCCTGTTGCCATAGAATTTTGGAATAAAGAGTCAGGTCTTTGGACAAACCATGTCGAATTAGCTCTTTGGGCTGATTTATTCATAATTGCACCAGCAACAGCTAATACAATTGCGAAAATGGCTCATGGCATCTGTGATAATCTTTTACTAGCTTGCTATTATTCATCTAAGTCTAAAACAATTATCGCTCCTGCAATGGACTTAGACATGTACCAACATCCGACTTTTAAGAGGAATTTACAGCAATTAATTAGTGATAATGTTCTCGTAATTCCTGCTACAAATGGAAGTTTAGCAAGTGGATTGGAAGGAGAAGGAAGAATGGAGGAACCAGAAAATATTTTACATTTTATTCAAGTTAATTTTCCTTTTAGCGCTATAGAGTTAAGCAGCAAAAAAAAGATTCTTATTACTGCCGGTCCGAGCTATGAAGCGATTGATCCAGTTCGGTTTATTGGAAATCATTCAAGTGGAAAAATGGGCTTTGCTTTAGCAGAAATTTGTCTTGCAAAGGCGTGGGAGGTGACTTTGATTTGTGGTCCAACTAATTTGGATTTAGCTCATCCTAATTTAAATATAATTCCTGTTTTTACTGCTGAGGAAATGCTTTTAGAAGTTCAAAAAAATTGGAAAAATAAAGATATTGGAATATTTTCTGCAGCAGTTTCAGATTATCGCCCAGAGAAGATGGAGTCTCAAAAAATAAAAAAAACGGAGTCAAATCTAAATTTAAAACTCCTTAAAAACCCTGATATTTTATCTTGGGCCTCAGAAAACAAAGTGTCTAAACAAATTGTTGTTGGATTTGCCCTAGAAACAAATAATTCTCTTGAAAATGCGTTAAATAAATTGGAATCAAAAAAAATGGATATGATAGTTTTAAATTCAATGGAGGACAAAGAAGCTGGATTTAAAAAAGACACAAATAAAATTACTATCTTAGATAAAAGTAAGAGAAAATATGATTTTCCTGTAAAAAATAAACGCGAGGTGGCAAAAGATATAATTGATACAATTTTAAAATTGATGTGATGGTAAAAAAAGTTTTGATAGTTGTTTTACTGATTTTTTGTTTTCCTGTTTTTTCACAAGAATTGAATTGTCAGGTTTCTGTAATTATTGATGCTAAGGTTGAGGTTAGTTCAGTGGAAAAAGAAGTAATTGAGCAAATGAAACAAAGCGTAACTGATTTAATGAATACTACTTCTTGGACAAAAGATAAGTTTGCACCAGAAGAACGAATTAATTGTGTGCTTCAAATTCAAATAAAAACTATTCCAAGTCTTGGAAATTATAATGGCTATATTCAAGTTCAATCAACACGCCCTGCTTTTAATTCTAATTACAATTCTGTACTATTTAATTTTCAAGATGATAATTTAATATTCTCCTATTCTAGAAATACTCCTTTGTTGTTTTCAGCAAATCAATACCGCGATAATTTATCTTCAATTTTAGCATTCTATGCTTATTTTATAATAGGTATGGACTACGATTCTTATTCATTAAAAGGTGGCAGTCCCTATTTTGTAGAAGCCCAGCAAATTGTAACGAATGCTCAGGCTTCAAATACTGCTGGATGGAGATCTGCTGAGCCAGGCAAAAAAAATCGATTTTGGTTAGTAGATAACATGATGCAACAGATTTATGATCCCTTACGTGAATGTAATTATTTGTATCATCGACAAGGAATTGATCATTTGTATGATAAGAAAGTTGAGGCGAAGAAGCAGATGTACGATGCTTTGAATAAATTACCTGCAGTAGTTTTGACGCGTCCTAATAATGTTAATATTTTGAATTTTTTAAGTAGTAAAATATCAGAATTTAAAAATGTAATGTCCGATTCAGAAATTAAGGATAAAACGGAGTTTGTGAATTTGCTTAAGAAATTAGATTCTGCAAATTCCACTCGCTACTCGACAATTTTAGATTAAAATGCTTCAAATACTTCGCATATCTAATTTTGCATTGATAGATGAAGTTCAAATCAATTTTAATGAAGCTTATACGGTAATCACTGGTGAAACAGGTTCTGGAAAATCCATACTTTTAAATGCTTTAAATCTTATTTTAGGAGAACGCGCAGATTTTTCAGTAATTGGCACAAAAAATTCTAAAGCTTCTGTCGAAGCTGAGTTTACTATTTCTGAAAAGTTTAGATTGTTTTTTGAGGAGCATGATTTAGATTTTGAGAAACACTTAATTGTTCGCCGTGAAATTAGTAAGGAAGGAAAATCGCGTAGTTTTATAAATGATACTCCGGTCCAGTT
>Ga0208951_1001295_pt1 | contig 11017 bp, 6 predicted proteins | sample GreLakmeMI27MSRF_FD_187702 | JGI IMG/M metagenome (GOLD analysis project Ga0208951, IMG submission 187702) | Freshwater lentic microbial communities from great Laurentian Lakes, MI, USA - Great Lakes metaG MI27MSRF (SPAdes) | ecosystem: Environmental > Aquatic > Freshwater > Lake | place: Great... | reverse complement strand
CGCTGGGACCAGCGCCGCCAACACGCAGCTCCAGAGAGCGCGCAGTTGTGTAGCCGGCGCCGCGCTGCCCGTTGCGGCGGGCGCTCCGCCTCCTCCGTTCCGGAACTCGGAAGACGATGCGCCACCTGTATACTCGAACCAGTTGTACGACCCGGGTGAGCGTCACGAAGACACGAACGGGCTATTCACACGGCCTTCGCGGGCACTGGCGCATGGCCGCTGGTCGCCCGGCCTGGGTGGGGGGGACACTGCAGCGAGACGCAGACGCCTCTGACGAAGAGTGTGTTCAAGACGTCTTGAGACGAGAGTACGCGAGCCGCGGCGTCGCCACGGAGACATTGCGCGTGTCTTCCGTTGCCGCGCTGAGCGTGGACGCATACGTGGAGTATTGCCGCGTGGTGGGGGACGCAGACGGCGGAGAGCTGCTGACAGGCACGCTTCTGCGACTGCACGCCCACGCGCCCTGTGCTCACCTTCGTTGCGCCAACGCAGACGAGGAGTACGCGGCGTTCCGGGCCAAAGCTGCAGAGCGCGCGGCGCAGCGACTGTTCGTGCACTGGCGCAACGCAGCCGGCTTTGACTGCAAAGCTGTGGGGCCCGCCACGCTGTGCGAGTGCGGCCACCGGTACCGCGAGCACGCCACGGACGCGCTGCCGCAGGGCGGGCGCGGGCGCTGGCAGCCAGTTGACCTGCGTTGCCGCGCTGCTGGGTGCGCGTGCTCTCGTTTCACATATCTGCCAAGCGCGGGCGCGTGGCAGGCCAAGTGCGCCTGCAAGCACGGCGCGGTGCGTAGCGGCCTGAGCGCGGCCTGTGACGTGACGCTCTTTGACTGCGTTGACTCCACCCCCAGGCACAGCACGACGCGCTCACCAAGGCGTGCACGGCGCCGCGCTGCCCCTGCTCCCGCTTCTTCGCAACCTTCAGCTGCGGCTGCGGCCAGCCGTGGTGCGAGCACGCCACCGTGGTGGAGACGCGGCAGCAGCGGCTGGCTGCGGGGCTGGTGGTGGACAACCTGGGCGGCGGAGGGGATATGTACGCGGCGCTGGGCGGCGTGACGGGCTTCAGTTCGCTCACCGACGGTGCGCACTCTCCCATGAACCCAACTTACAGGCATCGCATCGCTCACCAAACTGGCGGCGCAGGCTACGAGTGCGTGCAGCGGGGCCTGTTGGCGGATGGCGCGCCGGAGGGGGCGGCAGTGGCGCCGTCGGACGCACTTTCGCGCCTCAAGGCCGCTCGCGGGCGGGCACGCGGCATCGAGGCCGTCCCGGCAGCGGCAGCGGATCATGCGCATCCTGCGGCGTCGCACGCAGAGCGGCGGCGAGCCGCGGCGGAGGCGGCCAGCGCGGCTGCGGCTGCGCGCCGCGCGGAGCAGCAGGCGCGGGAGGCGGAGGAGGTTGTACAACTGTCCGAGTTGGACCAGCTGCACCGGCTGAGCCTGAAGAGCAGACGATGAGGAGCCAGGACGGACGATGATCCTCCGTTGGAGGCCAGGGGGACGAAGTGGATTCGCTCGTGAGACTGACATTCCCTGCTTTAAAACAACACTTGCGTGGCGTCTGTGTCGCCTGCTTGAAAACCCGACAACCCAATGCGCACTCATGCGCTGAACACGTAGTGCACGTCCACAGCCTGGCTGTCGAAGCCGTTGAAGGCTGAGCCAGCAGCCAGCGTGTAGGCGCCCATGCTGGGCCACTGCAGCCAGTCGCCCACGGCGAGCTCCGGCAGCGCGCAGCCGCGCAGCAGGGTGTCCATGCCGTCGCAGGTTGGGCCATACAGGGTGGACGGCTTGGTGTCGCTGCTCACCTCCATAGCATCCTCAACCAGCGGAAAGGGGCGCACCACCAGCTCCGCGTGGTCATAGATCTGGCAGTTCATGCTGCCGTACACGCCGTCGGAGATCCAGTAGTAGCGGGTGTCCACGTTGGGGCGCCCCTCGCGCACGCGCTTGCCAAAGACGCGAGTGTGCAGCGTCATGCCCGGCTCCGCGAAGTAGCGCCCCGGCTCGGCGATGACGCGCACGCCCTGGGAGGCTGGGAAGTGCATCTCCAGCGCCGCGTTGAGCGACGCTGCAACAGCCTCCATGGTGATCCCCTCCGTCAGGTTGCCGCTGTAGCCGCCGCCCAGGTCCAGCACGCGCATGTTGAAGCCCAGCTCGATGGCTGCGTCGAACGCCTGGCGCGCCTTGGCCACGGCGATGGGGAAGGCAGCTGGGTTGCGCGCACCAGAGCCCACGTGGAAGCTGATGCCGGCCACGTCCAGGCCCAGAGCCTTGGCGCAGCGCAGCAGAGGCAGCACCTCGTCCTCCTCGGCGCCGTACTTGTCGCCCAGGTTGCAGCGCGCTGCCGGGTCGTCAGCGCGGATGCGCAGCACCAGGCCGCAGCTGGCGTGCAGCTTGGCGATCTTGTACAGCTCAGCCTCCGTGTCGAAGGTGGTCAGGTTGATGCCGCTGGCGGCGGCGGAGCTGAGGTCCTTTGGCATCTTGCAGCAGTGGGCGTAGATGATGCGCTCAGGGGCGACGCCCAGGCTGGTGACCAGCTCGATCTCGTGCGGGCTGGCGCAATCGAAGCCCGTGCCCAGCGCCGCCAGCAGCGCCAGCATGGCGCGGTCAGGGTTGCACTTGACTGCGTAGTGGGGCACCACGCGCGGCAGGCTGGTGGTCCACACGCGCCAGCGCTCCAGCACCGCGGACAGGTCGAACACGTAGAAGTGCTCGGGGCAGGCGTCGCCCGACTGGGCGATGAGGGCGCGCGCATAGGCGTCAACCCCGGCGCTGCCGGCGCCGATGGACACGGCCTTGACGCCGGACAGAACGTGGGCGGCCTTGGAGGTGCCGAACTTGGAGGCGAAGGCGGCGCTGAGCTGCGGCTTCTGCGGGGCGGGAGTGCGAGTCAGGGGGGAGGAGCCAGCGAGGATTGAAAGGTGGGCACGTGACGAGGCGCGCGCAGGCGCAGGCGCAGGCCCCGATCGCGCGCACAGCGCGCCCAACGGGCACTTCAAGGGGAATGAGTGGAGGCGCGGCGGCGCGCGGCCGGCGGCGCGGTCGGGCGCGAGTGGCGGCGAGCCAACCACCCACCGAGCTGCCGCGCGCCGCGCCGCGCAGAGGCCGCGCCGCGCCGCCAGCGGGTAGGGTATGCTCCAACAAGCGCGAGTGCGGTGAGGCGCCGGCGCGCGTGCAGCCGCGCGCGCGCGAGGCGGCTTGAGAGCCGATTGCCCTAGGATTTGCTTTGCTTTGCCCAGCCGGGCGGCGGCGCACCTTTGCGCTGCTGCGCTTCTGGTTCTCCCAGAAGTCGGAGGCGACGGGCTCGAAGGGCAGGCCCGCCGGGTGCAGGGCGGTGGCGTCGGGCGCCATGGAGGAAGTTTAGAGGTGGAGGCTAGGCACGGAAGTCGTCTCAGGAGTGTGCGCGCACGGCGGTGCACCACCAAGCAATCATGTCCAGGTTCTCGTTGCTACGGCGGTAGGCGTTGCCGCGGATGGGCTTGCTGAAGCTAGAACTAGTAGACTGATTACTGGAATTACTGGAACTGGACGCCATGATGGTCTAGCAGGAGGTGTGTCTACGGGAGTGGGAGCCGAGCGGCGGAGCAGGGGAGCTGGGAAGCAGAAGGCTTTGATAGAGGAAGCGAGGGGAGCAATTCTGGAGCTCCTGGCCCCGCATCATGCCGACTACTTGACTATCTTGGAGACACGTCAGCATCTCAGCAATCTCACGCGGTGAGCCGATGACGACAAGGCTTGCGGGCGCATAGCGGTACAGTGTTACAAGCTTACAGCATTGTCGGCGCAGCAGGAGCAACTCTGTGCGCTCAGGCCGCCTTGCTCCGGCTGAGCGCCCTGCGCGTAGCCTTTGTGATGGCCTCCTTGGTGGTGAACAGGATGGCGGCAGCCAAGACGGTCTGCACCAGCTTGGTGTCGAGGCCCCGGTAGAGGCCAGGCAGCCCCTCCTGCCAGGCGCAGGTGAGCAGCTCCTGCAGCGGCCCCTGGGCGCCCGCCGCCTGGGCGCCCGCGCCTCTGCGGCCCTGCCTGCGCGCCTTGATGACCAGGAACGGATAGGTGGCCAGCGTAGCGGCCAGTTTTGAGGCTGCGCCGGCGGCAAAGACGGCGCGCCAGGAGGGGCTCCTGGCTGGGCGGGCGGCCGTGCCGCGCGGTCTGGCCAGCAACCACTCGTACGCCGCAAACTGAACCACCGGGTTGGAAACCATGAGCAGCGCAGGAAGCGTGCCCTTCCAGAAGGCGGGCAGGCCGCCCTCTCGGTACAGCTCGCGCGCGCAGGCCAGCGGAGTGCGCGCAGGCGCCGGCCTCTGCGCTGCAGCGGCTCCGCGCTCCGCGGTCTGCAGGCGCGTGACGAGCACCCAGAGCGGGTTGGTGCAGAGGACGTTGAGGGCCCCCGCGGCAGCTGCGACGGGCAACGCCGCCGCGCCACCAAGCCCACGCCGGCCTGTCGCGCGCAGAACGGCGTCGCGGAACAGAGCGTACAGCGCGTAATAGAGGCCGTTCGAAAGAGCCAACGAGGCGCACGCCGTGCCCAGACCTGCGAACAGACTTGACAGGCCCTCGGAGCAAGCCAGGAACAGCAGGGCGGGAAGCATGGCGCGCGGCAGCGGCGGCGCGTGGGAAGGCGCGGCGGGGAAGGCTCTGACGAGCGAGGGCGCGCCCGGGGAAGCGGCCACCAGCGCGGACTGTGGGTCAGAGGGGAGCGAGCAGACGCTGTCAGCTCGTTCAAACTGTCCCAAGGCTGCGCGTGCGTGCCTTTTCGGCCTCGCTCACGGGCGGCGTTGCAGGCGCGGGTGCGGGCGCCGCGACGGTTTGCTGGAGCTGGAGGCGCGTGGCCACGGCGAGCAAAGGGTATGTGGCGGCCAAGCCAAGCACCCCTCCAAGCGCGCCAGCCACGCCTTCCACCAGCGCCACGCTGGGCTGAGAAGCCATGACACCGAGCAGGCGAAGGGGGCACGAATGGGTCAACCATACGACCTTCTTCTTCTTCGTCGGTCCTCGTCGGTTTGTTTGCGTTCGACGGCACACAAGAACGCACACTACAGCATCGACCGTCGAGCGCTCGCACGAGTCGCGTTCATCACCCTCAATGCGAGTTCCGTCCCTGCGCCTGCGTGCGCCCAAGCACAGAGGTCCCTGCTACGAGATCTATTCCTTGTGGTCCTCCACCTCCATTTCGCCTCCGATGTCGTCCTGACCCTGCTGCAGCAGGCACGCGTCGACGTGCGCCGACATGGCCTCCTCCGAGGCGCCATCTTGGAAGCGCAGGCCGCACATGAAGCATGCCAGGGGCTGAGCTTCCGGCGCTGCACCTGCGCCCTCGTTCTCCGCGCTTTCCTCCGGCGGGCGGGGCCTGTACGGGAGGCGCTCTCGCCGCTTGCGCTTCGCAGGCGCAGCGCTGGGCGCGCGCGGCGGCTTGTCCGCGGCCTTGCGTCGCTGCGGGACCGCCTCGGCGCCCTCGCCAGATGCGCCCACAGACACGTCCATGGACGCTGAGACTGCGGGCACCACGGGCAGTCTCCACACCCCCTCGCAGCCCGCCCCCCTGCGGCCCCGCGCCGCCGCCGCCGCGCGCCCCGCAGCGCCCGCGCCACGCGCCTGGTACGGCGCCACGTGCGCGGTGCTGAAGCGCAGGCTGCCCAGCAGCTCGTGCTCGATGATGTCGTGCAGGTTTGCGCAGCGCAGGTCCGCCAGCGCCGTCAGGTTGACCACTGTGCCGCGCATCGCCTCCGTGAACTCCTCGCAGGGCGCGCAGGCGAGCTTGCTGAGCTCCTCCGAGGTGAGTTCCAGGGCCTCGCGGCTGTCGTCGAAGAGGTCGTTGTGCAGCTTACGTTCCCGCGGTGCAGTCTCCTCTGCGTACTGCGCGTCGGAGGCGAAGAAGCAGAAGGCGAAGACGTAGCAGTGCGCAAGCACGCGCCGCGCAGCCGTGAGCTGCTGCAGCGCGCAGCCCAGGAAGCCGTAGTCCCGCAGCGCAGCGCTGCCGCTCGCCTCCAGCGCCTCCACGCGCCCGGCCAGCGCCTGCAGCGCGTCCGCCTCCATGCGCCCGCTCTCGCGGTGCGCGCGCCAGCGGCCGTGGAAGTGCAGGTACCGCTCCAGTACAGCCGCTGCCTGCTCCGCCTTCGCCTCCGCGTCCGCGCGGTACCGCCCGCACGTGTGCCCGCTGATGCTGCTCCACGTGTGCTCGCGCCCCGTCTGCGCGCCGCACAGCCAACAGATGCAGGTGCCGCACGTGCACTGCACCAGGTTACAGCCGCTGGCTTTTTCGATGGGCTTGGCGCACTTGGGGCACGGCTTGGTGTGGGCGTTGAGCCAGTTGACCGTCTCGCTCTCGTCCGCGCACTTGAGGCGCCACGCTGCAAGCATGGCGCACGTTGCGGGCGCATGCGGCTCTTGGCCGCAGCTGAAGCAGAAGCTGTGCCCGCAGCTGCAGGTTGGCTCAACCACCGCGTCGCCGTGCAGCAGCATGAGCGCCGCGCCGCAGTGGGGCACCGACGGGCACCAGCGCACGCGCTCGTTGTCCTCGCAGAAGCTGTCCAGCAGCGCCTTGGAGTAGCGCTCGCGCGACTCAGGCGCCGCGCTCAGCAGCCGCGTCACCGCGCGCTCGTCGCACACGCTGCCGCAGCGGAAGGCTGCGCAGGGCAAGCGCCGTGAGAGGCCCTCCTGCACCTTGACCACCATGTGCTGCAGCCAGCAGGCGTCGCAGAAGGAGTGGCCGCAGGAGGGCATGGTCGTGGTTCGGGACACTGCCACGTCACTCAGGCAGGAGGCGCAGTGCAGGAAGCCGGGCGCTGCTGAGGGCGCACGAGGTGGGGCGTCAGTCGCGCCCGCGGCTCAGAAACTGCTGTTCGTGAAAGGCACGCACCGCCGGCCGGCTCCTGTGGGTGTTCTGGGCGTCGCGAGGTTGCGCCCGCGCGCCCGAGCAGCTCGTCCAGGCCTCGGTCAGCGAGGCAGCTGAACAGCGCCTCCTGCTGCCAGCGGAAGTGGGTGAGCAGCGTGCGCGCCACGCCCGTGTCCACGCCCAGCACAGTCTCAACCTGCGACAGCGCGGCGGCCTTTTGGGGGCGAGAAGAGGAGCGCGCGGGGCACACAACCTGTCAGAGACCCAGGCTCACCAAGCAACACAGCCACCGGGGCGCCCACGCGCCTGCGCAGACCGCACCGACTCCTCCCGAATCACCTACGCGCCGCGCGTGTGTCAGCGTCGAGGCGTCGAGGCTGTGCGCGGCTGAGGGGCCATCACGCGCCCTCCACTGCGCTGATTCCTCCCGCCCGCCGCACTCCTCAGACACGAACTCCGCTTCCTCAGCGTCGCTCCCAAAGCCGGTGCTCCAGCCGCAGGAGGACATGGCAAGGGCGCAGGAGACGAGAAGGAGAACGAGACGACACTCCTCTCACGCTGCCCAGCTCATGCTGCGAGCACGAGCTGTGAGCTGCTGCTGGTGTGGAAGCGACGCGCGGAGGGAGGCAGAGTGCGCGTTTTTGGTCGGCCGCGCGCCAAAATCTTGGGGCGTTGGGTGTCAGAGTGCGGCCCTCGGGGCTCATGTCAGCCCCGCCCGCGAAGCGCGTCCGTGTGGCTGAGTGCGCAGAGACGTACCCGCGGCTGCACGTGGGCAGCGTGGGCGCGGGCTGTAGCGTAGCAGTGCCCAGCGTGACGCCTCACACCGCCAGCGCTGCGCTGAGCGGCAGGTGGTCAGCCTCCGCGGGCGCGGCAGCGGAGGGCTACGACGTGGGGCGGGTGTGGACCAAGGAGGAGGCTGACGCGGACGACTACGCGCTGGGCTTTGTGAGCCCCGGTCCCGCCGATGAACTACAGCAGCGCAGCCAACCGGCGCGCCTGCCCGAGTTTGCGGACACGCTGCTCGTGGGGCCGGACAGCGAGCTGGCGGCGGCGCTGGCGCAGCTGAAAGGTGCGTGCACTCCCTCTCCCGCCACACGCGGCCACAGCTGTCGCCGCGCAACACGTCGCAGCGGGCGCCCCTTCTGACGCACCCGCGCTCCCGCCCGCCGCTCCAGCTGTCACCGACGGCCCTGCGGCGCCGTCGCACGCCGCTGCGCCGCCCTACGCCCTGCGCCCTGCGCCGCCTGCCCCAGCCCCCTCGCCCGCTGCTGCCGCCTGCCCCAGGCCGCCGCCCGCCTCGCCGCGCGCCTCGCCCCCGCAGCAGCCGCCCGGCTGCGCGCCCCGCGTGGCGCTGCCGGGCGCTCTGCCGCGCGACACGTGGCGCCTGGCGGCAGAGACGGAGGAGGAGGAGGGCGCGCGGCGGCGCCGACTGCCGCACGGCGACTCGCCGGTGCCCTCGCCGCCGCCGCTGGCGCCGCTGGCGGGGTCGCAGGGCGCCGTGGCGGGCGTGGGGCGGGCGTGGGGCCTCGCTGGGGGGGGCACCTCGTCTGCGCTGCGTACACCCTGGGACACGCAGCGCCCGCAGCTGGACAGCCTGCCCCCCGGAGACGGCGCCAAGGACCTGTGGCGACGCTTCGAGGCTGCTGCCGCGGCCGTGGCGCAGACCAGCCAGGCGCCGGTGGAGGCGCCCGTGCCTGCGCCCGCAGCCCGCAGCCCGCAGCCCGCAGCCCGGGACACGCCGCCCGCGCCGCCGCCGCCAGCCTTCTTCGACGAGGGCGATGCGGAGGCGTGCTGTCCGACTGCGGGGGGCGGCGAGCCGCTGGGCGAGGAGGCGCCGCTCGCCTGGGACGCCCAGCCGCAGGCTCCGCGCGCGGCGCACGCCACGCAGCGCCTGCTCATCCAGACTGCGCGGGCGCAGCTGCGGCAGGAGGGCGGCGCGGACGCGGCGCGGGGCCGGCGCGCGCAGGCGGCGCCGCACGCAGGCGGCAGCGCCCTCTTCAGCCTGGGCTCGGGGCGCGCGGTGCCCCCCGTGAGCGCGGCCGCCCGGGCGCGCGCGCGGAACATGGGCTTCTCGGAGGCTGGGTTTGCGGAGGGACCCGAAGCTGAGAATGCGCTCGGGCAGCAACCCCCAGCCGCAGCCGCACCCGCGCTCACGTCAACGGCCTTCAGCTCGGCTGCGGGCAAGGCGCTGCCGCCACCCAGCGCCGCGGGCTTGGCGCGCGCTGCCGGCGTGCTGGCCCTGGACAAGGCCCCGCCCGCTGATGGGGCCCGGGGGGTCCTCAGCGCTTTCAGCACCGGTGGGGGCGTCACGCTGCACGTCAGCAATGCGGCCCTGGCGCGCGGCGCGGCGCTCCTGGAGGGCTGCGCGGGCGATGCGCCGTCGCCGAAGCCGCCGCCGCGCGCGCCCGTGTCTGGCTTCAAGCCGCCCGCGTCCACGGGGCGGCCAACCGGCGCGGGCGGGGCGCCTGCGCCCGCTGCGCCCGCCCGCCCGCGCGCGTACGTGATGCCCAAGAGCACCGGCGTCGGCGCCGTCACACCGCAGCCGACGGCGCAACGCGCAGTGCCGCCGGCGCCGCCAACCACGGGCGGATGGCACCGCGCCGCAGCGATCGCGGCGTCGCCGCTGCCGCCGCCGCCGCCTGCGGCGGCTTGCGCTGCGTCCGGCCCGATGCATGACCTGCACTGCGGCGTGGGCGCACGGCTGCTTCTGCGCGCCTTCTTCGCAGGCGCCTCCCCCTTCCAAGGCTTGGCGCCGATGGGGCTGCGCCCAGCCACGTTCCACTGCCGCGTGCGCCCGGACTGCGCCGCCGTGACAGCTGGCAACGCGGCGCAGGCGACGCTCCCCATGGCGGGCCCGCTGGGCGACCTCACCCCGCAGCTGGCGCACTGGGCGCTGCTGTCCCGCCACGGCGCTGCGCCGGGGCTGGCCACGCCCGAGTGGGTGGGCAACGCGTGGCGCTGGATCGTGTGGAAGCTGGCCGCCACCGAGCGTGCCTTCCCCACCCACGCCTGGGCGGGCGCCGCCGGGCGGCTGCTCTGCGCCGACGCGGTCATGCAGCAGCTGCGGCTGCGCTACGAGCGGGAGCACAACCGCGCGCAGCGGCCCATTCTGCGGCGCATCTTCGAGGGGGACACGGCACCCTCCGCCTCCATGTGTCTCCTCGTCTCCGCCGTGCAGGGTGATCAGCTGGAGCTCAGCGACGGTTGGTACCCAATCAAGGCGCAGGTGGATGCCACGCTGTGCGGGGCGCTGCGCTCCGGGCGTCTGCGCGTGGGCGACAAGCTGTACGTCAGCTGTGCGCGCAAGGGCGGTGACGAGAACCCGGGCCCGCCGCTGGAGCAGTACGGCGTGAGCTGGCTCATCATCGGCGCCAACGGCACGCGGCGCGCGCCCTGGGACTCGATGCTGGGCGCGCAGCCGCGGATGCTGCTGACCCCCCTGCGCCACGTGCGCCCCGGGGGCGGCCCCGTGCCGGGCTGCGCGATCACCGTGTGCCGCGTGTTCGCGCTGCTGCATCTGGAGCAGGCGGACGCGCAGGAGGAGGAGGAGGGGGGGCGCGCCAAGCAGAGCTGGATGCGCAGCGACGCCGCAGAGGCCCTGTTCGCCCAACGCCGCGCCGTCAGGGCGGAGACTGTCATGGAGGCCGCCGCCGCCAGCGCGCGCGAGGCGGCGCAGCGCGCGTTCGAGGCGCGCTTGCGCACGCGGGCGCAGCACTCGCCCCCGGACGCAAAGGCGGAGGCCGCCTTCCACGCGCAGCAGCAGACGCGCATCGCCTTCGACGTGCAGGCGGCGCTGGAGGCTGCGGGGCTGCAGGAGCGGCGCGTGACGCCGATGCTGAAGATGCGCGTGTGCGGCTTTGTGCCTGCCCACTCCACCGCCTGGCCTGGCGAGGCGCTCCTCACCGTCTGGCGCCCCGACGAGACGGCGCTCAGCATGCTGAAAGAGGGCGCCAGCTTCGTGGTCACCAACGCGGCGGCGGAGGCCAAAGGCAAGGCGTGCGAGGCTGCGCAGGGCGGCTTGGTGCTCAAGGGCGTCATGGCCAACGGACAGACGCTGGAGCTCACCACCAAAGCTCACACACGATGGCTGCGCTGCGTGGCCGGCGAGGGCCCGCTGGGCGGCCTGCGCTCCGGCTACGTGCCGCGGAGCTGCACGCCTCTGGCTGCGCTGGGCGCGCCGCCGC
>Ga0208951_1001293_pt1 | contig 11033 bp, 6 predicted proteins | sample GreLakmeMI27MSRF_FD_187702 | JGI IMG/M metagenome (GOLD analysis project Ga0208951, IMG submission 187702) | Freshwater lentic microbial communities from great Laurentian Lakes, MI, USA - Great Lakes metaG MI27MSRF (SPAdes) | ecosystem: Environmental > Aquatic > Freshwater > Lake | place: Great... | reverse complement strand
TCAATTTTTGGTGTTGGATTAACTATAAAAGGAAGGTTTAGTTGGGCAGTACAAGTTGTATTTATTGGATTTTCAACTATTACTGTTACATTTTGAGTTCCCGTTGAAAATAAATTTGGTAATGGTGCTGAAAGCGGATTATTATTTCCGTCTAAGTAATAAATAGTTAAACCAGTTTGACTGCCTAAAAGGGTGGATTGAAACGTTGAGGTGTCAAAATCGTATATTCCATTTTGGTCAACCGGATTAAGTTCTTCGTCACAAATTGATGTTAAGTTAGTTGATACAGGAAAGACTTGTGGTAAATCATCAACAATGAATTGCAAATTCACTTCATCATAACACGGTTGTCCAGCTGTTTGTGTTGCATTATTGGTTGCTCTTATCGTTATTGTTTCTGATCCTGATACAAAATAAGGATTTGAAAATGGTAGGATTTGTGTTCCGTCTGCTCTAAAATAGTTAACATTTACAGCTGTTTGTCCATTTAAGACCAGAGATTCAATTTGACTAGTGTCAAATCCATATATTCCATCTTGATCATCATCACATTTACGAATCAATCCTTGCGAATTTATTGGATATGCGGTTGGTAGCGACTCTACTACTACGTTGAAGCTTTTAAAACCAAAACAAGAGTTGTCTAAGGTGCTGTCCACTCTAACCCATATGGTTTGAGAATTGGGAAAACCAATGTTTCTATAATTTGATATGTTCGTAATTGCTAATGAATTTCCAGATACATCGGTCTCCGCTAGAAAATCGGCTTCAGATTTATAATATTTTATAGAAACATTATTAGGGAGAATTGTAAGCAAACTGTTTGTAATGCTTGTAAAATCGAAAGGTCCAGAAATTCCATCACGATCGTTATTAACAGGATCTATATAATCATCACATACATATTGATTTGGAATTGCAAAGCTCGCCGGAATTTGGGTAACAGAAACAATCAAATTAATCTGAGCTACTCTATAACAGCCATTACTGTTTTGAACTCGAACATAGACTGCTCCGGTTCCAGATGAATATGAAATTGGATTAGTGATTAAAAAAGTATTGTTTTGATTCGCTGCCGCTAGAGTTGTTGTGTAATATGTAAATGTTTCGTTGAGATAGTTTACAGAAATAACATCATTTTTTTGAGTTAAATTAAAAATAGAAATTCCATCTGTGTCATCATCACATTGTTTAAGAGTAATTGGTGTTATAACAACTGGTAAAGAATAAGTTGTTAATATTGCAACTGCCGACATCATTCCACAACTATTTCCATTTTTGTTAATTGTAACGCGGTACTTATATCCACTCATATTAGGTGTGACATTCGTAACAGTAAGACTTGCAGTTGTTGCTCCAGTGTAAGGAGATACATTTACTATATTTGTCCATGTTATGCCATTATCAATAGATACTTCCCATTGATAGGAGTTTACAACATTTGTAATAATCGAGAACGTTGCGTTTTGTAATTCGCAAGAAGTAAAATCTTGTGGCTGTGTAGAAATAATAATTGGTGCAGATAGAATATAATTGGTGTTTGGATTTCCATAACCAGTTCCACTTGTGACTAATCCGTTAGAGTTGTTCACGGATGCTGGAGTAATTGCACCTAGAATTCCATCAAAATTGCTGTCTAAATATCCAGCTTCAATAACATCATTACACAAATCGTTATCGCTGTCAAGCGCTATAGCATTATAAATCCCATCAGCATCAGTATCAGCCAATATGAAATTAGGTTTAATAATTCCACTATCTGGTATCGTTTCTAATGGATTAAATAAACCATTTGTCCCAAAATTAGTGCCGTCGATAGTCCCGTTATTGTCTGCATCTGTGATAGGAAATCCCGACTCATCCAGATCATGGATTCCATCATTATCGGAATCTAAGTCCAAATAATTTGGCACACCGTCAAAGTCGAAATCACTTTGAATTAAACCCGTTCCAAAAACATCAAACAAGCCATCTAAATTTAAATCTGAATTTGTTACGACTAAGTTAGTTGTCTGGGCTTCAATTAAATCAAGAATTCCATCGTTATCGCTGTCCAAATCATTTTGGTCAATAACTCCATCAAAATCAGAATCTTCAGGAATACATGTGGCAATTAATCGAAGGGCAATTCTGCTCGAATTTGAGTCGGATAAATTAATATTTGTAATAATCAAGCTATCTATTAGATTTCCTCTGATAGAAAAATTTCCAGTGCCAGATGCCAATGGGGTACTACTATTTAAACGAAATCGAATTTCAAACGAAGAATATTGAGTAACACCACTTTCAAAAATACCATCATAATTTGTGTCAATTAATAATTGGTTGTTTGGATTTAGTATTGTTAATGTTTTATTTACAGGACAAGTTATTCTTACCTCTGTAGCGGTAGAGAATAAATCATTGGAATTTGCATTTGAGGCATATTCTATGGCTAGGCTAATTGGAGTTATAAAATTTGAAATCGTATAGCTAACTAAATTTTCTTTTCCTTGTGATGCTTCTGTTACAAAATTTCCTAACGCATCTCCAACAATTGGTGAGGCTGATGGTGTTCCAGATCCAGCCGTATTTATAGTTCCTGTGTATGGATTGAAATAAGTTGGAACATTTATAATTGATCCTGTAGCTGTATTTGTGAGGTTAAAGTATTGGTCGCCAAATGATTCAGAACAATTTGTAATACCATCATTGTCATTATCCAAATCGGCATTGTCATTTACGCCGTCATTGTCTCTATCGGTTGGACACGAGCTAACGGGAATATTATCTGAATTTTTGGGAGTGGTACAACCTGCAATGGTTGCAGAAACATAATAATATCCGGGGCCAAATCCTGTAGGTGCATCCTCTGGTTGGTAGGTGTTATTATTTGCAACAGGTATCAACGTACCATTAAAGTACCATTGAAAAACATCAAATGGGCTCAGTGAATTTACACTTAAAATAGTATTTGGAATACATCCTAGTTGCGTAATGTCTACTTCATTAAATGACACTTCAGGTTTGAATGTGAATCCCGAATAAAAACCACCAAATGTAGCTGCTTGCTCTGATCCATAGGCAGCTAAGTACAATTCTCCCGAAGAATATACAGAAACGTTACCTGACAATCCAGTCATTACATAGGTTTCATAATTTGGATTTCCAACAACAGAAAAAGGTCCGTTAACATTTACTCCAATTCCATTCAAATTAGCTAATGTGTAATTTGTTCCATTTATTATAAAATTGAGTGTTGCCGCTGCAGTTGTAACAATTGTTACCCTTCCTATAAATTGTCTGTTTCCAATTAAGTCTATAAAAGGGATGTTATCTATTACCCTTGGAGTTTGACAACTTATTGGCGGAACAAAGAAAAGTTCTTGGTTTCTCTGATCAACTGCGCCGTTGTCACCCACTGCTTGATAGGCAAATATTTTTTTATCTGAACTCACATATAGGTTTCCATTTGGAGTATAACTATCTCCATTTAAGGATAAATATTCTCCTGCATTTAATGTAAATGTTGGTGCGGAACCATTTAAAGTAATAGTTGTGTTATCTTCATCGGCTACTAGTACAATTTTTTCAACCTCATCAACACCCGTACTTTTAATAAAAATGTATTCATTACTCGTTAATCTTTCCGCGGGCACTATTTGGTCAAAACCCAAGTCTAAATTACCCACCGCATTTGACCCTCCAAACGAGCCACAGTTTACAGCAATTGGTTTATCTGCCAAGATAAGCGAACCAATAAGGCCATCTCTATTTGCTTGGTTAGGTCCCTCAACAGCCATTACATAACTTTCTCCTCTATTTAAAACAATACTGAATGGAGTATCACCAGTTGCACTATTTATTAATTGCACACCTGATTTTATGGCACTAAAATCAACAGTTGTATTGTTTTCTGTAGCCAAAACAGAGACAAAAGTATAGTGTATGTTTATGTAATTTCCAACCAAAGAATTGGTAAACGCACCAGCTCTAAAACGCAAACCAAGCGATGCTATGCCTTTGGAAACTAATTCCCCAGCCTGATTCCCTGATTGATCAATTACTCGAGCAGAGACATAAACTAGGTCATCTGCTTCAACAATATATCCTTTATTATTTACAACTGTACTGGCTAAACTAGAATCTACATGTAGTTGGGTGTCGTTACCAAACCCAACATTATAAACATAAGGGGTGTTTCTAGATACAGTGCCTACTATAGTATTTCCGCCAAGCTCTATGATTCTAAAAGTCACTGGAAGAACATTTGGAGTGGAAATGTATAGATATTGGTCTCCAGATATTATGGAGCCACTAGATAGAGGTGGAATATAATGAGTCTTACTAAATTGAGAGAAACAGTTATTTGAAAAAATAAGAACAAAATATAGTAAAAGCAATCTAATTTTCATGTGCTAAAAGTAAAAAATAAATAAGAAAACAAAAAGTACTTACACAATTAATTTCATTTGTTTTATAAAAACGAATTGTATTATTTATAAGTAACTTATTTATCACAAAATGAGTTAAATTTATTAGGTAATTTTACAAAAAAAAAGTAAATCAAAAAATGCGGATTAGTTGTTAAAACGAAATATTTTTTTATTAAAATATCTAAGAGTTTATTTTACTTTTTATCTAAAAGGCACTATTGTAGGTTCTCCAATTTGAAAGTCGGGTAATGATAAATCATTGTTTTTTAATGTATTTGGTTTAATGACATTATTTCCTTCAAATGGAATAGATGGGTAATAAGAAAATGAAATTTGAAAGTTATTAAACACAAGATAATCATTGTTAATTAATGCACCTATGCTAAAAGTAGAATACAAGGTGTCTTTAAAAAATTTATCGTTTGTGTCTCCAAGTGCTCCAATACTTATATTTAAAAACGGACTAAAATGGAATCCATGCCAATTGCCTGTCACATATGTTTGCGTTTGAAAACTAGTAAAAAGTTTTTTTGTCCCGTTAATAAGAGGATTGTTAAATCCTGAAACTCCATTTTGATCAAAAAATGAAACACGATCTTTTATAGAAGACAGTCTGTTATTTCCTTGCACAAATGTTGGCTTTATAAATTGTCTGATTTTTAAATTTCGAATTGAAATTAGATTTGTAAAATAGTTGGCCTCGATCCTAAAGGTTGTTTCTTCAGTTATTCCGTTTGAATTAAATCCGCCCCATTCAATATTTGCACTAGCATATCCGAATTTAAAATAATTACCGTAAGCAATTCGTCCACTAAAATAGGCTCTTTTTATATAATTTTTTTCTTGAAAACCTCCTGTAAATGCATACACTTTTCCATACGGAACGTCTTCTATAATTCCGAAATTAAATAAATATTTATCCTGAGTAAATTTTCGAGTATTTATTCCAATTGTAGCTAAATACAATTTTTCTGATTCAAAAAAATTGGAGAGATCAAAAACCTGCTCCGGTTTTTTCATATAATCTACTTGTTTATAACCTACTGAAGTTATGAGATTGGTGAATCGATCATCCCTACTTTTTCCTCGTAATATTTTAAAGGAATGTCCAATCCAAAATTGTTGCGTTTGCGAACTAATTTTTTGACTACTGAAGATGTTATTAGAATCTGGGAGTTCTTCTAAATAAAATTTATTTTCAAAAAACACCCCTGCTGCATTTTTTGTCAGCGGGGAAAAGAATGGCCTTTCAATTTTAACACTACGAGTTGTATTGTTATCTAGATCATTCTGATAAAAAAATGTTGATTTTATAAAGGTATTTTTAATATTGTTTATTGTATATTTTGCGTTTTCAGCTGTGTTTCCATCATTAAATTCTCTTGTGAAATTATTTTCAACTTCGTGTCCAAAACCTAAAACATTCCTTTCTGTTATTTCAAGATTTCCTTTTGAACTCGAAATTGATCCCGATGGCAACAAACTCCAGGAATCCAAAACCCGAATAGAGATGTCTACAGAGTCTTTACAATTTAATATTTCAATTGGTTTAATAACAACACTTCTAATATAGCGTTGACTTCGAATTAATCGCTCCGATTCTTTAGCAATAAGTGAATCTAGAGGTTGATTTTTTTTAAAAAGCAATAAATTTTGGATAGTCCATTTTTTAGTTTTTAAATGGAGTCTATTCCCAATTTTTTCAATGTTTTCTTTAGGTTCTCTTAAGTCATTGCTTGAGGAATACCCAAATGGATCTAGCGTTTCAATTCGAATTTCTCGTATGATTTTACCTTCATATTTTTTAAAACCGTTATTAATGATTATGGTCGATTCGTCATCATTTGTATTTGAATTGGTAGATCTAAATAATAGCCGATAAAAAAATTTATTAATCTTGTTTTTGTTGGCGTAAACTTCAATTTTTTTATAAATAGTTAAGGAGTCTTTTTTTACATCCTTTTTTTGGGACATACTCACTTGACCACAAAGTAGTAGAATTAAAATAATTGCAGTAAGTCTTGAGAATGTCATTATTTTATATTTGTGTAAGATATAAAAATATATTTTTAACAATAAATCCCCTAACGATATTATCTGTAGAGGATTTTATGCAAAATTAATTCAGTGTTTTTTAAGTTAAATTTTAACTTTTTTGTTCTTTATTAAAATATACAAGATAGTAGTACATTTGTTTTTCTTCATCCCAACCTTTTTCTACAAATTTTTCAGCACTTTCCGGATTGATGAAATCGAGTTTTATTTGGATATTAGTATCTAAATTTATTACGTTCTTAATGAATCTTCTAGCTTCGGATACGGCTGTATTTGCAATTGGAAATGAAGTTACGTCTTCAATGCTATACTTTTCACCTTTGTCAACTTTATAATTTCTGAATTCAGGTATCAAATCTGGATTGTCTAAGACTTCATTTAAGAAATTACTTTCTTCAAACTGATCGTTTTTAGCAAAATAGTTTACAGACCGATTCATAAACATTACTTCTTCTTTTTTATCTTCGGCTGGAAAAACAACATCTTTAGCAAAACCTTGGCAGAATTTTAAATATTTTTTGGTAATGAAATTTTCGTCTTGGAAAGCGTCAACCGATAGAAAATGCTCCAGCCAATAACGTGTGTCATATCTATTACTATCAACACTCAATATTTTGTATCCTTCTTCTTTTTTGTGGTTAAAAATCAGGCAGCCTTTATCTAATTTGTTCAAATTAATCCCTTGTTGTAAGACCATTTCTAGTGACTTCCCTTTTTCTTCAAACTGCATAAAATCGGACATGATTTCACTTTTAAAAACACCTATAGCATCTACAACATTATTATCAATGTTTAAGTTGCTTAAATAGGCAACATAGATTTCCCCATTTTTAATGTGTGGGTGATTTGACTGTTCAAAAAGATGGTTTGTTATTTTTTTTGAAACTTGATGAATATCAGTTGGATTTGTAAAAATTTCAGAAGCAAAATTGAACATTTCATTATATTCTAAATCAACTTCGTGTGCAAACTGAAAATAGTTTTCTTCTTTTTCACGAAAGGATTTAAAGAAATATTCCTTTAATAAAGGAACAATTTCGTCATTTAAAGTATAAGGTAGATCCGAGAGAAATACTGATTCATTTCTGTTTTTGTTTCCAACTCGGTGTATTGATAAACTCTCAATATGAGTGTTAAATAGGTTGATCATTTTTTTTGGTTTCTGAGTAGCTGAGTAATTGAGTTTCTGAGTTTATTTTAATTTTTTTGAAAAGGAAATAATCATAGCCTCAAGTTCTCGAGTTTCTTCATATATACTTTTAAATTCTTTTTCGTTTAAGTAATTGATGTTTTTTGCAATCTTGATTTGTGTTTGAAATTCAAATAAAGAGCTGATAGCAATATTTATAAATCTGGAAAATTCTTTATTACTACCTCTTCCATAACCTTCTACAATATTACTTGGGAGTGATATGGCGCTTCTTCTAATTTGAGATGTTAAACCAAATAATTCTTCTTTTGGAAATTTTTCTGTTATTTGATAAGCATTAGTTACTAAAGTCATTGCTTTTTACCAAATGAATAAGTCTCTAAATGTTTTCATTTTGTACATTTTTAGTTTAGACAAACATAAGAAAAAACTTAGTTACTTAGGCGCTCAGTAACTCAGCAACTCAGCCTAATTCCAATTTTCTTCAAATCCGTAATCTTCAGTGCTATCATCACCACCAAAAGCATCTAAATCATCTTCATCTAAATCGTCTTCAAATTCAGAGTAGAAATCTTCTCCTTCAGTTTCAAACTCTTTTTCAGGTGCAATAGCGGGTAACTCGCCATGAGAAAATAATAAACTCGGATACGTTTCTCCGACTAGAGCTTCCTCAACGGTTGCAAGTTCAACCAAGAATGTCCACATATTGATAAAATCATAGACATAAATTATCTTCGTTTGGTCGACACTAAGCAATTGATTTAATGTATAATCACTCATTGTTTTTTGCTCCCCCGGAACATCGCCAGTATCAAACATCGGAATTTCTTCTTCCTGATTCCATGTGTCATCACAGGTATAAAAAGAAGCGACTTCTAATCCGTCAAAACCAAAAGCATTAACAATGGCGTTATGTAAATCTTCTAAAGTATTTTCTTCCTGAATAGCAATATCCCTAAAAACATCCTCTTCTGAATCTAGAATTGCCCTAAACTTATAAATCATAATCAATTTTTTAAAACACTCGCAAAGTTAAAATTAAATTTATGATTTATGGAATCGTTCTTCTATTTCTTATAAAGATTTTTAACTAAAAAGATTTTTTGGTATTCCAAAAATGGAATTATTTTTTGTTTCTATTGAGCCCATACCAAATTTCACAAAACCGAAGTTTTAAGCCACATATTTTTTTCTAATTGCCACAAGGATAAAAATCAAAAAGGTTGATATAATTAATAAAGTTGCGATATAATCTATCCAACCTAAAGAGAGCATAATTGAAATAACTAGTAATTGAAATCCTAAGCCATACAAAGAAAACAAGGTAATAACCCAATTAGCCATCGGCTGCATCAATACCTGATTTTAATAAAATCTTTACGATTTTATGAAATTTTGATATGATTACAAATTTGGTAAATCACCATTTCCTTTGGTTGGTAAATTTGTGTAACCAATCAAATAATTGTCAACTTCTCTTGCGGCTTCTCGTCCTTCTGATATAGCCCAAACAATTAAAGATTGTCCACGTCGCATATCGCCCGCAGTAAAAATATTCGGAATATTGGTTTGATAGTTTTTGGCTTTGTAATTGTTTTTGAAATCAATCTCAATTCCTAATTGATCACTCAACGTTTTTTCTGGTCCAGTGAAACCTAGTGCTAACAAAGCTAATTCACAAGGCCATACTTTTTCGGAACCTTCTTTTTCAATAAGTTGCGGGTGTTCTCCCGGAGTCATTTTCCAAGCTACTTCAACAGTTATCAAGCCGGTTAACTCTCCTTTCTCATTAGAAATAAATTCTTTGGTGTTGATGAGCCAGTTTCTATCGCAGCCTTCTTCGTGTGAGGAAGATGTTTTTAATTGCAAAGGCCAAAAGGGCCATGGCGTTTTTTCGCTTCTATATTCTGGGGGTTTTGGTAAAATTTCAAAATTCGTTACCGATTTTGCCCCTTGCCTGTTAGAGGTGCCAACACAGTCTGATCCCGTATCGCCACCGCCAATTACAATAACATTTTTGCCGGTTGCAGTTATTTGATTTGGAATAGTTTCTCCGTATAATGCTTTGGTTTGTTGAGTCAAAAAAGTCATAGCTTGTTCAACACCTTTACTTTCTATTCCTCTTGTCGGAATGCTTCTTCGTTCGGTTGCTCCGCCACATAAAACAATAGCATCAAAAGAATTGAGTTGTTTTATACTATAATTTTCACCAACATTGACGTTGGTTTTAAACACAATTCCTTCTGCTTCAAGAATTGCAATGCGTCTATCGATGATGGCTTTTTCCAGTTTAAAATTTGGAATACCATAACGAAGCAAACCGCCAATAGCGTTGTCTCTTTCGAAAACGGTAACCAAATGACCCGCACGATTCAATTGTTGAGCTGCTGCCAATCCGGCCGGACCAGAACCAATTACGACTACGGTTTTTCCGGTTCTTATTGCAGGTGCTTGTGGTTTTATCCAACCTTCGGCAAAACCTCTTTCCACTATGTTTTTTTCAATATTTTCAATCGCAACAGGTTCGCTGATAATGCCTAATACACATGATTTTTCGCAGGGTGCTGGGCATAATCTTCCTGTAAATTCAGGAAAATTATTCGTTGATTGTAAAATATCTAAAGCACTTTGCCATTCTTCCTGATTCACCATGTCATTAAAATCGGGAATTAAATTCCCCAACGGACACGCACTGTGACAAAATGGAATACCACAATCCATGCATCTTGAACCTTGTTCTTTTATTTTTTGATTGGGTAACGGAATCGTAAATTCGTTATAATTTGAAATCCGTTCTTGAACAACCAAATTACTTTCGTCGGCTCTGTCGTATTCTTTAAATCCACCTAACTTTCCCATCTTAATTTGCTATTAATGCTGCTATTTGTTTTTCCTCTGATAATCTTTGTAATGCTTTTTTATAATCGGTTGGCATTACTTTGATAAACTGTTTTTGCTGGTTTTCCCAATCGTCAAGCATCAGCTTTGCCAATGGACTGTTGGTGAAAAGCGAATGTCTTTTTATTAATCTTTTAAGCTGTGTCAAATCAATTTCATCCAATGTTTCCAGCTGAACCATTTCCATATTACACAAGCCTTTTTCAAACTGTTTTTTCTTATCAAAAACATAGGCAACACCACCGCTCATTCCGGCAGCAAAATTCCGGCCTGTTTTTCCTAAAACAACTACAGTTCCGCCTGTCATATATTCACAGCCATGATCTCCAACACCCTCCACAACGGCAGTTGCTCCTGAATTTCTAACGCAAAAACGCTCGCCAGCAATTCCGTTTATATAGGCTTCGCCAGTAATTGCTCCGTATAATGCAACATTACCAATAATGATATTCTCTTCGGGTTTGAAAGTCGCTGTAGGAGGAACTTTGATAATCAGTTTTCCGCCTGATAATCCT
>Ga0208951_1001291_pt1 | contig 11036 bp, 9 predicted proteins | sample GreLakmeMI27MSRF_FD_187702 | JGI IMG/M metagenome (GOLD analysis project Ga0208951, IMG submission 187702) | Freshwater lentic microbial communities from great Laurentian Lakes, MI, USA - Great Lakes metaG MI27MSRF (SPAdes) | ecosystem: Environmental > Aquatic > Freshwater > Lake | place: Great... | reverse complement strand
ATCGTACACAAACTGCTGCTGCGTGGGCGGCGGTGCCGGAGGGGGCTGGTAAGCCCGCGCGGCTTCGCTCTGCGCCTGAGTCGCCCTCTGCGGCTGCGCCCGGACGGTCACCGGGCCGCCCGTGAACGGATCGAAGGACAGTTCCAAGCCTCTGGCGTTGCTCGGATGTGCTCGGTGGGCAGCCTCAGGCGCCACACGCACCTCCTGCGCCTGCATATGCTGCTGTTGATGCTGCTGATGCGGATATGGATGCGGATGCTGATGCGGATGCGGATGCATCGGCGGCGGCGGCGGTAGCGGCGGCGGGGACGGTGGGTGCCAGCGCGGCTCGTTGATGGAGAGCCGTGAATCGTACACCTGCGAGGGCCACCGCTGTGCCATTGTCATCTCTTGTGTTTCACTGGCAGCCGGCTCGAGCGCAGCCCTGTGTGCCCGCAGCAGCTCAGTGTGGTGAGACTGCAGCGCCTGCAGCGCAGCGGTGGCCTCCGTAGCAGCAGCAGCAGCCTCAGCCCCGCGGCGGCGCTCCAAAGCCAGCTGGTGGCGCATCTCCTCCGCCTGCGCGCTGTGAGACTCTCTGTCGGCTGCCGCGCTCGCCAGCGCCCCCCGTAGGCGGCCCACCTCGCCGCAAGCGCCCGTGTACTGCGCGCGCACCGCGGTGCAAGCCTCCAGCAGCTGCTCGCGAGCGGCCTCTGCCGCCTCGTGAGCTGTCCGGGCGTTGCGCTTCTCCTGCTGCGCCGCCGCTCTCAGAGACTCAACCTCCAGCCTCGCACGCGACAGAGCCTCGCTCCGGCCGCGCAGCGCCTCGTGCAGCGTGCGCACCAACGCAGCCTGCTCCTCCATTATGAGGCACGAGGAAGCAGGCTGCGCGGAAGCAGCGAATTGTGTCTGCGGTATGGCCTCCCCAGCTAAGCTTCGCCGCTCCAGAGCCACAAACTCGGTGCTGAAGCGCAGCTCCGAGCTTTCCGCCTCCACGCTGGATCGCAGTCGCGCCTGCAGGTACAGAACCAGCTGCTCCAGCCCGCAGATGCGCGAGAGCAGGCGCTCCTGTTCCAGTTCAGCCCCTGGCGCCTCGGTCTGTGGCGTGGTGGCGTGTCGTGAGCGGCGCACTGTGCGCACAGTCTCCCCAGGCGAGGCATAGTCCAGGCCAAGTGCAGGAGTCGGCGGCGGAGCTCTCGGCATCGGCGGGTCCAACTCCAGCAGTGGCAGCGGCCAGGCATCTTGCCGAAGGCTGCCTCGCGCGAAGGGCGGAGAGGCCTGGAAAGCTGCCAAGCGCGAGGTGCTTAACCGAGAGACTGGACGTGCTGATGCTACGCCGTTCTCAGGGCCGCTCTCTTCGCCGCCAGACGAGCTGCTGGCGCAGGGGCCGGCGCCGGAGCCCATCATGTGCGCAGATGGGAGAGCCGGGGACAGTCGAGTAAAAATAAGTTGTGGGGGTCTGTGGGTTACATCGCTGGCTGCTCTAGCTCGCGCTGCTGCAGGTGGCTCTACAGGTGTTGGCCGGGCCACAGGCAGAAGAGGCCCAGCTCAATGCCGCCCACGTCCACGGAGGTGGGGATGGCGCAGGTGCCGATGTTGGAGAACCAGTTGTTGTGCGCCGGGTCAGACAGGTGAGCGCTCAGGTTGTCCAGCGGGCCCTTGCCCGTCGCCTGGCTGGAGATGACAAAGCCCATGAACGCAAGCATCGCCAGGCGGCCTAGCAGCGGAGAGAAGGCGTCAGATACGCGACTCTTTTGTTCCTACAGCTAAACGGCGCACCGTTCTTGATCTCCTTCGTCTGCATCTCCTTCAAGTCGCCCTTTGCGAAGTTCAGGGGGTCGAAGATCCCGCCCGGGTAGCCCACAGCGGCACCAGCGGGGAGCTTGTTGTTGGTGAAGATGGGGTCCTGGTTCACGCTGCCAGGCACCTTCATGTCCTGCCAGCGCCGAACCTCCGCCCAGTGCATGAGCAGGAACTGCACGGCCAGCGTGCTGCCCAGGTTGACGGGGCCCAGGCCCGCCGGCAGGTGCAGCGCAGCCTCGTACCAGAAGACGTTGGGCACAAACACGCTCTGTGCCAGCACACCCGCCGCGCCCAGCATCGCCCAGCGCGCGTGCTGCAGCTCAGCCTGGCGGTACCACTTCATGGCCACCGGGTCGGCGCCCAGGCCCATGGGATCGAAGCCTGGCAGAGGAGCAGAAGGGCGTTAGCAAGAGAAAGAGCGTGCAGGAGTGGGCCACAAGCACGTACCGCGGTCGCCGGCCATGCTGCCGTCCAGGTAGGAAGGCGCCACGGCGTCTGTAGGGCAAGGCGTGGCGGTGAGAGGCGGGCAGAGGCTGGATATTTGCCATAGGGCCTAGAGCGCATGGGGTGCGCCTGACGGGCCGCACATGGCTTCTCGGGGCGCCGCGCCGCTCCTCGCGGCTGTGCAGTGACCTCTGGGTGCGACGGAGGCGGTGCAGGGGGGCGGCGCAGAGGACAGAGGGCGCAGGAGAGAAGGATAGCGCTGCAAGTCAGGCGGCGCGGATCGGCGGGGCTACGCACTCGGGAACCACATCGGGCGCTCCGCGGCAGCCACCACCGACACGGAGGCGCGGCCAGCAGCGGCGGCCTGGCGAGGCGCGTCAGAGGCTCGTATTGCGTGTCGCATTCTATCCACCCGCTGCGCAGCGCTTGGCACAGCCACTGATCGGCACCAGCGCCAGGGCCCCTAGCACGGCCGCAGACTCCAGGCTGCCAGCGCGTGCACTGGGAAGTCGCGCGCGCAGCAGAGCGTGGCCCTTTCCAAGAAACGCACACACCTTGCGCGCCACGCGCAGCGGGGCCGTGCGGCCGAAGACAGAGGTCTGCGCAGCGACGGAGAACGCCATAGTGTCTGCGGAGGCTGCGAGGTCGGCTGGTCCCTTTATTTGTCGTCCCCCAAGGATGCGGGGCAGTGACGTCAGCAGTGACGGACTGCAGACTATGTTCGGGCCGCTGCCCATGACGCACATCACACGCCCTAGTCGCGCTGTGTTTGCATGGAGCGTGGAGCCGCGCCAGCTGCAGCTGCCCCACGTCTGACGGCTCCTCGCCGAGCGCTTGTACGCGGCAGTCGCGTGGCTGCTCCTCGCTCGCAGCAGCCTGCTCGCCCAGTGCCTCGTCGCAGCGCAGTCTTCCGTGGACACCAAATGTCTGCAGTCACGGCTACCACGGCGGCGGCGGCCACCGTTGGAGGTGCGCCCCTTGCCCCTCCTGCGACCTGTGCTGCGCATGCCACACACCAGTGACCAAGACCAAGCACGCAGCGCAGCAGAGGCGTAGCTGAGCCGCCTTGCGTGCCTCGGGAGCCCCCTAACAACTTCCCGCCATCTGGCTCCTCCACCCCTGGCAGGCGCGCACATCATCGACGGCAAGGCGATCGCGGACACCGTGCGCAAGGAGGTTGCGGAGAAGGTTGCCGCTATGAAGGCTAAGACGGGGAAGGTGCGGCATAGCGGAGTTGCACCCTGCAGCCTCTCACTTGACGCACCGCAGGTGCCCGGCCTTGCGGTGGTGCTGGTGGGCGCGCGCAAGGCGCGTGGCTCTGCCGATGCTTCGACGGCGCACGCTGAGCGGAGCGCGTTGCGGTGTCTCAGGACTCGGAGACGTACGTCCGCAGCAAGAAGAAGGCGTGCGCCGAGTGCGGCATCGCCTCCTTCGGCACAGACCTGCCCGAGACGGCCACGGAGGAGGAAGTGCGTGGCGCAGCTTGGCGCGCAGGCAGGCGCATGTTGCCTAGACTTACCGTGGTGCTGCTGCGCAGGTGCTGGCTGTGGTGGCGCACTACAACGCGGACCCGGAGGTGCATGGCGTGCTGGTGCAGCTGCCTCTGCCTGCGCACGTGAACGAGGAGCGCGTCCTGAGCGCAATCTCGCTGGAGAAGGACGTGGACGGCTTCCACCCGATCAACATCGGGCGCCTCGCCATGCGCGGGCGGGACCCCCTCTTCGTGCCCTGTACCCCCAAGGTCCGTGCGCGCGTCACCGCGTGCTGCTGAGACTCACGCTGGCGCGTTGCGATCCGCGCAGGGGTGCATCGAGCTTCTGGAGCGCAGCGGCGTGGCCATCAAGGGCAAGCGCGCGGTGGTCATTGGGCGCAGCAACATCGTGGGCATGCCTGCCGCGATGCTGCTGCAGCGGCGGGACGCAACCGTCACGGTTGTGCACTCGCGCACCCCCGAGCCGGAGCGCATCATCCGCGAGGCGGACATCGTCATCGCCGCAGTGGGCGTCCCGGAGTTCGTCAAAGCCTCTTGGCTCAAGCCCGGCTGTGCGGTGATTGACGTGGGCATCAACCCGGTGCCTGACGCCTCCAAAAAGACGGGATACCGACTGGTGGGTGATGTGGCGTACGCGGAGGCGCTTCCCATTGCGGGCGCGATCACGCCTGTGCCGGGGGGGGTGGGGCCCATGACCATCGCCATGCTTCTCTCAAACACTGTGGAGGGGGCCACGCGCGCTTGGGGGCTCTGAGTGACGGCGTGTAGCGACATACTCGTCGTCGATCGATTGATAGTAGCGAGCGGAGCAGCAGTCCTGACGATGCGATGACTCACGCAGCCTCTTGCCATTCACCCGGCATGGTGGCCCTGGTTCCATGGCACCGTTCACTACGAGTGTCGTACGCTTCTGCCTTCTGGCGTCTTTCTTCTCTTCTTCCCCCGCTATCCCTGTGGTGCCCCATCTGCTCATGGTGGAGGAGGAGGAAAAGCCGATTTCTCTCTCCGCGCTGTCGTCGGGGACGTTGGCGGCGCTGCAGGCTGTGCTGCGCGAGCGCGAAGCTGCTGTGGAGGCGTGCGCGAGCGACCCGTTTGCGGCTGAGGACTGGGGCAAGAGCCAGTTTGTGTACACGGCTGGCACGGCAGCCACGCTCGCCGCGGAGTGTGCGCGTCTGGGCACCTCTGTTGCCTGCGTCTCGTGCCCGACGCTCTTCAGGACGCTGCTGGACTCGCACCCAACCGTGCGCTGCCACCTGCTGGAGTTCGACGAAAAGTACAGCTCCCGCGGGAGCTTCACTCTGTACGACTACAACCAGCCCACGGATCTGCCTACAGAGCTGCTGCACAGCTTCGACGTGGTCGTGGCCGACCCGCCGTACCTGGCAGAGGAGTGCCTCTCCAAGACGGCGCAGACAGTGCACTTGCTGTTGCGCACGCCCGAGTCGCCGCGCCTGCTGCTCACTGGCGCCGTGATGCGCGGCGTGGCGCGCCGCGTGCTGGGCGTGCAGCCGGTGTCCTTCAGGCCACAGCACGCCAGCAAGCTTGGCAACGAGTTTCTCTGCTTCGCCAGCTACCAGCCGCCCCCAGAGTCTGCTCTCGGCGGCTGGGACGCCGAGCTCGCAGCCGAAGAGACGGAATGATACTGGCTTCTATGCAGCGTTTATTCGCTCACTCATGCCCGGCGAAGCTGAAAGTCAGCGGGAACGTCGATGTGCGCGTCGGAGGCCAGACCCGCTCGGCCGCCCGCAGGCACGATTCGCAGCGGCAGCCCCTCCACCAAAGGCGCCAGCGCGGCGCGCGCAGCACTGAGGCGCGAACATGCGGTCTCATAAGCGGCGAGAGAAACCCCCTCGCCACGCTGCAAGTGCTTCAGCCGTAAGCTCCGCCTGGCCAGCAGCGCCGCGTGGGAGGCCCGCCTCTCCGCTTCCGCCATCTCCGCGCGCGCGGCGGCGCACGCAGGCCCCGCATGCTCCAGAAACGCGTACACGTCATCGCCAGTGGCTGTGATTGGCACCGCCAAGAGGGCTTCGGGGACGTCGTGTTCGAAGCCTGCTGTGACGGACCCGCCATGCGGGGCTGGGCCCACGCGCATAGGCACGCGGATGAGCGCGCCGCCGGCTGCGTGGCCGCGAGCAGAGGCGGTGTCGCCCAGGCTGGTAAGGAACTGAGAGTACGCGTGCGAGCGCCCCAAAGCACCCTCCACACAGAGCAGCGACAGGCCGCAGCGCATCGCAACCTGCTGCTCTGCAACTCGACGTGCAGCCGCCGCCTTGCGAGCGCACGCAGCCGCATCTGTGTCGACCACTCTGAGTCTCTCTGGCCACTGGTCCACCATCATGCTGCCCCGGCAGTCGAGCCACACAGCCCCTGTGCCCGGGTCTACGCCAAAGCAGTCGCCCAACACCACCGAACAGCCCCGCATGAAGCCGTCGGGGGACGTGTCCAGCGCCTTTGCCAACGCTTGCGCCAGCTCCGCGCGGCCGGCAGCCTCAGCCGGCGCTCCCGCGGCAAAGGAGAGCATGATGCCTCGCGCCATGCGCAGCGCGGCGCGCACCATGCGGGTCACGTCTTCTGGACGTCGAGCCGCGCTCTCCGCCTGGCGCAGCTCCTCAGAAGCCTGGGGCAGCAGGTCAAGCAGTCCCGTGTCTGGCAGCGGGGCGTCCAGCGAGCCTGTGAAATTACCGGAGAGCCCACAGGCTGCGAGGAGCTTGCCCAGCGCCAGCGCGGTGCTGGGCGCAAGGCTGCCCTCCGCAGTGCCAGCGGCTCTACGTCCCGGAGGCGGCAGCGTGAGCGCCACACGTCGCAGCTCCGTAGCTCTCTGCTCGCCCTCTTTGCCCTCCTCGTCGTCCAGGCGAACGAAGAACTCAAAGGCGAAGGCGTGCGACCGCCCGTGCTGTTCTGGCGACCCCCGGACAGCCTGCGACAGCCACTCCTGCAGCAGCGCGAAGGAGCGCTGGTTCACAGCCTGCTCGTGCGGGCTTCGCGTGAACAAGTCCGGGTGGACTCGAAGGTACAGCTGTCGAAGGGCTGCCTTCACGTCCACTGCAGGCAGACCAGCGGGCGCGTGCGCAAGGCGAGCCGACCAGCAGGCTGCGCACACCCGTGGGGCAACAAGCAGCCGAGCGAGAGAGCTCCAGCCGCGCATGCGCTACCCAGGGCCAGAGGAAGCGGAGCTTTATAGAGATCAGCCACTCTTTGGTGCAGTCGGTGTTTGGTCGGTCTGAGTCTCTGAGACCGTGAGACGGCTCAGACGCACGCCCGACTCTCGCATACTCACTCCACGTGACTCCACCTCGCTGCTTTGCCGCGTGTCTGGTGCGCTGGCGGCGGGCGAGATGCCGCTCTCACCGGCTCAGCGCTACTCGCTGGCAGCCGCCTCGGCCGTGGAGGCATACGCGGGCAGTTCTTTGGTGCTGGCGCCGCAGCGTTTCATTCGCCGTACGTATGGCGTGCGGGGGCCGCTGGACCCGCTGACAGTGAAGTTTGCTCGGTGCGTGTGCTCCTGCTACTCGCACACGCCGCTGCTGCGCTCAGCTGCGCTGCCCCCACACGCGGGCACGCCGCGTGGCTGCGTCACAGCGCCTGAGGCCCCTCTGTTCGCAGCTCGGCTGGCATCGCGCTCTCTTGCTTGGGCCTGCTAGCGGGCCTCTGCGTGGCCCGGGACGAGGCGCCGCCGCCCGTGGTTGCCACTCTGGCGCTGTACAACGCGGGTGCAGCGCTGAACAACGCGGGCCAGAGTGGGGGCGCAGCAGCGACGGCGGTGCATGCCGGCCTGGCGCTGGCGCTGCTGGCCAGCTCCAGACGGTGACGCGGAGACGCTTTAAAGACGTGTGTGGGTTTGAGTGCGAGAGAGAGAGCTGGAACAGTAGTCCCAACTGTTCCTCGATAGCTGGATAGGTCAGGCTGGCTTGCCTTCGTTCCAGCGACGCACGTGCTCGCTCACCCCCGCAGCCAGCTCTGGCGCGCTCACATTCTTGCCATAGAATGTGACAAACTCGCCGGCAGGGTCTATAGGGGGCAGTGCAGGGAGAACCGCCGCGGCAGCGTTAGAGCCTGTGTGACAACTATGCGCTGCGCCTGCGCACAGCCGGGCGGCTGTGAGGCGCACCTAGGAGGTACATGATGATGGAGTGATCCACCAGGTAATCCTGACTCTCATCCGTCTTGTGGTGGTACACTCTGAATGCGCGCGCGGCTGCGTTGCAAGCCTCCGGGCTGCCGGTGAGACCCACCATGCGCGGGTGGAACTCTGCGCCGCGCCGCGTGGGTGAGTTGGTTGGTGAGCGGCTTGCGCGGCGAGCACGTGCGAGAGGCGTGGCACAGAAGAGACTGGGCCCAGTGGACGCGCCTTTCACGTACTGCCGCACTTGCTGCACCCCGTCGCGGGCGGGGTCAACGGTGATGAAGACCGGTGTGACACGCTTGCCCGTCTGCTTCTCTGTGAGCGCGCGCGGGTGAGCACGCAAGCGACCAGGGTAGACGCTGGCGTTACCCCTCTGACGCGCCTATGGAGTCCACAGCCTCCGCCAGCTTGGTCAGCTCGTCGGGACAGATGTCCGGGCAGTAGGTGAAGCCAAAGTAGAGGAGCGCAAAGTCGCCTCTCAGGTCCTCGTTGCTGAACGCGCGCCCACGCGTGTCCACCAGCTTCCACGGGCCGCCCACCGCAGCCTTACCAGCCGTTCTGTTTGTCGTCTTGGCCAGCGCCGCTGCGCGCGCAGAAGAAGGCAGAGATGGGAGTCAGGACCGCAGCAGCAGCCTCCAGCTCCGTCCCGCTTCCCTTCTTCAGGCACGAGGGCGCACCTTCCACGCGCCTCCCCTTCTCGTAGCTGTAATACGTCACCACGCCGGCGCCCGTGAGCGCCACCAGCGCCAGGCTGGCCCAGGACACGGGCTGCGCAAAGCAACGCCACGCGCGACAGTTTTCTCAGCTCCTCTCTTGCTAGCAGAGAGACGCACAGCGCCAACGCGGCACGCACCCCGCCAGTCTTGCTCCGGGGCGGCGGTGTGGCTGCAGCACAGAAGGCGCGACACCGTGCAGGCTGTAGGAGTGAGCGGTGAGGAATCTGAGGAGCGTTGTCCCTTCCAGAACTCACACAGCCAGCACGCACCGCCTGTGCCTCCTGTCTCACAACAACCTCCCCCAGCAGCGCGCAGCGGGCCTGGCGCGCAGCGGCTAGCAGCCTGGTGCGCGACCGCAGCGCCATGAAACTTCTGCCCCAAAGTTGGCACCAGCGGCGAGGCAGGCACGCCTCTTCTGTCCGCACACGAGCAAACGCAGCGCGCAATCTTGACGTGTGTCGTACCTCGTACGACCGTGCGTCGGCGAGATTTTCACCTGCACTCGCCCCTCTGCTGCGCCATCCGTGCTCCTTCCTCTCTGTGCAGCCGCTGCTGACCAAGGAGCTGCTGGTAAGGCTGTGCGTGGCTGTGCGTGGTGCGAGCGCAGAAGATGGAGGAGGCTGCGCCCTCGTTGCCTGCATCCACCGCAGAGGCCGAGGGCTCTGCGCCCACCGCTGTGTTCTTCAAGCGCCGCGTGGCGCGCGGCAACCTGCGCAAGCGCAGCGCGGAGGAAGGCGAGGAGGGCGGGGACGGGGAAGGAGAGGGCGCCGGCTCTGCAGTCATCCGCCCAGCCTCCAAGCCGCGCACGCAGGCCGCCTTGGGCGGCAGCACTGCTCGCGAGGGCGAGTTCAAGGCGTTCACAGGCGCCATGGAGGCTGACCGGCAACGCCAAAGCGCAGGGGACGGCGGCGCTACCGCTGCGCTGCAGTCGGAGACGCCCTTCGACCGCGACGCGCGCGCGCAGCGCGAGGCTATCCTCGCGCAAGCCACCAAGCTCGCCCCCGGCGGCGCGGAGGTTGACGACGGGTTGTACCACGGACAGGCGGCCTACATCGACTACCGCAAAGGGTTCAGACGGGAGCACACCGTCGGCGCTGAGAAGGGCGGCGGCATGCACGGCCCGTTGCGCGCGCCTACCAACGTACGTTTCACCTTCATCATGGACTACAAGCCGGACATCTGCAAGGACTATAAGGAAACAGGGTCGTGCGGCTATGGCGACTCGTGCAAGTTCATGCACGACCGCGGCGACTACAAGGCCGGCTGGCAGTTGGACAAGGAGTGGGACGAGAAGGAGCGTCAGAAGAAGGAGCGCGAGAAGGCTGCACTGGCCGGCATGCTGGGGGAGGAGGCCGAGGCTGCAGAGGCGGCGGAGGACGATCTGCCGTTTGCATGCTTCATCTGCCGGCGGCCATGGTCTGAGGTTCGAGACCCGGTGGTCACAAAATGCCGCCACTACTTCTGTGAGCAGTGCGCGCTCCAGCACCACTCGAAGAACAAGCTCTGCGCAGCCTGCAGCGTGCGTGGCCCGTCGCCGATGCGCGCGTTGCCCTCCTCTGACGCTCCCGTGCAGCAACCCACGGGCGGGGTGTTCAACACGGCGCAGGATGTGTTGAGGCGTGCAAAGGGCGCAGGAGACGGCAGCGCCGCTGAGCGCGCAGCGGTGAAGCGCGACGCGCGCGCTGCGGCCATGCAGGACGAGGTGGCCAGGGGGGGTAGCGCGGGATGGGCGCTGGGCTGAGAGGAAACGGCCAAAAGGCAGCACCGGACTGAAAGGAAGACGCCTCTGGCTCTGCACAAACAAACAACCCACCAAATTACCGAAATACGCGCATCGACGCCGCCTCCGCTTCCTCTGTTGCACGTATCGTCCCCGCTCCGCACACCCTCTAGCTGTAGCCAGCGCCGCCTCCGTGCATTTTGAGTCACCCGCTGCCCTCGCTAGCACGCGCGCCTGACGCGCAGCAGCCATGCCTGCGACAGCCGGCCGAACGGCCATGCCTCGCGGCAACCGGTGCGTTGCCGCGTGCCAGGCCTGGCGCTAGCAAAGCAGACTGACTGGCATGCCCATAGCATGGACACTTCTGCTTCGCTGCGAACCACGGGCATCTGGGCAAACACCATCGGGTGCGTGTGGCTGTGCCTCCAGCTGGCTGCGCTGGGGTGACGCTTGGCAACGCAGGTATGACCCATACGCGCCGACGGCCGAAGCGCCTGGTGCCGGGGCCGCGCCCGCTGAGAACGTGTACGAGAAGAGCAAGGGGCTGCTGGCTGCGGCGCGCCTGACTGGAGGCGTGGAGGTTGACACCGGGCGGGGGCAGTGGAAGGGCTCGGGGCGGCTCAAAGGAATGATCGCGCCCGGGCGAGGCATGCCTGACGAGCCCGCAGCTGCGCCGGTTGTTACCGCGCCTTTGGAGGCGCCCGCGGGTGAGGACTCCGACTCGGAGCTCAGCTCGGACAGCGAAAGCGCTCGTCGGCGCCA
>Ga0208951_1001290_pt1 | contig 11038 bp, 9 predicted proteins | sample GreLakmeMI27MSRF_FD_187702 | JGI IMG/M metagenome (GOLD analysis project Ga0208951, IMG submission 187702) | Freshwater lentic microbial communities from great Laurentian Lakes, MI, USA - Great Lakes metaG MI27MSRF (SPAdes) | ecosystem: Environmental > Aquatic > Freshwater > Lake | place: Great... | reverse complement strand
TTAAGGGTGGGCCCCCCCTGTACGTGTTGACAACACGTCGGGAAATTACACGCATACGCGTCTCAAGGTCTCTACTTGCAGAGCGACATGGCCTGCTTGACGATGTTGGCGGCGGTGAGGCCCAGCTTCTCGTAGATTATGTTGGCCGGCGCCGACGCCCCAAAGTCATCCACGCCGATGCAGATGCCGGCGTCGCCCACGTACTTGTGCCAACCCATGGTGTGGCCAGCCTCGACGGAGACGCGCGCCTTGACGGCGGCGGGCAGCACGGAGGCCTTGTACTCCTTGCTCTGCTCCTCGAACAGCTCCCAGCAGACCATGCTCACCACGCGCACCTTCTTGCCAGCCTTCTCCAGCTCCTTGGCCGCGTCCACGGTCATGCTCAGCTCCGAGCCGGTGGCCATGAGGATCACGTCCGGGGTGGCAGCCGCGTCGCCGTGCACGATGTAGCCGCCCTTGGCCACGCCGTCCAGGCTGGTGCCCGCCAGGTTGGGCAGCGCCTGGCGAGAGAGCGCCAGCAGCGTGGGGCGTTTACGGTTCTTGATGGCGACCTTGTAGGCGCCCGAGCTCTCGTTGGCATCGCCGGGGCGCATGACCAGCATGTTGGGCATGGCGCGGAAGCTGGCCAGGTGCTCCACAGGCTGGTGGGTGGGCCCATCCTCGCCCAGACCGATGCTGTCGTGCGTCATCACGAAGATGATGCCAGCCTCGGACAGCGCGCTCACGCGCATCGCGCCGCGCATGTAGTCCGTGAAGATGAAGAAGGTTGCGCAGTAGGGGATGAGGCCCGAGTTGTGGAGCAGCATGCCGTTAACAATGGCGCCCATGCCGTGCTCGCGCACGCCGAAGCGCATGTTGCGCTCCGCGGGGGTGTCCTTCTGGAAGTCGCCGAACATCTTCATGAGGGTCATGTTGGAGGGCGCCAGGTCAGCGGAGCCGCCGATGAGGCCGGGCAGCACGGGGGCGAGCGCGTTGAGGCAGGTCTGGCTGTGGATGCGCGAGGCGACAGCCTTGTCCGCGGGCGTGTAGCTGGGCAGCGCTGCCTCCCAGCCGGCGGGCAGCTCGCCGGAGATGAGCTGCTTGAACTCCTTGGCCTCCTTGGGGTACTTGGCCTCGTAGGCGGACACGGTCGCCTTCCAGGCCGCCTCGCTGGCCGCGCCGTTGGCGATGCACTCGCCCATGTGCTTCTTCACATCCTCCGGCACCACGAACGGGGGGTAGTCCCACTTGAGGTTGGCGCGAGTGGCGGCAACCTCAGCCGCGCCCAGCGCAGCGCCGTGCACGTCGTGGCTGTCAGCCTTGTTGGGCGAGCCGTAGCCGATGATGGTGGTCACCTTGATCAGGCTGGGCTTGTCAGTCACAGACTTTGCGCGAGCAATCGCGTCGCGGATGCCGTTCATGTCCGTGTTGCCGTTCACCACGTGCTGCACGTGCCATCCCTGCGCAGCGTAACGCGCGCACACATCCTCCGTGAAGCTGATGTCGGTGTGGCCGTCGATGCTGATGTGGTTGTCGTCGTAAAACACGACCAGCTTGCCCAGGCCCCAGTGACCAGCCAGCGACGCAGCCTCAACGGAGACACCCTCCATGTTGCACCCGTCGCCCATGATGCAGTAGCTGAGAGGGGTTTGGGGGACAACAGAGCGTCAGATAAGCGCAACAACAGAGCAGGCAGAGCGGGGGGCGCCTGAGCCCGCTCAACTGCGCCCAGGGCGGCTGACAGCCAGCAGGGAACGGGCACGCGGCGGCAGTGCACTCGGGCTGGCGGAGGCTGAGCGAGAATACCGAGATCTTGCACTGGTGCCATCGAGTCGCAAGCGGCTGCACACCGAGCAGGCGTGGCGCCCGACACCAGCGGCGGGGTGGGGAAGGGCGGGCGAGGTGCGCGCGCGGCGCTGCGGCGCGAGTAGTGCAACCCTCGGGTGCTCCTGAGCCGGCCGAGGCTGCTTGCCGGCGCCTGTCGGGCCACGCACGTGTAGTGGTCCACCACCTTGGCGTCCGGCTTGTTGAAGCGCGCAGCCAGGTGCTTCTCGGCGACGGCCAGGCCGACGGCGTTGCAGATCCCCTGGCCCAAGGGGCCTGAGCCACAAGAACAGGCACCGCGTCAGCGCGTGCCACAGCCCCCGCACAAGCCCGCGCGCGCGGCGCGCACCCGTGGTGACCTCCACGCCGGCGGTGATGAAGTTCTCCGGGTGTCCGGGCGTCTTGCTGCCCCACTGGCGGAACTGCTGCAGGTCCTCGATCTGCACTCGGCGCGCACGGGGCACGCCTCAGCGCAGCAGCGGCGCGGGCGGCGCGCGGGCGCGGCGGTGCGGGGCGCTGCGCGTGCGTGTGGGTGGCGCTGGGGTTCCTGCGCGTGCGCACCGAGACCGAGTCGTAGCCGCACAGGTGCAGGATGCTGTACTGCAGCATAGACCCGTGGCCCGCGCTCAGCACGAAGCGGTCGCGGTTGAACCACTGCGGGTTCTTGGGGTTGAACTTCATCGCCTCGCGGAAGATCACGTAGGTCATGGGAGCGCAGCCCATGGGCAGACCCGGGTGGCCGCTGTTGGCCTTCTCCACGCCATCGATGGCCAGGAAGCGGATAGCGTTGATGCTCTTGGCAACCAGCTCCTCCGACACGGTGGGCGCGGCGGCCTTGGCGGGCGCGGACGCGCGCACCACGGTGAGAGCGCGGCCGGCCGAGCGCACAGGCAGAGCCGCCACGCGCAGAGAGACCACGCTGCGACGCGCGGCCAGCGGTGCGGCGTGCGCAGCGGCACGGGCAGGCGCCGCGCTGGACACGCAGGGCGTGAGGCGAGCAGCAGACATCATGGTCGCCATTTCAAGGCGAGGGGGGGCGCAAAAGGGATAGGCTTCGAACACGTATGGTAGAACAACACGTATGTATGTTCGCCAGTCGCGCTCCCTTTATGCGTGACACAGCCGTCGCTGCAAGCACCTCCTGAGAGCGGCGACATGCGCTGTTTGTTTGTCCACTACTGACAGAGCGAGGTTGCCCTCCCGAGGCAACTGTCAGTGGCTTGTTCCGCCCTTCGCCTGCGCGCTACAGCACACACGCGTGGGTGCGCGGCCTCCTTGCCAGTCGCGCCTGCTGGCCCGCCATGCAGCGCGGCACGCTGGCTGCTTCTCCTGCGCTCGCATCGCCCGCGCTGCTGCGGAGGCGCCCGCGCACGGGCTGTGGCCGTGGCTTCGGAGCGCTGTGCTCCGTTGAGCGCTCCTACAGCTGCAGTCGCTCTCTGACGCTCCCTCTGCGTGACGACTCGCGCTGGCCGGTGGAGGGCTACCTGCGCCACACGGAGCGCGTCGTGTTGCTCTCCTTCCCGGACCAAGCCAGGAGACAGAGGCTCAGCGCGGACACCTGGCGCGTGCGCCTGCTGCCCTTCCAGCTGCTCTGGTTTACCCTCCGCGTCGCCTGCAGCCTGCGCACCTGGGCTGACGAGGCTGGCGCGCTGCACGTGTGCGGACGAGAGATGACGCTCTCGGGCCTGCCCGCAGAGCTGCAGGAGCTGGCCAGCACTGTGGTGCTGCGCGTGGATGGACAGCTGCTATCAACTCGAGCAGCCGCCGCGGGCAGCGGCGCAACCATGCAAGGCGCCGTGCGCCTGCGCATCGCGGCCAAGGTGCCTGAAGTGGTGGCCTTTGTGCCAGGGGTGGACGGGCTGGTGCAGCGCGTGCTGGAGCAAATCCTGTACCGCATCGAGGCCTCCTTGCGAACCAGCCTGCCTTTGGACTACTCTGCGTGGACGCGTGAACAGCAGGCAAAAGCGGCGCAGCAGGAGCAGACGTGAGTGGAATGGCGTTGATTGATCGCTAGAGTTGCTAGAATCACCTCAGATACGCCAGTTCGTTGGGTTCCGTCCAGCGCACACTCTCGACCTCTCGAGTTGACCCGTCAGAGTCCCCATCGGTCCACTTGGCGCTGTTTGGGCGCGCCCGCCGAAAGCTGCGCGTGGTCCTTGGAGTGCGGCCTCCACTCCTTGAGCACACAGTCGAAGTAGAGGGAGCTGGCGGGGTCAAAGTACTGCTGGCTGGCGGTGTCAAAGTAGAAGCCGCTGTTGGGGTCATAGGGCCAGCCGGGCGGCGCAGACACGGCACCGGGCTGCGCCACTGAGAGCGGCCGCCCAGCCGCACCCAGGGCACTGGTCAACGTGCCCCCCACCAGCGACGCGCGCGCGGCCGCGGCGCGTGCCAGCGACTGGGGGTCGTTGCGCGGCGGAACGCTGGCGCTCAGGCGCTCAGAGGCGGCTGCAGCGGCGCTGCTTGGCGGCTGCAGCACAGGAGCAGACGCAGCCAGCGCCTCGCGCGCGCTGCTGAGCACGCGCTGCGCCGCGTCCGCGTAGTAGCCCGTGCCCCGCTCGCCCGTGCCGAAATAGCAGCCAGCGCGGGCGCCCAGCCAAGAACGCTGCGCCTCAAAGGCCGCCCCGCTGCCGCAGGCGCCTGCGGCCAGCGCAGCGGTGCCAACAGCCGCCGGCCTGGAGGCTGACGGGCGCTGCGCCCAGTTATCTAGCGCCGGCGCCAGCTTTGGTTCGCTTGCTTCGCTTGCCCGCCGAGCCGCCTCGCTCTCAATCTCCGACTGCAGCGCCGCCGACGCCGCGTCTCGTCGCTTGGCCGCGGCCTCCGGGTCGCCGCCGCCGCTCTGCTTGTAATAGGTGACGTCCAGCACCTTGACGCCGCACATCGCACACACTCCCTTTGCGTAGGCGCACGTCTGGCAGTAGATGCCCGTCTGGTGCAGCGACTGGCGGCACACGGCGCACTTGCTGGCGTAGGCCTGGAAGCGCTTGGCGCTGTTCAGGGCCTTGTTGCCGCCCACCACTCGGCCGCCGTCGCGACCGCCAGCCGTGTTACGCGAACCCTCCTTCCACGTGTCGGGCGCGGCCAGCTTCGCCAGCTTCGACTCGCATTTGCTGCAAACCATGGGGAGGACCAACCAGCGGGCGGAGGGGTCGGCGCTCTGCTGCACTCGTGCACTGGCAAAGAAACGCAAAGTGGCAATCTTGTGTTGCTACTGGTAGTGCGTGCGATATTTGGATTATCCTCAGTGGCCGCGTCCTCCGCGGGTGGTGTATGCGTGGCGTGCATGCACCTGCACGCTGATGGCTGCCCAGCGGAGCATCTCGTCCTTCTTCGAGCGGGGGGCGTCGCGGCTTAACGAGGCACCCGAAGAGCCGGCGGAGGCGCCCGCGGAGCTTTGCGACGCGCGGGCGGGCGCCCTGCCGCCGCTGGCCGACGGGGAGGCTGGAGCGGTCATGCTGCAGTCACCCGCGGAACCGGTCACGCAGCCTGAGCGCAGCTCACCGCTGCCGCTGCGCGTCTTCACGCGCAAGCGACCCGCGGAGCGTGCGGGGCCGGGCGAAAGGTGCGTGGTGCCGGTCGCGTGCGCGCAGTGCATCTGCGTGCGCTCGCTTGGCCTTCTGACGCTCGCGCCGCCCCGCCGCAGCGCCCCCGCGCACCGCGAGCAGGCACCCGCTGAGCAGGCGCCGGCGGTTGAGCGCGCGGGCGGGGCCTCCCAGGCGCCCCTCCGCGGCGCTCCCGTCCGCGGCGCGCCCAAGTTCAAGCAGCTGTACCTGGACCTGGGCCAGGCGCGTGGCGGCCACGCACAGCGCAGCTGCGCGCCCTGAGCGTCCCCGCTGACGCGTGGCGCAGGCTGACTTCGGGCACGCCACGTGCGGCGAGTGCGGGATGGTGTACGCTCGAGGAGAGGCGTCGGACGAGCGCACCCACACAGCCTTCCACGCGCGCGCGCTGGAGGCGACGCCATTCCGGGTGCGCGCGTGTTGCTGCTCTCCGCAGCTCCGCTACGTGCGTGCAGGTCTGAGCAACCAGCTTCTGTGCATGCAGGGGTGGACGCGCGAACGCGTGCTGTGGCGCCAGGAGGGCTGCCCGGTGACCCGCATCCTGCACGTGGCACCCGGCGACCCCGCCGCGCACCAGTGCAAGGTTGGCAAGCTGGGCGCGCTGGTGACGTCTGCGCTGGGCCTACCCGAGGGGTGGCTGCTGTCGGGCGACTGCGCACACACCTTCCTCTACGTAGCCGCCTCGCACACCGTGGTGGGCCTGCTGGTGGCGCAGCCGCTGCAGCAGGCGCAGCGCGTGGTGGCCGGCGGCAGCAGGGGCGTGGTGCTCTGCCACCGCCAGCTGCAGCCCTGCAGCGCCGGCGTGCGCGCCGTGTGGGTGCACGCGCGCGCGCGTCGCACCAGGGTGGCCACCCGACTGCTGGAAGCATGCCTGCGGGGGCTGGGACCGGGCTGCGCGCTCCCACGCACTCTGCTGGCGTTCTCGCAGCCCACGCCGGAGGGGCGCGCGCTTGCGGAGGCGTTCACGGGCACGCCATCGTTCCTGGTATTCCAGTGACGTGCCGTTGCTCAGGATCACACCGGGAGCTACGTACGACCGCCTGGCAAATGGCACACCGGACACGACTGCACAGACACCGACTCACACGCTCCCTGCCAAACGGCCAAACGCGTGTCAACACATACAGGCGCACTTGCCTGCGCTGCGACGCGCGATCACCCGCCGCCAATCTATCGTAGAGCTAGTTTACAGCTGAGCCGCTGAATGAATGGAGCTGGCGCTCGCTTGCCCCACAGCGCCTGCACGCGGGGCGGTCACAGCCCGATTTTTACTGCTTGAAGCCCGGCAGCGTGTTTGTCAGCGTGCCCAGGACGGTCTTAGCGTCCTCCGCCGGATCCACACCCTCCTTCAGGTACCGCAGCGCCAGCGCGCCCGCGGACATGACGCCCAGCAGCTCCAGCGGGAAGCCGATCACCTGCGAGCGGGGCGGGGCGGGGCGGGGGAGAGCGTGAGTGACACGCATGACAACGGAAGTGCTTTGCGCGCACCAGGTTAAGCACCGGAAGGTGGATCAGGCTCTCCACGAAGTAGAGGCCCACCAGGAGGCCGACGCTGTAGCCTACGACGACGGGCTTGTTGTCGATGGTCTCCCAGGTCTGAGATATGACGGCGTCAGTTGGCAGGCGGGGACCGCATGCTGCACTGCCCGCTGCGCCCCGCGGCAAGCCCGCCCGCTCCGCGCTGCACAAGGGCACGCACGCTCTGGGCCTTCAGCAGCAGCTCCTCCGTGTCCAGGGCGCGCACAACCAGCGAGGTGCGAGCTAGACCGTTGGACATGCGAGGCGAAGCCGTCAGCGCTCGCACGCTCAAAGCTGCAACGCAGCGTGCGCCTGCCACGACTTGGCCGCGCGGGCGACGTGGCAGCGGCCGCGCATTGCGTGAACGCGTGGCGGGACGGGGTCCAGTCGCCAGCCGGACCCTCTCTCCACCCTCTCTCCCACCCGCGCCTAGCCCGCCGGGACGCACCGCGAGCTCCCGGGCGCGTCTCAGCGCGCAGCGCGGCGCGGCTTCCGCCGAACGAGGCGCGCTTGGCGGCCAGAGCGCGGGGGGCAGCGCTGCGGCGAGGAGCCGCAGACGCCAGCGCGGGCAGGCCCAGGACGGCGGTCGTCATGGTGGCCATTGGAGTGTGGAAAGGCGGAGGTGTTGGGAGTCGCCTGTTCGAACGTCGTCTTCGTCTGTGTCCTCTGTGTTCAATCGTACGTACGCAGCAGCACCAAGTGGCAGCGCAGTGCGGCCTGCTGACCTCCGAATCGCGTATCAATGGCGCTCCTGCTCACGCTGCCAGCCGCCTGCCGGCCGGCCCGCCGGTGCAGCGCTTCGCTTGCCCCCGAGCGCCACGCTGTCTCCCTACGCGCCCCCGCCCCGCAGCAGCTGCAGCAGCGGCTGTCGCTCCGCCGCAGCCGCACGCACCGGGCGCTCGCCTCGCCGCGCGCGGAGGCTGGTGAAACGCCAGAGGGCAAGGCGCGTTGTCACCGGCGTAGGTTTCCTACTGCTCGCACCCACTCACGCCTCACGCCTCCTCGCAGCTCGGCTTTGGCTACACGCGCGCGGACGCCATCGCAATCTGCGTCGGCCTGCCGCTGGTGGGCTTCGCAGGGCAGGCGGCGCTGACTGCGAGCGGGATGACGGATGCCGCTGCGGGCAACGTGATTCTTGTCGTGCTGGTGGGCGGGCTCACGGTGGCGTGGACGCTCACGTACGTGGCACGGGTGGTGAACAAGGACATGACGTACGTGAAGCAGCTGGACGCCTACGAGGAGGCTGTGATGGCCAAGCGACTGGAGGAGCTGCCGGAGACGGAGCTGGCGGCGCTCATGAAGGACGTGGAAGAGGAACAGGTGAGGCGTGACAGCAAGGGGCCGCTGGCTAAGCCGTGAGCGGTCTGTGAGGCGTGCACAGATGAGTGTCCAGTGTAAGAGTGTGAGCATTTCATGTGCGCGGCGCCGTCTGGATAGAGCGGTGCAGCTGCAGCAGGTGCTCCGCGTAGCTCAGCGTGCCCGGGCCGCGGTCCTCCACCAGCGCCGAAAAGAGCATCGCGTCGCCCGCGCCGCCCTGCACAGCCACGCGCAGGGGCAGGTGGCAGGGCGACAGCGCGCGCAGGCTGGCCACCAGCTGCGCGGCGGCTGCGGCCGCGCCCCGCTCTTGCGCGCCGGCTGTGCGCAGGCGCAGCTGCCCCGCTCCGGCTGCGGCCTGCGCCTCCTGCACGCTGCCCAGGCCCACCAGGTCGCGCACAGCCTCCGCGGGCGCGGCGGCGCCGAGCCACAGCAGCAGCTGCCGCGCGTCGTCCACCAGGTACCATCCGCGGCTGTCGACGCGCTCCCCGGAGAGCGGCACCAGCGGCGGGGTGCTGCCCTGCTGGGGCGCCTCCCACAGGTGCAGCGCGTAGGCGGTGGGGTAGAGGAGGCGCAGGAGGCGCGGCACGGGCATGGCCATGATGTCGAACGCAAGGCTGGCGCGAACGTCGGTGGGCACGTCCTTGAAGCCGCCCCGCAGCGCGGCGCACTTGCCCAGCGCCAGCGTGAATAGCGGCAGCAGGGCCAGGGTGTCCGGGTAGACGAGGCGGGCGTAGGCGCGGCTGGCGGTTGGGTGGAGGGAGCGGTACTCCTTCAGAGCGGCTGCAACCTTTGACACGCCGCTGCTGCGCGCCTCCTCCAGCCGCCCGTTGTAGCTGCGCTCCACGGCCAGCTTGGCCACCATGGCGGCCATGGCGCCGCCGTCGATAGCGCGGAACATGTCACCCAGGTCATTGCTGACTGCCACCGCCAGCGTGTGCACACGGATGCGACGCTCGCCGCCGCTCGTCGTGTGCAGCAGCGCGCACTGCAGGTACGTGGTGCCAGTCTGCGCCAAAGTCTCTTCGTGCGCGATCTGGATGGCGTACGCCTTGTCTGGGTCGGCGGCGGGCAACGCCAGCAGGTCGGTGCTGCGCACGAAGAAGTGCCCGTGAAAGGCGGCCACGCGGAAGCCCTTGGAGCAGCGCACGCGCATGACGGACTCCCAGGCGGTCTCGCGACGCAGGTTGTGCGCTATCTCCGCGCTCAGGCGCTCGCCGTCAACCGCGTCGCTGTACCCCGCCAAATGGTACACCTGCCCGCCCGTGTACTTGGGCAGCACCGACAGCACGGGCAGGTCCGTGTATGCTGCTCCGAAGCAGAAGAGGTCGCAGCAGATCTGCACTCGGCTGAGCTCTGCAGCCATCTTCTTGTAGAAGCCATCCTCCGGGTTGCGCAGACTGTGCTCCCGGTCCGTGCCGAACAGGCGCGCGTCCTCGCGCATGCGCAGCTTGCCCTCGCCCAGCGTGGGCATGGTTGCTGAAAAGAGCAGCAGCTTGCCGCCCACGTGCTGCATCACCAGCAAGGCGGCCTGCACGGCGGCCCCAAGCGCCGTCTCGCCGCCGGCGCCCTGCTGCGCCTGCTGCGCCGCGGCGGGGATGAGCTCCAGCGCGCTCTCCAGCAGCGCCCTGTGCTCCTGCAGGTTCACCAGCAGGTCCTCGGGGCAGGGCAGGAAGGGCTCCGCGATGTCCGCCACCACCATGACGTGCGGCGCGCTGCAGCCGGGCTTGAGCGCGTAGAACTGCAGCGTGCTGTCGAAGGTAAGCAGACCAACCTGGGTGCGCCCATCCCCTGGCAGAGCCGCCAGGCTCTCGCGCAGCGCAGCGCACGCGCGGGCCAGGTAGCCGCTGGCCACCGCCGCGGCGCTGACGTCCAGCACGAAGAAGTAGACTGGCGGCATGGGGGGCCGCACCATGTATTCGGCGGGTGCAATGTACTCCACGCTGCCGCAGCTCAGCTCTGGACGCTCCATCGCGTCGCGCCGCCGCCCTGAGCCGTCCAGCGGGCAGAAGTACTCGGGGGGCACCTCGTTGAGGTTGGTGCAGCAGTTGCACCGCCAGCGGCGCCCAGCGTCTGTGAAAACGCAAAAGGCGTTGATGTAAGTGCGGCATCGGCGGCATCGGATGATGGCCCCCCCGTCCGCGTTCACCACGGGCGTGGGGTGCTCGTCCTGCGCCAGCGGCTGCAGCAGCACAGCCACTGGCAGCGCAAAGCGCGTGCGCAGCGAGGCGGAGGAGGGCAGCGCGTTGACCGTCATGCGCATGAACTTTGGGTCGCAGCTGCCCGGCAGCGGGGGGCTGGCCACGTCGCACGTGGGCCGCGGAAAGGCACCCGCGTCCAGCGCCTCGCCAGCGCCCGTGCCCAGGCTCAGGCTGCTCATGCCCTCCACCGCCGCCCCGTAATCGTAGCCGGGCACGCCTGGGGGCGTGACGCCTGGGGGCAGCACTGCGCTAGCGGGGGCGCTGGCGGGCGGGGGCATGGTGTTTGGGGCCGGCGGAGCAGACATCATGGGTACCAGGGAGGGTGGCCGCAGCGAGGGCGGCGCCACACCGCCCACAGGTGGTGCGCCGAAGCTCTGCGGCTGCGGGGGCATGGACAGCGCTCCGGGCGGTTGCGCTGTCGGGGGGCGCAGCGCGGGCGGGGGCGCGCCGGGCGGACCGGGCGGCGCGCGGAAGCCCACGGGCGGCGCGCCCGGGGGCTGCTGCGCCGGCGCGCGCGGCGGGCCCGGGTAGCCCGCAGGGGGAGGCTGCTGAGGGGGGGGTGCCCCAAAGGCGCCCGGCACGGGGGGGTAAGCGGGCCTCACCGGAGGGCCGCCCGGGTACGGCGCACCGCCCGGAGGCGCCATG
>Ga0208951_1001289_pt1 | contig 11040 bp, 8 predicted proteins | sample GreLakmeMI27MSRF_FD_187702 | JGI IMG/M metagenome (GOLD analysis project Ga0208951, IMG submission 187702) | Freshwater lentic microbial communities from great Laurentian Lakes, MI, USA - Great Lakes metaG MI27MSRF (SPAdes) | ecosystem: Environmental > Aquatic > Freshwater > Lake | place: Great... | reverse complement strand
AACATAGTTAGTAAAAACTATACTTTCGCTGTTTTCTTTTTCCTCATCTTCTACTTTTTCTTTTTGCTTACCACCTGATATATCAGTTGCTTTTTCTTTTGCTAACTTCTCTGCTTTTTCTTTAGCTGCCTTTTCTTTTTTTGTTTTTTCCTTTTTGGCAACTTCTTCTTGTTTCTTTTGTTCAGCTAAAATCTCCCTCTTTATTGCTTCTGCAATCCGCTGTTTTAAATTTTGTTTTTTATTTTCATCAGTTTGTAATTGATTATATAAATTCTTTTCTTCTTGTTTATATTTATTAAAGGATAATTGTTTAACGCCCTTATCTATTTCAATAAGTTTCTTTTCTGTCTTTTTTTCTTCAATAATATTTATTTTATCTTGTTTATCACGATTAATAGTTTTGAGATCACTATAAATTACTTTTTGGTTTTGACGAATAATTGCAAGTTGTTTTTTTTGTACTTCGCCTATTTTTTTTAAGTAATTATTTCGCTTTACAGCTTCATTGTAATTTTGTGAGGACAATATAAACATTATATTAGAGTAATTTCCACGGTGTTTAAAAGTGTAAATCATCATTGATCGGTATTGTTTTTTTAAGTGGACTACTTGCTTTTTGAGGCGATTAACTTTTTGTCTTTTTTCAGTTATTTCTATTTCAGCCATCCTTACCTGATTATCAAAAATTCTAACAAGTTCTTCTCTATTTTTAATTTGATGGTCAATTAAGCGTATAGCATTTAGGGAATTTTGTTGATTACTCTTCACTTTTTTTAACAAAAGTTTTGTGTTTAATATTTTATTTTCAAGTTTCTGTTGCTCCTTTTTTAAGGATTTACTATTTGTTTGACTGAAAACAAAGTAAAATATGAAAATAAAAAAAATACTACTTACATACTTCATATTTCTCAGGTATAATAAATGTGATTTCAATTTTTTCAGTTACTTCTAGGTTGTTATATTCTAAATTAATTTCTAAATTATAGCTAGGTTTAGAAAGTAAAATTTTGGTCTTATCTGGTAGATTAAACTCTGATACAACCTGTCTTGAGACATATTGAATTTGAATCTCTGTAGAGTCAGATGCGCTGAATATTCTTGTTTGAGCTATGTCTTTTAAATTAGATGTTAAAATATAGTTTACCATTAATTTACTTTTTAGAAGAGAATCCTCGGTGAGATGTAAATAACTCTCATTTCTTAAATTTGTTACTGCAACTTCATAAGCATCTTTTTCGACAAAATATTTTTGATTGAATCCGTCTGTAAGCGGTCTCCCTAGTAGAATATTTTCTAAATTTAGATAATCAATTTCTACATTTAATAAGTCCCTAAAATAATCCCATGAATTTTTAATAACACATTTTCCTGGAATATTTAATATTTTTACTGAATCGATTGTTATTAATGCATTAGCAATTGGGAACCCTACTTTTGTTACAATTGCGTTAACTGCACTATCACTTACAATTTTTAAGGACGTTTTAAAACTTAAATCAGTTGTATTATCTTTAAAATCTATTTTAAGTTTAGCGTAAAAATACTTTGGCTTTAATGCTGAAAGACTATCTAGTGTCTTTGCTAGTAATCGATCTTTTATTTTATATTCGATAACCGGGGGAACAAGAACTTCCAAATTTTTCTTAGCGCACGAGCTAACTAAAAATACAAGAAAAAGATAAATAATTAACTTAGGGAAGTGACTCATAATATATTTTAGTATTTATTTTTTGATCTAAATATTTATTTTTTGAACCAATTACTTTTGCTTTGACCCAAAATTCAGTTGCTTTGGAAATCTCACCAAGAAAATAATAGTTGTCCCCTATATAATCTAGAAGTACTGCGTCATTTTCTTTCTCTTTCAACGCACGAAAAAAAAACAGTAAAGCATCGGAGTATTTTTTTTCGTAAAACAAGACACGGCCTTTAGAATTTAGAGACTTTACGTCATGATCATCTAAAAGAATTAAATCATCTACTAACTTATTCGCTTTTACAAAATCTATTTTATTTCGAGCTAATTGTAGTGCGAATACTTGAATCATCAAATTATTTTTTGGTGCTAATTGAATAGACCTCTCAAATTTTTGACATCCAAGTTTATTCTGCTTTATCCCAAAATAAGCGATGCCTAATTGGCTATAAATCTCAGATTCTAAACTAATATCATTGACGAGTATATCTAAGCCTGCAGTTAAGCGTTCTAAAGCCTTTTCAAATAATGAAAGTTTGTTTGCTGCAACGCCACATAAAAAATAGACCATGGGTTGGGTTGGAAAATATGTGAGCGATTTTTCACTGTCGATAGCTAAAGAATCCCATTGCTCATTTTCATATTCTAAGCTTATTATTTGAGACCAAATTTGGTATAAATTAGGATCGCAAGCAACAGCATTTTTATAGGATTCAATTGCAATAATTGGTCGAATAAGTTTAAAATAATGATCGCCTTTTATAGCATGCGCTTTTGCTTCCTTTGGATACGTATTTACCATAAAGTCAACTAATTCAGTAATTTCAGATAACACTATATTTTTATTATTTTGCAAGCGCATTAAAATTTCCATTCGTTGATCAATGTTTAAGCCCTCTGCTTTTATGGCTTTCTTTAAATTAGCAAGTCCTTCTATAATTTCCCCATTTTCAAATTGTATTTCACCTAGTAACATATAGGCAAATCCATTAAAGGGATCAACAGATATAAGTTCATTAAGTACTAAAACTACATCAGAATAATTTCCACGGGCTAAGTAATAATCTACAAGTGTTCCTAAAATAGCAGGATCTCCGGGAAATTGTTTGTTAGCCGATAAAAGAAGAGAAAGAGCTGTTTTATAGTCTTTTATCATTTCAAAAAGTGCAGCTTTTTCGAGTAAAATTTGCGGGTCAGGACCTATATTATATTCTAATTTATTCAATATGGCAATTCCTTTCTTGATTTTTTTTGCCTTGACCCAATTATCTGTTGCTTGTTTATAAAATTCAAAATTTTGGATATCTTTTTTTATTAAATCTTCAAATAATAGAGCTGCTTCTTTATAACCCCCCGTTTTGCTATAATTATTCGCTAGTTCAATTTTGTATTGCTTATTAGATGGATCTATTTTTAATGCCTCTTTTGTATGTATCAAAGCTAGTTGCAATTCATCTTTCCCAGCGTAAATTTGTGATAAAGCATAATGAACCGCATCGTCAATTGGATCTTCATTTAGACAAGTGGTAAATTTTGATATTGCTTGTGCTAATTCCCCATTCAATTTATGTCTTACTCCTGCATGAAAATTTGAAATATAAGAAGCAGAATGTGCGACTTGTGAAACTACTTTATCTGATTCGCAGAGGAAAATAAAAAGAAATAAAATAAGTATTTGGGAGAATTTATTCATTAACAATTGAATAGTCCCCAATGCTGAGGTCGTTTGCTTTTCCATTGTAATTAACATGCGAGCCAATCATGGAATTAAAAATTACCGCATTTGTAATACTCGTATTCTCTTGGATATTTGAGTTTTTTAGTACAGAGCTATTGATTTTTGTATTTGCGCCTACAGAAACATGAGGCCCGATAATTGAATTCTCAATACAAGCATTTTCTCCAATAAAACAGGGTGGAATAATCTGACTATTTGAAATTTTAGAAGAGGCGTGAACCAGCGGAATATTTTTCTCGAAATCAAAATCTAGAACACGTTTATTTGTATGAACAGTTACCTCTTTATTCCCACAATCTAACCATTCTGTGACTTCACCAGGTTTAAAAACACAACCAGAAAGTGTCATTCTTCTCAAAGCATCAGGAAGTTGGTATTCCCCATTTTTCATGACTTTGTTATCAATCAAATAATCTAATTCTTTTTTCAATTTGGCGCCATCCTTGAAATAATAAATTCCAATCATAGCTAAATCTGAAATAAATTCTTGTGGTTTTTCAATAAAATCAATTATTTCACCCGCAGTATTTACTTTTATAACACCAAATGAACTTGGGTCTTCAATTTGCTTCACCCACAAAATCCCTTCATCTGAAGGCGAAATCTTGAAATCTGCACGAAATAAGGTGTCAGCAAAAGCAACAACAACCGGTCCTACTAATTTTTCAGCGGCACAGAGAACGGCATGTGCCGTTCCTAAAGGTTCTTTTTGGTAATAAATAGATCCCTTTGCACTCAATTTTTCTGCTACTTGAAGTAAATCTTTCTCAACTTGATCGCCAAAATCGCCAATTACAAATGCAATTTCATCAATTTTATCTGCACAAACTGTCGCAATATCTTCAACTAATCGATGTACAATCGGCTTCCCGCCAACAGGGACTAAAGGTTTTGGCAAAGTCAAGGTATGTGGCCGCAATCGACTTCCCCTTCCTGCCATTGGTACTATTATATTCATTTTATTTAGTTTAAACCAGTACTTCCAAATCCTCCTACTCCACGTTCTGAATCAGTTAAAACGGCAACTTCTGTTAATGATACATGCTCAACTTTACAAAAAACTAGCTGCGCAATTCTTTCTCCATCTTCAACACTCACTTCTAGATTAGATAAATTCACTAAAATAACGCCAATTTCTCCTCGGTAATCAGCATCAATTGTGCCCGGAGTATTTAATACGCTTAATCCTTTCTTCAAAGCTAAACCACTTCTTGGTCGGACTTGGCATTCCAAGCCATTTTCCATTTCTAAGAAGAGTCCTGTTTTTATTAATACTCGATCTAAGGGTTGAATGACAATCGTTGTCTCAATGTTTGCACGAATATCCATACCAGAAGCACCCAAAGTTTCATACTTTGGAAGTGGATGTTTAGATTTATTCGTTATTTTAACAAACATAATTTATTTATAACTTCAAAAGTATAAAAAACTTAACCATGTGGCACTTATCTTATCTTGATTATTCAACAATGAATTGAATATAACTTTGCCACAGTTTTAGGAATAGAAAAATTTAAGTTTGTAAAGTATCACAAGTAAAGTAGATGAAATTCACGACATTTCATTAATTTTGTATTCCAATAAAGCTATTAAATGTTAGAAATTCAACGAATAAGGAACGAAAAAGAGTCAGTATTACAAGGGCTTCTGAAAAGAAACATCGACGCCTCACAAACTATTGATAAAGTTATACTGGTAGACCAAGAATGGAGAAGTAACAAAACAGAATTAGATAAACTCTCATCAGAATTAAATCTCTTAGCTCGAACTATTGGCGAATTTTTTAAGGCTGGAAAACTAGCTGAAGCGAATGAATTGAAAGAACAAACTACTGCTCTAAAAGTTAAAGAAACGCTTCTTAAAGCAAAGGTAGATGAACTAGACGGGGAACTCACTAAATTACTCTATACGCTACCAAATGTGCCAAATGAAGCCGTTAAACAAGGGAGAGAAGCTGCTGATAACGAAACAGTTTATGAATACGGCACAAAACCTACTTTTTCTTTCACTCCACTTGCTCATTGGGACCTTGCAAAAAAATATGATTTAATTGATTTTGAACTTGGCGTAAAAGTCACAGGTGCAGGATTCCCATTTTACAGGGGGAAAGGAGCAAAATTGCAACGTGCTTTAATTGCATTTTTCTTGGATGAAGCAACAAAAGCTGGATACGAGGAATTTATGGCTCCACTTCTTGTAAATGAAGCAAGCGGAATTGGAACTGGTCAATTACCGGATAAAGAAGGACAAATGTATTACATGCCGGAAGATGATTTGTATCTGATTCCAACCGCTGAGGTTCCATTGACAAATATTTACCGCGATATTCTATTGCCAACAAACGACTTTTCAATTAAAATGACAGGCTACACTCCTTGTTTCCGTCGCGAAGCAGGTTCCTATGGAAAAGATGTTCGCGGCTTAAATCGTTTGCATCAATTCGATAAAGTTGAAATTGTACGTATTGAACACCCTTCAAATTCTGCTCAAGCACTAGAAGAAATGGTAGAGCATGTTAAAGGATTGCTAGAGAAATTAGGATTGCAATACAGAATTTTGAGACTTTGTGGAGGTGATATGGGCTTTGCTTCAGCTATGACATACGATTTTGAAGTTTACTCAGCAGCTCAAGAAAAATGGCTAGAAGTTAGCTCCGTTTCTCGCTTTGATACCTTCCAATCCAATCGTTTGAAACTGCGTTTTAAAGATGAAGATAAAAAATCGCAGTTGTGCCATACTCTGAATGGTTCTGCCTTGGCGCTGCCGAGAATTGTTGCAGCCATGTTAGAGAATCATCAAACAGTAGATGGGATTAAAATTCCAGAAGCTTTGCAAAGTTATACTGGCTTTGACCTTATCGAATAGTCCAAAATGAAACAATACGGACTTATTGGAAAATCGCTATCTCATTCATTTTCTCCTGTATTTTTTAAGCAATTCTTTGAAATAAATAATATTTCAGCTGAATATAAGACCTATGAAATCGAAACTATTGAAGAAGTAAAAGAGCTTTTATCACAAAAAATTGCGGGGTATAATGTTACCATTCCCTATAAAGAAAGTATTCTTCCTTTTTTAGATGAAATTGATCCAATAGCTAAAGAAATAGGAGCTGTAAATACAATTGTATTTAAAAACAATAAAAGTATTGGATACAATACAGATGCTTTTGGTTTCAAGCAAAGTATCAAGCCATTTTTGACCAATAAACACGATTCCGCACTTATTTTTGGAACAGGGGGAGCAGCAAAAGCAGTTGCATTTGTTCTCAAAGAAATTGGTATTAAGGTTTTATTTGTTTCTCGCCAAGCATCTGGCATCAAAAATCATTTTGCATATAAAGACGTAAATGAAAACATGCTTAGTGCTTGTAAATTACTTGTAAATTGTACTCCTCTTGGGATGTTTCCACAAACTAAAACAATTGTTGACATTCCTTTTGGAGCACTCGGAAAAGAGCATTTAGTGATTGATTTAATTTATAATCCTGAAAAAACTCTTTTCTTAGAACGCGCTCAAAATCACCAAGCAACTATTTTAAATGGGGCTAGTATGCTAAAAGAACAAGCAATGGAAAGTTGGAGATTGTGGAATAAATAAACAGCTACTATATTTTCAAATTTACCCTTAGTAATTTAATGCACCAGATTAATACAACCTATTTTTGATTATTAGTAATAATTCATACCTTTGAAATTATTAATAGCAATCTGATTTGATATTGGCTGATTACCTTGTTAAATCATGGTTGTATTTTGCGTTTAAACAGAATTTCTATTACAAATATTACTCCAAGGAGTAATTTTTACATAAAATCTATATTGAATTCCAGTTTTAGAAGAAGAAAAATACTATTTATATTATTATATCAAAAGAAAATGAAAATTTTAAAATTCGGTGGAACTTCAGTTGCCAATGCAAACAATATAAATCTCATTCTTTCAATCGTAAAAAAAACTGCCGACACGTCATCCAAATTAGTCGTTGTTGTATCTGCATTTAGTGGCGTTACCGATTTATTAATTTTAGCAGCTAAAAAAGCAGCTAAAAAAGATAGCTCTTTCAAAGAAGTAGTTTTGCAAATTGAAGAAAAACACAAAGAAGCTATTGAAGAACTAATTATAATGAGTCAACAAAAACCTTTGTTAGATGATATAAATAGTGATATCAATCATCTGAAAACACTTTTAGACGGTTGCTTTTTATTGGGAGAATTATCCAATAGAACTTCTGATAGGATAATGGGTTTTGGAGAATTATTGTCTTCTCAAATTATTGCGAAAGCAATGGAACAAAAAGTCCCTAATTCAGGATATAAAGACAGTCGTGAAATTATCAAAACCAACAATCATTTTGGGAAAGCGGTTGTAAATTTCGAACTTTCAAACCAATTGATTAAGGATTATTTCAATTCAAATGCTTACCGAATCACTATTTTACCTGGTTTTATTGCCTCTTCAACAGATGGCTACTCAACTACTTTAGGTCGTGGCGGATCTGATTATACTGCGGCCATTTTAGCGGGTGCGTTAAATGCTGAACTTTTAGAAATATGGACAGATGTTAGCGGAATGTTTACAGCGAATCCAAAAATTGTAAAACAAGCACAACCCATAGAAACTATTTCTTACCAAGAAGCGATGGAATTATCTCATTTTGGGGCAAAAGTATTGTATCCTCCAACGATTCAGCCTATTTTAAAATTGAATATTCCTATTGTTATCAAAAACACATTTGAGCCTGAAGCTGCCGGAACGTATATTTCATCTGAAAGAAATAAAAATGAAAACCCAATTAAAGGTATTTCTCATATTGACAACATTGCTTTGTTAACACTTGAAGGTCCTGGTATGATTGGGGTTTCAGGTTCTTCAAAAAGATTATTCGAAGTTTTATCCATCGAAAATATTAATGTTATATTTATTACACAGGCCTCATCGGAACACTCCATTTGTATTGGAATTTTAAATGATGATGCAAAAATTGCTCAAGTCGCTATTGATAAAGCATTTGAAATAGAAATTTTTCAAAACAAAATTAACGAAACTATTGTTGAAGAAAACCTTTGCATCATTGCTTTAGTTGGTGAGAACATGAAAAATCATCAAGGGTTAAGTGGTAAAATGTTTAGCACTCTTGGAAAAAATAATGTAAACATAAGAGCAATTGCGCAAGGTGCTTCCGAGAGAAATATTTCAGCGGTTATAAACAAACGTGATATTAAAAAAGCATTGAATACTTTGCACGAATGTTTCTTCGAAGACAATGCGAAACAGTTGAATTTATTTGTAATGGGAGTTGGAAATGTAGGCGAAAAATTCATTGAACAAATTCACCAACAAAAGAAATTCTTAAAGGAAAATCTAAAAATAAACCTTCGTGTTATTGCTTTATCGAACTCTCGAAAAATGTTGTTTGATGAAGAAGGAATTTCGTTAAATAATTGGAAAACAAGTTTAGAAAATGGAGAAGTTGCGAATAAAGAATCCTTTATTTCTAATGTAATTGCACTCAATCTAAGAAATAGTATTTTTGTTGATGTAACCGCAAATGAAAGTATTTCTCAAACATACACTCACTATCTAAAACAAAATATATCGGTTGTTACGTGCAACAAAATCGCGTGTTCTTCTGCTTATGAAAATTATAATAATCTTAAACAATTATCTAGGAAATTCAATGCACCATTTTTATTTGAAACCAATGTTGGTGCAGGCTTACCAATAATTGATACCTTGAAACATTTAATTGCATCTGGTGATAAAGTTCATAAAATCCAAGCCGTACTTTCGGGAAGTTTGAATTTTATATTCAACAATTTTGACGAGAAAAATTCTTTTCATGATGTTGTAAAAGAAGCAGGAGTTCAAGGGTTTACCGAGCCTGATCCAAAAATAGATTTAAGCGGTGTTGATGTTGCTCGAAAGATTTTAATTCTAATTCGAGAAAGCGGTTACAAAATGGAAATCGAAGAAATTGCCAACGAATCTTTTTTACCAGTTGAATGTTTAGAAACTAAAAATAATAAGGACTTCTTTGCTTCCTTAATAAAAAATTCAGCTCATTTTGAAAACATCTATAAAGAAGCATTGGCAAAAGACAATCGTTTGAAATATGTTGCCAAATTTGAAGATGGAAAAGCAAGTGTAGGATTACAATTTATACCAAAAGAAAGTCCCTTTTATAATTTAGAAGGAAAAGATAATATTGTTCAATTTTACACCGATAGATATGTTGACCAACCCTTGTTAATTAAAGGTGCTGGCGCTGGTGCAGCGGTTACTGCTTCAGGAATTTTTGCCGATGTAATTAGAATAGGAAACGTGTAATTTAGTAGTTAATTTATAGGCACGAAAGTCACCAACTTTTTAATAATTTGTGACTTTAAGATCTAGACATTAAGACGAATAAAATGAATGAAATAAAAATATTTTGCCCCGCAACAATCGCCAATATATCCTGTGGTTTTGATGTCTTAGGATTGTGTTTGGAAACAGTTGGAGATGAAATGATTATTAGAAAATCTGATGTAAAAGGCATTAAAATCACGAAAATAGTAGGTGAAGATTTACCTTTAGAAACCTCTAAAAATGTCGCGGGAGTTGCTGCTTTAGCACTTTTAGATGCAATTGATTATAAATTAGGCTTTGAAATTGAAATCTACAAAAACATAAAACCAGGAAGTGGTATTGGAAGTTCTGCAGCAAGTGCAGCAGGAGCCGTTTTTGGAATAAATGAATTACTTGGAAAACCATTCACACGAAAAGAATTGGTTGAATTTGCAATGAAAGGCGAGGCAATTGCTAGTGGGAGCGAACATGCAGATAATGTTGCTCCAGCCATTTTGGGAGGAATAACATTGGTTCGTAGTTCCTCTCCATTGGATATTATCAAAATTGAAAGTCCATCAGAATTGTATGCAACAGTTATTCATCCTCAAATTGAACTTAAAACTTCAGAAATGCGTGCAGTTTTACAAACAATGATTCCCTTAAAAAGTGCCATTCTGCAATGGGGAAACTTGGGAGGATTAATCGCTGGGTTTTATACTTCTGATTATGAGTTAATTGGGCGTTCCCTTCACGATGAAATTGTAGAACCTTTGCGAGGGCCATTCATCCCAAAATTTGATGTAATTAAAAAAACTGCTTTAGAAAACGGTGCTTTGGGATCTGGGATTTCTGGTTCAGGTCCTTCAATATTTGCTTTGAGCAAAGGAATTGAAACCGCTAATAGAATTGCAAAAGCAATGTTTGTTGTTTATGAAGATATGAATATGCCTTTCGAAATTCATGTATCAAAAGTAAATCCAGAGGGAGTAAAAATAATTTAAAAGCAATTCGTTATATGCAATACACTAAGCTTATTGCATATAGCGTTATAAAAAATGAAATATTATAGTTTAAACCACAACGCAGCAAAAGTTTCTTTTCAAGAAGCTGTAATTCAGGGATTAGCACCAGATCAAGGTTTGTATTTCCCAGAGCATCTAACTCCAATTTCAGCTTCATTTTTTGATAAAATCGAAACACTTTCTAACGAAGAAATTGCTTTTCAGGTAATCAAAGAATTTGTAGGTGATGAAATTCCTGAGATAAATTTGAGG
>Ga0208951_1001288_pt1 | contig 11041 bp, 8 predicted proteins | sample GreLakmeMI27MSRF_FD_187702 | JGI IMG/M metagenome (GOLD analysis project Ga0208951, IMG submission 187702) | Freshwater lentic microbial communities from great Laurentian Lakes, MI, USA - Great Lakes metaG MI27MSRF (SPAdes) | ecosystem: Environmental > Aquatic > Freshwater > Lake | place: Great... | reverse complement strand
GTTATGACCAACTCATGCGTTTAGGGTGGAAAGTTTTTTTACCTTTATCACTTGCTTGGGTTGTTTTTGTTTCGGGAACTCTCATTTCTTTTGATTTGCTTCCATAATCGGCCTCATGTTTGACCAATGGTCAATACTATTGACCCGCTATCAAAGTGACGATTATGACCAGCCGATTCGAGAATGTTAGATAAAAGTAGATTTGTAAATGAAAGATTTAATCTTCTCTTTCTATAAAGAAGATACTTAATCGGCGGAGGCATTTTGACCTTGGGTCATAGGCAAAAAAAAGGTCTTCGCATGTCCTTTGCCTCAGCGAAGCGGTACATTACCCATTGCTTTCCCTTCTTTTTAGCTCTTTCATAAGGCCTTGCTCTTCGCTTGTTGTCTTTATAATGCACTCTCGTCCTCATCCAAACACATAACCGAAGGGGCGGCCCCTTCGGTAGAGAGTGAAAAGCGTGAAAGAACGAAGGAAGGAAGGGACATTTTGAGAGGGGTAAAGCCCTAGTCCATAAGCTCTGCCCTATAAAGAGCATAAGCAAGAGATCAAACGAAGAACAAGGGAAAGCAAGAGGTGAAGTTCTCGAATTGGGGACATTAGTATTAGTACACAGGGTAATCTCGAAAATATGCACTCTTTCTCGAGATAAAGTACTCTTCCTCATGAAATGATATTTGGTCCTTTTTTTTACCACCATCGAAAATGTGAAAAAGCACGATTAGCTTCTGCCAGTTTATGGAGATCATTTCTTTTCTGTCGAGCTTGTCCTTGTTTTTGAAAAGCTTCACGTATTTCTAAAGCTAAACAATTTTCAAAATTTTGGGATGAATTCTTTTTTTTACGTTCACGTGCAGATTCCAATAACCAATTCATTGCTATATTTTCTTGTCTTTTTTGGGGAATTAAAGCGGGAACTTGATATGTAGTCCCTGCAATTCGTACCTTTTTTACCTCAAAAAATGGTTGAATATTGGAGATTGCTTCTTCAAAAACTTTGTAAGTATTCTTATGTGAAGTTTCAGTTTGGTATTGACCTTGGGTCAAACGTTGTTTTGAAGATATTTCACTCATTTGAATTTGAGAGAGTATTCTGAAACTTTTGTAAAATAATGATTCTGCTTTTGATTTTTTCCCTTTTTTTGTTAAAAAATTAATAAAACGGCTTAGAAGTGGTGTTTTATTCATTTCTAAGAAAGAATACATACATACTGTGGTTGATTTTGCATTTTTATTCAGATGAGAATGTACGATCGGCTTTGCCGATTCATTAGTTGAATCAGGCTGATTTCCACTGACTAATTTGAAAGGAAGAGCTTCGCTGGGGCGGGGGTGAGAGACTACGTTGTACCCTCGCCCCATATCGTTTAAATAATTCATAAATTATATCATTTTGGTAAAAGTTTAGAATCGCGTATTGCTAGGGCGTATTGACCTATGGTCAAACTTGCCCCTGTCAAACTGACAAAACCTATTATGCCTGAGCTCTTACAAAGCAGCGAGCTCCCTTTGGCCGTAAGTCAATACGTTATTTTGTATTTTTTTTTGGTTTTTTCGCTCCATAAAGTGATCTTGATTGACGTCTTTTTTGAATTCCTTGAAGATCAAGTACTCCTCGAATCATGCGATATTTTACCCCTGGAAGATCTTGTACACGACCACCACGAATCATAATTACAGAGTGCTCTTGAATATTATGGCCTTCTCCTGGAATATAAGCAATAACCTCAACTGAATTCGTTAAACGAACTTTGGCTACTTTACGTAAAGCTGAATTTGGTTTTTTTGGTGTTTTGGTATACACTCGTAAGCAAACACCTCGTTTTTGTGGGCAAGGAGAGGACATGAGTGTAGTTTTCGCGCCTCCCGTGCGTAATGCTGGTGTTTTGTTTCTTTTTTTCTTTTGTTTTCTTACATTTTTTTGATTGACCAATAATTGATTAATAGTAGGCATAAGAGCATCTTTTTTATTTTTGAAAAGAAAGAAAATAATTATCTAGATGGGGCGTATTAACCTTGGGTCAAATTTGCAAAGCCCAGTTTGGTATGTATCGTATTGTATGTATCAAGTTTGAGTTTGACCAAAGGTCAATACGACTACGAATCAACAAAACTGAATCAACACAATACAGGCCCTTGCAAATTTTTGGATCTCGAATCTTTGATTTCCATTTCTTTTCTATTTTACAGAGGTGTGAGCAAAACCAAGATTCGGCCTACAGTAATTCGTATTGGTATTGACCATTGGTCAAACTCAAACTGGATAGCCTGTACGCCGAAAGATAAAGTTACGCTTCTTTCCAAGATAGAAGTTTTGATTCAAATTTCCCTAAAAAAGGAACACATATCAAAAAATAAAAGAAAAAGAAAATTGAAGCAATTTGTCCAATAGTAACATAAGGAGCTTCCACTGGTTGACATCCGATCCATCCTAATAAAACACAATCTGCTACAAGAAGCCAGAAAAATTTCTTATGAATAGGTCGAAAACTTGAACTACGAATTGCAGATGTATTAAGAAAAGGTAAGGCTAAAAGTGAAATAAACACTAAAGCAATAGCTGCTACACCACCTAATTTATTTGGAATACTTCTTAAAATAGCGTATACTGGTAAAAAATACCATTCTGGTACAATATGCGCGGGAGTTGACATAGGATTTGCTGGAATATAGTTATCCGGATGTCCTAGAAGATTCGGGTAAAAATAAACAAAAATTGAGAAAAAAACAGCAAAAGAAACCCACCCTACGAGATCTTTCATATAAAAATATGGATAAAATGGAACTTTATCTACAGTACCTAATGACCCTAAAGGATTATTTGATCCGTATTGATGTAATGCAGCCAAATGCACAATACTTGCCCCAGCAATAATGAATGGAAGAAGGTAATGAAGACTAAAGAATCTATTCAGAGTAGCATTATCTACAGAAAAGCCACCCCATAACCAATGAGTAATTTCATCACCAACTAAAGGAATTGCACTGGCAAGACTTGTAATAACGGTTGCTCCCCAGAAACTCATTTGTCCCCAAGGCAATACATATCCAATAAAAGCTGTGAGAATCATAAGTAAAAAGAGAACAACTCCTACAATCCATACAAGTTCTCTTGGACTCGCGTAACTTCCATAATATAATCCACGGAACATATGAAGATACACCACGATAAAAAACATACTTGCTCCATTCGCGTGCATATAACGTAGAAACCAACCTCCTTCAACATCTCTCATAATATGTTCAACTGACATAAAAGCTAAATCTACATGAGGGGTATAGTGCATTGCTAAAAATATTCCAGTAAGAATTTGGAGCATTAAACAAATACCAGCAAGAGAACCAAATCCCCACCAATAACTTAAATTAGTTGGTGTCGGGTATTCAATGAGGTGATCATTTAGTGGTGAAAGAAGAGGTTGTTTGAGTAATGATAGTCTTGTTTTCATTCTTTATCTTTTTTATGAGTGCAAAATTAAAATATCTGAAAAGCTCGAATCGGCAAAGCCGATCTAGCATTGAAACCTCAGCAAAGCTCCAATCGAGTCCCTCAGATTATAACTTAATTTAAGAATTTTCAAGCTTCGCTGGCGAAGGATCGACGTACAGTAGAGTGGTATTCTATTGAGTTGATTCGTAGTGGTATTGACCTTTGGTCAAACTCAAACTCCATACATACTAAAATGAATCTACTAAACATGAGGTCGGATTCTTCGCCCCACAAAACTTTTTTTTGACAGGGGTAATTTGAAGGGGCAAGTTTGACCGTAGGTCAATACGCCCGACTCAATACTCCCCTCGAATCGGCAAAGCCGATTGGTCTATTTGAACTACGAAAATAAATTAGTACCAACATGCTCACATTTCACAATGTTTCTACAGTGGGCCTATTAACGTGAGAATCTTTCACGATTTTGAGAACTTGTTTTGAAAAAAGTTTCCTGCTTAGATGCTTTCAGCAGTTCTCCTCTCCTAACTTGGCTACCCGGCGTTGCCACTGGCGTGACAGCCGGTACACTAGAGGTTAGACAATAATGCTCCTCTCGTACTAATTATTGGTTTTCTCAGTTCTCTTCACAAACGACAGATAGGAACCGAACTGTCTCACGCATGTTTTTCCCTTATTTTCATAAAGGCATGGACTATGTCTTCATCCTTTTATTATACCATTTTTTTTTGACAGGAGCATGGAGAGTTGATTCAGTTTAGGAGATTCGGCTTTGCCGATACCTAATATGATACATGCACTACGCCCTAGAATTGGCAAAGAAATAAAAGGAGTTGGCGTATTATATCTTCTTTCACCAAAGAAGATATCTTTTTCAATTGAGAATGAAAAAAGTCTCTACAGGGACTTTTCTATACAGATGGAGTTCTCACTCCATCCAAGCATGGACGAAGTTTGATAGTTTGGTATGTATCGAGTTTATCGAGTTTGGTGATTCGGCTTTGCCGATAAACCCAATACGAATCTACGAATCAACACAATACATCATAACTCCTCTATTAACTTTAAATCCTGAAATCTCTGTCGAACGACTTGAGTTATTATCGTACGTCCTTTTGAATCATTTAAATTGGCTACTTGATTGGCTAATTCACATATTTTCAAAAAATTGTCTGGAGATGTCTTCGTTAAAGGTAATTGCTCTATAATTTTTAAAACAAGATTTGCTTGTTTTTCTTTGATTCGAAGAAAAGGCTTCATTTGTAATAAAATCCATTTGACATCTTGCCACCCAATCAAAGTAAGTTCAGAAATCCCGTCTCCGCGATCTCTTAGATTTCCCTTTTTTATTTCATTTTGAATCTTTATTAAGAAATGTTTTCTTTTGGTGATTTGAATGAAGGAGAGACTTACTCGAATTTGATATTTTAAGATATAATCTGGTCTCGAAACTATTTGAGCCATAATAGACCCATCACCATCTAGAAATCCTGCTAAATAAGCCCATTGAGTTTGACAGTTTGCCAGGGGCGAAGCCCTCGGAAAACAGGTCATTGGAGTGGGCGAAGTCCCGACAAAATCTTCCAATGTTGTGGTGCTTATGGAGATCGCTCTGGCGTATTGTGTTTGGCCGAAGGCCAATACAAAACTACCCTTCAGTGAGCCTCGGGTTTTTTTTTCTTTGAAGTGAGGGATCATATTTTGAATTGTTTTTCGAGAATTGAATAGGAGCATTGCTATAGAAAGGTCTTCCCTCGGCATTACCATAGAAATACATTAAGTATTCTGAAGGCTTCACCGATATAAGCCAATACTAAATATGCATTACTGCATACAAACGCAGTTTTTTCAATAAAGGTCTACGTTCTAAACCCAGCTCACGTTCCACTTTCATCGGCGAACAGCCGAACCCTTGGGACCTTCTTCAGCCCCAGGATGTGAAGAGCCGACATCGAGGTGCCAAACTCCCCCGTCGATAAGAGCTCTTGGGGGGAATCAGCCTGTTATCCCTAGAGTACCTTTGATCCGTTGAGCGAGAGCCCTTCCACATGGAACTCCCGGATCACTATGGCCGACTTTCGTCTCTGTTTGACGTGTCCGTCTCACAGTCAGGCAGACTTATACCATTATGCTCTACAGCTGATTTCCGACCAGCCTGAGTCTACCTTCGCACACCTCCGTTACTCTTTAGGAGGTGACCGCCCCAGTCAAACTACCGACCATGCAATGTCCGAATAAAGAAAAGTTGCTCTGAAAGAGCTCTGTTTCAATTCGTGAGGAAATAATGAGTTTCAGGGTGGTATTTCAAGGTTGCAAGGCTTAACTATTTCTAGCCTGAGCCTTGCTCCCACCTATCCTACACAAAAACATCGTATTTCCATTACAAAGATATAGTAAAGGTTCATAGGGTCTTACCGTCTAATCGTTTGGTCTCCGCATCTTCACGGAGAATTCAATTTCACTGAGGCCATGTTGGAGACAGTGGGGCGATCGTTACGCCATTCATGCGGGTCGCTACTTATGCGACAAGGAATTTCGCTACCTTAGGACCGTTAGAGTTACGGCCGCCGTTTACTGGGCCTTCGATTCGATGCTTGCACATCTCCTGTTAAGTTTCCAGCACCGGGCAGGCGTCAGACCCTATACATCGTGTTGCCACTTCGCAGAGTCATGTGTTTTTAGTAAACAGTCGCCACCCCTGATTCAATGCTGTTGATGGTCTCCCACCAACATCCCTTCTTCCGAAGTTACGGGATCAATTTGCCGAGTTCCTTCAACATGGTTCTCTCAAACGCCTTCGTCTTCTCGACGTGTTCACCAGTGTCGGTTTACAGTACGGTAAATAAATTGCTCGTATTGCGTTCATCGTAGTATCGGCAAAGCCTAATCTACAGACTCTACAAAACTGCTTTCTATGTATCTTTAGGTTTTTCCAGGAAAACTTGTTCGTCGCTCAGACAAATCCAATATATACTGAGGAGATTGTTATCTTCGTCATCTAAAGATTGAAAATACAAAAAATTGTTTCTTTGCATTTTTTTTTACCCATCAAATTATGCTTTCGCCTTCTTTTTAGGGGCCGTCTGACTCTGCGTCGATTTACGGAGCGCAGAAACCTTTGAACTTTCGGCGATCATGGTTTTCACATGATTTTACGCTACTCATGTCAGCATTCTCACTTCTGATTTCTGAAAGATTTTTCTCAAAATCTCTTGAACGAAAATACAGAACGTTCCGCTACCCAATTTTTTTTGGCGGATGAATTGACCTAATGGTCAAAAGGCATCCAGCGTACAGCTTTCGCTGAGGCTGTAAACCTAAATTCAATTATGTCCTGCCGCAAAAATTGTCGTCGTTTCGGTGAATTACTTTAGCCCCGAGACATCTTCGGCGCCCAAAAGCTAGACCAGTGATCTATTACGATTTCATCATAGGATGGCTGCTTCCAAGCCCACCTCCTGGTTGTCTTTGCTTTTAGACTTCCTTTTCCACTCAGTAATTGCTTGAGGACCTTAACGGACGATTTGGGCTGTTTCCCTTTTGACTTAAGACCTTAGCACCTTAAGTCTGTCTGCATAGATAAAAGTTTATTGTAATGTTGTATCAGCTTGTGGTATCGTATTAGGTATCGGCAAAGCCGAATCAACTAAATTGAATTACTAAACTGAATCTACGTGTCAATCTACATTCATTTGTATTCGGAGTTTCCTTGGAATCGGTCAGGCTTTGGGCCACCCTTTCCCATTGAGTGCTCTACCCCAAATGATTATTTCTATACGCTCTACCTCAATAGATTTCGCGGAAAACCAGCTATTTCCGAGTTTGATTAGCCTTTCACCCCTAGCGACAAGTCATCCCCGTGTTTTGCAACACACGTGGGTTCAGCCTTCCAAAATGTATTACCATTTTTTCAACTTGCTCATCGCTAGATCACTCGGTTTCGGGTCAAATTGAAACAACAGTCGAATTGACCAAAGGTCAAAACTTTCATTTCTTACATTATGAATATTCGTGTTTACTACGCCTCCACCTAATGGCTTAAGCATGCTGATTCAATTTACTCGCTGACCCATTATGCAAAAGGTACACCGTTACTATGCCTAGGGCAGTTTAGTGATTCGGTTTTGCCGATACTGCAATACCCCCTGGAAGCTTCGATTGCATGTAAGTATGAAATTTCAGGATCTTTTTCACTCCCTTCAAAAGGGTTCTTTTCACCTTTCCCTCACGGTACTTGTTCACTATCGGTCATAGAAATATATTTAGGCTTTGAGGGTGGTCCCCCAATCTTCAAGAAAGATAATATCTCACTTTACTCATATTTTAAAAACCTGATCGAATTTTTTATCATACAGGGTTCTCACCTTCTTTGACAAGATTTTTCACTCTTTTTTGACAAAGAAAATTCGTGGTTTTTTCAAAAAAGCCTTTTCCGGGTTCGCTCGCCACTACTACCGGAATCTCGGTTGATGTCTTTTCCTCCAGTTACTTAGATGTTTCAGTTCACTGAGTAAGTTATTCAATAAAAGGTTTCCCTTTTGGATATCCATGGATCTCAAGATGTTTCGTTTTTCCCCATGGCGTTTCGTTACGTTTCACGTCCTGTTTTCTATGCCAAGGCATCCGTTTCATACTTTTTATACTTTTCGTTTTCTTTTTATTTTTTTTACCCTCATGCCTTATGAGTTTACCCGTTTGACGTATTGGGTTGGACCGAAGGTCAATACAAAACTATCAATACGAATCTACCCCGTACAGCTTTCCTGAGGTCAATACGTTCAAGCTTCTTTCGTTTATTAGCGGAAGAGGGATTTGAACCCCCGACATGCAGATTATGATTCTGCTGTTCTTACCAACTAAACTATCCCGCCTTCAAAAAAAGGAAGAATCGAGGGCTTTGCCCCTACTTGGGTGCTCAATCGGCACTTTTCAATGAATAATTTTTTTGAAATTTGACCTAAACTACGGCTCCCACAAAAGCAGTACATATAGCCATTCGAAGTTTCACAAGTCGAATTCGAAATGGGATCGGGTGGTTCCTTCGAATGTAAAAAAGTCAAATATTTAAACGAGAAATTAATTGGAACAGAACTAGGTGGGTTGTATTGACTTCATGTTTGGCATCGTCAATACTATATGAAGAAGCTTTCGCCAAAACGTCAAAGGGTACCTTGCTTGTTCTCATACGAGTTTGACAGTATTGTGAGGGCTTCTCCCGTGTCAAAAACATCAATGCGCTAGTTCTTATGAAATAAAATTTGTGAAAGGAGTCAATCCAACCGCAGGTTCCCCTACGGTTACCTTGTTACGACTTCACCTCAGTCACTGACTCTACCGTGACAAAATATTCAAAGAAAGATAAAGGCAAAACGTTCTTTTTCTCGTTTTGTTGATTCTTTTTGTTTCATCTCCTAAAAAGCTTCGGGCAAAATCAATTCCCATGGTGTGACGGGCGGTGTGTACAAGGCCCGGGTACGTATTCACCGCGACGTGCTGATTCGCGATTACTAGTGATTCCATCTTCATGTTGTCGAGTTGCAGACAACAATCTGAACTGCGACGATTTTTAAGGATTCGCTCAGATTTACATCTTTGCATCCCATTGTGATCGCCATTGTAGCACGTGTGTAGCCCAGCCCATAAGGGTCGTGCGGACTTGACGTCATCCCCGCCTTCCTCCAGTCTATCACCGGCAGTTTTTTAAGAGTGCAATAAAGAATCGTATTGGCAAAGCCGATACGATAAATCATTGAGCAACATAAAATGAGGGTTGCGCTCGTTCTAGGACTTAACCCAACAGCTCACGCCACGAGCTGACGACAGCCATGCAACACCTGTAATGCACCACAGAAGGGAATAACTCCTTTGTGTATATACATTATGTCAAGGACTGGTAAGGTTCTGCGCGTTGTTTCGCATTAAACCACATGCTCCACCACTTGTGCGGGCCCCCGTCAATTCCTTTGAGTTTTAATCTTGCGATCGTACTCCCCAGGCGGTTGGCTTATAGCGTTTGCGGACTCCCTGAATCAAAAGATCCAAGAAGAAGCCAACATCGTTGACTGCATGGACTAACGGGGTATCTAATCCCGGTTGCTCCCCATGCCTTCACACCTCAGCGTCAGTCATGAGCCAGAGGGCTGCCTTCGCATTTGGTATTCCTTCTCATATCTACAGATTTTACCCTTCCACGAGAAATTCTACCCTCCTCTCTCATACTCAAGTATTTTGGTTTTGAAAGCACTTCCAAAGTAGAGCTTTGGACTTTCACATTTCAACTTCAAATACCGCCTACGTGTTCTTTACGCCCAGTCATTCTGAATAACGCTTGCCCCCTCTGTCTTACCGCGGCTGCTGGCACAGAGTTAGCCGGGACTTGTTTTTGAAGTTTTGTCATTATCTTCGCTTCATCAAAGAGCTTTACGACCAAAATAGCCTTCATCACTCACGCAATATCGCTAGATCAAGCTTTCGCTCATTGTCTAAGATTCCTCACTGCTGCCTCCCGTAGAAGTCTAGGCCGTGTCTCAGTCCTAGTGTGGCTGATCGTCCTCTCAGACCAGCTAAGGATCACAGGCTTGGTGAGCCATTACCTCACCAACAACCTAATCCTGCGCAGGCTTATCCTTCAGCGGTCTACGCCTTTATGAAATTATTTGGGGTTTTATCCCAAACTGAAGGGGAAATTCCTACGTATTACTCACCCGTTCGCTACTCAAAAAAAAATCGAGTTCAACTTGCATGTGTTAAGCGTATTGCTAGCGTTCATTCTGGGCCAGGATCAAACCCAATTGTTTTTTTAATGAAATTTTTTTTAGATATCAAGCCTATTGCATTTATCTTTTTTACGTATTGGGTTTGACCGAAGGTCAAACCCAATACGTCAATCTGCCAATACGAATCTACCCAACTGCAGTTTTGACAAGGGCTAGTTTGACCGTAGGTCAATACGCCCTCGTCAATCTGTCTACAACTTGAATTTTTCAATTTCCATTTCTATTCTCTATCCAGCATTTGCGAATTTACATGATATTTTTTTTGTCCAAGAGAGAATAAGCATAATACCAAACACAATACGATTCGAGGTCTCTGCGATAACGAATAATAAAATTGGCAAAGTCGACTATGTACAGCAGTTTGGCCGAAGGCCAATACCTGAGGCTGTACAGTCGAATCTACGCAATTTATCGTATTAGAGTATCAGCAAAGCCGAATCCCTAAACTGAATCGTACAGCTTTGCTGAGGCCCTACTTTATAGAAAGACCAGATGTATTCTGATTTTTTTGAATTTGTAGCTCTGCTAAAGAAAGTTCTTTAATCGCAGGAATTTCTTCAAAAGTGTGAAATGCAGGAGGCGAAGGCATCATCCATTCTAAAGTGGGTGATGTCTTTGTTCCATCTTGTGATGTATCAAAATCCCAAGGATTATTTGCACATTTCTCATTTCCAGTTAGAGTCAGATACACTATATAAAAAAAGAAAATTGAAGCAAGAATAGATAAATATGATCCATAGCTTGCCACAGCATTCCATCCAGCAAAAGCATCAGGATAGTCTGGAATACGACGAGGCATACCAGCAAGACCTAAAA
>Ga0208951_1001285_pt1 | contig 11054 bp, 12 predicted proteins | sample GreLakmeMI27MSRF_FD_187702 | JGI IMG/M metagenome (GOLD analysis project Ga0208951, IMG submission 187702) | Freshwater lentic microbial communities from great Laurentian Lakes, MI, USA - Great Lakes metaG MI27MSRF (SPAdes) | ecosystem: Environmental > Aquatic > Freshwater > Lake | place: Great... | reverse complement strand
GTGAAAATCGACGAAGACCGTGCGCACGGCGGCGTTGACGCCACAATCGACATCGCGCCACCGGTCGCCGATCATCCAAGAGCGTGAGAGATCCAGGTTGAGCTCACGGGCGGCCTTCAGGATCATGCCTGGCCGGGGCTTGCGGAATTCCGAATCCTCGCCTCGCCCGGAGTCGTAGCAGACCTCGATGTGTTCAATCGGCAGCAAGTCCCGCAGACGGCGGTGCATGGCCTCGACATTCGCAATCGTCTGCTCACCCCGACCGACATCGGGTTGATTCGTCACGACGACGAGAACATAGCCGGCCGCTCGCAGGCGGCGGCACCCTTCCGCGACCCCGGGTAAGAGTGCGAACTCGGCGACGGTCGCAGGTGGATGCGGAAGACCGGCGCGCAGTTCAGCGACATTTAAAGTCCCGTCGCGATCCAGGAAAACAGCCGGGCGGGGACCGGTCATTTAAGGATGGCCAACATGGCCGTGTGGGAGGCGTGGCGATAGGGATTGGTTCCCGTACCCTTGGTGTTGAGGACGTGCACGCACTTGGAGGCGGCACGCAGCTGCTGATAGTTGAAGTAGGTCGAATAGGAATAGAAAAGGCCGTCGCCTTCGCTGACATAGTAACGTTTGCCGCCGCTCTTCAGATAATCGACCAACGGCCACAGGCCCAAGGCGTGGGCTCCTTGCTTGACTGCGCGGGCCACGGGCGAGCCCGACCCGAAACAATTGGAATCAGAGATGAAGACGGCCTTACGGGCAACGCGGAGCATCTCATCCACGGCTTTCCGATGGTCTTTGACGTGATGCAGTACCGCGAATTCGCAGACGCAGTCGAAAGATTTATCCGGGAAGCCGAGGGCCATGATATTGCCATCGACCAGTTCCTCGCGGGAAAGCCCATTGGCATGACCGACTTCTCTCATTTTAGCGACTGGCTCACAGCCGGTAACCTTGAGCCCGGGCTTAGCCGCCTTGAGTTTGAGTAGATCGGTCCCAACTCCTGCGCCGGCATCTAGGACCGAATGGATATCGTAATAATCGAGCTGCGAAACCAAGTAGTTAAGAGCGATGACATGTTCGTCGTCCTTGTTCAGCTCAATGTCTTCATAAGAGCCGGCCTTGCCGGCAAAATGCCGATAGATCTCTTCGGCTTCAAAATCATGGGGTTGGTCGGGCATCGGACAAAGGCTCAGCGCGTGCCCTCCCATTTGGTCACCGCCTGTTTGAGGTCGGGGTGGGACACAAAAAGGTGCCAGACCACGGCCTGAAAGGCTTCGGAGTGTGGCGTGATGTTGTTTGGGTTGACGACCGGCACCAGCACGACGGCATCAGCCACTTTCGCGGTATACCCGCCGTCGCGACCGACCACCCCGACAATTTTAGCTCCGACTTGGCGGGCATACTCCAAGGCACGGACCAGGTTGGGCGAGATATTGCGCGCCAAGTCGCCTCCACCGACGGAAAAGACCAGGAGGCAGTCGGTGGCGCGCAGCCGTGATCCGCGGAGCCATTCGACAAAGACAGATTCCCAGCCCTCGTCATTCGTCCGGGCCGTCAGTTCGGAAACGTTATCTGTCGGCGCATAGGCCTCGAACCCCGCGATCTTACGGAAATCATTGACGGCGTGCGACGCATTGGCTGCGCTGCCGCCCACGCCGAGGATGAAGAGCCGGCCGCCGGCCTGCCGAGTGGCAAGGAGGACCCCGACCGCCCGTTCGCAGGCCGACGCATCAAGGCTCCGGGCTATTTCGATAGTTTCCTGAAGATGGGTGGAGGCGTAACTCATGGTGATAAAGGGGTTTGACGAAGGTGGGCGTCGAGTTCGGCCAGACCGGCGGGCGAACCGATCTCATAGAAGCGCTCCGCCACCTCTTGGCCCTGTAGTTGGCCGCCGTCGACCAGGCGCTCGTAGAGTAAAGCGAGATCGAAACCGCCGGCGGCTGGCGCGAGCGTGAACGCTGCATGTCGAAGCAGCCCGAGCCCGTAATCAATATGACGCATGCGGAGGTCGGGGGAGCGCTTATGGTAGAGACGGATGCAACCTTGGTCGAACCAAACATTACTCGCATCCCACTGGTGCTCGTTACGGAAGACCGTCATGCAACCAGCGGCCGGCGCGACCAGGAACCGTTGCGCGACCGCCTTGAAGTCAATCGGCAGGTAGGAGTCCCCATAAAGCACAAAAAACGGGTCGCTCAGTAGAGGCAGAGCCTGGCGCAGGGCGCCTCCTGTGCCGAGCGGCGCCTCGCCGTCGAAAGCATAGGTTAATTCGAGCCCGAAACGTTGGCCGTCGCCCGCGAAGGCGCGCACTTTTTCGCCCATGTGGCCGACGCAGAGCACCACTTTTTTGATTCCGGCACGGCGCAGGAGTGCGAACTGATGCTCCAGGAAGGGCCGGCCGGCCACTTCGACCAAGCATTTCGGGATGGTCTCCGTGATCGGCTTTAGGCGGGTCGCAAGTCCGCCGGCCAGAAGCGCGACCGACATTTCCTCAGGGCGGACGGCGTTCATCAGCTGACCAAGACTTGGGTGCCCGCGAAATCGAATTTAAAGCGCACCTCTTTGAGCCCTTGAGCGGCCATCGCCTGGCGCAGCTGATCTTTGTCTTCGGCGTAGAACATCAGGAAGCCGCCGCCGCCGGCGCCGATCAACTTGCCCCCTAGGGCGCCGCTGCGCATCGCCAAGGCATACCATTCGTCGATCCGGTCATTGCTCATGCCGGCGGAACGGGCGCGCTTGCGCTGCCAGTGTACGTCCATCAGACGGGCGAACTCGCGGAGATCGCCTTTCTTCAACGCCTCCAGCGAGAGTACCCCCAATTCTTTCGTGAAGTGTAGGTTGTCGAGCATCGCCGCGTCATCCTGCTTCGACCGGTCATTCTGATCCTTGAGGATGGCGGAGGCAGAGCGCGAGTAGCCCGTGAAAAATAGCAAGAGATTGTCTTCGAGCTGATGCAGCGTGCTGTCGGCCAGCTTCACCGGCACCGCTTCGACCGAGCCATCGCGACGAAAGGTGAAGGCCGTGATGCCCCCGAAGGCAGCGATATATTGGTCCTGCTTACCGATGGGTTCGCCCAGGCGGTCGATCTCGAGATGGCAGGCTTGCTCCGCGAGTTCGCGTGGCTGGAGCGGCTGGCGCTGGCCGACATGCAGAGCCTTGAGCAGCGCCGTCGTGAAAGACCCGGAGGAGCCCAGGCCGGTTCCCGCGGGGATATCGGCCATCGAGCTGATTTCCAGATTGGGCTGCGTCACTCCGACCATCTGGATGGCCTCGCGGATGATGGGGTGCTGGATCTCCGCGGCGCTGGCGACGCGTTCGAGCTTGGAATATTTCAGGATGAAATCATCGGTGAAGTTCCGGTGAACCGTCACGTAGACATATTTATCGATGGCGGCGGCGACTAAGAACCCCTCGAAGCGCGAGGAATAGGAAGGTAGGTCGGTGCCGCCTCCGCCGAGGGAGATGCGCAAGGGTGAACGAACGATGATCATGGAAGAAATCGGTTAGGCACGGGCGTCGTAGACCCAGCGGTTGGCCTCGAGCCACCGGAGGGTGCGGAGAATGCCCTCCGCGATAGTCAATTTCGGCCGCCAGCCGGTGGCCTGGATTTTGGCGGTATCGAGAAAGATAAAGGGGCTGTCTCCGACCCATCCGCGCTCTCCGCCGGTGTATTCCAAGGTGGGCTGCAGGCCCAGGGCGCTGCAGATGTGACCGATGCTCGCGTTGACCTCCACGAACTCCGGCGTGCCCAGATTATAGACCTGGGTGCGGTGGCGGGCCGAGCGCGCCGTGTGAGCGGCGAGCACATGCAGCATGGCGTCCACGCAATCCTGCACATACAGGTAGCTCTTGCGCTGCCGGCCGTTACCAAGCACGCGCAACCGGTCGGGGTGGTCGATCAACTGCTGATAGAAGTCGAACACATGGCCGTGCGTATACCGTTCGCCCAGGATCGAGACGAAGCGGAACACGTAGGCCTCGTCGAGCTGCCCGCCTTCGGCATAAGCCGAGATGAGGCTTTCGCCGGCGACCTTCGAGGCGGCGTAGAGCGAGGTCTGGATTGGGAAGGCGTCGTTTTCCGGCGTGGGGCGGTCGGGCGTCACTAAGGCTTCGCCATAGGTGGAACCCGTGGACGAAAAGGCGATGCGGCGGATGCCGTTGGCACGCATGGCCTCGAGCACATTGAACGTCGCGATCGTGTTCTGCTCGAGATCCCGGCGCGGATGGGACCAGCCGTCGCGGATATCGGCGTTCGCGGCGAAATGGAAAACCGTGTCGCAGCCGGCCATCGCCGCCGTCATGCCCGGCAGATCGAGGGTGTCGCCGCGCAGCAGGCGGAAACCCGGCTGGCCCATCGCGCCCTCCAGGAACCGGAGCTGGCCGGTCGAGAGATTATCCCAGCCCAAGACCTCATGGCCGTCGGCAAGGAGCCGGTCGGCCAGGTTGGACCCGATGAATCCGGCTACGCCGGTGACAAAAGCTTTCATGATAATAAACGTTGTTTTTTCCTGATCCAGAGGGCGAAGGCGTATCCGCGCGGGATGACGTAGATGAAAAATAGCCGAGCTGCCGCGGCGAAACGCAAGTGAAGACCGAACAAGGCTTTAAGAATATATGCCGTCTTTACTATTCGGTATTTTCCCGAGGCGATTCGATCTTCCAGCTCAGCTTCGGCCAGATTGACAGCCTGATGCTTGATTAACGCATCCGTGACGACGACTCCTTTAGCACGATGCAGGTTTAGGTCTTCTGCCTGGCTTATTGCCAATAAAAGTCGGTTCTTCTGCAATCTCACGACGCGCCGGACAATCTCACTGGAGTTCGCATCTAAGCCCCCAAACGAGATGTTCCCACCATGCGTACGGTATCGCACCAACGGGTGTGCCACGCAACGACCCTCACCGAGCAGCATGGCTCGGAATGGCAAAATCACGTCTTCCTGGATGATTCCGTTTTTGAGCGGGCTGAAATATTCAAAGATTTTTTTACGATATGTGCACGTGGCGCCGAGCACCGCCAGATTTGTTCGGTCAAGATAACCGTTAAGTGTGTAGGCCAAATTATTACGGACGTAAACTTCACCGCCCCTTAAGCATCTACTATTTCCATCGATAACGCTATGCCCAGAATGCACAAACATGACTTGCGGGTCGGAAAATTCCGCAACAATCGCAGCGACCCTATTCGGCTCGGAAACATCGTCACCGGCGGCAAAGACGATAACTTCCCCATTCGCCTTACTTGTCACAGCATTGATTGCATTGGCTGCTCCCATATTGACGTCTTGATAGACTTTCGTAACCAGAATCCCCGCAGGGGCTCGGCCTAACATCTCATCTAATATAGCTCTGCTGCCGTCGGTAGAAGCATCCTCGCTCACGATCAGCTCAAGCGGCCGATAGGTTTGGGCGTAGATTCCCTCGACGGCTTCGCATACAAACTTTTCATGATTATAAACGAATAGAGCAACTGTGACCAGTTCTGTCATTGTATCATGAGCTGGTTGATGGTTTTGATGGCTACCCCGACCTGCTCGTCGGTCATGACGGGGCTGACCGGCAGCGAGACGACCTCTCGATGAAGAGCCTCGGTGAGCGGCAACTTCAGGTGGCCGAGCTCTTTAACGTAGGCCGCCTGCTGATGAGGGGCGATCGGGTAATGGATTGCGGTGTGTACGCCTTGGTCGAGCAGACGTTGCTGGAAGGCCGCGCGATCGGCGACCCGGACGACAAAAAGGTGCCAGACGTGGGAATCCTCGCTGGCGCGGACGGACGGCAGGCGCACAGCAGGGTTCATGATCTCGTTACGGTAGCGCAGGGCGATTGCACGGCGACGGGCGTTGTCGGCGTCGATATACTTTAGCTTCACTCGCAGAATGGCCGCCTGCAGTTCGTCGAGGCGGTCGTTCGGGCCTTGGACGAGGTTCTGGTATTTCTCCTTTGATCCATAGTTACGAAGAGCGCGGACCATCTCGGCGTGCTTCACGTCCTTGCAGGTGAGCGCACCGGCGTCTCCGATGGCGCCGAGATTCTTCGTCGGGTAAAAGCTGAAGGCGGCCGCATCGCCCCAGGCGCCAGCTTTGACGCCGTCAATCTGCGCCCCGTGGGCTTGGGCCGCATCCTCGAGGAGAAGTAGTCCCCTCTCCCGGCAAAGTTTGGCGATTGCCGGCATGTCGGCCAACTGGCCGTAAAGATGCACCGCGAGTACTGCTTTGACGTCCGGCGTGAGCGCAGCCGCGAGCTTCGCCGCACCGAGGTTGAAGGTGTCTTCGTCCGGCTCGACGAGCACGGGGCGCAGCCGGTTCTCGGTGATCGCGAGGACCGAAGCCACATAAGTGTTGGCCGGAACCGCGACTGCGTCGCCATCCTTGAGCAGGCCCAGCTCCTTCCAGCCACGCAGGGCGAGTATGAGCGCCGAGAGGCCGTCAGAGGTGCCGACGCAATGTGGCGAACCGACCCAGGCGCCGAACTCCGCTTCGAAGGCCTTCACTTCTTCTCCGAGCACATACCAGCCCGAGTCGATGACTCGTCCAGCGGCGGCCTTCAGCTCGGCGGCGTGTCGTTCGTTGACCGCCTTGAGGTCTAGGAAAGGGACGTTCATGACTCAGAGAGAGCGCACGTGGCGGGCCGGATTGCCGACAACCAGCGTACGCGGTGGGACGTCCTTCGTGACGACGGCACCGGCACCAACCATGGCGCCTTCGCCGATGGTGAGGCCCGGCAGGATGGTCGCATTGGCGCCGATCGAGGCGCCTTTCTTAACCAAAGTCGGCAGTAGTGTGGCTGCGGCGTTGCGAGAACGAGGGTTCAAGTCATTCGTGAAAGTAGCATTCGGTCCGACAAAGACGTCGTCTTCGAGCGTCACCCCGTCCCAAAGCTGGACGCCGCATTTGACCGTAACGCGGTCGCCGACGATGACCTTATTTTCGATGAAGCAATGCGAGCAGATATTCCCGTCGCGACCGATGACGGCGCCGGGCAGAATCACCACGTATTGCCAGACGCGAGTACCTTCGCCGATTTGCTTCGACTGCACGTCGGAACTAGGATGAATGAACATGGCGGATAAATTGTTCGCGATCGCGGATGTAGTCAGCTTCGTCGTACTCGGCGTCGGCGAAGACCATCAGGACGCAGTCGGGGGAGAAGTCGTGCATCTCGTGCCAAAGGGCAGGGCCGATAAGGAGCCCTTGGGCGGACGAGTCGAGGACGACGCTTTCCTCACGCCGGCCATCGAAGAGGCTGAGCCGTACGGAGCCGGCGACGCAGACGCAGAGCTGGCGAAGCTGCTTATGGGCATGGAAGCCGCGGCTGACATCTAGCTTGGTGCCATGAATCCAGTAGACGCGACGCACGACGAACGGCAGCGCGCCACCGAGTTCGGCGACGGAGAGCTCGCCGCGAGCATCGCCGTGCTGCGGGATGGTGATTTTGTGAATTAGAGAGTGGCTCATGAGCGATCAAAGCGTGCGTAAAGGGCGCGCCGGATTTCCCGCTACGACCGTACGAGGCGGCACCGAACGGGTGACGATGGCACCGGCGCCCACGACGCAACCAGCGCCGAGCGTGACACCTTTCAAGATGATCGCTCGGCTGCCAATCCACACGTTGTCCTCAATCGATACGATACCCGATATACCGGCCGACTGGTGGCGCAATTCCGGGGCCAGCGCATGGCCGTCCGAATCCATGATCAAGACGGTATCCCCGATGAGGCAGTCAGCCCCGATGCTCACACCCGCCGAAGCCAATACTTGGACGTTGTTGTTGAAATGCGTGCGCGAGCCAACGCTGATGATCACTCCTGGCCCAGCTTGAAGCCGAACTTCGCCTGTTCCTAGACACGCACCCCCATCGTATCCCACGATGACTCGGTCACCGAAAATAACCCGCCCTTCACCCGCGCACGAAAGCGGCACCATAAAGATGGGTCGCTTGCCTCCGCAATCGAGACGCCCCGCGCCTCTGGCTGGCAAAGACAAGAAAGAGCAACACTGGCGCCGGCACCAACGGCCGAGCCTTGTGGTAAATGCGTGGAGAGTCATATTCAAACTTTGCAAATCAAGCTGCGCAGGTATTCGCCGTAGCCGGACTTGGCGATGGGTTCGGCAAGGTCGAGTAACTGGGCGTCGGTGATATACTTCTGACGCCAGGCGATCTCCTCGATGCAGCCGATTTTGAAGCCCTGGCGGGCTTCGACAATCTGCACGAACTGCGAGGCCTGGAGGAGCGAGTCGAACGTGCCGGTATCGAGCCAAGCGGTGCCGCGTGGGAGCTGCTTGACGTTCAGCTTACCTTGGCGGAGATACTCGCGGTTAACGTCAGTGATCTCGTATTCGCCACGCGCCGAAGGCTTAAGCGCCTTGGCGATGCCGACGACGGAGTTGTCGTAGAAATAGAGCCCGGGCACGGCGAAGCTGGATTTGGGCAAGACCGGCTTCTCCTCGATGGAGATGGCCTTGCCGGCGGCGTCGAACTCGACCACTCCGAAGCGCTCGGGATCTTTGACGTGGTAGGCGAAGACGGTACCGCCCTGGGGATGGATACATTCGCGCAGTAGGGTGCCGAGACCAGCGGCATAGAAGATGTTATCGCCCAATACGAGGCAGACGTCGTCGCCACCGATGAACTTCTCGCCGAGCACAAAGGCCTGGGCAAGACCGTTGGGGACAGCTTGTTCGGCGTATTCGAAGCGGCAGCCGAGCCGAGAGCCATCGCCGAGCACCGCCCGGAATTTTGGCAGGTCCTGCGGCGTCGAGATAATCAACACCTCGCGGATGCCCGCGAGCATGAGCACCGAGAGCGGGTAATAGATCATCGGCTTATCATACACCGGCAGGAGCTGCTTGCTCATGACCTGCGTGAGGGGATGAAGTCGGGTGCCGGAACCGCCGGCGAGGATGATGCCTTTCATGATAGTAAGAGTGGAACGGTCAGTCCGCCTGCAGCGCGCGACGATAGGTCCAGAAACAGCCTAAGGCAATGAACGCCGTTGGGATTAGCCCCCAATAAAGCCCCTCGGCGTGCGAGACGCTGAGCTGAGCAAGCAGCAAAACACTGGTTGCGGCTGCGATGCTGAGCCACGTTGGTGCGCTGAGCCAGAGTCCAGAGCGCCGACGAGCAATTGCGATCATCAAGCCTGCATAGATGACATAGCTGATGCAGAAACCCAGAGCGGCACCAGTCAGACCGAAATAGGGAATTAAGAAAAGCGGCAGGACTACCATCACGGTGTTGCCGATGGCCTCGGATACGATGACAGCCGACGCTGAACCGCGCGCCAGCAGCCAATAGCCGAGCGGCCAGGCAATTAAACGGAGAAATACCCCCCAAACCATCCACGACAGCAACGGAATGGCGGCGTCAAACGAGTCGGCATAGAGCAGATGGATGCAAAACTTGCCCATGGTGAGGAGCCCAGCGAGTAATGGCAGCCCCAAGAGTAGGCCGGCTTGAATTTGTTTCTCGGCGAGATGAGCGGCTTCCTTCTCATCACGGGCAGCAGATATCCGCGGGAAGAAGTCGGCCCCCATGGCGACGAAAACGAAGGCCGGCAGGCTGCCAGCGATAGCGAAGGCTGCCTGATAATACCCGGCTGCTTCCAAGCCGTGATCGCGGATGATGATGAGACGCACAACGTAGGCAGATAATTGCGCGAGCCAGCCTACTATCATTAGCGCCCCACCTAGCTGGAGCAGATACCGGACATCCGACTCGTTCGCGGGGGCCATGTCGGTCGGGTAATGCCTACGGGCATCGTCCCAAAGTGCGATGGCCGGGACAGCCGCGGCGAGAAAGATGCTCAAGGCGACCCCGAGGGTACCAACAAAGTAAATGAGGGGCAGCCCGATGAGCAGCCCGGCGATCGCACCGATGACCTGAACTTTAGCCAAGGTCTTGAGCCGACCGGCGGCTTGTAGTATGGCCGACCAAGCGGCAGAGGCCACCAGACATGGGACTGCTAGGCCAGCGACGGCGAGCTCGAGCGTATACTTATCTGAAGCAAAAGTAGCTCGGCCCACCGGCCAGAATGACAAGACCACGATTCCCAATCCGACCCAACTCAGATGGCGACCCAAATACCGCACGGCGGAAATTTTATTGGGCTTATCTGATTCCGGCGCTCCGGCGATAATCCGCACCCCCGAAGTTGCTAGGCCCCAGCCAGTAAAAGAAGCGATATTCCCGTTGAATCCATTAAGCACGCCGATGAGGCCGATGCCCGCGGCCCCGAAAACCACGGCGACTATTTTCGCGCGAACAAATCCGGCGATAAGTACGATGACCTGGGCTCCGCCCATGAGCGCGCTGGAGCGGAGGATGCGAGCGAAGGGCACGGTGTTTACTTAGATTTTCCAAGACGCTCGAGGCGGTAAGAGCCATCGAGGATGCCTTGGGTCCAGGCTGGATGGTCGAGATACCAGCGGACAGTCTTGCGGAAGCCGCTCCGGAAGTCTTCCTGCGGAGACCAGCCGAGTTCGGCGCGGGCGCGGCGGGCGTCGACGGCGTAGCGAAGATCGTGACCCGGGCGATCGGTGACGAAAGCGATCGCGGTGTCGTGCTTCTTGCCATCAGCGCGCGGACGGAATTCGTCGAGCAGGCCGCACAGCTCCAGGACCAAGTCGATATTCCGACGTTCGTTGTCGCCGCCGATGCAATAGGTGCGTCCCGGAACGCCCTGCGCCGCCGCGGCCAGCAAGGCGCGGGCATGGTCGTCGACGTAGAGCCAGTCACGGATGTTCTCGCCCTGGCCGTAGACAGGAATGGCCTCGCCACGCAGGCACTTCAGGATGACGACCGGAATGAGCTTCTCGGGGAACTGATACGGGCCGTAGTTATTTGAACAGTTCGTCACCACGACCGGCAGGCCATACGTATCCATCCATGCGCGGGCGAGGTGATCGCTGGCGGCCTTGGAGGCGCTATAAGGAGAGTGCGGGTCGTAAGCGGTCGTCTCGTTGAAAGCGGGGGCGGATTGACCGAGGGAGCCGAAAACCTCGTCGGTCGAGACGTGGACGAAACGGAAAGTATCCCGAGAGGAGCCGGAAAGAGTCCGCC
>Ga0208951_1001282_pt1 | contig 11070 bp, 8 predicted proteins | sample GreLakmeMI27MSRF_FD_187702 | JGI IMG/M metagenome (GOLD analysis project Ga0208951, IMG submission 187702) | Freshwater lentic microbial communities from great Laurentian Lakes, MI, USA - Great Lakes metaG MI27MSRF (SPAdes) | ecosystem: Environmental > Aquatic > Freshwater > Lake | place: Great... | reverse complement strand
CTTGGAAGACATTGCAATCCTCACTGGCGCTCAGGTTGTTTCTGCTGATGTCGGTCTAAAGATTGATCAAGTTGGTCTTGAAGTTTTGGGTACCGCGCGACGCGTAGTTTCCACTAAGGACAACACCACGATCGTAGATGGCGGCGGCGACACTGCTGCAGTAAATGACCGGGTTAGCCAGATCAAGCGCGAGATTGAAAATTCCGATTCCGATTGGGATAAAGAAAAGCTTTCGGAGCGGTTAGCAAAACTTTCTGGTGGCGTTTGCGTTATCAAAGTTGGCGCACACACTGAAGTTGAACTCAAGGAAAAGAAGCACCGTATCGAAGATGCAGTTTCGGCAACTCGGGCTGCAATCGAAGAAGGTATCGTTTCTGGCGGAGGGTCTGCATTGATTCACGCTTCCGCAGTTCTAATTGGCGATCTTGGACTTACTGGCGATCAAGCCATTGGAGTTCAGATTGTTCGTCGCGGTGTTGTTGAGCCACTTCGCTGGATTGCTGAAAATGCTGGCCTAGAGGGTTACGTAGTCGTTGATCGCGTTCGTGAGCTTGGTCAAGGCCAGGGACTAAACGCAGCAACAGGTGAGTATGGCGATCTAGTTGCCCAGGGCGTTATCGATCCCGTAAAGGTAACTCGTTCCGCACTGGAAAATGCTGCCTCAATCGCAGGAATGCTTTTGACGACAGAAGCACTTGTTGTGGAGAAGAAAGAAAAAGCTCCAGCAGATGCAGCTGGCCACGGTCACGCTGGACACACGCATTAAGAGCTTTCATAACTAAAAATTAGTAAAAAATAACGGCCCCAGATTTTCTCTGGGGCCGCTATTTTTTCAAAAGTGTTAGGAAGTTAGGCGGGCTTGGCTGGCTTGTTGCGCGTAGATAACTTCGCGATCTTCTTCGCCAAGTCCACCCCACACGCCATAAGGTTCTTTCGTTTTTAACGCATGCGCGCGACATTGCGCTATTACTGGGCAAGCAGCGCAAATCGCCTTAGCAGTGGAAACTCGTCGTTCCCGAGCAGAACCGCGCTCGCCATCTGGGTGGTAAAAAATATCAGAATCTAGACCGCGACAGGCAGAATCTAATTGCCAATCCCAGAAATCTGCATTTGGTCCAGGCAACCTTGAAAGATCAGCCACGTCTTACCCCCTGAAAAAACTTGCTCCCGATGTCATCACTCTAGAACCGAGTCATAAGTTGGTCAAGCAAATTCAGTGAACTAGTTTTGGCGCCTTTTCCAGCCGTCTGAGAAAAACCAATGAATTAGGGAAACTTCTATGGCTCAAGGTGCGTAAACCGCAAAACCACACAAGAATGAGGTACATGTCACACCTCGCGCCACCTCCTGAACCAGGTCTTACGGTTGCTGCGGTGGCCCGGCGAATCGGGATTGCCCCGGCCACACTTCGAACCTGGGACCGCCGATATGGACTTGGGCCCACGGTTCACAAAGCTGGATCCCATCGCAGGTATTCCGCAATAGATGTTGCCCGGATTGATTTAATGCGAAAACTCATGCTTAACGGGGTCTTACCGAGTGAGGCCGCCCGAAGCGCGTTGAGTCAAGCAGTTACGCCAGCTAACTTGATTGAAATAACGCAAGATCAAAATTCTATTGTCAAAGTGGTTCAAGGATTGCCTGACAACGTCATCGCCCTAGATGGCGCAAAGTCAATTATTCGCTCGCTGAATAGGGCTGCCTCTAACTTAGACATAACTGGCTGCGATCAAGTTATTTTAAATTCCATCCAATCCCATGGCGTGGTCTGGACTTGGGAGCAAGTTTTGCAGCCGGTCCTGATTGCGGTGGGTCAAAAATGGGCAGAAACTGGTGAGGGTGTTGAACAAGAACATCTACTCTCTGAGTCAATAATTGGTCAATTTAGAAACTTGACTTTGCAAGTGACGGAACCTGAAAATGCCCGGCCGGTTTTATTGGCCTGCGCGCCGCATGAACTTCACACAATTCCAATTTTTGCCATTGCAGCTGCGTTAGCTGAGCAAAATATCGCAAGCCGAATTTTGGGCGCCCGGATGCCAGCTCAAGCCCTCGCCAACGCAGTCAAGAAATTGGGTCCAAGTGCGATAGTGGTCTGGTCGCAAACCCCTGGCACAGCCGATACTTCAATCTGGGATTCAATAGCGCCAATGCGTCCTGGGCATCTGCGACTCTGCGTTGGTCCAGGTTGGCAAGTGGCTATGCCAGAAGATGTAAAAAAGCCCAAAGATTTCACGAGCACTTTAGTAGCCCTTGCAGCCGCATCCGGACATTAGTTTGAAATTTTGAGCCTTTTTGGTCGTAGCCAGATTCGCGGTAACCTTTAGCAATTGCAGTTGTAAGAAGCTCTTCTCGGCGCTAAGTATCGGCTTGGAAAAACCTCTTATGGGAAAGGTGATCCAATGACAATGACGCAGGGCTTGCCTGAAAAATTTGCGATGTTGGGACTCACCTACGATGACGTTTTATTGCTGCCAGATGCCAGCGATGTAATCCCAAGTGAAGTCGATACAACTACAAAGCTAACCAACAAAATCACGCTTCGCATCCCGCTGCTTTCCTCAGCGATGGATACCGTGACGGAAGCCCGGATGGCAATATCTATGGCGCGTCAAGGTGGAATTGGAATTTTGCACCGCAATCTATCAATTGAAGATCAAGTCTCACAAGCAGATCTCGTTAAGCGCAGTGAAGCGGGAATGATCACCAATCCAGTAACTTGCAACGCAACCAACACTTTGGCCGAAGTTGATTTACTCTGTGCAAATTATCGAATCAGTGGATTGCCAGTCATTGATGCTGATGGAAAACTTATCGGAATTGTGACGAACCGTGACATGTGTTTTGAAGATGACAAAAATCGCAAAGTAGGCGATGTCATGACAAAAATGCCGCTCATAACTGGCACACCTGGCATGGCAGGTGAAGCTGCTCTAGAACTTTTACGAAATAACAAAATTGAAAAACTTCCACTTGTTGATAGCTCTGGAAAATTAACTGGGCTGATCACTGTCAAGGATTATGTGAAGACTGATCGTTACCCCCTAGCAACTAAAGATGAAGCAGGAAGACTGATGGTTGGCGCCGCCGTTGGCGTCGGTGATGATTCGTTTACGCGCGCAATGGCCCTTGTTGAAGTGGGCATAGATGTGGTTATCGTTGACACCGCCCACGGCCACCAAAAAGCAGTACTTGAAATGGTCTCTCGGTTAAAGAAGGCAACGTCCGTTCAAGTAATTGGCGGAAACATCGCAACGCGAAGTGGCGCGCAAGCACTCATTGATGCTGGCGCTGATGCGGTAAAAGTTGGCGTTGGCCCAGGTTCAATTTGCACAACTCGAGTTGTTGCTGGTGTTGGCGTGCCACAAATCACGGCAATTTATGAAGCCTCACTTGCTGCTGGGCCGGCTGGAATTCCAGTTATTGGTGATGGCGGTTTGCAGTACTCAGGAGATATTGCGAAAGCGATTGTTGCTGGGGCTGACACCGTAATGCTGGGCTCCTTACTTGCCGGCTGTGAAGAAGCACCAGGACAACTTATTTTTGTTAATGGCAAGCAGTTTAAGCAGTACCGGGGCATGGGTTCTCTTGGCGCAATGCAATCTCGCGGAACCGGCAAGTCCTATTCCAAAGATCGTTATTTTCAAGATGATGTTTTATCTGAAGACAAATTAGTGCCTGAGGGAATTGAAGGCCAAGTTCCATATCGCGGTAACTTAGCTGCGGTCGCCCACCAATTAATAGGTGGACTTCGGGCATCAATGGGTTACGCCGGCGCCGCAACTATTTCTGACTTAAAAGAAAAAGGTCGCCTAATTCGAATCACCACGGCAGGCTTGAAAGAAAGTCATCCGCACGATGTGCAGTTAACTGTTGAAGCGCCGAATTACCAAGTTCGATAGGGGACAAAAATGTCAGATGTAGAAATTGGTCGTAGCAAGCGTGCTCGCGTTGCATATTCCTTTGATGACGTTTCTTTGGTCCCAAGTCGTCGAACACGTGATGACGAACTTGTTTCACTTAACTGGAAAATTGACGCCTATTCTTTTGATCATCCAATAATTGCGGCGCCAATGGACTCGGTAGTTTCGCCAACTTCTGCCGCAACTTTTGCAGCAAACGGTGGATTGGCAATTCTAAATCTTGAGGGAGTTTGGACCCGCTATGAAGATCCAACTGGAATCCTCAATGACATTGCTGCTCTTGATCCAAAAGGCGCAACAGCAAAATTGCAAAAAATATATGCACAGCCAATCAAGCCGGAATTGATTGCAGCCCGAATTCAAGAAATGCGTAAATCTGGAATCACAGTTGCCGGTGCACTGAGTCCACAGCGCACTGCGCAATTTGCCAAGCAAGTAGTTGACGCAGGTGTTGACATCTTTGTTATTCGAGGCACAACCGTCAGCGCAGAACATGTAAGTAATGCTGGCGAGAATCTAAATCTAAAAGAATTTATCTATCAACTTGATGTTCCGGTCATTGTTGGAGGCTGCGCAACTTACACAGCCGCGCTTCATTTAATGCGAACAGGTGCTGCTGGAGTTCTAGTTGGCTTTGGCGGCGGCGCAGCTCATACAACGCGTGACGTATTGGGCATTCGGGTTCCAATGGCGAGCGCACTTGCAGATGTTGCAGCGGCTCGAAGGGATTACCTGGATGAATCTGGTGGTCGCTACGTGAACGTTATTGCAGATGGTTCTATGGGTCGAAGTGGCGATGTTTCAAAGGCGATCGCACTGGGCGCAGATGCGGTGGTAGTTGGTTCAACATTTGCTAGAGCAACTGACGCACCAGGTCGCGGTAAGCACTGGGGGATTGAAGCTACTCACCCCGTTCTGCCTCGCGGCGAACTAGTGGATTTGGGAACCACAGGATCATTGACGGAAATAATTTCTGGCCCTTCCCACACCTCTGATGGCAGCATGAATTTGGTCGGGGCGCTTCGCCGCGCAATGGCTACTTGTGGATATTCAGATCTTAAGGAATTCCAGCGTTGCGAAGTAGTTGTCACATCTAACTAATCGCATTTCGGTGCGCTGGGTGAACCTAAGTCAACTTAATACTCCACACTTTCGCCAAACCATGCTGCCAATAGGCTAGAGGAGTGAGCCAAACCCGCCCGGTACTCGTAGTAGATTTCGGAGCGCAGTACGCCCAATTAATAGCCCGCCGCGTGCGCGAAGCAAACATTTATTCCCAAGTTGTTCCCAGCACCATGGCGATATCGCAGATGTTGGCAATGAATCCACTTGCCGTGATTTTGTCAGGTGGACCAGCCAGTGTTTATGCGCAAAATGCCCCCCAAGTTGATCCCGCTCTTTTTGATTCGGGGCTTCCAGTTTTTGGAATCTGTTATGGCTTTCAAGCTATGGCAACCGCGCTCGGTGGCACAGTTGCGAAAACTGGACTCTCGGAATTTGGCGCAACAGAACTTAAAGTTACGGGCGAGAGCTGTTTGTTTTCTGGCTTACCAGTCTCACAAAATGTCTGGATGAGTCATGGTGACAGTGTGCAGGAAGCGCCAGCTGGATTTGCAGTAACTGCTTCTTCGGCAGGCGCCCAAGTTGCTGCGTTTGAAGACTTATCCCGCAGTCTTGCTGGTGTGCAATTTCATCCTGAGGTTATGCATACTGAATACGGCCAAAAAGTTTTGGAACATTTTTTATATGACATTGCAAAATTGCAACCCACTTGGACATCAGCAAGTATTGTGCAGGATCAAGTTGCTCGCATCAAGAAACAAATTGGCGATGCCCAAGTTATTTGTGGGCTATCTGGCGGCGTTGACTCTGCTGTTGCAGCTGCGCTTGTTCATAAAGCAGTGGGCGATAATTTAACTTGCGTCTTTGTGGATCATGGCCTACTTCGCACTGGTGAGCGGGAACAGGTGGAACGCGATTACGTAGCAGCAACTGGAATAAAACTTGTTGTTATTGATGCAAGCGATCGATTCCTGGCAGAACTCGCAGACGTGACTGATCCAGAAACCAAACGCAAGATAATTGGTCGACTTTTCATTCGTGTTTTTGAGGATGCCCAAAAAGATTTAGTGGCCCAGTCAGGTAATTCTGGTAAGCCAATTAAGTTTTTAGTGCAAGGAACGCTTTATCCAGACGTAGTTGAAAGTGGTGGTGGCACAGGCGCTGCGACCATTAAGAGCCATCACAATGTGGGTGGCTTGCCAGAAGATTTAGATTTTGAGCTGTGCGAGCCACTACGAGAACTGTTTAAAGATGAAGTGCGCGCAGTTGGCCGCGAACTTGGTTTGCCAGTTGCCATGGTTATGCGTCATCCATTCCCAGGCCCAGGACTTGGAATTCGAATTGTCGGGGCCGTCAGTAAAGAGCGTTTGGATATTCTGCGCGCGGCTGATGCAATTGTGCGCGAAGAAACAACGAATGCTGGGCTGGATTCCTCGATCTGGCAGTTCCCAGTCGTATTACTCGCAGACGTGCGAAGTGTTGGAGTCCAAGGTGACGGTCGAACTTATGGCCATCCAATTGTGTTGCGGCCCGTTTCCAGTGAAGATGCCATGACTGCCGACTGGTCTCGATTGCCGTATGACGTGATTGCAAAAATTTCAAATCGAATAACTAATGAAGTTCGGGAAGTGAACCGCGTAGTTTTGGACGTAACTTCAAAGCCTCCGGGCACTATTGAATGGGAATAAAAACAATTATTGCAGTTGTGAGCTAGCTTAATCTGGAAGTTTTATTTGCCGAAAAGTTTCCGCTAATTTACCTTCGGCAAAACCTGCTGCCTTGGCCTGCATAGTTCCCCAACCGCGCAACATTTCTTCTAATTCTTCCATGTGAGAAGTCTGACTAGCATGTGAACGCAATGCCTGAAGTTTTGTTGGAAAAGTGTCTGTCATGTCTACCCAGTGATTTGGTTCTGGGTGACCCTGTAACCAAAGCCAATTGACAGTCCAAGCTTCTAATCCCTCTTCTACGCGCAACTCTGGATATGCATAAGGATTGCGAACTGCTGGATAAAGCGCGCGCGCCGTTGCTTCGCCTGCAGCCATGTGATCTGGATGGCTAGACGGCAATCGCTCCCAGTTTCGTTCCGGAGATTGCGTGATGACAAGCTGTGGCTGAACTTTTCGCATCACTCGGACTATGTCGCGCTGCACTTCATGACTAGCTTCTAGGTAACCATCTTTGTAACCAAGAAAATGAATGTCATTAACTCCACAAAGTTTGGCGGCCTGCGTCTGCTCAGCACGTCTAATTCCTGGAATGTTCGATCGATCAGTGGTGTCGTCGAAGCCACCAGCATCGCCGTCAGTACAGATGCAATACGTAACGCTAATCCCGGCTTGGGTCATCTGTGCGATTGTTCCGCTTGCTCCAAAATCCACATCGTCAGGATGCGCCGTTACAACTAGAACTCGGGTCACGCCCTGCGGTATTCCAAAGTTTGTTTCATCAGTGTTTGCAGAAGTCATTTCGCCAGTCTATTTCCTTTAGTAAATTTTGGTTTATGCCGTAAGCGCAGACGTCAGGGCACTTACGTAGACTGTGCGTGTGCCCTCTGATTTACTTGATGATTTGAATGAGCCACAGCGTCAAGCTGTCACACATTCGGGATCCCCACTTCTTGTGGTTGCTGGCGCTGGCTCCGGAAAAACCCGAGTACTAACTCGCCGAATTGCCTACCTTTTAGCGCAGCGAAGTGTCGCTCCAAGTGAGGTTTTGGCGATCACATTCACCAATAAAGCGGCAAATGAGATGAAAGAGCGAGTCGCTCATATTGTTGGTCCGATGGCTCGAACTATGTGGGTCTCCACGTTCCACTCAGCATGTGTTCGAATATTGCGAAACGAAGCAAAACGTCTTAATTTGAAATCTTCATTTACCATTTATGACACTGCGGACTCGGTTCGGATGCTGACATTGGTTTCTAAAGATCTCGGAATTGATCCAAAGTCCTATAGCCCAAAATATTTACTCGGCCAAATCAGTAATTTAAAAAACGAATTGATTGATTACGAAGATGCAGTGAGTAAAGCGGTAACTGCGCAAGAACAAACAGTTGCCCAGGCATATGGCGAATATCAACGTCGCTTGATGTTGGCTAGCGCAGTGGACTTCGATGACCTCATTGGACATACGGTCGCATTGTTACAAGCATTCCCAGATGTAGCTGCGCAATATCGTCGTAAATTTCGTCACGTGTTGGTAGATGAATACCAAGACACTAACCATGCGCAATATGTTTTGATTCGAGAATTAGTCGGAACTGACCAAGATGGCATGCCACCGGCAGAATTGTGTGTGGTGGGCGATGCAGATCAAAGTATCTATGCCTTTCGAGGCGCAAATATTCGCAACATTGTCGAGTTCGAGCGAGATTACCCGAGCGCTAAAACGGTGATTCTTGAACAAAATTATCGATCAACTCAAAATATTCTGACAAGTGCTAATTCAGTAATTGAAAAGAATTCAGGCCGACCTGTAAAACGGTTATGGACTGCTGAAGGCAGTGGCGAAAAGATTGTTATTTATACAGCCAATGACGAACATCATGAAGCAGATTTCATTGTTAATAACATTTCAGACTTAATCGATAATCACGGTTTTGAGTACAAAGACGTAGCAATTTTTTATCGCACCAACAATCAATCTCGCAGCGTCGAAGAAGTTTTCATTCGTCGTGGCCTACCGTACAAAGTGGTCGGTGGCACTAAATTCTATGAACGCAAAGAAATTAAAGACGCGCTTGCCTACTTGCGCGCTATTTCTAATCCAGAAGATGACGTCTCGGTGCGCCGAATATTGAACACCCCACGTCGTGGCATTGGCGAAAAAGCCGAAGATGCGGTTGCTGGATTTGCGCGCCGGGAAAAAATTACCTTTAGCGCGGCACTAAACAGGTTGCCTGAGATCCACACATTGCCAACTCGTTCTGCAACTGCCCTGAATGAGTTCAATCGATTACTTGAAAATTTACGAACTTTGGATGAGTCTGGCGCTGGCCCAAGTTCTATTTTTGCTGCTGCCATGGAGGCTTCGGGCTACTTAAAGGAGTTAACAGCAAGTAAAGATCCGCAAGATGAGGTGCGAGTTGAGAATCTTGCAGAACTTGAAAATGTAACTCGGGAGTATGAAGAACAATTTGCTGAGGATAACCAATCTGATGAAGTTGCAACTTTGTCGAACTTTTTAGAGCGCGTATCACTAGTTGCAGATTCAGATCAAATACCAACAGATTCACAGCACGGTGGCGTTGTCACATTGATGACACTGCATACCGCCAAGGGACTTGAGTTTCCAGTTGTTTTCTTAACCGGCATGGAAGAGGGAATCTTTCCGCATCAGCGAGCTTTAGGTTCAGCTGTTGAACTCGAAGAAGAACGACGTCTTGCTTATGTTGGTATGACTCGCGCCATGAAGCGTCTTTACTTATCTCGCGCGGTAGCGCGATCAACTTGGGGGCAACCTAATTACAATCCTGAATCAAGATTCTTATCTGAAATTCCAGTCGAACTAGTTGACCGCCAAGGTGAAGAACCAGGCCCACTTGGATTATCTGGATCTGGATACTCGAAACCACAAAAACGAGAAGCACCTGTGATGGTTCTATTTGTCGGCGACCGCGTATTGCATGACAAATTTGGAATGGGAACAGTGGTTTCAGTAGTTGGGGAAAATGAAAAAGCCGAAGCGACCATTGATTTCAAAAGTGCTGGCGAAAAGCGACTACTACTTCGGTATGCGCCGGTTGAAAAACTTTAGACTAACGGCCCCATAGCCAATCCGTTGGGTTTTCGAAAAAACCGTCTTTCATTACTTCAAAGTGCAAGTGGGGACCAGTGGTATTTCCCGTGGACCCAGACTTGCCAATTTCTTGACCCGCAGTTACCTCACCAGAAGTTAATTCGATTTTGGAAAGATGGTTGTAACTAGTCACGTAACCATTACCATGATCAATTTCGATCCGGTAGCCATAAGAGCCGCCCCAGCCAGCACTGATAATTGTTCCGTTGGCGGCAGCCACAACTGTGGCGCCACTTTGTGCCCGGAAATCCAAACCAGTGTGCCAGCCAGTTGCCCAAATACCACCGCGCTGGCCAAAGCGTGCGCTCAATTGGTAGTTGCCTTCCATCGGCACAACAATGACGCCAATTTGACGAATTCGCTCAGCCTCCAAAAGCGCGGCTTGCACTTCTGCTTCGGCTTGAAGTTTGGCATTCTCAATAGCTTGTTGCTCTGAAATTAGAAGCAGTGCCTGTTGAATCTTTTGATCTTGTGCTTGGGTAATCAATGAGTCAAGTTGTTCAGTGGTGGAAGCTAAAGCTTGTAAAGATTTGCGTTCGGTGCTCGACACAGTAGGAGTGGCATCGATTACGGCGGTGACATCTGCAACTGGGTTGTTAGCGGCGGAAGCTTGGGCCAAAACTTCGGTTTCAGCTAAAGTTTTACGATCCTCCGAGCGGCTAGCGGCCTGTGCGCGGGTAACAGTGCTTGCTGTTTTAATCTGCGTTGTTGCTGGTCCAGCGGCCACAACGTTGGCTTGCGGATTCTCAACCACACTCAAATCGCCAGCTTGGACTATCCCGCCAACGGTAGAGCCCGAGGTTAGAACCACTGAACTAATTCCAGCTAAGCCAAAGGCAGTTCCGATTTGTTTTCCGGCAACTACCTTCTTTTTAGGCGCGGCATGACGCGCAGCGCGATGCCGACCGCGTGGTGCTGTGCTCATGTGTAAACCCTATCGTAAGCAAAAATGCTTAATCTATAAGTCTTTTCTATCGGATTTTTGCGATCAAGGGAAATGAATTCGCCAATTACAGGGTTTCCCCAGGCCTAAATCAGCAAAATTGCAAGATCTCGATTTTTACTCTGTCAGCCTGGGCAAATTGGAAAATCCACATTTTTGCCGTATTAATAAGGAGTGGCGCCAATTCGCATAGTTATAGCCAAACCAGGCCTAGATGGGCATGATCGTGGGGCAAAAGTCATAGCTAGAGCGCTTCGGGATGCTGGATTTGAAGTTATTTACACCGGGCTTCATCAGACTCCAGAGCAAATTGTGCAGACTGCAATCCAGGAAGACGCAGAT
>Ga0208951_1001277_pt1 | contig 11093 bp, 2 predicted proteins | sample GreLakmeMI27MSRF_FD_187702 | JGI IMG/M metagenome (GOLD analysis project Ga0208951, IMG submission 187702) | Freshwater lentic microbial communities from great Laurentian Lakes, MI, USA - Great Lakes metaG MI27MSRF (SPAdes) | ecosystem: Environmental > Aquatic > Freshwater > Lake | place: Great... | reverse complement strand
GTTAAAGCAAAGTAAATATGATGCTAACCATAAAAAAGTTAGTGACCTATATGGTTCTTTATTAAATTCTGATATGACTAGAACAGAAAATAATTTAGCAAGAAATGAATTTTTTAAAATAATAAACTCAGACATTAAAAAAATGGGTAGTTTTGATTTTTCATTAGATTCAAATGTTACTGCTGCTGCTAGTATATTTGAATCTATTTATACAAATCAAAACATTGTAAAAGATATGGTTTGGACTAAAAACTATAATAATGAAGTTACCAGAATGGATGGTTTTAAAAATTGTTTAGATGAAGAAAAATGTGGTGGTACATATTGGGAACAAGGTGAAAAGTATATGAACTATAAAAGAAAAGAATTTGAAACTGCATCAACTGGTGAAGCTTTAAGTTTTGAAAATGTTAGATTTATACCTAATAAAAGTGTTATGAAAGAAGCAATTAAATTAGCAAAAGCTGCAGATTTAAATGTTACTATTGATAAAAAAGATGGTAATTACATTGTTAAAACTAAAAACGGTGAACTTATAACTTCTCCATTAACTACTTTATTTAGAGAAACTATTGGTTCTGATCCAACATTTGCTGATAAATTTTTAGCAGAAGCTTACGTAAAAAGAAATGATTGGGTTTATAACAAAGTAGCTATGGGTGAATTTAGTACACCGCAAGAAGGACAAATGGCATACTTAAGTAAAATTGATAGAGACAATAAAGAACAATTAAATAGTCAAGCAAAATCATTAAATCAAGATCTTCTTGTGTTAAATCAATCAGTTGCTTATTATAAAAATAGATATGAAACAGGACAATTTAAAGATGGTTCTGATGAATTTTTTAAATATGAAAATTTACTGCAGTTGCAACAAAATGCTCAAGCTGCAGCTAACTATACTCAAAATTTAAGACAAGTAAATGCAGCAAGTAATAAAAATGCTGCTATGGAAGTATTACTAAATAATTCTGATCAACAAACTGCTTATGTTGATTTAAATAAAGAATTACAATCTGCTGTAAATACATTAGCATTTAAAGATTACGAATCAACTATGACAGCAGATGAGTTTGCTGTTTTAAATACTAAGTATCAATACGATAGAGGTTTAGCTTCTCAAAAACATTCTTTTACTATTTCTGAAGACAATAATAAACATAGAAATTCTATGAAATTAGAAGCTGAAAAAAGCAGATTAAAAGGAGAAGAAGAGAAAAAAGCTAAAAAAGATACAACTTTAGAAAGAATGACTGCTATAGCGCAAGCTCAAACAGCATTGCAAACTTATAAAAATAATATAGACGTAAATATAGCAGCTGAATATAAAAAAACATATAATGAAGAAATGCCTTCAACTCAATTGCAAACAGATCAACCAGAAAAAGGTAAAAAAGTTACTGCAATAAAAAATAAAATTAAAAGTGAACAACAAAAACTAGAAGCAGCTGTAAATATGGCGCGTTATAAAAATGAAGAATTTTCAGAATATCCTTTAGCAGTTTCAAAAGGTGAATTAGATCTTATAATTGGAATGGATGAAGCTGAAGGTAAAAAATATATGAAATTAACAATAGCTGATATTGTAACTAATTATACAAGTGGTGGTAATGCAATTTCTGAATCTGACGCTACAAACTTAGTTAATGAGTCATATAATAGTTCAAGAACAAACTCTGTATCTATACTTCAAGATTTAAAAAATCAAGGTAAAATTAAAAAAAATTAAAAACAAATGGCAACATATCAAGGTCCAAAAAATCGTATTACAATAGAATATAAAAAAGAAACTTTTAATGAAGGACCAAAAAATAAATTAGAGGTTTCAGGTAAAACTGATAAAGCAGTAACAGAAACTGTAGTTAAAGACAAGGTTCAGTTACAACCTGTAATTAATAAAAAAACAGAATCAAAATCATTAGCTGAAGACATTCTTGGTGGTACGTTAATGGAAAGACTTCAAAAATTTGAACAACAAAGTAAAAATGCAAATCCAGTTTCAAAGTCAACCAATACAAAAAGTAATTGGGAATCAGATAAAAATGATGGCCAAGGTTCTTTTAAAACAGCTTTTGAAGGATTACAAAATCAACAAATTAAACTTAATAAAGATCCAGATATTGCAACACAAATATGGAAAAGCAATATGGCAGCAAAACAAGCTGTAAATGCAGAACTAGATTCTTATATTGTTGAGTTTGATAAAAATGTAGGAATTCGTGATGGATTAAAAACTTTTAAAAATGATAGTTGGAATTATGCAAAATCATCACAGAAATATTATAATGCATATAACCAATTTAACAATGCAAAAGATCTTGTATCTAAAGATAAATCAAATACTAATATAAATGCATATAATATTGCAGTTAACGCACTAAACAAAGAAGCAGGTGTTTATGAAAATAGTTATAATGCATATAACAATTCTAAAAGCAAGTTAGTAGATATAGCAAATAAATCAAAGGGTACATTATTTTTTACAAACAATAAATTTTATAATAAAAAAGATCATTTAAGAAATAGTGAAGATCCTTCACCAACTAATGTAAATTCTAAATTTTCAACAGATTATCAAACTGCTGAAAAAAATGGTTTATTAACTGATTATTATAATAATACTGCTACTGGAGCAGGTTATGAGCAAGTACAAAGTTTAAAAAAACAAGGTGATAAACAAATAAATGATGTAGTAAATCCTGTTCTTAAATCTTTTTATGAAAAATCTTTTCAAAACTTTGATGTTAAAAATATAAAAAAGTCACCAGATAATATAAATACAATGTATATGTTTGGAAATTTACTTCGCAGTGTTAAATATTTTGGTACAACCAGCGACTCTCAAACACAAGAAAAAGAATGGACACAAGCACGTAATATATCACGCTATTTTGATGCAGCAAAAACTCCAGAAGATCAAGCAGCTGTTTTAAATGAATATAAAAATGAAGTGTTAGGATTTATTGATAAATTAGGCCCTGAACAAAAAAAAGATTTATTTCAACAAGCATATGAATATAAAGGAAAAAAAGTAGAAAATTATCCAACATCTGCTAATAAGACTAATAAAGACTGGTATAATGCAACAGAAGGATTATTTTTAAAAATTGATGCACAAAAAGAATTTATAACTTTTGAAAAAGATTTGCAAAAATTAGCTATAGAAAAACTTAGAACTAGTTATAAAGACTTGCAATTTTTAGGTAGCAAAAACAAATCTTCACAAGATTATATTAAAATGATTACAGATCAAGATTTTGTTGATCCTAAAACTGGTGCATTTCAAAATAAAGAAACATGGAAAAAAAATAATCAAAAAGTTTTATTTGCTATGTTTAGAAATCAACAAGGTCTTGAAATGAAAAGAGGTGCTAATGAAGCTTTAGACGCGGCAGGTTATGCTTTTGATTTTTTAATGTCACCAAGTAAATGGTTAAGACCTGGTGGGTATGCAAATCCAAAAACAATTATTGAATATGCTGCAAAAGATGGATCACTTTCTAATGTAACTACATATGATGATTCAAAAGCTAATGACTTATATGATGATTTAACTACACAATATAAAAAAGTTTATGATAAACTTGATATGGCAAATTTAGCTAAATATAAAAACAGTGTAATAAATAATGTTGGAAATATTAGAAATATACCGTTAGATTACACAGGTCTTGATTTAACTATGACAGAAAGTAAATCTATACTAAGAGCTAATGATGAAGTTGATCCATCTGCAAAACATGATAATGCAAATAAAGTAATAAACTTATTAAAACTTAATAATAATAATTGGATTACTGATGAAGTTGGTCAAGATATAGAAGTGTTATCAAAAGGTGATTTAGAGGAAATGGGGGAATATAATATTACTCAATCTAAATTAGATAAATTTAAAAATACATCTAAAAATTTAGATTTGTTTTTTGGTTCTGATAATGATAATGTTACTATGCGATTTTATAGAAACACTAGTGTAAAAGATAAAGCTAGATATGATTTTATTCAAGATGAAGGTGGAAAAAATGAAAGACAAATATCTGTTTTTATTCCTTATAATAAATTAGATGAGGACAATGTTGGTAAAGAGGGTGGTGAAAGTCTTTTTAATAAAACTAAATTTACACAAGAAGAATTTGTTTTTAAATTAAATGGTCTTAAAAAACAGTTTCCGGTTTATACCGATAAATCTACAGATTCAGACTTATATGAAAGTGCTACTATGACACAAACTAAAGTAGGGGACGATATAATATATAAATGTGAAATAAAGCTTATTGATAAAGATGGCAATAATTCTTCAATTATAGTACCAATAGAAAATGCTGGATTAATTTCTTACAGTGATGCAGCAAATTGGTTTGATAATTTATTGCAAAATCAAACTAAACAAGATTTGTTAGATGAAGTAGCTGCTCAAAAACTAAAGTATAAAAACAATAACTAATAGTAACATGCCTTTAGACCCAATACAACCAATAAAAAAAATTGATCCCCCTGAAACAAATTTTCAAAAAAATCTTAGTTTAGGACTTAATAATTTGTATGCTGAAAAAATAAAAATTGAAACTATTGGAAAAGGTGATATTTTTAATGCAAAAGCTGCAGGCGCTGGTAAATTTTTAACTTACGGTAGTAAAATATATGGAGCTAATGGTTTTGATCCATACAGAGCGGGTGGCATAGAAGGTGTAAAATCTGGAAATGATGTACTTTATGATTCTAAAATTGGTGCAACTAGCGATTTTTTTTCAAGAGGTTTGCCTGGTGCATTTAAACTAGCTAAAATTGGTTTAAGAGATACTTATGGTTTAGGTGTATTTGCTGATGATTTAGATTATATAAATTTTGATGAAATAATGCAAAATTATTCATCATCTAGAGGTGGTGATGGTACATCTAGTACTGGAAAATTTTTGCATAATACAGCTTTATCTTCTGGATATACTGTAGGAATAATTGCTGGAATAGCAGCTGAAGAGTTAACACTTGCTGGAATTACTGCATTAAGTGGTTTATCTGCTGCTCCAGCTACAGGAGTTGCAGCTACAGCTTCATTAGCTCGAGGTATAGGATTAATAGCTAAAGCAGGAAATAAAATTGGACTATTAAAGAAAATAGACAATGTTGCTGATGTTGTAAAAGCAAGAAGTTGGTTATCTAAAGGAGTACGTGGCTTTGGAAAAAATTTATTACCATTAGGTAATACAGTTGATTTTATTAGAGGTGCTGAAAAGTTAAAAGGAATGTCTAATACGCAAGTAGCTGTTCGTGGAGTTGGTTCACTAGTAAGAGATGCAAGAAAGTTTAGCATGGCTAACTCAGAATCTAAATTAGAAGCAGATTTAGCAAGAAAAACATTTACAGAAAATGCTTACAATGACCATTACAAACATACAGGTGGTCTTATGTCAGACAAGTTAATGAAAGAAATTAACAGCGATAGTCAAAAAGTTTATGATAATGTTTATAGTGCAAATTTTGGTCTTATATATTTAACTAATGCTATTACGTTTGATGGTATGTTAAGTAATATGAAAGGTTTAAATAGACTTGGTAACGCAGCTAGTAGATTTTCAATTAAAGGATTTAAAGAAGGACTTAAAAAAGTTACTGTAAAAGCATTGCCTAATACTCTTAGAAATGTAGTAACTAAAAGTTTTAAAAATACTGCTGCTAAATTTACAAAAAAAAATATAATAGGCGGAACTATTAGATCTTCAATGGAAGGTTTTCAAGAAGTAGGGCAAGATATAATTTCAAATTCAGTTCAATCATTTTATCAAGATCAAGAAAAAGTAAGAAGAGAAGCTGATAAAAATATTTTAAAATCTGCAGCTTATAATAAAAAAAAACAATTTTCAGGTAGTTTTTATAAATACATGAGTGAAGATCTTACAAAAGCTACAAAAGATATTTTTAGTGCAGAAGGAGCTTCTACTTTTTTATCTGGTTTTTTAATGGGTGGATTTGCACACCCAGCTGGTGTTATAACAGGAGGTGTTCAAAATTATTTAATAAACCCAAATTCTACATATTCCTTAAACAAAACTTATAATTATCTTAAAGACCCTAAAAAGTTCAAAGCAGACAAAATAAAAAACTTTGAACTTTTAGAAAAACAAGCTGCTGAGTTAGAACTTTTTTTTAATGATACTAAATCTTTTAATGATGTATATAACAATTCTTTGTTTAATCAAGTTGAATTACAAGAAGCTTTACAACAAAGTGCTTTAGATAATAACAAAAATGAATTTAATAGTGCTAAACACGAACTGTTTACTAATGGTGTTTATAATTTATTTAAAACAGGAACTGATAAAGAGTTTTCTTCTCATTTAAATTACATGGCTGATAACTTTAATGTAAATGAATTAGCTGATATTTTTCCTGGACAAGATGTAAATGAAAATAACAAATCAAAATTTCAACAAAAATTAAAAGATAATGCAAATAAAATTTCTGAGTTTAGAGAAATTTATGATGCTGTAAATCAAGACTATGTTAATGAAGTTGACATGTCAAATGCAAAAGTAGAAGATGAAGACTACATGGCCAAAGCTCATCAACATAGAGCTTATGAAAATTTAAAAAAAGAATTAGTTTTTTCATATTCTAAAATAAAAAATAGAACTGAAAGAATAAAAAAAATAAGAGAAAATATATCAAAAAATAAAGATTTAAATACTTTAGAAAGTAACTCTTTTACTTCATCTGAAAATTTACAAATGCAAATAGATATTTTAGAAACTGAAGTAAATACTAATAATGAACTATTAAAAACAAGCAAAGATCCAGCTTTCATTAAAAAAGCAAAATTAATAAAATCAAGATTAGAAAATTATAAAAAATATCAAGATATTTTAACTAACATTAAAAAAAATGGTTTATTTTTTGAAGAAAATGTACAAGAAGAATATGAAAAATTATTTAATGCATATGAAGAAATTTTAAAAACATATACTAAAACTGAATTACAAGAAAGTTTATTAGATGCTACAGCTATACAGTGGCAAAATGAATCTACGTTTACAGATATATGGGATACATTATCATTAGGTTCTGAAAATGAATATTACCAAGCAGTTGTTGATACTCTTATAAATCCTAGTGGTCAAGCTTCTTTTTTAGAAGCTGCTGTTCAAGCAAGTGAAAGATTAGATAAAAATAAAAAAGAAATAATATTGTCTGCACTAGAAGCTTTTCAAAAAAGAGAAGTTTCTGATGATATGTTAGGTGAACTTTCTGATAACAATTTATTTTTTAATTTAGATGAGTTAGATGATTTATTAGACAACGGCATTATGCCAATAAATATATATAACTTAACTACTCATGAAATTGCTACAGAAGATGAATATAATAATGCTGTAAAAATTTTAGATTCTTATGTAAAAAAACTTACAGGAAAAAAAATAACAAATCTTAAATCTAGAACACAACAAGGAAGAAAATTAAAAAATGATAATAGAAGACTTGTTACTTTAATTAGAAATTTTAAAATAAAACTAGATGAAAATTTAGACTTAACTTCAAGAGAAGGGTTAAGATTTTTAGAATTACTTAAACAAAGTAAAAACTTACTATATGCGGATAAGTTTTTAATTGAAAAAGTATTAGAAAATAATACATCTGCTTTTAAAATAAAATTTGTAATTAATAATGAACTACCTGTAGTTATAAATAAAGATGGTGTTATAGAATTAGATTTAAGATTTGCAAGCAGTGACTATTCAACAAAAAATAGCATGTCTTTTGAAAACCTTATAACAACAGGTTTAATACAAAAAAATTTAAGTGACGCTTTATTAAACAATGAAGAAGTATCTAAAAAAATTGAAGATATGATGATTCTTGTTAAAGAAAAATTTTTAGAAAAATATGAAAATATTGATATTAATGCATTAGGTGTTTTTTCATCACCTGTTGATTTTATATCAGCTGCTTTAAATGACATGCAGTTTCAAAAATTATTATCTGATATTGAATATGAAAATGAAACTTCTGTTTGGAAAGACTTTAATGCAAATATTAAAAATGTTTTAAAAACAGAATTTGATGATAACTTATTAACACCTGTTATAAACTTAGCTACAATTGCTTTAGATAAAAGTGAAATAGATGAAGTTAAACCAGCAGAAAAAGAAGTTGTAGAAGAAGCAACAAATAAAAGTGATGCTGAGTATAATAAAGATAATCAAGAACAAATTAATAAAAGAGATGATTTGCTTCAGCAAAAAGAAAAACTAGAAGCTGATTTAAAAAAATTACAAGAAGAATATGATGAAGCAACAGAAAAGCGTAAAAATTTAAATACAAGTTTACCAAAAGAAGATAGAGACTTAGATAAAACAATATTAGATTTAAAAAAAGAACAAGAAGAATTAGAGTTAAAAATTAAAAATTTAACAGAATCTACAGATATTATAACCACTACTACAGATACTAAAGCTGATGTAGGTAATCAGTTACAAAATGCATTAATTGATATTGTAGAATTATCAGACGGAACATTTTATTCAAAGGATCTTCCTTGGATGGAATATACTGGGAAAAATGATGTTACTAATTATTACAATTCAAGAGAAGAAGCTGAAAATCAAGTTAAAGCTTATTATGCAAAATTACAAAAAGATCAAGGTAAAAATTTAACTAATCGTGAAGAAGTACGTAATTATGCATTTTCAGATTTAGACGTTTCTATAAAAAATCAAGAGGAATTTGACAAATTAGTTCAATATCATATTGGTATTATTGAAAGTACTATACTACCAGATGAACAACGAGATAAAGAAGAATTAGAACAAGAAAAAAAACAATATATAAGTGAAGAAGAACAAACTTTAGCTCGTATTTTAAAAGTAAATCAAGAAGCAATTGATGATTATAATAATCAATCATTTTTAAAAAGATTAGGCGATAGTGTTTCTTATAATAAAAAACTAATAAAAGAAACAAAAGAAAAAATTCTTCTTTTAAAAAATAATCCTGTACAATATATAAAAAATGAATTAAAAATACTTGAAGACATTTTAAAAAATAATGATGGTAATGATTTCTGGATAGACAAAGTAAATAATTTAAAATACAAACTTCAAATTTTTACTAATGAACTAACTGAAATAAAATGGCGAAATGATAACAGACGGTATACTACTGAACAAATTAATGACATTAAAGCTAATCCACTTAAAGAATTAACTAAAACTGCTGGTAGTTATTTTGACGATTTAAATGAACTTAATTTTTTAGCTCTTACAATAAAAGTTAAAAAATTAAAAGATGTTTCTATAGAAAACAATCAAGTTCAAAATAATGATCAAGATAAAGTTGATTTATTAAAAACATTAAATACAGAATTAGATAATAAAATAGAACAAATAAATTCTTTAGAAACTGATTTCACAAATAAAACAGATAAAACTAATAGTATAATAAAAGATATAGCTGAACTAGATATTAAAATAACTGAATTATTAACTAAAATTTCTGAGCTTAATAAACAAATTAAATCTATTACAGATGAACTTAAAACTATTAATATCAATGAAGAAGTTGAAGATATTAGTGAACAAGAAGAAGTAGTTGAAGAGCCAGTTATTGAGCAAGATGAAGAACAAATTAATGAACAAGTTGAGGAACCAATTGTCGAGCAAGTTATAGAGGAAGAAATAACAGATTTAACTGCAGAAGAATTAAGTAATAAAATATCTAATATTAATAAAGAAATATCAATTTTAGAATCTGAATTTAAAAATCTTAGTCCTATAAAGTTTCTTGCAAAAAGAAGAAAAATAGAAGAAATTGATGATAAAAAAAATATAAAAAAAGAACTACAAGAAAAATTAAAAGAATATAATAAAAAAATTGAACAAGCAATTGCTGATGAAAAAGAAGAAATTGATAGTTTGATTATACCAGAAATTGTTGAACAAGACGAACCAATAAATTCAAAAACTTTTTGGGATAAAATACCTAAATCTTTACAAGCAGATTTAGCAAAACTTTACGATAAGCCTGTTGATGAGCTAAGTCAAGAAGATATTGTTGAAATAAAAAAGTTAATGGTTAACGATCTAGATTATATAAGATTGGTTGATAATTTTAACAACCCTAAAACTTTAACTGAAGAAGAACCAGAAATAAAAATTGAAGAAGAAACAATTGAAGAAGTTGTATCTCAAAATGATTTAGTTACTACAATTAAACCAGAAGAAACAGTTGAAGAAATTACGCCTGTTGAAGAAGTTGTTACAGATGTTAAATCTGATGTAGAACCAGTAATTTTAAATAGCAATGCTGTAGACATAACTAGTGAATTAGGAAAGCAAATAAATGATTTGTCAAAAGCTTTAATAAACAAATCAGCATCACAATCATTTGATATAATAAAACCATTTTTAGATAAAATTAGTGTGTTGGGTATAAATAGTACAGACGTAAATGCACTTAAGTCACATAAAGCTGACTATGCAGATGTTTTAAAAAATGTGTTTATTTTATATTTTGCAACAAAAGATACAACTCTTAAAGATCTTACAGATTTACAATTATTTACAATAAGTGATAAAGTAAATAAATTATTTAATTCAGGTTATCTTTTTAACAATATTGCATTAGAAATTAATAATGAACTTTATACAATTGTAAATACAAATTTATTTAATAAAAGTGAATTAAGAATTAATTTAAAAAAACTAGGTCAAAATAAACAAACAACTATTAATCTTAACAGTTTAGCTAATGTATCAAAAATAATAGCACCCGGAACTACTGTAGATAATTCAATAAATACTACTATTAATGAAACAGATATGACAGATTTAGAAGGTTCATATGCTGATGTTATGAAAAATTTTAGTAACTTAGTAGATGGTGTAGATGTTATTTCTGATGAAGAGTTACTACAACAGCTAAAAACTGAATTAAATAAATGTAAATAAAATGAATATTTGTGTATCTCCTCTTTCATTAAAATTATATAGCAGTTATATTAACAGAGAAATAACTAAAAATTTAACAGAAAGCATACCGTCAAATGAACTTTTGCAAAATTTATTTGCAAAATCAATTGAACTGTTGTCTGATAATAAATT
>Ga0208951_1001274_pt1 | contig 11114 bp, 10 predicted proteins | sample GreLakmeMI27MSRF_FD_187702 | JGI IMG/M metagenome (GOLD analysis project Ga0208951, IMG submission 187702) | Freshwater lentic microbial communities from great Laurentian Lakes, MI, USA - Great Lakes metaG MI27MSRF (SPAdes) | ecosystem: Environmental > Aquatic > Freshwater > Lake | place: Great... | reverse complement strand
TGCGCGATATCAAGCCACGCGCCCCGGCTGACCCGGACGGTCCGTACAACAGCACGCCATTACACCTCGCATGTCATGGTGGGCATCACGCCATGGTGAAGGCTTTGCTGGCTGCGGGGGCCTCACGAACAGCACACAACAGCAATTCGTTCTCCTGCCTCCACTTTGCGGCTCAAAACGGGCACCTAGCCTGTGTGACGATGCTCATCGGGCGCCCTGAGAATTAGAAGATGAACGTGGCGGAGATTGACGCGCGCGACTCAAAGGGGCGCACTCCGCTTTTCATGGCTGCGCTCTGTGGTCACCGCTACTGCTGCGCCGCGCTCCTCGCTGCCGGCGCAGACCCTGCTGCTGTCACAAATAACGGGAACACGGCGCGGGACATTGCTAAGCGATGCCACCCAGGCAACCAGGAGCTGATCGAGTTGCTGGAGTGCCACGGCGGTGGCCCTGCGCCGCTCGTCTGCGCCTGCTGCGGCGCCTCCGATAAGCGCCTTCGCGCCTGCTCGGCATGCGGGTCCGCGTCCTTCTGCAGCGCAGCGTGCCTGGCTGAGGCGTGGACCACGGGCACGCACAAGGCGGAGTGCCAGCGCATCCAGGCGGCCAACGAGGAGAAAACTCGCAGCTTCCTCATCATTCACAAGCCAACAGACGTCCCGCTTGCGCCGCCCTAGACACTGCGTGCAATGAGCAACAGCGGCCGCCTGGCCTGCTTCATCCCTTCTTCCACCGCTCCGCTGTCTTGGTCGTACGATTCTGCCTTAATCGCGTTGCCGCCGTTTTGTGAGAAAACCTGTGCCCTGCCTGGCCTGTGCGTGTTCACCTCTAGCGCCTCGCCAGCCGGCAACTCAGCGCAGCAGCCGTCGCGGCCGCCACTCGCAACAGATCACCATGGGGGACGACGACCTCGCCTGGGGTGTGCGCCCGCGCCGCGTGTGCCCGTGTGCAGTGCGCTGCGTGCGGCGCTGCGTGCGCGCGAAGGAGTGGCTCAGAGCGCTGAGTCTGCTCCCCGGCCCTGTGCAGACGACGACGAGTATGAGGTTCCCGCCGTGGCCAAAACGGAGGCGCCGGTGACCAAGCTGGCGGAGGAGGAGGAGGAGGAGGAGGCAGCGCCCGCGGCGGTGCGTGGCCCCCCCGCGTGCGTGAGCGGCCGAGGTTGCCAGCAGCCCTACGACGATGGCGGCTCTCGCCTGCGTCTGTCTGTGGAGCTCTCTCTGACACGCGGCTGCGGCGCCCCCTGCACGCGCAGAAGTCAGGCGGCGCCCGCAAGGCTGGCGGCAAGGCTGCGTCTGGCAAGGGGGCGGCTGCGTCGAGCTCCGCCGCGGCGGCGGAGGAGGCTGGTCCCCTGGACCCGCTGGCCGAGAAGTTCCGCCTGCAGCGGCTGCAGGAGGCGTCGGACTTCGAGGCGGCCAGAGCCGCGTTTGGCGGGGCTGGCCAGAACCTGGACGAGCTGTGTCCCAAAACGGAGTCGGTGCGTCTCCACCCTCCCCCCTGCTTCCTTACACTCCCCACCCTCTTGTTCTCTCACCTCTTCCGCCAGGACTTCACCGAGTACGGGGACGTGCTGTACTTCAAGTACCTGCGCCCCTTCGAGGCGCGTGCACGAGCGGCAGCCGCCCGGCCGCACACGGCAGCGCAGCACAGCCTTTAGGCAGGCCTCACGCGGTGCTCTGCGCCTATACCTCAGAAAAACGGAAACTTCAAGGCTGCTTTGAAGACCATGCTGCGCACCGCCGCAAACGCGCTGAGCACACACGAGATGAAGGTGCTGTCCTGCGGCCATGTGCTGTGCGCTGCGGGGCGTCTCACTCTCGACGTGGCGCGTGCGCAGGAGCTGGAGTCGTGCATCATCGCGGTGCGCAACACGAAGCTCAAGGAGGAGAAGGACGCACAGACAAAAGCCAAGAAGCGTGCGTTCCCCGCCCCGCCTCGCTTTCGCTCTGCGCACGCATCATATGGATGGGGCCGCATTTGATTGGATGGCGTGCATTCACTCACTGTGACCTCAATCGCTTGCTCAGCCTCCGGCAAGGTGAAGCCCACCCTCAAGGCTGGCCCGGCTGAGGGCGACTTGGACGACGCGCGCTACCAGACCACCTCGCTGGATGATGAGTATGACTTCATGTAGACGCCAACAGGGCAGAGGACCGGGGGGCCATCCAGTGCTGCAAGAGCTTTCTTGCGCTGCGGATACGCGGCCATTAGCAGCTGTTGAGCGCACTCTGAAACACTTGCTCTGTGATGTCGCTGTCGTGTTGAACCGTGAACGTTTTGAGAGGCGCGGAGGAGGAGGAGGGCCGTTGGGTGGCTCCCGCCTGTTCAACTCACGTGCGCTCCTCGCCAACCCGTGAGCCGTGGTGATGGTGTCCATGCACGTCCAGGACCTCCTGGCACAGCTGGGCGAGGAGCTGAAGTGCAGCGTGTGGTGCGCAGCTCGCGCCGCGGGTTCCCACCCAAAGGGTTTGCTGACAGCCTGCGCGCGCCCCGCCCCGCCCCGCGCAGCCTGCGCCTGCTGTGCACGCCCGTGAGCAAGCTCAAGTGCAACCACTACTTCTGCGGGTGCGTCGCCGCGCGCCTCGCCCACACGCGTTGCTGACCAGACTCGCCCTTCCGCCCTCTCCGCCCCTCCGCGTGCAGCGACTGCCTCACCGCCGCTCTCAAAGTCAAGCAGGCCTGCCCCATGTGCAAGCAGAAGGCTGGGCGGCGAGGCGCGTGGCCCTTCCGCCCCGTGCGTGCGCCCCTCACACTCAAGCGCCCGGTGAAGCAGAGGTTGACGAGGACCTCAAGGTTGCCAAGATCGCGCAGCTGTTCACGCAGCTGGTGAGCCGGGCGGGGATGGACATCTTCGCGTCGCAGCTGCCGGGTGCGGGAGGCGCGTGGGCACACAAGCTTGAGCTGGCGTTCTTCCTTCGCTCACCTCTCTCTGTCGCAGGCGCGGAGGCTAGCCCCAGCCGCTACGAGACGGCGCCTGGGTCCCCTCGCTCCGCCGTGGCTGCGCCGCGCCCGGCGGCAGGGGCGGCTCCGGTGGTCTTCTCGCGCGGTGGGCGCCGTGGCCGTGGAGCGTCCGCGCAGCAGCCCACGCCGGCGCCGCCGGCGCTGCAGGCCACCCCTCCTCCGCCTGTGGTGCGCTCGTCTGCGGAAGATGCGCGTCGGGAGGCGCACATCTTCAGCTACCAGTCCCCAGAGCGTCAGGGCGCCCCTCCCGCAGCCACCTTGGCGCCGCCCTTCTTCTGGGTGGGCCCTCCCGCTGCGGATGGAGAGGAGCAGGAGGAGGAGGCTCCATACGAGGACTGCGGCGGCGGAGACATGGACGAGGGGGCGCCTTCGGAGGGCAAAGGGGCGCTCGCGGACCCGTCCGACGCGGCCCAGTCCCAGGGCGACGCCGCGCCGGCGCCGATGCGGCTCGCCGCCGCGCCGATGGCACTCCCTGCGCCCGCGGCGACTGGCGACGCCGCCGCCAGCTCCTTCCACGTGCAGTGTGGCCAGGGGGCCGCCGCCGAGCGGCCCTCCACGCGAGGCGGCGGCGGGCGCGTCGCAGCCGCCAAGGAGCAGCAGCAGGAGGAGGAGGAGGCGCCCACGTCCGCGCGGCGCCGTCGTGCCACCACCTCCAAGGCCAAGACTCCTGCGCTGCCGCACACCGCCGCCGCGTTCCGCACGCCCGCGCCCCGCCGCGGCGGCGGGCTGGCGCTGAGCCTCACCCCCGCCACCGGCGCAGACGGCGCCAGCGGCGGGGCGGCGCGGCGCCGCCCGCCGCGCGTAGCCGCCGAGGACTGGCCCTGCGGCCGCTGCACCTTCGTCAACCCGGTGACGCTCAACCACTGCAAGATGTGCGCCGCGCAGCGGGGCGCGGCGCTGCACTCCCCACCGGCTGACGCTGCAGGCGGCACCGACCACCAGCCCACCCCGAAGCCGACGCGCGCGCGCGACCCCACGCCCGCCCCCCGCAAGCGTGGCAGCGTGGGCGCTTCGCCCGGACGCAAGCGTCGCAAGAGCGATGAGACCGCCGTCGAGGTGGAGTGCGCGGCTCTGCCATCCGCCGCGCTTAAACACCCACATCCGGCGGCCGCTGCATCCACCCCCGGCGCGAACAAGCGCGCCGCCGCCGCCGCCGCCGCCGCCGCCGCCGTGGGGGGGCCGCCTGTGGGCTGGGAAGCTGCTCGCTTGTGGGTGATCACAGCGTCTGGGCTTGACTCGTCCGACAAGCTGGCGCTGCAGGCGCTGGCTGCGGCGTCTGGGTGCACGTACGTGAAGTGCTGGAGCGAGAGCGTGACCCACGTTGTGGCCAAAGCTGACGGTGAGGCCCGCGCCCCGCGCACCCTCAAGTACATGAGCGCGCTGCTCACCGGCCAGTGGGTGGTTTCGCCAGCATGGGTGGATGCCTGCCTGAGCGCCAGCCGCCCGGTGGCTGAGGCGCAGTATGAGCTGTCGGGCGCCACCGGGGAGCATGGCGGGATCGGGCCCAGTGGCGTGCCCGCGGCCGCTCGGCTGCGCGCGGCTGCCCAGGCGCCGCCGCTGCTGCAGGGGCTGCGTGTGCACCTGGCGGGCGAGTTTGGCGCGCAGGGCTCCGGGCTGGGCAGGGCTGAGCTGGAGCAGCTGGTGGTTCTGGCTGGCGGGCGGGTGCTGCGCTTCGCGCCGTCGCCGCCGTCGCCGGGCAAGGCGCTGGACCAGGATGTGCGGGTGGTGTGCGAGCCCACGGCGGGCGGGCGCGGCGGCGGGCGCGGGCGCGGGGCGGAGGCCACTGCCTGCGCTACCGGACTGCCCGTCCTCTCTTCCCTCTGGCTCCTCGACTGCGTGGCGCACGGAGCGATGCTGGACACGGAGGCATACCGCCTCTCCTGAGCGAACCCCTGCGCCTGGGCGGGTTTGACCTTTTGCGCTTTCTGGGCTCCCTCGCAGTCCCTTTTGATGCTCGTTCCATCGCACGCTAAGTCATGCCTGCGGCGCCCTAGACAATGCGTGCAACCAACAGCGGCCGCCTGGCTTGCTTCATCCGTCCCTTCATCCTCGGCCGAGCGTGCGTTGTCGTACGTTTCTGTACCACGTCATTCGCGACTCGCTCCCTTCGCACTTCTGTCTCACGGCATTCGCTGACTCTGCGCAGCCTGTGCCTGCGAGCGCCCCTGTGTTGCAGAGCAAGGCCGTGCGAGCAGGTTACTCGCTTCTGGGCCTCCACCGCCTGCGCCTCCGCCCGCGCTCTCCCGCGGCCGTCTGTGGGTGCTGAACGCTCTCCCGGGTCCTCGCTGCTCTTCGCTGCTGGCGCAGGCTGCACGGGCTGAACTGAGCGTCAACCCTTGTTTGCGCAAGTCACTCTTTCCGACCGCACGCCCTCGCGCCCTGCTTCGCTGTCACGCACCGCTCAACAAGGATGTCCGAGGCTGCATTGGCTGCTCAGGATGCCGAGTTCGCCGCGCTCAACGCTCGCTGTGCCGCCTCTCCTCGCGAGGCTGCCCACTACACGGCCTTCCTGCGCACCCGCACACACGCAGAGAAAGTGAAGCGGCTCTTCAACAGCGCGATTAACAACCACTCCGCGCTGGTGCGACTCCTGCTCGCCGACGGCCTCTCTCCCAACACCGTCAACGCTGGTCAGTCGCTGCTGCACGTAGCCGCTGGTTATGGATCAATCGACGTGGTGCGCCTCTTGCTGGAGGCTGGTGCTGAGGCCAACAGCCTTTCCAACTTAGGAAACACGCCTCTCCAAGCCGCCATCTCCAGCGGCCAACTCGCTTGCGCACGCGAGCTCACTCCGCACACGGACCTGCGCATCCTCAACGCAGCTGGCAAAAACGCGCTGCATGGCAGCATCATCGCCAACCAGCCTGAGATCTTCAAGCTGCTGCTGCCCCACTTCGCGGACGACATCGACGTGCGCACCATCAAAAGACGCCCCCCGGCTGACCCTGGCCGTCCTTACAACAACACGCCATTATATCTCGCGTGTCAGGGTGGACATCACGTCATGGTGAAGGCCTTGCTGGCTGCGGGGGCCTCGCGGACGGCGCACGACAACGACTCGTTTTCCGGCCTCCACGCTGCCTCTCAGAACGGTCACCTGGCCTGTGTGACGCTGCTCATCGGGCGCCCTGAGAACCAAAAGATGAGCGTCGCGGAGATTGACGCGCGCGACTCAGTGGGGCGCACTCCGCTCTTCATCGCAGCGCTCGTTGGTCACCGCTACTGCTGTGCCGCGCTCCTCGCTGCCGGCGCTGATTTTTCTCTGGCTAACTGCGACGGAGACACGGCGCTGGATATTGCGAAGGAGTGCCACCCTGGCAACCAGGAGCTGATCGAGTTACTGGAGTGCTGCGGCGTTGGCCCTGCGCCGCTCCTGTGCGCCGGCTGCGGCGCCTCCGATAAGCGCCTTCGCGCCTGCTCGGCATGCGGGTCCGCATCCTTCTGCAGCGCAGCGTGCCTGGCTGAGGCGTGGACCACGGGCACGCACAAGGCGGAGTGCCAGCGCATCCAGGCGGCCAACGAGGAGGAAATTCGCAAGCGCAACGTAATCGTTCCCAGCTTGCCTACGACGCCCTAGACTATGCGTGCAACCAACAGCGGCCGCCTATGCCTGCTTCATCCCTTCATCCGCCGCCGCGCGTGGTCGTACGCTTTTGTGCCACGTCACTCGCGCCTCGCTCCCTCCACAAGCCCGTCTCACGGTATTCGCTGGCTCTGCGCTCCCTGTACCTGCAAGCGCTCCTGCATCACAGAGCGAGGCCGCGCGAGTGCACGCTTCTGGGCCTCCACCCCCTGCGCCTCCGCCCGCGCTCTCTCGCAGTAGACTGTGGGTGCCCTTCGTGAGGTGCTCGCTGCTCTTCGCTGTGGGCTCAGGCCGCACGGGCTGAACTGAGCGCCAACCCTTCTCCGCCTCGCGCACGCCCTCGCGCCCTGCTGCGCTGCCGCGCGACACCTGTGCGAGCCACTCTGCGCTCAACAAGGATGTCCGAGGCTGCCTTGGTTGCTCAGGATGCCGAGTTCGCCGCGCTCAACGCTCGCTGTGCCGACTCTCCTCGCGAGGCTGCCCACTACGCGGCCTTCCTGCGCACCCGCACACACGCAGAGAAAGTGAAGTGGCTCGTCAACAGTGCCATCCTCGACCACGCCGCGCTGGTGCGACTCAAGCTCGCCGACGGCCTCTCTCCCAACACCATCAGCCCCGCTGGTCAGTCGCTGCTGCGCATAGCCGCTAGTTATGGATCAATCGACGTGGTGCGCCTCTTGCTGGAGGCTGGTGCTGAGGCCAACAGCTTTGACAGTCTTGGAAACACGCCTCTCCACACCGCAATCATCCACGGCCAACTCGCTTGTGCACGCGAGCTGATCCCGCACACGGACCTGCGCATCTTCAGTGCCGACGGCAACAATGTGCTGCATCGCAGCATCATCGCCAACCAGCCCGAGATCTTCAAGCTGCTGCTGCCCCACTTTGCGGACGACATCGACGTGAGCACCATCAAGTCACGCCCCCCGGCTCGCACTGGCAAGTCGTACAACGTCACACCATTACATGCCGCATGTCAGGGCGGGTATCACGCCATGGTGAAGGCCTTGCTGGCTGCGGGGGCCTCGCGGACAGCGCAGACCGACACTTCGGTCTCCTGCCTCCACTACGCCGCTCAGAACGGTCACCTGGCCTGTGTGACGCTGCTCATCGGGCGCCCTGAGAACCAAAAGATGAGCCCTGCGGAGATTGACGTGCGTGACTCAAGGGGGTGCACTCCGCTCATCATGGCAGCAAAGAACGGTCACCGTTACTGCTGCGCCGCGCTCCTCGCTGCCGGCGCAGACCCGGCTGCCGCCATATCGGATGGGCGCACGGCGCTGGATATTGCGAAGGAGTGCCACCCAGGCAACCAGGAGCTGATCGAGTTGCTTGAATGCCGCGGCGGTGGCCCTGCGCCGCTCCTCTGCGCCGGCTGCGGCGCCTCCGACAAGCGTCTCCGCGCCTGCTCCGCATGCGGGTCCGCGTCCTTCTGCAGCGCAGTGTGCATGGCTGAGGCGTGGACCAAAGGCACGCACAAGGCGGAGTGCCAGCGCATCCAGGCGGCCAACGAGGAGAAGGTTCGCAGCCGCCTCACCATACACAAGCCATCAGACGTCACGCCTGCGCCTCCCTAGACAAATGTGTGCAACCAACAGCGGCCGCCTGGCCTGGTCCATCCCTTCATTAGCCGCCAACCGAAGCGAGCGTGCGTGGTCGTAGCGTGCGTCGTACGGTGCTGTGCCACGTCACTCGCGTCTCGCTCCCTCCGCAACCGTCTTACGGTATTCGTTGGCTCTGCGTTGCCTGTGCCTGTGCGCAGCCCTTGTGGACAGAGCAAGCTGTGGTGCTCGCTGTTCTTTGCTGTGTGCCAGGCTGCACGGGCTGAAGTGAGCACCAGGCGCTGATGGAGAGCCCGCTGGAGCGTCTGCGCGCCGCCTCGGTTGCGCGCGCTGTGCAAGTGCCACAAGCTTGCGACTTCATCGCAGCGCAGAGTGCGCAGTGCCGTATCGTCACAAACGCAGCCGTCATGCCCGGCCGCGCAGCCACGGCGCCGATGCTGACGCCCGACTGCGTGTGGCTGGCTGGTGTTGTGGACGCTGAGCTGCGCACGGGTGGTCGCTTTGAGCTGGCTCCGTTGGCATCTGCCGCGGCGCCGCCCGCGCAGCGTGACTACCAGCCCTTCGATCTAGCACAGCTGCGGGCCGCCTTCTCGTTCACACCGGGAAGCTCCTTCGCGTTGGCTGAGGTGCGGAGCATGATGTGCGGTTTCCTACGCACGCTCTAACAGCCCGGCGCTGTGCGCGCTTCCACACAGAGCGACCGTGGCGCGGCGCTGGTGCTGCCCGAGCGCGCCGCCAAGGTGAAGAAAGAGAAGAAGGAGAAGAAGGAGCGCGACCCGGACCGGGAGCGTAGACGCGAGGAGAGGAAGCGCAAGCGGGAGGGCGCGGCGGAGGCCACGGGCGCCACGGGCGTGAGCGACGCGGCAGGCAGCGGGGAGGCCGCAGGGGTCACCAGCAGCCGCCCTGCAGCCGCAGTCGCGCCTGTGCCCGCACCCGCCCTTGCCTCACCGCAGGCGCAGCCTCCCCCCGCCAAGAAGCGCCGCGCCGAGCCGCCCCGACCGCTCCCCAAGCCCAAGCTCAAGCCTGCGGTACCCAAACGCCCGCCGGTAGCTCAGGCAGCCCCCCCTGCCCCCAAGGCCTCCACCCCCCCACCCCCCCTGCGCCCAGCCACCGCCGCGCCGCCCCGCGTTGCGCCCGCCCCTGCCCCAGCGGTGAGCGAGGTGCGCGTCTCCCTGCAACTAGCCGTGCCAAAGGGCTTTGCAGTGGAGGCCCGCTGCCCCGCCATCACCCCTCAGCTGGTGGGCAAGCGGGTGGTGATGCGCGGCGTTGGATTCCGGGGTCCCAACTACTGCTGGGGCATCCTCAAACAGGTGTTCAAGACGCCCACTGCCGAGGGATACAACGTGGAGGTCGCCTGGGGCGGTGGCAACTCCGAGCTGCGCGACGCCAGACTGAGGGCCAGCTCGTACGCGCCGGACGCGGCCAGTCAGGAGGAGGTGGACGACGCATGGGTGCTGCTGCGCAAGATCTAGCAATGCACATCACGCACTCTAGAGTTGACACACGTGATACACGCGCCAGCTCTTGCTCTGTTGCTCGTCTCTCATGCACCGTCAGCCTCCTGCTGCGCAGTCTCGGGAGCGCCGGCAGACGCCGCGCGCGCGAGCGGCGTGAGCGCTGCCAGGAGAGCCTTAGCAGCTTTGCCCGCAGCTGCGCGCGGCGGCGCATGCACAGTCTCCCCCGCCGCCGCAGCAGCTGCTGCTGCAAGCGCCGCAGCCGCAGCGGCATCCAGCGCCGCCCTGGCCTGTGTGCGGGGCCCGTGAGGTGGCGTTACCGCACAGCTGTCGTTTTTGCGCACCTCCGCTTGTGTTTTGGCCACCATTTGGCGCAACTCCACCCGGTCTGGCCCCGTCCAAGCATCTCCGAGCTGCGTGAGAGCCTGGAACACGTCGCTGGCAATGCTCACTTCCCCGTCAACCAGACCAGCCACCCATTGGCGAGCCAGCACGCCCGCAGCGGCCTCGTCCGCCACGGCTGCGCGCGCAGCCTTGGGCATGACGTCTGTTGAACCGCGTGGCTCTACCGGGGCAAAGACCTCACCCGCAAGTGCCAGTCGCGTGGCAGCTTCGATGCGTGCGGAGCGCGCGGGCTCGTAGCTGCGCAGGATCCTGGGTATGTGGGCCCGCGGGCGCGCGTCAGCGGTGCGCAACAGAGCCCACGAAAGCTCACGCACTGTGCCATCAGCGCCTCCACTCTTGCGCGCCCCTTTTTGGTCGAACCCACGCCCCGCCTGCTCTCGATGCGCATGTGCTGTGGCGTGCGTGAGTCTCCCGTACTCGCAGTGGAGGAGGCAGTTACCTCTTCGACGGCTTCCATCAAGTCGGACGGCAGAGCCATGCGGTTCAGCGTCTTTGCGGGGAGGGTCACCAGCTCTCGTCCGAGTCGCCTGAACTCCTCGGCTAGGCGCAAAAGTGAGCACGGGAGCAGGATGCGGGGCGGCGGCTCACGCACAGCGCTTCTTGCTGGCAGTGCGGCTCTGCGGGCCCAGCCCGTCAGCCGCCGGCGCAGCGTCGCCGAAGAGCTCGTCAATGTCGGACGGACCGGCCGCGGCGCGAGGGAGCGACAAGCCGCGACGAGGCTGCGCCTGGCTCGGGCAAGCACACAGACCTACGTGCGGTGCTCGACACAGCGCGTGCATTGCGGACCGCAGCGGCGCGCGGCAGCGGGCCAGCATGACCACACGCTTATGACGGAGCCCGCGGAGCGCTGGAGACTTCTCACAGCCACGTCATCGGACGATCGTAGTACGACCGCGCCAAAGGGGACGGAGTCAACACCGACGCGCCTCCGGTTAGTCATCACGATGGAGGAGGAGTTCTACGACGCCAGCGAGGCGTGGAGCGAGGGGGAGGGGGCAGACAGTGGAGACGGTGGCCCCCAAGCTGCGACTGCGTCCGCTCAGGCGCCCCCCGGTGAGCCCACGCGCGCCGCCGAGGCGTGTGGTGGGTGTCAGCCGGCGTTGGGCGGCGCTGGTGAGGCATATCCGCTGCACCGGTGCGTGCTCAGCATCATCC
>Ga0208951_1001272_pt1 | contig 11136 bp, 11 predicted proteins | sample GreLakmeMI27MSRF_FD_187702 | JGI IMG/M metagenome (GOLD analysis project Ga0208951, IMG submission 187702) | Freshwater lentic microbial communities from great Laurentian Lakes, MI, USA - Great Lakes metaG MI27MSRF (SPAdes) | ecosystem: Environmental > Aquatic > Freshwater > Lake | place: Great... | reverse complement strand
CCCAACCATGATGGACAAAATTCGTCCAACCTGGTTTTATTCATAATATTTAAAAATTCTTGCTCAGTATGTTTTCCAGATTTTTTAGCACCAATTCCATCATATAATATATAGCGTGGTATTTTTTGACGACCACCCATCCTCATATAACCTTCTGGGTTCGGTTCCGGGAACAAAGTTGGTAAATTTTCTCTAATCCACTCATCCATCTGCCAACCATGTTCACGGTAATAACTATATAATTTCTTACCCTCGCTCCACACCTCATCCCTGTAACCACGGGGGTTCCCTTGTTTCCAATTTTGGTCGGAATGAGACCATCCCCAAGCCCTATGGAATGGTATATAAAATAAATATCTTAATTCTTCAAGTTCTTTATGAACTTTTGCTCTGCTCTGTTCTGTTGTTCCTTTAAATCCATTAAGTTTGTTTTTAATTCTTCTTACTAAAAATAATATTTCATTCTCATATTCTATCTCATGTGCTCTATCATATGCTCTAACATCTTGTTTTTCAATACTTCCTAAATTACTCATTATTAATTTAACTTCGTCTCTAGCATTATAACCGGTGCCGTATGCTTCTTGATGCGTATTATCAAACATGCGTTTTAGTATCATAGTCTTTTTATTATATGTTTCTTTTTTTGATGGTCCTTGCAAATATAATCTACTATTTTTTTTTATAGTATTTGTTAATTTCCTTGTGTTATATCCTCTAATTTTTGATTGAATTTTACTTGCAGCATTGTTTTTTTTTGTAATGTTTCTTGTAAAAATATTCCGCAATGAATTTACTAATGATAACATTATATTTATAATAAAATATAATAAAAAAAGTATACAAAAATATATTCAAAAAGATTATTGACTTTATAATGTAAATACAAAATCATACACTTTTTTTGTTACTTCATCGTAAAAATTATTGTCTATAAATTGGCTTGTATTTGTTTCTTCGTTTCCGTTAATGACTAATACTAACCCTTGTTCAATAGCAGTTGGGTTATTTAACCACACATCATGATAATGATGACAATCTTGTAAATATTCAATAGGTATAGTTTCTCCCAGGCGACCCCTATGTTTTACACGCAAATCACAAATCTCTGGTTTAGTTCTAATATAAACTATTTTTAAATCTTGAAAAATAGTTTGAAACTCATTAAACAATTTTAAATAAATTTGATATTCAATAAGATTCATTTTTTTAGCATCATATAGACTTTTTGCGAATACATATTTGTCTGTATAAATGGAGCGTTCTGTAATAATAACATGATAATCTTCTTTTAGTGCTTCATTTAACAAAGACAAACGACTAGTATATGCCATTACTTGAAACGCAAAACTATAGCGCTCATTATTTTCATAAAAGTGCGTAATAATACTTTTTCCGTTAGCATCTCCAATTGATTCCCAACTTGAAACTGGTTCTTGTAAAAAGCAGATCTTACAATTATTGTCTTTTGACGCACAATATTTTGCGAAGTTTTTTTCTAAATAACGCATAATGCTTGATTTTCCTGATCCAATATTTCCATCAAATGATATAATAAGTGGTGCCATTAAAATGTATATAATATTTTTATATTTATTTGTTAAATAAATTCTAACCTTATCAATTTTAATTTGTTGAAAACTAAAAAATTAAACTTATTTGCGTAACCAATCTTCGGCTAATAATTTTGCATCATCACTATAATAAAATTTAATTTGATTACGTAGTCTCTCAGTTGGTTCACTATTTAAACGTTCATCTGATAAATCTTGGTCTCGCGTAGTAATTTTTTCCCAACTATCTCTAAATTTTTGTAAATTCTTTATTAACTCTTCGCGCGTCATTGAACTTATTGGTTTTGTTAGTGGTTCATACATTCCCTTATAATTGGTGATTGGTTTTCTAATTCTATCATGTATGAGTTTTGTTGCTTTTATTTTTTGACCCTTATCTAATAAATGATAAATTGATTCTAAATCAGTACTTTCGATTGTTGAACTGCTCAATCTAAATAAACCTTGTGCCATCTTTTCTTTTGAACCACTTGTTGTTACATTATATTTTTTAAGTAGTTGTCTTAATTTATCTACTGATATGTGATATTTTTTGCTTTTTTGAATAGCATATTTTTTAGTTTTATTGTTTCCTTTAGTTGTTTTAGTAATTGTATTTTTTTTTGTTTTATTCACTTTAGACCATCGCTTACTATTTTTTGTTTGTATTATGACCCATATATTACCGTCATTGCCTCGCTTCTTTGTTCCTAAAGCAAAGTTATTCGCACTTTCGGGTGGTGCTTGTCTAGTTGCCATTTTATATATTATATATTAAAAAGAATTTTACAGAAATATCACATAGCAAATAATTCATAATTAATAGAATTTAAACATTTATTACTCTTAATTATTAATTATTAATTATTAATTATTAATTATTAATTATTATTTTAATTATGGAGTTTATTATTAGAGAGAATATTATTCCTTTTACAAATATAAACTTAGCATTATTTATTTTATGTTATTTTAAACCATATAGCAATTATATAAATTATGATTATTTATATAGTATAAGTTATTGTTGGAATCATATAATTTTTATAACATTTAATGGGGCATATTTTATAGATAACACAACTTTTAAGAGAATGGCTATTAGAAAAAAATTGCCAATGCCTATTTTTCACATTGGAAATATTATTTTACATAATTTACCATTTTTATATGTAAATATTTATATACCTACCAGCGTTACATTCTATCATTCGTTTTTAGCGTGTTTAACTAATTTATTATGGTGTTATTGGGCAACATTTGGAACATTTGATATTAAATATGTTTATGTGTATATGAAAAAACAACAACAAATTAAGTTATATATTATAAATATGACTTCCATATTTTATGTTCCCTTGATTTATCATATTAATAAATCTATAAGAAATGTTTTACTATAAATATAAAAAAAAATAATATAAAGACTATTTTACAAGTAAGATTAATAGGTTGCTACAATCTATTCATTTTTTAAGCATTGGTGCCCGAGCGGTCTAAGGGGTGCGAGTTAGGTTCGCATGGCTTCGGCCTCATGGGTTCAAATCCCATCCAATGTACGATCATTTTTATTTTTATTTTTATTTTTATTTTTATAAAATAAAAATAATAATCATTAATAGATAAAAAAATAACATAAAGACAATTTTACAAGTTAAATTAATAGGTTGCTACAATCTATTCACTTTTTTAAGCATTGGTGCCCGAGCGGTCTAAGGGGTGCGACTCAAGTTCGCATGGCTTCGGCCTCGTGGGTTCGAACCCCACCCAATGTATGAAGAATTTTTTTAATTTATAAAATTTATAAGTTAAAAAAATATTTTTTATATGTTATTGTTATTGTTATTGTTATTGTTATTGTTATTGTTATTGTTATTGTTATTGTTATTGTTATTGTTATTGTTAATATTAATAAGTAGATGATTTTTTATGAAATAATTTAATTACTTTAAGGGTAAATGCTTTTTTGACGTCTTAAAGGAGGTGGTTCGCTGTTGCGAGCAATTGGTTCAGGTGTTTTAGGACCAGAATAAGATTCGGTGCGTTCTGCTTGCGTAAATGCTGTTCTCATACTACTTTTTTGCCTATTTACAACATTTCCAACAGACCTATATGCTGACATACATTGTTCTTGTGTTTCGCTATAATCAATAGCGTGAGTTGGTAAAATACCAATTTTGGATGCCTCAAAAATAGCATCTTGATTAGCACCTAAATAAATTAGTTCAATATTATACGATTCTTGTGCGCTAGTAATAAGTTTTTTAAGAGACTTCGCATTAAATTTTTTACTACAATTTTCACAACCATCTGTAGCAACATAAATCAAACATTTGTCATAGCAATTTGGATCGTGAAGTTTTTTCTCCATGAAATATGTAAGCGTGGAACCAATAGCATCATATAATGCTGTTTGTCCTCGTGGAACAAATTGTCTTAATTCAATTGGTCTAACTTCTGTAATATTTAATGATCTAATTAACAATTTTTCTTCGTGATCAAATAATTTAATAGATACGTTTACTTGCTCATTTGGTTTTAAATCTTGCTTAATAATTTCAAATGAAGAATTTACTCCACCAATTGTATCTTGCTCCTTACCGCACATAGAACCTGAACGATCAATAATAGCAACAACCTCTTGAGTAAATAGCGCCATAATATACTAATAATGTTTATAATAAATTTAATAAAATTTTAAATCAATTTTTTTTTATATAAAGACACATAAATGTATATAGATATATTCTAAATTTTTTTTATAAAAAATTGATAATATTAATTATAAATTATTTTTTTTTATTATTAAAATGATTTTTGACTATTATGCTTATGATGTTTATAATCAATTATCGAAAAATTCCTGTAATTTTATTAATAAAAGTTGCTTAGATATTGGAACAAGAAATGGAGCAAATTGTGAAAATTTAGTACATGTTGGCGCATCAAGTGTTGTGGGTATTGATATAGATTCTTCACGTTTTCATGAGATGTGGAGTAATAAAAAAATCACACTTTTAAAGCAAGAGTTATTAACAATGGATAATTCTAATAAATTTGATGTAATTACATGCTTTTTATGGAATATGCCATATTTACAATATAATAATGTAATGATTAAAATTAAAGAACTATTAAATCCAGACGGATTAGTATATATAGGTATTGTTGATGAAGTCTATAAATGCGACCCGCCCGGACCACGTAGTGTAAATATTCTTGAATTATTAAAACAACATTTTAATAATACAAGAATTTTAGATAAAAAAAGTATTCAATGGTTAATAGAAGCTAAAAATCCATGTTAATTAAATAAAATGATAACAATTTTTAGAGCAATAATAAAATTTGCCTTGTTTCTTATAAAAATCGTGCTGTAGTTTATATTTTTTATTACAAACATGACATTTTATATTTGTTAAATTATTCACTAAATACATTATATCATCATTTAAGAGTAATATTTTGAATTTATAATTTTTTGTTTTTAATTTTAAAAACATTACAAGAACAATATTTATATATTTATATATTTATATATTTTTTGTAATGTATTATGTATCAAATTTTTCTTCTATTTTTTGTATAAATAATTCTAAATTTGTTTTTAATAATGTTGAATTTGAACATAATGCTCTTAATGTATTTCTTTTAGTGCCTGATTTTTTATCGTATATTAAATAATATTTATGGGCTTCTGTTTCGTGTTTTCTGATAGCAATATATTTTGGTAAGACAATTGAAATTTTTTTGTTTTGTGAAATATTTACAACTTGAATATCGTCTTTTACAACTTGAATATCGTGTTTTACAACTTGTGTATCGTCTTTTACAACTTGTATATCGTCTTTTACAACTTGTGTATCGTCTTTTACAACCAGTTGTGTTTCATTATTTTTTTTATAATGTTCGTATTCTTCTTCAATAATTAATAACATTTTTTTAATTTCTTCTAATTTTTCTAATATATTTATTTTATTTGATTTAGATGATACATACAATTTATCATCTATATTGTGAGGATGTTTTTCTATTTTAAAATATTCTCTATAGCATTTGTTTTTTTGATCATAGCATTCTTTATAATAATTAACATAAATAGGTACATCACATTGTTCTATATTTTCTGGTAATTTTACAGCATTATGCTTTCTTTCTCTCTTACGATCTTCTTTTGTAATTATAGTATTTGAAATAATATTCATTTATACTAAAATAAAACATTAAAATACTACAGATTTGGTTAAATATAACCAAAAGAAAATTCCAACAAACGCTTTGGCAACTAAATCTAACATATTATATCCTATCATTTTAGTTGCTTCATTTGCTTGATAAAATACTCCATACAAAGACCATAAACCTATATATAACCAAAATATTACTTTAGATTGATATGTTACTTTTGAACATGTCATAAAAAGTTTCCATATTGTGCCATATGTTAGAAAAAAGAATATAAAACCTATAAAGTTGGCTAAACCCCTGTTTAGTAAACCTATTTCCCCGCTATATCCGAAACCCAACATTAAAAAATTAAAAAATATAACTAGTAAAAATGGTTTAAATCTAACTGCTATTTTATTTTCATACCCTAATACCATAGAAAGGGCCAATAACATAAAAGGAGTAGTGATTACCCAGTCAGAATAGCGCATATTATTAATTTTTTCTATAGGAATGTTGTCGACAGACTTATTTTCTTTATTTTCTTTATTTTCTTTATTTTCTGTATTTTTTTCATCTTGTGATTTATTTATTTCGGCTATAAATAATCCGTAAAAGTAACTAGCAATAACCGAAATACAAGTTTCTAAATTTAAAATATGACGGACTTGTGGAATAGGACTTCTTAACGCTTCAATAAATGTAATTACAGAAGTAGTAATTAAAAAAATATATGTAATATAAAAACTATTTATGACTAATGATGTTTTCATAGTATGCTTATATATTTTACAATATATATTTAAAAAGCACTAAAGTTTTGTTTTAATAAAAGAAAACTTTAATAGAAAAATATTAGTAATTTAAAAATATTTAATTCGAGTAAGCTAGACCACCCATACCCGACATAATGCGGAGCACGTTGTAGTTAACAGCATAAACTCTAACTTTAGCAGTGCTTACACCCGAAACAGTAGCATTGGATAACACTAACTGTAATGTGGCATTATCAATTCTTGAGAAATTACATGTGCCAGATGGTTGGTGTTCTTCTGGTCTTAGCGCAAACGAGTAAACATTAATGCCTGTGTCTGGCGCACGAGTGTGGTGCTGGAAAGGTTGAACCAAGTCGAAATATGTTCCTTCACGTTCCGAGAATCTGTCTTGGCCGTTTAATTGTAATTTGGCAACAACAACTGGATTTTCACCCCAGCAATGCATGTCTAAGGCAGTTTCGGCTAAGACGAAAGTTCCAGCATCCGAAACACCCGAGTCTGTAGTATTGGAGGCACCACCCCATCCACTCGCGACTGCTCCGCTTGTAGAAACATCATTGGCAAATGGGTCTTGGAACATTCCACTGGCATTAATAAAGGTGGAGCTGCCAGTTCCCGATGAACTTATTGCTTGCTTGCCACCAAACGCATGAACAGCATTTGGTAAGGCATCAAACGCATCAGTGTAGTTGAATGGTTGGGCACCTAATAGTTTATTTAGTTCGCTGCCTGATGTTATCGAAGAACAATAATCAACGTTTGAATCTGGTTGAACTACCCAGATTAATTCTTTGCATGGATGATTTAAATTTAATTTGATTTTGTTTGACGATGAACCAACCGACTCATCACCGGTGAACTGTAATTGTTCAATTAAGTATTCGTGTGGATTTTGGGCCATGCGTCTACGTTCATCAGTATCTAAGAAAATGTAATCAACAAATAAAGACGCCGCAGCTAGCGATTGTTTGTATGCGTTATTAACTTTTACACCAGTTCCGTCAAGTTTGTCTACCGCCCACAAGCACTCTTCAATATTGCGAATGTCTAAATTGATTTTTACTTCGTGGTATTGAAGAGCAATTAAAGGTAGGGCTAAACCGGGATTACGGCAATACCAGAACTGTAAGGGAACATATAAGGTTGTTTCTGGTAGAGCTCTGCGAGGAGCACAAACTTGGCGGATGCCATCAGCAGAGCAAGGACCATCGACTTCCGCAAAATCTGGATCGCAAATGTATGTCAATTGAGTAGTATTACCGATCATCTTGTAGTATCCACGTTCTTGTTCTTTTGATAGAGTTAATTGGCACCAGATGTGCATCCAATCACCATATTGACGATCAATACGCTGACCACCAATTTCAACTTCAACTTGAGAAATTAATTGCTCGCCAGGGAAATCTAACCATCTAGCATATACATCATCACCACCGTTGCCTAAAAATTGACCAATTTCAGGAAGAGTGATCTGTAAGTAAGTGCGGTAAGCCAAATCACCATTGCGCGAAATGGTGCAAGTAACTCTGCGACCGAAATCAGCTTGACCATTGAAAGTTTGTTCAATTGATTCCATCGCAAAGTTGGTGTGTCTACGGTAAGTTACTTTCCAAAAGGTAATTTGGGGATTACCTGTTAAATAAACATCTTGAGCGCCATAGGCGACTAATTGCATTAATCCACCAGCCATTTTTTTATAATATTCCTAAAGAAAAAAATTTTTTGTAAATTAATTTAATTAAATAATTAAATAATTAAATAATTAAATAATTAAATAATTAAATAATTAAATACTTAAATAATTAAATACTAAATTAAATAATTAAATTAAATAATTAAATTAAATAATTAAATTAAATACTAAATTAAATAATTAAAAATATTATTATATAAATTTTTACTACCTTAAAAATATAGTCTCTAGTAAATGAAAAAATTTAATGCTATTAAAACTACATTGGATAGCAAACATAATGAAATAATAAAATCTTTCAAATATAATGAAGAGGTAGTTATTCCTAAATACTTGAAACAAATCGATAAACTTGAATCCGTGTTAAATAAATCAAAAAACAAATTGGAAATATTAGATAATATTAATAAATATAAAAATATGATACGATCTCTCAAAACAAAAGAAAAGAATTACTATTTAAATAATTCTAGATACATTTTTGATTATTTTGAAAATAAAAAGAATATATCTACAAATGAAACATTTGAGAATTCGGATAAAAATAATATAGTAAAACAATTTTTCTCATTAAATATCTCAGATGAAACAAATAATGCTAAAATAACAGATGAAAATTATACTAAAACAAACAATAATAATTTTATTGATAAATATTTTAACAATATTGATTCTAAATACTTAAATTATGATAAATTTATTTACCCATCAGATATTTGTAATTTATGTAAAAGAGGGGAGATGGTTTATGTAGAAAGCGAAGGGATGTCTATATGTAGTAATTGTTCCAATAGTATTAAATATTTAATTGAAATAGATAAACCATCTTATAAAGAACCACCAAAAGAAGTATGCTTTTATGCTTATAAAAGAATAAATCATTTAAAAGAAATTTTAGCACAATTTCAAGCAAAAGAAAGCACTAATATACCCGACGAGGTATTTGAAAATATTAAAAATCAAATCAAAAAAGAACGTATAAGTCTTAGCGACTTAACAAATAAAAAAACCAAAGAAATATTGAAAAACTTGGGATACAATAAATATTATGAACATATTCCATTTATAAAAGATAAATTAGGAATAAGACCACCTATAATGAGCGCAGAACTTGAAGAAACATTATGTAATTTATTCATGGAATTACAAAAACCTTATTCCAAATATTGTCCTAAAGATAGAGTTAATTTTTTAAATTATTATTATACATTATATAAATTATGTGAATTGTTAAATGAACGCAGTTTTTTGCCATATTTTCCTATGTTAAAAGATCGCGAAAAACGCATAGAACAAGACCAAATATGGAAAAAAATATGTGAGGATTTAGGGTGGAAATTTATTCCTATACCTTAGTTTTTATATCTTATTCATCAAACTCAAGTCCGGTTAATAATCCTCTAAAAATATTAATTATGTCTAAATAATAATCTAAAGATGCTGTTATAAAGTCTCCATTATAATTACGCTGTAAAATATTATTAGTATCATACATAATGTATAACGAAAATACCATCAATAAACCAATAACAAGTATTTTTTTTAATAATGAAGATTCAGCAATAAAAATTTGGACAATAGTAATAATTATTAAAAAGAATAAAGCAATAAGCAAACCGAGACCAAATTTAAAACCTAATTTAATACCGCTAGCTATTAATGCTACTCCAAAAGCAAACATAGTAACAAAAATACTAGCTGTTCCAACTAAAGCACTTTTAACAATACCAGGATCTACACCAGATTTTCTATATCCTAAAATTACACCGAAAACAGTTGAAAAGAGAGAAAATAATATAAATTTTAACCATGGAGGCATAGTAATAAATGCCAAAATTAAAAGTATGACAAACGCTGCTACATATGCTGATAAAATTTTGCTGTTAAATTTTTTTTTACCATCTTCTTCCTCTATTTTAACATTTTCACTTACATAATAAGTAATAGAAAGTTGAGATATTAAAGTTGCTAAAATTAGAGCAAAAAATCCTTTTTTTTCGCTTATTAACTTAAATAATTGCGTCAAATTATTATTTTTAAAAATTGGTTTTTTATTTTTAGCTGCTAAATTTGACTTACTAGAATTCATAAAATATTTTATAATATTATAAAATATTTTATAATATTATATTTTATTTTAGTATATTTATAAAAAAATAGAATACTAATATATATGGACTTTATAAGAAATAAAACAGCAAAATTAAAAAATATTGGAAGAAATATTGAAAATAGATTAGCAACAAGAAGAACTATAAATATAATAGCACAGGCACCCCAAGAAGAATTAGCAGCTTTATATCCAACAGCTCCATCTTTAAGTCCAAGACGCATTTCTTTAAGTCCAAGAACAAAAGTCATTACACATATTCAAAAAACGTTCAAAAAAAGAAAAAGAAGAGAACAAGCAATAGCAGATTTATCAAAAATAAACTCTAAAAGACTTGCTACAAGAAGAATTCAAAAAAAATTTAGAAAAGCGTTAGAAAATCCAAATCTTGAAGCATGTCCTATATGTTATGGTAATATGTTGTACCCAAGACTTACAAAAACGCTTCGTTGCGGTCATAAATTTCATAGAAAGTGTATTGAACAATGGAGTGCCACTAATCCAGGTTGTCCATTATGTAGAACATCTAGAGAACCAGAAAGACCGTATCACCTACAAAGGCTTATTTCAATGCCTATTAGTTCTAATATTAATACTACTGTTAATCGTGTTAACGCATTAATAGCAGGATTGCGTAATGCTGCTACTATGATTGAGGCAATTAGCTTGTTAAATGAAATAGATATACTAATTAATAACTTGCCATACAGTGAACGAGCAGTGCTTGCAGATGCACGGACCCAAGCATGGTTTCAAACGTATCCACGATTACAAGAAGCACCTAGACAAAGCAGAGCAACTATGGGTGCTAGTAATCGTGCTAATGCGTTAATACAT
>Ga0208951_1001270_pt1 | contig 11144 bp, 11 predicted proteins | sample GreLakmeMI27MSRF_FD_187702 | JGI IMG/M metagenome (GOLD analysis project Ga0208951, IMG submission 187702) | Freshwater lentic microbial communities from great Laurentian Lakes, MI, USA - Great Lakes metaG MI27MSRF (SPAdes) | ecosystem: Environmental > Aquatic > Freshwater > Lake | place: Great... | reverse complement strand
CGCCGAGGAACGTCTCATAGCCTTCAGGCAGAGCGAGGATGAATGTGTGGGCGCCGGCGATGCGGGCTGCGCGTTCGATACGCTCCTGCGTGGCATCGGGGTGACCAAAAGCGATGTTGGCCGCGATCGTATTCGAAAAGAGGAAGTTCTCTTGGAAGACCATACCCACCTGACGACGGAGTTCTGGTAGCGGTAGCGTACGGATATCGTGGCCGTCGAGCGTGACGCGCCCGGACCGCGGATCATAGAAGCGCGGGATGAGCGAGAGTAGGGCGGACTTACCGGCACCGGTGGCTCCGGCGATGGCGATGCGCTGGCCGGGCTCGGCCGTGAACGAGAGCTCGCGCAGCACCGTGGCGTTCTCTTGGTATTCGAAGCTCACGTTCTCGAAGGCCACGCGACCGAGGAAGCGTCCAGGCGAAGCCGCGCCGGGTTCGGTGGCCACACCTGGGTCGGTGTCGAGGATCTCAAAGATGCGCTTGGCGCCAGCGAGGGAGACTTGGGCGTTATCGACGACCGAGGCGAGGGTCGTCACCTGGGTCGAGAACTGCTGCAGCAGGCCCGCGAAGGCCACCAGGCCGGTGCCTAAGGCGATTTCACCCCGGGCGACCATCCATCCCCCATAACCGATAAGGATGGCCATGGAGAGGCGATTAAGGCCGTCGATGACGGGCCAGAACAGGGCGATCTCGCCGAACACCTTACGCTTCTGGAGGCGGATGTCCTCGCTCCAGCCCGCGAAGCGTCCCATCACGCGCGGCTCGAGGGCAAAGCCTTTGACGACCTGGATGCCTTGTACGTTCTCCGAGAAGCCCAGCACCATGCGGTCCATCAGATCGCGGTTCTCCTCATAGGCTGGGCGCACCTTGCGGGAGAAGCGGATCGCGAACCAGATCTGGAACGGCAGGACCGAGAGGCAGGCGAGCGTCAGACGCCAGTCGGTGCGCAGCATGTAGACCGAGCAGGCGACCAGGGTGATGGTGATAATCGCGAGCTGCAGGACCACGCCTTCGATGAAGAGCCGAATGGCATGCGCATCGGACGTGACGCGATTGATAATCGATCCGCTGGCGTTGGAGTCGAAGAAACGGAAGCTCAGCTGCTGGAGTTTGGCGAAGACCTGTGAGCGGAGGTTCACGACGATGCGGCCGTGCAGGAAGCGGACCGACACCAATCCGAAGACATAAGAGATGACTGCGCGGAGTAGGGCCGCGACGAGGATGCCAGCGCCAAGCCAGACGAAGACCGCCTTATCGGTCGTATCGGCTGGGATGAAGAAGGGCAGGTGGGGCGCAGGGACCGTGCGGTCGGTGCAGTGGCGGACGAAGTCGATGCCGACGCCGGCGAGGGCGATGACGGCGACCGTCAGGAAGACCACGGCTAGCTGGAGGCCGAGGAGTTGGAGGCAATCGGAGCGATACGACCAAGCGATACGCAGCAACCGCCACAGCGTGGCTTCACGGCTGTCGGCGATTGGAGGGACGGAGGCGGCGGGCATGCGCGTCTTGGCGCAGGCGGGCTTAGCGGATCATCTGGCCTTCACGCGACGCCTTCTTGCGGAATTCCGCGAGGATGCTGGCGGTGAGGGGGCCGGGCTTGCCGGTACCGATTTTACGGGCGTCAACTTCGATGACCGGGATGACTTCCGCGGCGGTACCGGTGAGGAAGCATTCGTCGGCGTTCCACACGTCGTAGCGCGTGATGTTCGTCTCGACGGTCGGGATCTTGAGGGCGGTGGCGATCTCGAGCGCGACCTGGCGGGTGATGCCCACGAGGGCGCCAGCGTGGGAAGCCGGGGTGATGAGGCGTCCCTTGTGGATGAGGAAGACGTTGTCGCCGCTACACTCGGAGACGTAGCCCTGTTCGTTGAGCATGAGGCACTCGTGGAAGCCGTGCTGCTGGGCTTCCATCTTGGCCATGATGTTGTTCAAGTAGTTGAGCGACTTGATCATCGGCGGCAGGGCGGCCGGGCTGACGCGGCGCGTCGGCGCGGTGATGATGCGCATGCCCGTGGTGTAGAGTTCCTCGGGGTAGAGCTTGATGGTGTCGGCGATGCAGACGATCGACGGCTTGGGGCAGTTCTTCGGCGAGAGGCCGAGGTCGCCGAAGCCGCGCGAGACGACCAGGCGGATGTAGCCGTCGGTCAGGTTGTTGCGGCGGCAGGACTCGCAGACGATTTCAGCGATCTCCTTGCGGGACCAGGGCATCTCGAGGCAAAGGGCTTTGGCGGACATCTCGAGGCGCTCGAGGTGTTCGTCGAGGCGGAAGACGCAGCCTTGGTAGAGGCGGATGCCTTCGAAGATGCCGTCACCGTAGAGGAAGCCGTGGTCGAAGACCGAGATCTTGGCTTCGGCCTTAGGGTAGAACTTTCCGTCGATGTAGACTTCCATGGTGGTGAAAAGGCCAAGTTGGCGGGTGGGTGCGGGTTTTTCCAGCCCGAAAGCCCCTTTGGGGGCGGTAATCTCCGCCGCCTAGGCGGCTTCGCGGACCGTCAGGCGGAATTTCCCCGAATCCTCCGGGGCGATGAGGCTGACGGACTCAGCGGTGACGGTGGTACCAAGCAGGTGGCTGAGTTCGGTGGTGAGCTTGGCTTGGGCGGTCGCTAGGAGGTCGCCGTCGACTTGGGGTAGCAAAAAGAGGTGGGCGGTTCCGTCAGCCTTCTGGCGAAGCTGGTAATGGGCGATACCGGTGACGTCGGTGAAGGCTTGGTCGATCATCCGCGTGGTGAGGGTGCGTCCGTCGGCGGCGCGCAGCGCATCACGTTTACGCCCGTGGACGGTAAATCTGTCAGCCGTGCGTTCGACATAGTCGCCGATCTCGTAGCGAAGGAGCGGCAGGTAGGGATTGGTGAGCGTTGTGACCAGGAGTTCGCCGAGGCCGGCGGGAGCGGTGCTTTCGAGTGTCGCCGTCTCAAGGCTGGGCAGCATCACCCCGTCATGCTCGACGAGCAGGTGGCCGGTCTCGCTGGAGCCGTAGAGGTTGATGACCGGCACGCCGAACACGCGCACCATGATTGCGCGATGGACGACGCTGGTGTATTCGTAACTGGTCAGGATGAAGTGCAGGGAAGGGAAGCGCAGCCTGTGGCGCTCGCAGTAGAGGGCGAACCAGGCGCCATGGACTGGGTCGACGTCGAGGAAGGCCGGCGCCCAGTCGGTGACTTCCTTGGCCATACCAGCGAGCTTTTCTTCGCCGAGCGTGAAGGGGATGCGGGACTGGTTGACGTAGAGGGTGTCGCCCAAGGTGCGTTGCTCGAGATTCAGCCAGCGGTTGTAGCAGCTCACGCCGCTGCAGCCGGGGGTCGTGAGCACCGCGCGGCGCAGGCTCGGGTGATTACCGAAGAGTTCGGCGAGGAAGGGGTTGCGGACTAAGGCGCGCCGTTCTTGTTCGGCCCACCAGGTCTGGCCGAAGACGACGCGAACGCTGGCGCCCGAAGTGCCGGAGGTGCTCTCTTCCTCGATCAGACCGCGCGCGAGGAGATCCTTCAAACTCATGCCGACCGGGAGGAAACCTTCGGGTGAATGTTCGCGCAGCTGGCTCTTAGTAATGCGCGGCAGATCGCTCAGTCGCGGCGACCGCAGCGCGAACGCGGCCTGCCATTCCGACGTGGCGTAGAAGGGCGAAGTCGCCGTCTGCCGGATGGCCGTGTCTAGGCATGCCGAGCCATCCGAAGATACGGCGGACGGCATGGATGAATTCGGCATGAGGTCAGGGTGGAGCGATGTCCCAGGAAAGCAAAACGCTGAGGTCTTTAAACGGCGGAATATTGTCATTTAAAGGCGTGTCCCTCTTGCGGAGGAACTTAGAGGTTTTAACGAGGTCTTTTGTCATCATAACACCCCTCATGCGATACCCCCGTCGTTCTTTCCTGCGTAAGGCTGCTGTCGCCGCTCTTGGTTTCACGATTATTCCGCGCCATGTGCTCGGTCGCGGCTTCATTCCGCCGAGCGAGACGTTGAATCACGTGATCGTTGGATGCGGCAACATCTCCAAGATGCACACGGAGCCTCGTATGACCGGCAAGAATCGCATTGTCGGTATTTGCGATGTCGATGCCCAGCACCTCAAGGCCAAGTTCGACCGCATCAAGCAGGCTGGCGGCGGCGCCCCAATTATAGCTGAGGATTTCCGCGAAGTGATCGCGTTGCCCGATGCTGATGTCGTCCACGTCTGCACACCGCCTCACTGGCACGGCGTCATCGCCGCCATGGCGGCCCGCCGCGGCAAGGCTGTCTGGTGCGAGAAGCCCCTGACGCGCACCATCGGCGAGGGTATCGCCCTGAGCCGCGTCGTCCAGCAGACCGGCGTGCCCTTCCGTGTGAACACCTGGTTCCGACTCAATCGCACGAACTACTATGGCGTCGGCCCAGCCCGCGAGATTAAGCGCGTCGTTGCGAGCGGCGTCCTTGGCGGTCCGTTGACGGTTCGCCTCGCGCCGGTCGGCGGCATCCAGTGGAAGGTCAATCTCTGGACCGGCAAGCCTGAGCTCAAGCCCGAGGCCGTCCCGGAGCACCTCAACTGGGACATGTACTGCGGTCCTTCGCAGTTGATCCCGTATCACCCCCACCGCTGTCACGCTTCCTTCCGCGGTTATTGGAATTTCGACCAAGGCGGCCTCGGCGACATGGGCCAGCACTTCCTCGACCCGGTGCAATATTTCCTCGGCAAGGACAATGAATCCCCCGTCACCGTCGAATGCGACGCGCCGCCTCAGGATGCCATGGCTTGTGGTGTCTGGAAGACCGTCACGCTTACCTACAAGGACGGTACACGGATCATCCTCGAATCTGAGCTCGCCGAGCGTAATCCCGAAAATCCCTTCCTTGAAGGCCCGAACGGTAAGCTCTTTGCCGGCATGCGCTGCAGTCGTCCGGAACTACTCGTCAAGGCCGCCGAGTTCCCGCTGCCAGAATATCAAGAGGACGATTTTGATCTCTGTGCCCGTGAGAAACGCCCCTTCGGCTACGGCGTCGCCGAGGCCTTCCGGAGCTCAACTCTGGTCAATCTCGCCGCGCTGAGCGTCCGCCTCGGCCGTAAGTTAAAATTCAAATCCGATGCCAGTGGCTTCGTCGACGACGACCAGGCTAACCAACTCCATTCGCCGGCACTCCGCGGCAGCTGGGTTATCTGAACGCAATTTTGACGATACGACCATGAAGACCCTTTCCCTCTTCCTCGCCTGCGCCGCTTGCCTCGTCGGTTTGGCTGCCGAGGCTCCGTCCGCCGCCACCTTCGCCGACCTCGGAGTCGCGGAAAAGCGCGTCGCTGCCCAACAGGCAATCTTTGACCACTCCCGCTCCTTCGTCATGCCGTCGCCGGAGGCCAAGGCATGGTTTAACCTTGTCCGCGACGCCTCGAAGGCCTCTGAAGATCCGGAGGTCAAGGCCGCGTTGGCGCAGGTCTTATTGCTGGATCCAGCGAACAAGCGTGCGTTGCCCCTCAATCCCAAACAGCCGAATACGTATGAGGCTCCGGAAGGCACCACGCCGGAGACCAAGCTGGCGCACCTCGAGCGACTGCTCGACCTGAAGCGCTCCGCCAAGGATTTGCCGCTGAGCGTCGAGGAGCTCGTCACCTTGACCAAGCATGAGGATTTTGCGACCGCCCAGCGGGCGAATCGTCTGCTGCGTCGTATCAGTGCGACCGCCGCTGCTCCCATCCTCTGGGAGCGTCTGGCGAAATTAACGCAACGTTCGCAGGTACAGGAAGTCGAAGACGAGATTCTCCGTCTGACGCCAACGCTGGCCGTCAGGTATCTTCCGACCGAACTCGCGGGCGCCTCGGTCGCCGCTCAGGCTGCGTGGGCCCGCATTATCTCCGTTCGCGCCGGCCGTGTCGGCAGCAAGAGTCGCCCGGCCATCAAGGCGACGATGCTACCGTTGCTCAAAGGGCCGGCCAACGAGTTGACGGAAGCCGCCTGGGCCACCGTGCCTCGTCTGTTCGCCGAAGCCGACCGTGCCGCGCTGACGGAAGCCTCGCAAGGGCTCTCCGAACGACTGGCACCCAAGGCGAAGGCCGCGCTCGAAGCCCTGCCGGCCAAGTAATCTCCCTGACGCTTGTCGCTTGCCGTGAGGCGGGTGGGGGATTGCTATGTCTCCATGGCGCCTGTCGCGAACAAGGAAGACTCTCCGAACCTAATCCTCGCCGGATTCATGGGCACGGGGAAGTCTGCGCTCGGACGCCAGCTGGCCAAACGCTGGCGCCGCCGTTTCTACGATACCGACGAACTGGTCGAGAAACTGGCCGGTGCTTCGATTGCCGATATCTTTGCTGAGCACGGTGAGGAGCATTTCCGCGCGCTCGAACGCCAGGTCGTCGAGGGCCTTCTCCCTCCGAACGGAGCCGTCATCGCCTGCGGCGGAGGCTTGGTCGTCCCGCCGGGCATGGGTGAGCTCGTCCGTTCCAAGGGCATCGTCGTCACGCTCTTCGCGTCGGTGGATACCATCTTGCGGCGGACCGCCGGTAATTCGCGGCGGCCATTGCTTAAGGGCGACGATCCCGAGGCCAAGATTCGCGACCTGATGAATAAACGCGAGCAGGCTTACATGAAGGCCGGCATCGCCGTTTATACCGACGGGCGCTCCTTGCAGCAGCTTTGCGTGATTGTCGAGCGCGTCTACGAACGCGAAGCCCGCGCGCTGCTTAAGTCGCGTCCGAAGTCGGAATAGGCGCGAACGCGTCGCCCGTGGGCGGCTGGTCGCGGAACCGCTTCACCACCTCGAGGAATTCTTCCCGGTCGATCAGGAAGGCACCCAGGCTGCCGAGGTGCGGCGTGGGCACCTGACAGTCGATGAGGAAGTAACCGCAGGCCTGTAGGCGGGCGACGAGCGTCGCAAAGCCTACCTTCGAGGCATCGGCTTTCAGGTGAAACATCGATTCGCCGTGGAAAAGGCTCCCGAGGGCGACGCCGTAGAGTCCGCCGACGAGTTCGCCTTCCCAGCTGACTTCGACGCTGTGGGCGATGCCCAGGCGGTGCAGTTCACCATAGGCCGCGATCATGTCTTCATTGATCCAGGTGCCGTTCTGGCCGGGGCGGGGGACTTCGGAGCAGCGGCGCATCACCGACTCGAACTGGCGGTCGAACGTGACCGACCAGCCCTTCTTACGCATGGTTTTCTTTAGGCTGTCCGTCAGGCGGAAATCCTCGGGCCGCATCACGAAGCGCGGGTCCGGGCACCACCACTTCACCGGCTCACCGGCGGAATACCAAGGGAAGACGCCGGCCCGGTAAGCCGCGATTAGATGGGGTGCATCGAGCTTCCCGCCGCGGGCCAAGGGCGCACGCGCAGGAGCTTTCGACGGATCGCCACGATTCCATTCCCTCATCGCCGATACCTTCGGCGAAGGGGGAATGGCGGGCAAGGTTAGTCCTTGGTGATATTGTAGACCGACGGGATCGAGATGCCGAGCTCAGCGGCGATCTCGCGGACCGGGGCGCCTTTCTTGCGCATGTTCTGGGCCTTGGAGCGCATGCTGTCCGAAATCTGGGCGCGGGCGCGGTTCGGGCGGGAGAGGAGCTTGATGAGGCGCTTGGCGAGCTCGGGCTTCGAGAGGCCGGCGACTTCGCGCTCGATCAGGGACTGGCGTTCGCTGTGCTCGTCTTCCCAGGTCTGGACGGCCAGGTCGCGGGCCTTGGAGAGGGCGGCGCGGACATAGGCGTCCTTCGAAGTGAAGGAGGCGGGACTGAGGTCTATTTTCATGAAGGGTTGGAGGGTGGCTTGTTGCTGCTGATGGTGACTTGCTTAACAATGAAGCGTCACCACGCCTCTCAACCTTTTATTATATTTCTGATTGTCAAACTTTGGTAAAATTTATTTTACCCCAAAAGCGGTAACAACAATAAATGTCGTTTGGACATTACTTGCTCCAATCGAGCATTCGGCGGAGCGGAATCTCGGCGGCGACCCGCGTCTTTTCGTCCATCAGAATCTCGGGAGAGCCGTCGCGCAGGCAGTCGCGGACCTTCGTCAGAGTGTTCATCTTCATGAACTTGCAGTCATTACAGGAGCAACGGTCGGTGGGGGCTGACACGAATGTCTTGCCAGGCACTTCCTTGCGGAGGCGGTGAATCATCCCCGATTCCGTAGTAATGATGATGGTTTCGGCGGTCTGCTGTTTGCACCAGCCGACCATCATTTCGGTCGAGCAGACCATGTCGGCCATCTCGCGCACGGCTTCGGTACATTCAGGATGGGCCACGATAGGAGCCCCAGGATGCGCGGCCTTGGTGCGGAGCAGGGCGCCCGGCGTGAACTGTACGTGGGCGTAGCAGTTGCCCGGCCAGAGTTGCATCGAGCGACCGGTCTTGCTGGAGACCCAGCGGCCCAGGTTCTGGTCAGGCACAAAGAGGATGTTACGGTCGGCGGGCACGCGACTGACGATCTTCGAGGCGTTGCCACTCGTGACGATGACATCGCTGAGTGCCTTCACTGCGGCGCTGCAATTGATGTAGGCGACGACGTAGAGCGAAGGGTCGGCGGCTTTGGCGGCGGCGAGCTTCGAGGCGGGGCAAGAGTCGGCCAGCGAGCAACCAGCGTTCATGTCCGGCAGGAGCACGCGGCGCGTCGGGTTCACGATTTTGGCCGTCTCGGCCATGAAATGCACGCCGCAGAAAACGATTGTCGACTGCTTCGCCTCGGCGGCCTTGTAGGCTAGGCCGAGCGAATCCCCGACGAAATCGGCGACGTTCTGGATGTCCTCACACTGGTAGTTATGCGCGAGGATGATGGCGTCCTTGGCTTTTTTAAGGGCGATGACTTCTTTCTGCAGGTCGGACAGTGGCGTGCCACCGACGGGCAGGGGAGGGAAGACGGAAGCGGACGGATAGGGAATCATGGGCGGGCGGCCTTGCGCTTCTGGCAACGTTCGCAGAGCGCAGTGACCTGGAGTTTCTGGGAGATGGGACGCATACCGTGTTTGGCGGCGACGGCCTTGCCGTACCATTCCATGAAGGGGGCTTCGACTTCGACGATTGTCTCGCAGCTTTCGCAGATGAGCTGGGCACGGAAAGTCGCGCTGCCGGCTTCGGCGAGGTAGTACTTATGGTCGCGTCCGACATCGACCTCACGGATGACGCTGCTGCCAATGAGGAGAGGGATGGCGCGGTAGATCGTCGCACGGGAAACGCTGCGGTCGAGGGAGCGGGCTTTCTTGAGAAGGTCCTCGGCCGTGTAGTGCCCTTGGATGGTCCGGGCGCCCTCGAAGACGGCCATCCGTTGGCGGGTCGCTCGCAGGCCTTGCTGGGCGATGAACGCCCGGAAGGCTCCGGATTGCTCCGGCGATTCACTGGCAAGAGGCTTAGGCATCCCGATTTGAGACAGTTTTGATACTGAAACCTCCTCGCGTCAATAAGGGACGCGTCATTGACACCGGGGCTCCCGACCCCTTCATTTACCCCCTTTTCCCAAAGGGAAAGGCCCTTCACCTGATGTACCACAATACGGACGATCTTCGCATCCGAAGCCAGCACCCCCTGCTGACTCCCGCCCTCGTGCTCCAGGAGCTCCCTGCGTCCGAGAAGGCTGCTGAGGTCGTGACGACCGCCCGTAAGGATGCCGCCAAGGTCATTTCCGGCCAAGACGACCGCCTGATGGTCATCGTGGGCCCCTGTTCGGTCCACGACACCAAGGCCGCCTTGGAGTACGCCGCCCTCCTGCAGAAGGAAGCCCAGAAGCATGCCGCCGACCTCCTGGTCGTCATGCGCGTCTATTTCGAGAAGCCTCGCACCACCGTCGGCTGGAAGGGCCTGATCAATGATCCACAGGTTGACGGCTCGTTCCGCATCAACGACGGCCTCCGCCTCGCCCGCGGCCTGCTCGCGCAGATTGCGGAGATGGGTCTGCCTTCCGCCACCGAATTCCTCGACCCGATCACGCCCCAGTACGTGGCTGACCTCGTCTCCTATGGCGCCATCGGCGCCCGCACGACCGAGAGTCAGATTCACCGCGAGCTCGCTTCAGGTCTGTCCATGCCAGTCGGTTTCAAGAACGGCACCGACGGTTCGATTCAGGTCGCCGTCGACGCCTGCCTCTCCGCTCGTGCGTCCCACTGGTTCCCGTCGGTCACCAAGGAAGGTGTCGTCGCCATTTTCCAGACCTCGGGAAACCCTGACGCGCACATTATCTTGCGCGGTGGTTCCCGCACCGGCCCGAACTACGGCGCCGAATTCGTGACCGACGCCGCGGCCCGTATTCAGAAAGCTGGACTCAACTCCCGCCTTGTCATCGATTGCTCGCACGGCAACAGCTCGAAGGATCATCGTCGCCAGCCGCTCGTCGCCGCGGACATCGCCGCCCAGGTTGCCGCGGGTTCGCACGTCATCGCCGGCGTCATGATAGAAAGCCACCTCGTCGAAGGCCGCCAGGATTGGAAGGGCAAGGATGCCTCCACCTACGGTTGCAGTATCACCGACGCGTGCATCTCTTTCCAGGAGACCATTCCAGTCCTCGACGGACTCGCCGCCGCTGTCCGCGCCCGCCGCGCGATCAAGCAGTCCTGATTTTCCGCCATGAACTCCGTACTCAAGCTCATCCTCGATGGGGAAGCCCTCGACACCGCCCAGATTGGTAAGATCCTCGGACTCGGTGCCGAAGCCGTGGACCGTGAGCTCGCGGCCTTGCGCCAGCAGGGCGTCCTGCTGGGTATGCGTCCGGTGCTGAACCCGAGCTACGAGTCCGAGCACCGCGTCCGCGCGGTCATCGAGATCAAGATCCGCACCGAAGGCGTCGGTGGCTTCGACGGTATCGCCGAACGTATCTCCAGCTTCGAACAGGTGGAGAGCTGCTACCTGATGTCCGGCGGCTACGACCTTCTCGTCGTCGTCACGGCCGACAACCTCTACAAGGTCGCCGGCTTCGTCCACGAACGTCTCGCTCGTATCGACGGCGTGCAGGGTACTTCGACGCACTTCTTCCTCCGCGCCTACAAGAAGGACGGCTTCATCGTGAACGCCGAAGCTTCCCGCCGCGACCAGCCCTCGGTCAGCCCTTGAGCCCAGCCTGACCATGGATTCTTCAGGCCGTTTCGTGGCGCGACATGTCGCGACCTTGCCCAAATCGGGCATCCGTGACTTCTTCGCCATCGTGTCGAAGATGAAGGACGCCGTGTCCCTAGGCATCGGCGAACCGGATTTCGTCACGCCCTAC
>Ga0208951_1001268_pt1 | contig 11146 bp, 8 predicted proteins | sample GreLakmeMI27MSRF_FD_187702 | JGI IMG/M metagenome (GOLD analysis project Ga0208951, IMG submission 187702) | Freshwater lentic microbial communities from great Laurentian Lakes, MI, USA - Great Lakes metaG MI27MSRF (SPAdes) | ecosystem: Environmental > Aquatic > Freshwater > Lake | place: Great... | reverse complement strand
TGATTGGCTGGCGGGCTGGCGAAACCGCGTCGATGCGCGCCGCGACGCGCTTTCGCGCAAATCCGCAAAATCGCGCCAATCCGTCTCCCTCCGCCTCCTCCGTTCACCACCTTCTCTCTCACCATGTCTGGCAAGGGTGCGAAGGGCCTCTCCGGCAAGGGCGCCAAGGGCGTCATGGCCAAGGGCGGCGACAAGAAGAAGCCCGTCAGCCGCTCCGCCAAGGCCGGCCTGCAGTTCCCCGTGGGCCGCATCCACCGCTTCCTCAAGGTGCGCCTGGGGCTGGAATGAGTGCGCTTCGGCGCGGGTCCGCCGCCTGTGTTCCGCTGGCCTTTCCGACAGCTCTCATTCCGCCTCGCCGCTGCCCCGCAGACCCGCGCGTCCGCTGGCGGCCGTGTCGGCGCCACGGCGGCTGTCTACAGCGCTGCCATCCTCGGTGCGTGCGTGCGCTGGCGGGGCGCTGCATCGGCGCACGACGAGACCTAAGCGCTCTCGCTCCCACCAGAGTACCTGACCGCCGAGGTGCTGGAGCTGGCGGGTAACGCCTCCAAGGACCTCAAGGCGCGTGGCCGCGGCAGACTGAGCGTTCTGTCCGCGACTGCGCCTTGCCCCGACGCAGACTTAGAGACTCACGACTGACGCTGCTCGCTCACCTGCTCTGCCTCTCAGGTGAAGCGCATCACCCCCCGCCACCTGCAGCTCGCTATCCGCGGTGACGAGGAGCTGGACACCCTGATCAAGGCCACCATTGCGGGCGGCGGTGTGATCGTGCGCTCCCCGTGGGCCCCTCTCTCGCGTGTCTCTCAGCGCTGACGCCGTTTGCCCGCTCCCCCCTGCCCACAGCCCCACATCCACAAGTCCCTGATCGGCAAGGGCGACAAGGTGCGCCTCCTGCAGTTCTGTGTGACGCGACGCGCTTCTCACGCCCTGCGCCTTCGCAGATCCCCCTCAAGTAAGCGTGTCGCCCAGCGTCGCCAGCAAGCTGCAGCCGCCGCAATGCCATTTGCGCTGCCGCCAGTCTCGACAAAAAACCAGAAAACCAAATCACCTGGTGTTATTTAACACCACAACGCAGAGCATTCGCAGCGGCGCCAGGGAGAGCGTAGCGCGCGCGGTGCGTGCTTGGTCAGTCTGCAGATGGCTGTTTTTAAATCGGTGTTGTTGTCATTTCCCCTCCGCCGCCTCTGCTGGCGGCTCGTTGCCGCTGCGTTCACGGTCCGTCCTGTTGGTTCTGCGCGCCGGGCCGCGCCCAGGCGGGATGCAGGCGCCCGGCGCGCCGTGCGCCCCCGGCCCGCCGCCCAGTTGTGCGCCCTCAGTCGTCGCCCAGCTGCTGTCGTGCCCGGTGCGCACGACTGCTCGAGTGAGCGCGGATGAGGCTGACGGGCCGCAAGAGGAGGTCAAGTGCGTGGGGCGGAGCCGCAAGCGCGTGCGCGGCTGCGTGAGTGACCAGATGCTTTCCCCGCCTCCCCGCCGAACGCAGATGCTTCAAGCTTGGGGGCAAGAAACGCTCCTACAACCAGGTGGCCGTGGTGCTGGAGCACCCCACGGAGGCTGGGCGCACGCTGCTGGTTGCGCAGGCGGTGGAGTGCAGCGGGAGCAGCAGTCTTCTGCCAGAGCCCAGAGTCTCTGGCGCGCTCCACTACGCCCTCGCTCTGCCTCCAGGCGTGTCCGGGGGGCCGCTGCGGGCGGCGGTGTACCTGGTGTACTCGGAGCCGGCCGGGTCAAGTCCGTCGGGCGCGGAGGCGAGAGCGGAGGCGCAGGACTGCCCCACACACCCCGCCAAGCCCGTCGGGCACGGCTGGCTCTGGAACTGCTTGTCACGCGCTCACTGTTGCAAAGGCTGCGACCCGGCCGCTCCCCTCCTAGCGGGCATCCAGCGCCTCTCCCGCATCTCGTCCACGGGTGAGCCCGAGGCTGGCTCGAGCATGATGAAGGGCCGCGTGAAGGACCGCGCGCACCTTTACATCTCAATTGACGAACCCAGCGCCCACGTGGCGCCGGGGCCGCAGGGAACACGCCGCTTCCGCCTCCTCCTGGCCGTCTGGGCGCCCGCCACGGACGCGTGCGCCCTGGTGCCGGCGCCACTGGGCTGTGCGCTGTCGCCCGTCATCCGCGTGGTGGCCAACAACGACGCGCCCGGCGGCACCGCAGCCATGACGCTGCGCGTCACCATGCCCGCTGACTGGGAGGGCTGGCAGGCTGCGCCGTCGGCGGCGATGGCGCAGGAAGCTGGCGGGCAGACGCTCCCGCTTCCGCTTCTGCTCCCGCGTGCGCATCGCGCGCCGCTGCTGGGTGCGCCCACCCCGCCCCGCGGCACACCCTGAACGCGTCTCGTGCCTCACTCGCTTCGCTACTCCGCCAGACGTCTCGAGCAACCAGGCAACCCTGCGCAGCGCCGCCGCCGCGAATCCGCCACAGGAGGCGCGCACCGAGCCGGGGGTGGATGCGGTTCACATGCTGTTGTCGCTGGGCACCGCGGGGGGTGAGGCTGCGGCCTGCGCTCAGCAGACTGAGCCAATGCCCACGCCGATGGAAGTTGATGCACAAGGGCAGGCGGAGACGGAGGCGCATGGCAGAGATGTGCCAGCAGGGATGCGCGAGGCTGCCCTTGCTGACGTCGCCCCTCTCCCCGCTGCGCCCGTGCCCGCCCCCGCGCGCACGGCCTCGACGCCCAATGCGGAGGAGGGCGCTGAGGCGCTGGCTGCGTTGACGCACGGCAGGGGGGCGCGCTCCAAGCAGCTGCCGCGAGTGCGCCTCGTGTTCAGCCAGGACAGCGCATCGGGCGGAAGGGGCTCCGCGCGGATGGGGGGGCAGCGCACCGCGGGCATCGCTGGCGGCGGCGGCGCAGCAGTGGCGGCTGCGCTCGAGGCTGCAGCGCCAGCAAGAGCCCCAGCACCGCCGCCGGCAGCCGCCCGCGGAGCCGGGGGCGGCGACGGGGGCGCGTACGTGCGCAAAGACCACTCGTTGCGTGCGCTGTGCCAGGCACGCTGCCCTGCCCTGCAAGGCCCTCGGATATGCGCCGCTCACGAGCCCTCCCGCCATCCAGAACTTCTTCCAGCTCTTCGGCGTTGGCAGCGCGCCCGTCTCCATCGCCGCCGCGGCCGCGACGCTGGGGGTGAAGGCGAGGCGCATCTACGGTGCGCCTGCCCGCCGCTCACCTCTTTAACCCGCGCGTCTGCTCACCCCGCCCATCCCGCTCTCCCGTCAGATGTGATGAACGTGTTGGAGACCCTGGGCGCGGTGTCGCGGCACGGCAGGGGAGAGTACCTGTTTCTCGGATGGGAAGCCTTGCCGGAGGCGCTGCTGCGCCTGTCCAGCGACGCTGCAGAGTGCGAGGCGGGCGACCCCTCCCCGGCGCCGAGCCAGCAGCCTCTGGACGAGAGCAGCGTCTTTGCAGCCCTGCAAGCCGCCTCACGCGCAGTGGGCCCCGGCTCTGACTCCACCCTCTCCGGCATCACCCGCCGCTTCGTGCGCGTCTTCTTGGACGCGCCCGGCGACACTAATCGCCACGACGCCACCCTGGGCGCGCTGCTGGGCCAGGGTGACCGCGCGTCGCGGCGCCTCTACGACGTGGCCAATGTGCTCTGTGCCATCAGCCTCGTCAGGAAGGTGGGATGCGCCAGGTACAGGTGGCTGGGCCCGGGGGCAGTGACGGCCGCATTCGCGCCCCCTGCGCCCCCTGCTCCCAACGCGCTGGCGGCTGCGCGCACGGTGGCCGCGACCAACCTGCCCGTGGCGCCAGCATCCAGCAAGCGCCCTCGGGGCCTGCGGGCGCGGCCCAGCGCGGAGGGCGTCGCGAAGCGGCTCTGCACCGCGACACCTATCACGGTGATGGTACTAGGCGGCGATGCTTTGGCCACGCCTCTCACGGTCGCCGATGCGGTGGCCAGCCCCTTGCTGCTTACTCAGCTGAGCGCGCAACGTGTGTGACGCCTCTATACGTGTTGGTACGAAGGAGCGATGCGCACCATCCCGCCCACACGCACGCACAAAGTCCCTTCACGCGGTCCATTTCAGCTACCTCCGCCCGCTGCGTGTGCCGGTCCCCGTGCTCTGCTCGCTACCTCTGTCTTTCCTCGCCGCTGCAGAACAGAACCTCGCTCGCCGGTCTGACGCTTGCTTGCTCGGGAGCCTGGTGTCCTGGTGACGATGGCGCCTGCTGAAAAGCTCAGTTGGGTGGAGTACATAAGGGAGCACAAGCTGCAAAGCGTGGGTGAGTGCTGTGCTGTGCAGTGCAGTGTGGGCGCCCCACGACACTGACACCGCGTGCAGGCACGCTTTGGGCGGCTGGTGTCGCGGGCAGCTTCGCCTACAACCTCAGTCGCCCCATACCTACCAGCCTCAAACTGATTCACTCGTGCGTGCCCCGGGCGGCTGCGCAAGCACGCGGGTCTTCACTTCCTTAGTCACTCAGTCCTCTCGCCTTGGCGGTCTGACGCACGACACTCTCACCGTAGGCGCATCTACGCGCAGGCGCTCACGATTGCGGCTTTGCTGGGCGCGGCGGCTGTGGAGCTGGCTGCGCCGCCAGCTTCGGACCCTAGGGAGCATGACAACGAGTACCGCCCGCACGCAGCTCGCACGCGCTGATAGACTCTACCGCTGCAATAGTGCAATTCACCGCCGCACCGCCACTCACAGCCGCGTGACTTGCGTGGCCTGATGACGACGACGACGTGGCCCCGCCGCTAGATGAAAGTTCGTACGAATGTAAAACTCGGTCCCTCCGCGAGCCCGCTGCCCACCACGCTAGTACCTCATCCTAAACAAGCGCGCGCTCGATAGGCGCGCGCGCGTACACCAATGGCTGGCCTGGCTGCTGCGCGGCTCGAAAAGCAGCTGAAAGAGCTGCAGAAACTCCCAGCCAACAAGAGATGCGCGGACTGCAGCGGTACTGGCGCTCTGGTGCGTGCGCGTGTGCTGTGCGTGCGCGTGTGCTGTGCGGTGTTGACAGCAGTGACCCTGAGCCTCTCGCACGTGCACCGCAGGCTCCCCAATACGTGTGCCTCAACTTCGGCACCTTCATCTGCACCGCCTGCACCACCGCACAGTGCGTGCCTCCGCCACGTCGCCTCTGTGGGCTGTGGGGCAGGACAACCCTAACACGTTCAGGCGTTCACACGCGTCCAACCGCTCGCCTCTGCGCAGCCGCACCTTCAACCACCGCGTCAAGGGCACCTCCATGTCCACCTTCTCGGCGGAGGAGATTGCGAAGCTGCAGGCTGGCGGCAACGAGGTGAGCGTAGACTCCATTCCAGTCGGGTGCCGCCCTCTGCTGAGCAGCGCCCGCCCCCGCCCAGGCTGCGCGCGCCCGCTACTTGCGCAATTTCAGCGGGCAGCTGCCGGACTTTGAGTGCGTGCCTGCGCCGCGTGTGGGCGGTGCGCGCTTGCACTGACTGCGCTGGGCCTTCTCCAGGGACGCAAAAGGCATCGCAGCCTTCATCCGCCAGGTATACCTGGAGAACCGATACAGCGGGCCGTCCGCGGCTGCGGGTGGCGGAGGGCCCCTGGTGCGCCCCGCTGCTGCGCCGCCAGTGGCGTTGACCGTCCTTAAACGCGCTCTCACCCACTCGCCCACAGCCTCCCCGACCCGTGTCCGCCTCCTCCGCCCATCTCTCCGCCGCGCGCGCCCCCAGCCCAGCCTTGGATGCGTTCGCGGGGCCGGACACGGCTGCGGTGCGTTGGCCCCGCCCGAGCCTGAGCCGCGCCCAGCCCCCGCGCCTGACGCACGCGCCCCGCAGCCCCCGCCGGTGCCGCCGCGCAAGCCGCTGCCTCCCCGCCCGGCGGGCGTGCCGTCTGAGCAGGGTGGGGGCGCGTGGGGCGACGCCTTCGCAGCCCCCGCCGCGGGCCCCGTGGGCGCGCTGCTGACGCAGCAACTGGGCTCGTGGGGGGGCGTGGCGCAGGCGCAGGCTCAGGCCCAGGCTGGCGGCGGTGGCGCGCAGGCTGGCCACGGGTGGGGCGCCCCTGGGGGCGACCCCTTCCCTCTCCCTGTGCCCCCCCGGCCCCACTCCGCCTCAGCCTCCCGCCCAGCATCGCCCGCCTCGCCCGCCTCGCCCGACGCGGCGTGGCACTCCCCCTCGCAGCCGCCCTCGCCCCAGCCGCCGCAGCACAAGGCGCAGCCGCCGCGGGAGCTGCCGCCGGACCTCTTCTTCGAATCTGCGGCGCCGGTGGCGACGCTCGCGCCGGCGCAGCAGCAGCAGCAGCAGACTTCAGCGCAAGGCGCCTATGCGGCACAGCCGCAGGCGCAGTCGCAGGCGCAGCGCAGGCCCAGCTCCAACCCGTTCGACACGGCAGAGCCGCACGCCTTCGGGGCCGCCTCCGCGCCCTCTGCATACGGAGCGCAAGGGGGGTGGCCCGCGCCAGCTGCTGCTGCGCCCACGGGCTGGCCCGCGCCCGCGCCCGCAGCACCCGCGCCCGCCGGCTGGCCAGCCGCCGCGGCTGCTGCACCCGGCTGGGGCGCGGCGGCCCCCCTGCCTGCAGCCGCCTTCGCGCCGGCGCATACAGAGCCCCCGGCGCATCCCTCTGCGCCGGACCCCTTCGCCCAGTTCGCGCTCCTCCGCTGATACGGCAGCACACCCGCCCCGGGCAAGCTACAACTGGCGCTTGAGGTGTTAGCGCATACACGCGTCTTGCTGCGTCGTCGGGCACCCGTCCAACGTCGATCCATTGTCGAAATCTCGAAAAAGCTGGGCCACTGCGCCCCCCTGTCCTGTGCGTGCGACTGCGTGCGAGCGCCATGTCTGCCGAGTCGTCGGGCAGCAACGAAGGCGTTGTAAGGCGCGTGGTGGGCTGTGTGTGCATGACAGCTCTGACATGATGCGCTCGCCCGCTGCTCTCCAGGTGGCTCAGCAAGGCTGGGTTGTCCCGATACGTGCCTCGGCTGCTGGAGGCTGGCGTGGACGACGAGGGCTTCAAGGCGCTGCGGCTGGAGGTGTGCAGGGTGGCAAACCAGGGCGCGCGCCTCCAGCGCTGACTCTCTCTGCTCTTTCGCCGCCCTGCGCCAGGACTGCACGCGCTTCGGAATCGACGCAGCGGCGGACCGGCAGAAGCTGGTGAAGCTGGTGCGGTCGCTGAACCCGGCGCCCGCAGCCTCGCCGAGCGCGCCTGCGGGGGGATCTGCTCGCGGCAGCTCCGGCTCGGGGGAGCCGGATGGTCTCTGGCCGGGCCTGTCGCGTGAGGAGGCGCACGCGGGGCTGCTCGACGTGCACGCGCTGGACGACGAAGACTTGTTGGGAGAGGTGCGGAGCTGTCAGAGCTGTCGCTCTCTCCTGTCACTCACACCGACACACCTCCCCCCTGCAGGCTGCCGACGCCTCGCTGCTGCTTTCTCCAGACTCGCTCGGCGGCGGGGAGGAGCAGCTGCCGCGCATCCGGGTGGTGGTGCGCAAGCGCCCGCTGAACACGCGCGAGAGAGGCAGGCGCGAGGAGGACGTGGTGGTGGTTCGCGGCCCGAGCCTGACGGTACACGAACCGCGCACCAAGGTGGACCTGACGCGCTACACGGAGTGCCACTCCTTCACCTTCGACGACGTGCTGGAGGAGACGGCCAGCAACGACCAGGTCTACGCGCTCGCAGTGGAGCCCCTGGTGGCCACCGTCTTCCGCCGCGGCCGCGCAACCTGCTTCGCCTACGGGCAGACGGGCAGCGGCAAGACGCACACCATGCAGCCGCTGCCCGTGCGCACAGCGCGGCAGATGCTGGAGACGCTCGCCTCGCATGCAGCCTTCTCGGGCCTGCGTCTGGGCCTCTCCTACTTTGAAATCTACGGCGGCCGGGTGTTTGACCTGCTGTCGGAGCGCCGCAAGCTGTGCATCCGCGAGAGCGGCGCCGGCGAGATCGTGGTGGTGGGCCTGCGCGAGCACCCGGTGAGCGACGTGGCCACCGTGCAGCAGCTCATCGAGCGCGGCCTGAGCGCGCGCAGCACGGGGAGCACGGGCGCCAACGCGGACAGCTCGCGCTCGCACGCCATCCTGCAGCTCACGCTGCGCCGCCGGCTGCGCGGCGACAGCGGCGCGCCCACGGAGGAGGGCGGGCCCGTGGCGCTGGGGCGCCTGCACGGCCGCTTCTCCTTTATCGACCTGGCTGGCAGCGAGCGCGGCGCGGACACGACTGACAACGACCGCCAGACGCGTTTGGAAGGCGCTGAGATCAACAAGAGCCTGCTGGCACTCAAGGAGTGCATCCGCGCGCTGGACCAGGACCGCGCGCAGGGCGGGGCGGGGCGCCACATCCCCTTCCGCGGCTCCAAGCTCACGGAGGTGCTGCGCGACAGCTTTGGCGGCGACGGCCGCACGGTGATGGTGGCCAACATCTCGCCCGCCAGCGGCAGCTGCGAGCACACACTCAACACGTTGCGCTACGCGGACCGGGTGAAGGAGCTGCGCAGGGGCGAGGAGAGCGCGGCCAGGGTGTCGCCCGAGCGCCGCCCAGTCTCGCGCTCCGTGGGTGTGCGCGCCTCGCTGCAGCGCCCGGTCTCGCGCTCGCTGCCCCAGCGCCCCAGCACGGCCGGGGCAGCCGTGGCCCGGTCGCCGCCCCTGGCTGTTGCTGCTCCGCCGCCGCCCTCGCCCTCGCTGCGCCGCAGCGTGACCTCCCAGGACGCGCTGGACGAGGAGGATGCGCTGCTGGCGGCGGCGCACGAGGAGCTGATGCACACCATTTTGGAGGAAGAGGAGGTTATCATCGCCGCCCACCGGCGCCAGATAGAGGTGCGTGCGAGCGGACCCGCATCACATGCACCTTTCCTAACGCGCTCCTAACGCGCAAAAGGACACCATGGAGAGCGTGCGCGCGGAGATGGCGCTGCTGCAGGAGGTTGACCGACCCGGGAGCACCATCGACGAGTACGTGAGCGGGCTGGCGGCCATCCTGGCGGCGCGCGCAGCCAGCGTCGCAGAGCTGCAGGCGCGGCTGGCCACCTTCCAGCGCCACCTCAAGGAGGAGGAGATCCTGTCGCGCAGCGTCAAGGGGGCTGGAGGACCGGCTTAAAGTCGTGAGGCGAGGTGTAGGGCGTTTGTAGGGTGTGAGGTTCCGCATCGCCGCTCTTAAACCACAAAACGTACGACCTCCTCGAAAGCGAAAGCCTCGAAAGCTCTGAATGGCCCCTTCCACAACCCCAAGTCTGCTATCTTTGCCACGTCAAAGCTGGCGGCGTGCTTCCTGGCTCCTTCAGCGCCCGCCGGGGCGGCGCCGCGCGCTCGTTTCGTGGCTCCAGCCGATTTGGGCCGCGGAATGAGCGCCCCGGGGGCGCCGGGGCGTAGCCCCACCCCTCGTCCCCTCAGGGCTGGGAGCGAACCGCCGCCCCCCAGCCTCTCCGCACCCCTCGAGCGCCCCTCCGCCAAGGTTCCGCGCTGTCTGGCGGTGCAGGCCGCGTGCTCTGCTGCCACGACATGAGCCGCTCAGACCCAACCCGGGGTGTCGCTCCCCCACCCAGCCGTCTGTGCGCCTCACACGCGCGAAAAGTGCGCCAAGAACGTGCGCTCCGACGAAGTTGGCACGTGGGGAGCGTTCGGAGGGGTCACGCCACCCTCTTAGGGAGGACCACCACAGAGCGCCGGCGCAAATGTGCGTGTCATCGCCGCGCGCTACTCCGCAACCACCAGGGCCGCGTTCACGCCGCCACCGCTTGCGCCGCGCACAGAAAGCCCAGCTAGACATAAGCTAGTAGGGAATTGGCGCCGCACAGCGCGTGGGCGGCGCTGCAAAGGACTGTGTGTGTAGGCACGTAGGCATCACATGTGGGCGCCCGGGACACGCAGGAGCCCGGATCCGCCCCAGCCCGCACGCCGAAAGTGCCCGTGAGGCAGCCTCAGTGGATGCGCGGTGGCGCCACAACGCGGGGGGGGCGTCCGTGCGTCCCGGGGAGGGCGCCCACCCTGGGGCGTCACATGGATTCTCAGGCAGGCAGTCGTCGCTAGATGCCTCAAATTTCATCTTCGCTAGCTATCTAAGCTGACCGGCGGTGCTTCCCAAAACCGCTCACCACCATCGTTCTCGTACAGAAAGCAAGAGGCGCGAATGAGCCGATCCCCCTCCCCCTCATCATCCTCGCCAACCATTTCCTCATCGGAGCCCTCCTCCTCCTCCTCGTCACCGCCCGACTCCGACGAGTCGTCCTCGGTCCTTGAGGCAGCCTTCTTGTTCCACAAGAAGTGCGTGCTGCCGGTCAACTTGCGTATCTCGCGGGACGTTTTGTTGTCGTACTCGTTGTGCACGTCCGAGTCGCTGGGCGGGTAGAGCGCGTTGATGAGCATGCGCGGCTCCTCCTCGCGCTCGGCGTGCACGAAGATGCACTCGACGGCGCCCTCGCCCATGGCCGTGGGCGGACTGAAGGTGGGAGGGCTGGGCGGAGGAGGCAGAGAGAGGGGAGGTCAGGAGGAGAGAGGTCCGTCCGACGATTGAGAACGCACGCACCTGGGCTCCTCCTCCAGCACCTCGTCGCCATCGCCCCCGTCGTCGCCTGGAAGGCGCGGCGGCGAGCGTGAGCGCAGGGCGGCCGTGAGAGCGTGTAGCCGACGGAGAGACGCAGCAGCGCAAAAGGCGCGCCCACGTAGCACGCTGGGAGCGCACCGCCACCACCGCCGCCGCCCTCAACGCGCCGGATGCGTGCCTGCCGGCGGCTTCCCATAGTTGCCTGCGCAAGGGACGCAGCGTCGTGGCGTCAGGTTGAAACACGCAAAGTGAAGCGCACGCGACGCGCTGGATTCACTCGGCCACATGCTGAGCCGCGCGAAGCTCCACCGCACGCGCCCGCGCAGGCGCAGGCGCGTGCGCGTGCGGCGGGGTGGTGGGCGGCCGAGCGCGCCCACGCAGGCTGAGTGCTAAGCCCTCCGAGCCAGCCGAGGCGACTCGGAGCGCGTCTGAGCTATCCACATGAAGTGACCCATACACGCGAAGGGAGGGGGGGAGCTGTTCGCGCGGCGGGGCCCGTTGGCCCAGCGCTATCGCTCTGCCAGAGCGGCCGAGGGCGCCCACGCAGCCTCTCCGTCTACGCGCACCTCGATGCTCACAAGTATGGAAAACAGCTGCGCTGGCCGATACAGACTTTGCCCTCCTGTATCGTGTATTGTATCGATACGATACAGAGCGCCCTGTATCGTCTGTATCGTGTATCAATACAGGCGGGAGGGGCTACCTGCGAGGATCGGGAGG
>Ga0208951_1001263_pt1 | contig 11158 bp, 13 predicted proteins | sample GreLakmeMI27MSRF_FD_187702 | JGI IMG/M metagenome (GOLD analysis project Ga0208951, IMG submission 187702) | Freshwater lentic microbial communities from great Laurentian Lakes, MI, USA - Great Lakes metaG MI27MSRF (SPAdes) | ecosystem: Environmental > Aquatic > Freshwater > Lake | place: Great... | reverse complement strand
CACCTGCGGTGCCTCCTCCGCGGGCTTCTGCGTGTGCCACTCTCACGGCTGAGAACGCTTCGGAGTTCAAACGCTAGCGACGCGAATAAGTCAGAGTTACAGGGCAATCATGTTCTCTGTACGCGGTTTAGTCTCTATAATTTCTTAAAAAAAAGTAAAAAACTGCCTGACCGAGCGCCTCTCGTGGTAGCGGCTCTCGTGCTTACGTCTGCACCTGCAGTTTGCTGGCAGCCAGGCAGGCGCGCGCGTGCAGCGTGAAGGCCTCCGCCGTAAGGCCTCTCCCTGAAAAAGGGCCGACCTCCCATGCTGCAGATGCTGCGCGTGCTCGCGCTGGCGCTCCTGTGCGCCAGCGCCAGCGCCCAGACTCGGCCTGGGAGCCACATGGCGCACGCCTCCGCGCGTGCTGGCGTGCAGAAGACACCCACCCGCGGTGACTACATAAGGACCACCCTGTACAGCACGGCGGCCTGCACCAACGCCCTCACCTGCTCGCCGTCGCAGTGCGTGAAAGGCGCCAACATCGCCTGCACGGTTGTCAACGCGCAGGGCGGCTCTACCAACTCGGTGCGTTGCGTCACACGCATGCGGTTTTAGCGAGTCCGGGAGCACTCTCACGCTTTCCTTCTTCCCTCTCCCTGACGGACCAGACGAGGCTGCACATCACCCTCGCTATCCAATTAATTCTCCTGTCCGCTTGCCAGTTGGTCTGGAGTCTGGGGCCAGACAGCCCGGCACCGTGGTGCAAGAAGTATGGTGGGACGGCTCCACTGGACCGTTCTGCGGGGTTCCTCCTGTTGCTGGCCCTGCTGTCTCTGGCGGCGCCAGCCCACGGCCTGATCAACAGCAGCTGGACGGTGAATAGCGCCGTGACGTACAGTTTGAACACCAGCATGGTGGTTTGGTACTGGGGACGCTGGTACTGACTCATGGGCCCAGAGCGGCTGCAACAACATCGGGCCCTACGGTGGCGCGTCGTGTAGCCCGAGCTTCTGCGCGGTGACCACCAATGCCTTGCCAGCATGCACCAACGCTGCGCTAGCTCGCGGCAACACGACCAACTCGACCCTGGTGACCCTGCTGAGCGCAATTGTAGGCCACACGTGCTCAGTGGCACCACAGACGCAAGATGCTCGCTGCTCTGCCGCCGCACTCAGCGCAGTGTACAGCAAGTACCCTGGCATCTTGGCAGCCTACTGCAACGAGGAGTACTTGGTGGTTCACAGCAACGTCAAGCCGAACCACCCCAACTTCCTTGGCGACATCCCGACGCCCCCGCTGGGCACACTGTCGGACGGCAGCACCTGCAACACCCGGGAGTACTTCCAGTCCTGGTACTACGCGAAGATTCCACTGCGCCCAACCGCCCTGGCCACCGGTCTGGGTTCTGGTGCGCATCCCGCTTGCTCGTTCATGCTGCGCAAGCGCTGCCGCTGTTGCTGTCGGATGTTAGTTAACAACCTCAACAACTTCTTGACCGGAAACACGGAAATCTCGGCCAGCGGCACCAACGACGCGTACTACACCGCGAGCACTCCGTTCTCGAGCTTGATCGGCCAGAGTAACGTCCCGAACAGTGGGCCCCAGGGCTGGGCACTCAACGGGGTGCCCTGGTACAATAGCTTCCCAGGCAGGATGTACACCTGGGCCATGTGTGAGGTGGACAAGTGCAACGCTCACGCCGGCCAGGGGTTCGATTACCACTACCATGGCGACCCGTTTGGGCCCCAGTGCATGTACAGCGCGTCTGACTACACCAACACCTCAGTTCACCCGCCGCTCATTGGTTATGGCGCAGATGGGTATCCCATTTTTGGGCGCCATCTCTCCAGCTCCGCGCCCGGCTACAGTGTGGCCCTGGACGAGTGTGGCGGCCACGTGCACTCTGGCATCGGTGACTCATACATCACGGACAGCACCTATCACGTGCGTCCTACAACTGCTGACGCGCGCCTGTCCACCTGCCCTGCATGCCATGCCTTGATGTAGTGGCTGGTGCCTACTTTGTCAGCGCTCCCTAACGTGTCTGGTGCTTCTTTCCCACTTGACAGTATCACTCGTTCCTCCTCAACAACACGGTGACCAACCCAATGGTGAAGTATACTACGAACAACAGAGCCAGCGGCACCTTCACCTATACTGCCTACACGAACGGGTGAGACACTCGCGCGGCGCGGACGCCTCTGCTCCTTGCTGTTGCTGACGTCCTCACCTCGTCGCTGCCCCACTGCGCAGACCGTTCCTGTGCTTCAAAGGTGACATCAGCAAGAACACCAACTTCTGGTCGCCGTACTTCCTGCCGTACTCGATGGGCGCCCTCAGCAACCACGTGGACTTCGTTCAGATCCAGCCCTGCACGTCAAGTGCGGTGTATGTCAACTCCGAGATCGGCATCAAAATCAACGCGAGCAAGACAAGCCTCGCGTCGTCGGGCACTTCTGTGAGCACTAGCATGACTGCGGTTGTGCGAACATCGAGCTCTGGTCGTCACTTGCTCGCCGCCTCACCGGCCCCACCGGTCTCGACGGATGTCATCCCGGATGTCCTTCCGGGTATCCCACCCGGCTTCGTCGAGAACTTTCCCAACACAGTCGCACAATATGTGGGATTGCCAAACGCCAGCTACATCGCCATCTCGAATGTTCAGAAGACGCTCAACTCCTCTGGACTCCTGACGGGCCTGACCATAAACTACTTGATCACGACCACCAGCACCGCGCAAAGCCAGCAGCTCATCGCGGCGCTGCAACTCCTGCCTGCAAACTCGTCATTCATCACAGCCCTGGCCAGCTTATTCCCTGGCGTCACCGCCGCCATTGTGGGCGCATCTACCAGTCTCGTGGGGGGGGTAGCCGTGACCACGAGCCCGTCTACGTCGCCGAGCCCGTCTACGTCGCCAACCTCCTCGGGCGCAATAGTCACTGCAGCTCAGGCGGTTACAGCGCTGCTGGCCTGCGCACTGGCGCTGCTGGCCTGAGGAGCGAGTGAGCGACCTACCGCTAGACGCAGAAGAGCCGTGAAAGCCTGCACATCGTGTGAGAAGCCGTCGCACTCTGTAGTCAAACCAAAACGCAACGCGGAACCTTGTGAGAATCGCCTGCGCCGCCCCATCTCGCCGCCCCACCAAGCCCAGCCCGTCGCCCGCAAAGCGCGCGCGCGTTGCGTGAGCCGTCATGAGTCATATCTGTGGTTCTGTGCTCTGTCGGGCTCACGCGCGCCATCGCATGCGCAGTGTCATGAAGCTGCACGCCACCGACGTGTCGCCTACAGCAGATCCAAGTGAAACGCAGTATAAAAAATAGAACGCGAGCTCTGTGGGACGGGACTGTGGCAGCGGTCGGTGTTGTACGGAAACGTCGGAAAGCGCGGTCACTCGACGCTCCCTTCGCCTGCTGGTTATCTCGTTGGCATGCGAGGGCACCCCAGGCTCTGAGTTTGGGCGCCAATGGCGTCCTCACGTCCTCTGCCCAGGCTCAGCGAGTGTGACGAGCGCGAGTTCTTGACGCCTGCTGTCCCCAGTCCCCGCGAACACCGCGAGGGTTTCGCAGCTCTGCAGCTGAGCATCGACGGCGACAACGCAGGCGCGGCACGCGCGCTGTGCTGTTGTGCGCGCTCTGAGAGTTGCACGCACAGGTCAGCCTTTCCGTAGGGAGAGCGACCTGAAGCTGCTCTTGCGCACCTGGCCGAGCGTGTACTGCAACGTCTCTGCTCTGGCAAGCGCCCTGCTGGGCTTCATCTTCTTCTGCCTGCTCCTGCGGTGCGCAGGGAAAGGGTCGCTGCCCCTGCCGGCCGCCCCAACCTCGCCCCAGTTCCCCCCTCTGGGCCGCTGCGCCCCCAGCACGCCGCCGCGCGAGTTTCTCGTGCAGCGCAACGCCGTGGTGGCGGCCGACAACGCAGCCTGTTCTGTGGTTGGCAGGGACGTGCTCCAGTCAAACGGGTCTGCCGTCGACGCCGCCATTGCCACCGCGCTGTGCTTGGGCGTTGTGCACCCACACAGCTCAGGCATAGGCGGTGGCTGCTTCATTCTGGTCTACAACGGCACCAGCGGCGCTTCAGAGGTGATTGACGCTCGGGAAACCGCGCCGGCTTTGGCAAACGAGTCCATGTTCCGTAACAACACGGACGCCTCCCTCTTTGGCGGCCTGGCCGTGGCCGTGCCGGGCGAGTTGGCGGGACTTCGGCTTGCCTGGGAGCGTTTCGGTCGACTGCCTTGGTCTCGACTGGTTGAGCCCGCCGCAGCGCTAGCGGACGGCTTTCTCGTGTCGCAGCAGCTGGAGCTGGCAATCTCGGCCAATCTGAAGGAGATCCGTCGCAACGCGGGCCTGAGCACTTTGTTGTGCCCAAACGGAGTGCCTCTTAGACAAAACGATACGCTGGCTAACCCAGCGCTGGCAGCCACGCTACGTGACGTGGCACGCAGAGGCCCCGGCGCAGCGATATACAGCGGCGCTGCTGCGGAGCGGTTGGCGTCTGAAGTGCGCGGCGCGGGCGGAGTGCTCACCGCCAGCGACTTGGCCGCCTACCGCCCGGTGGTTCGTGCGCCGCTGCGCAGCAGCGCGCTGGGGTACACCATCCTGGGCGCGCCACCGCCCAGCTCCGGCGGCGTGGCCGTGGCGCTCGTGGCGGCCTTCCTGGGGAGCTACGACCAGCCGCTGGCCGGCGTGGGCGCCGGCCTGGCTGCGCATCGCACCACGGAGGCGTTCAAGCACGCCTTTGCTGCCCGGATGGCTCTGGGCGACCCCATGGACCCGTTCGTGGGAAACAACACGGACGAGGTGGCGGACATGACGAGCGCGGACTTTGCGGCGCTGCTGCGCAATGCCACGCGCGACCGGGAGACGCAGCAGCCCAGCGCGTACGGCGGGCGCTGGAACCCGCTGCCTGGAGGTGGCGGCTTTGTGCCTGACGACCACGGCACCACCCACCTGTCGGTTGTGCGGCGCAACGGCTTCACCTTTGACGCGGTGTCCATCACGTCCACCATCAACACAGCCTTTGGCAGCAAACTGGTGTCCCCCTCCAGCGGCATCTTGCTCAACAATCAGATGGACGACTTCAGTTCACCGGGCCATGTCAACACGTACAACCTGGCGCCGTCCCGCGCAAACTACATTCGACCCGGCAAGCGGCCCCTGAGCAGCATGTCTCCCACGATTGTGCTTTCCAAGGACGGCCTGGTGCGCGCAGTGCTGGGCGCCTCGGGCGGGCCCCGCATCATCAGCGCCACGTCACAGGTGCTGCTCAACCTGCTCGCAAACGGCTTGAGCCCCATGGAGGCTGTGCGCGCGCCGCGGCTGCATCACCAACTGCTTCCCAACGTGGCAATGGTAGAGGAGACTGCGGCTCCAGATGGTCTGTGCGTGAGCGTGTCGAAAACGGTGCGGGATGCGCTGCTGGGGCGCAGACATGCGGTGAACGCCACCACGGCTGGGGCGGTCGTGCAGTTGGTGGCGGTAAACCCGGACACGTGGCTGCTGGAGGCTGTGAGCGACGCGCGCAAAGGCGGAGTGCCGGCCGGCTACTGAGAGAGACGCAACACGGGCTGCGATACGGTTATAGCGTTATAGGCTTATAGCTAGTCATAGCTAGAGCCAGTCTGGGCCACCTGCGGGCCAGCTGTCCATCTGCAACGCCTCCTGTGGCGCCTGCGAGCCGCGCGCGCCCATTTCCGGCAGCATGGTGAGCATGCGCGCTGCTCCGTTTAGTGCAAAGAACAGTAGCTTTATCCCTACCACCGGACCGCTCGCGATGCCCAGCAGAAGGCCGAACACGCCACCCGCACAGGTGCAGGTGACGATGACCGCGTAGGCGGCTGCGCCGGCTGCGGGCACCCAGAGCGGTGCTGCGTAGAAGACTGCTGCGTCGAGAGCGAGCAACTGCGCCACTTCATACGAGTCCAGGAGGTCTACGCACGCCAGCAGGCCCTGACACACGTAGTCCAGTCCCACCGACGCGCCGGCGACCAGTCCCACCGACGCGGACAGCGCCGCGGTGTGCAGCCAGAGCCGTGTGAAGGCCGCCAGGCATTGCGACACGCACACCCGCAGTCGCTGCGTCAGCGTCAACGGGGGCAGCTGCCGCGTGAACGGGTGGGTGCACACGTCGCAGCAGAGGGCCTTGTCCGGGTGTCCCGCCAACATGGAGGCGGTCTGCCAGTCCGACAGGCATCGCGAGTGGACCCAGCGCTGCGTGCCCACGCACTTGCAGGGCGACACCAGGTCAGCCTGCTCGTCCTCGCCGAAGCAAAAGCGGCAGCTGAGCGGCTCAGCCTGCTCATCCTCGTCCACCAGCGGCGGCGGTGGCCGTGGCAACTGCTGCTGGTGTGCTGCCCCTTCTTCTTCTCCCTCTTTCCCCTCTGGCGGCTGGCACACCCGCGCCACCACGCCCCACGCCTCCCCGCGGCTGAAGAACAGCGGCGGCGCAGCGCGAGGTGGGCTGCAGCTCGCGGCCGCCAGCAGCGTGCCCGCGGCAAAGGGGCAGAACACGGCGCTGTTTTGACGCCCCGACGTGCAACCAGCTGCCAACGGGTGCCACCACATCCCTTCCAGCCAACTCGCCTCTGTCGACTGCAGGAGACACCGTAACGGTCCAGACAGGTGGATGAGAGTGTTGGCCAGCAGCTGGTCGTACGACGGGCCGCGGGGCCGCGCGCGGCGCCGCGCTAGTCTTCGTACGACATTCTGGTGCCTCCAACTCCTCCTGTGAGAACCTGTGACGCTGTGAGTATCACGTTCCAAGTGTGCGCGCAACCATGTCGCAGGCGCAGCCGGTGCCCATCCCGCTGGCTCACCGCGGCTCCTGGAGCGACTTCTCCTGCGGCGCGGCTCAGGACGTCAACGAGGGTGCGCCCGCGCTGCAAGCTGGCGTGCGGCGCGGCAAGTCGCAAAGTCCTTTCGGGCGCAACCCTCTCCCGTGCCCACGCACCGCGTGCTGACCGCGCCCGCCTGCAGCGCTGTATTTGTCCGCGCGCCACCACGAGCCTGCTCCAGCACTGCTGTCTCAGAGCATGGGCGCCGAGGCGGCGCGCGCGTACGGTGCGCGGCACGTAGATATGCGCCGATAGCTCGTGGGCGTGCTCGCGCCCTTGCATGCGCCTCCTTTTCGCCAGAAAACGCGCGCGACACGCACGCACGCCGCCCTGCGCCGGCGCGCGCGCTGCGGCGAGCATGGGAGCGCCTGGCGCGCAAAAGCAGTGAGCTGACTGGGCGTTACCTTTTTCGCAGCGCCCCGCACTTCACTCCCGCACCGCGCAAAGTCCCTCACCATCGACGTGGCGCACAACAAGCGCCTCCTGCGCCACTCGCCGCTGTCGCCGGGTGGCAACGTGGCGCACCTGCCGAGCGGCTCGCGCCCAGACTCGCCGCTATCGCCCGGGCGCACCTGGGCCCACATCATAGACATGCAGAACCGAGGAGCAACCACCCCACTCAGCAGCAGCGAGGGCGCCAGCTCCCCGCGCGAGCTGGCGAGCTCGCTGCCAGATGGGATAGGTCTGGGATTCCCATCCCCGCGGGCGCGCGCCAAGGACGGACTAGGCACCATGAGCGCAGAGCGCACGGAGACGCTGCGCCGCATGGCTGGTGCGTGGGGTGCTGTGCGCATGCGAGCGCAATCTGACGCGCTTTTGAACCGACAGCTGCACCGTACCCATGAGGTGGCGCCAAAGGCGCTGTTCTTGCTCCTCGCAATCCTAGCCGGCTCACGGCCAATCCAACAATCGATAGACGCGCGCAGCTCTGACTGCCGTGTAATCAGCACTCGCACGACGCACGCACTTCTATTGCCCGTTACGCGTCCGTTGCACACGCTGCGCGCGTGTCCTTGTTCGCTCCGTCGGTTCAAACCTCATCTCGTGGCAGCCTTTTCCTCCAGCAAGCCTTGCTCACGCCAAGCCAGGCTTCTTCTGTGTTGCGCCGCCGGGCATGCTCCACGGGTTGCGCTGCACCTTGGTCGCAGTGAAGTCGCAGCGCACCACCGCTTTGGCGTCGTTGTCAAAGTAGCCCGGGCAGTGGTACACGCCGTCGTCAAAGTGCAGCCGTCCGGCGTGGCAGGTGGGACACAGCGGCAGCCCTCCGCGCATCTCGCCGTCCACGCAGCGCTGCAGAAGCTGATCTTTGGTGCCGCTCAGCATCTGCTCGTTGGCACGGAGCACTTCCTTAAGCTCGGTCACGCTCATCGCCGAGTACTTGTCCCGCACCGCGGACTTGCGGCCAGAGGAAGAGCCGCCGCCGGTGAGCAGGAATCGCCAGTCGCCAGGGTGAGGGTGGTGCAGCGCCTGCTCGGCAGCCGCGTGCTTTCCCGCCACCCCACGGGCGGCAATCTCCTCGGGATGCGCCTTGTTGTGCTTCGGAGGCGCCTCGGACGGCCCGCGCGCGCTCTCCCGGCCGGCGCGGCGCGCGCCGCGGCCAGCCTGCTCTGTAGCGCCGGAGGCTGCGAGGGCAGCCTTGACCTGGCGCTTCTCGGCTGCCGAGAGGAGGCCCATTCCTTTCAAATGGTCCAAGTGCATGCCCACAGGAGCCTTGAAGCAGCGCAGGTGGCGCCACACGGTACCGGTGTGGCCGCCCGCGCGCTGCGTCATCTGCACGTCGACTGAAAAGAAACGGCCGGGGTCAGAACGTTAGACGCCGGCTGCAAAATGCACGCACGTCCGACGCGAAGCTGTCCCTTGCCGATGGCGTTGTTGCACACGCGGCAGGTTGAGCGGCTGGAGCGAGCGTGCTCCACGATGGCGCCGACGGTGGTCGCCCCACCCTTGGGCGTCTCCGGCGTCTCCGGCGACGCTTCGCGCTGCTGCTGCGCGTCCTCGCTCTTCATCGTGAGACCAGAGGCACCGCGGAGGGTAGGGGAGATGACGAAAAGGAAAGCGCGATGATGCCAGAGGCGACTCGCGTGTTCTTCTCTTTGCGCGCCTCGCGCAGCGCGTATCGGAGTGCATCGGAGGCGATGTCTTCACCCTTCGATTCGCCGCTGGTGCCCCTGCGCAGCGGCGAGCTGTTCAGCGTGGAGCTGGGCAGCCCACCCTCGTCGCTTGTGGAGGCGCTGGCTGACCGCTGCGCCCTGCCGCCCACGCCGCCCACGTCCACGTGCAACCATGCCAGCTGCGCCAGCTGCGCCAGCGCATGGACGGGGCAATCCCAGAGCGGCTCGCCGGCGGAGAGCGACAGCGCCGTCTACGCTTCGCCCCTGGGCTTCGCCTTCCGCCAGCGAGGCCCGCGCTCCCAGGCGCTGGCCGCCAGCCGGGGCAGCTCGTGCGAGCAGTCGGAGTCATCGCCAGCGGAAGCAGGGTGCGAGGCCGACGAAGACGAAGAGCAGATGAAGCTCATGGCAACCCTCATGGCGCTCGAAACGGCTGCGTCCGCCACCGCCGCCGCCGCCGCGGACATGCACGCGGTAGTGACCCGCCGCGTGTCTCAGCTGGACGCGGCTGCGCGCAAGGCTCACAGCGCCGCGGGTTTGCTGTGCCGGGCGTGGCGGGCCAAAGGGGAGCTGTGGGCGGAGAACGAGCGCCTCAAGAGCACCCTCCAGGCCGCACAAGAGCAGCTCAGCGCCCACGCGCGCGCCTCCAAGGCTCAGGCTGCCGCGGCGGCGCAGCGCGAGGCCAGCCTGCGCGCCGCGCTGCGCCACCTCACCGCGGAGTGCGCCTTCATCGGCCAGACCAGCGCGTTCGCGGCGGAGGCTGTCGGCAAGGACCTGCTGGAGCTGCCCCTGGGCGTTGTCATCCGCCAGGGTCGCGACTAGATGGAGGAAAGAGCAACCCAACAAAACCCACACGCTGATAAGGAAGAGCGTGCACCCAACACGTTGAAGCGTTCTTCGTATCACTTCGTCTTCTTGCTGCGGGGCTTGCGCGCGCGCCTAGAGGAGGAGGAGGAGGAGGAGCTAGAGGAACCACCCTTGTCGGCGCGCTCGCCGTCGCTGCTGCTCGAGGACGAGGACGAGGACGAGGATGAGGTGTCGTGGCGCTTGCGCTTCTCCTCCTCCACAGGTGCAGCCGCCGCAGCCACAGCAGCCGCCGCTGCTTTGCCGCCGCCCCGCGGTCGTTCGCGGCGCTTGGAGTCGCTGTCGCTGCTGGACGAGCTGGAATCCGAGTCGGAGTCGCTGCCCGAGTCTGAGCCAGAGGAGGAGGAGGAGGAGGAGGAACTAGAGCTGGAGCTGCTGCTGCTGCTGCTGACGGCCTTCTTCTTCTTCTTCTTCGGCTGCAGCGCAGCAGCAAGGCGCGCCTGCCACTCCGCCTGTGGCTCAGCAGGCAGGTCCGCAGCCTCGGCAAAGTGCTGTCGTAGCCGCGGGTTCGCCAGCTGCTGCGTGCGGCTGGGGCGACTCACGTACACCCGGCTGCCCGGGTCCGGACAGCACTCGAAGGTCCACTTGCCGGGCTTGAGGCAACGCTGGCAGATCGGGTTGCCGCCGCCGCCTCCTCCCGCCCTCGCCCCACCCACCCCGCCAGCCTGAGACGGCATGCGCACGCCCAAGGTGGTGCGCTCCGTGCTGGTCGCATACAGCTGCGCCTTGCCGGCTGCGCGCTGCTGCCAGCTGCGAGACGTGTGAGTACGAGTGAGCGGGGTGTAGGGTTGAAGCTCGAGAAAGAAGAGTGAGAACAGAGCCTGTGCGGTCTCTGCTCCGCTGGGGCGTGCAGCGCGTAGCGCGTGCGTGGGCGCAGCGCGCGCACCGTGAGGGGCCCTTGTCTTCAGGAGGGCCGCGGTGCGACATGCACCCGGAGAGACTGGGATGGCGCTCGCCACTCTGACGGCCTAGTTACTGCACTCGCTGTGACTGAGAGAACCAGGAGGCGACGGAGACACTTTGTGGGGGTCCGCCTTGGCCCGGTGGCCGTGGCCGTGGTGCCCTCCGCCGTTATATATGTGTCGATGGCGTGCGTAGCAGGCCAGCCATGGAATGGAGTCAAGGGGTTCATCGCCTCCACCGCGCTTTTCTAGTTTGCACCTCCTCGCTATAGCTGCGTCTATCTGGGCGTTTGTGTTATAGTAGCCCACGTCCGACCACTCGATGGCGGAAGGTGATGAAGGTGGTTCGTTGCTGGGATGGCAAATATGGGATCCGTGACAATTATAAGCTTATTATAAGCGTTTTTGCGGCTTGGCGGCTATAAGTTGCCTTATATTTAGAGGTCTACTAACGCGGTAGAACGCGGGGCGAACAGCTC